>JAABUZ0100006841.1_pt1 | contig 14043 bp, 10 predicted proteins | sample 5562091 | NCBI WGS metagenome assembly JAABUZ01 (sample SAMN12813069, study PRJNA571459) | rock metagenome | isolation source: Antarctica rocks | place: Antarctica: Victoria Land, Linnaeus Terrace sud | collected 2015-12-21 | reverse complement strand
CGGGACGACCCCGGCCCGTCACCCCGCCGTGTTTGGCACCTCCTTCAGGTACCCGATGGACATCCTCTCCCGCTCCCCCCGCCGCGTGACAACGTCCGCGTTCGCGCTCCGGCCCTTCACGATCGCCCTTTCGGCGGTCGCCCTTGCGTGCATCGGCGCCGGTGCTGCCCAGGCGCAGCGCGCAGGCCGTCCCACGGTCCCGGCCGGCGTCGCCCGCGACCCCATCGTCGCGAGCACCGGGTCGACGACGCAGGATGACGCGCGCGACACGGGGTCCGTGCCCACCAGCACTGCCGGCGGCGACGTCGCGCCGGCGGCCGTGCGCAAGACGACGCACTACCGGTCCGTCCGCGACAGCATCGCCGGCGTCCAGGCCGAGCGCGCCGTCGCCCGCGCCCGCGGCATGCGCATCGCGGTCTCGCTCGAAGACCGCGTGCTGCACGTGCTCGACGGCGACGACACGCTGCTCGTCGCGGCCGTCGCGACGGGCATGGACACGACCATCACTTTCGGCCGTCAGTCGTGGACGTTCCAGACGCCGCGCGGCCGCCGCACGGTGCTCGGCAAGCAGGAGAACCCGGTCTGGATCCCGCCCGAGTGGCACTACGCCGAGACGGCGAAGAACATGGGCCTCAAGCTCGCCCAGATGCCCGAGAAGGGCACCGTGCCGATTGGCAAGGGCCGCCGCCTCGCGGTGCGTGGCGGGAAGGTGGGCGTGATCGGCGCCGACGGCGTCTACCAGGCGCTGCCGGTCGACGAGGAGGTCATCTTCAACAACACGCTCTACGTCCCGCCTAGCGACACCGAGAACCGCAAGATCGCGGGCGAGCTCGGGCGGTTCCGGCTGGCCTTCGGCGACGGCTACTACTTCCACGGCACCCCGCACGAGGACACCATCGGCGACGCGGCGACACACGGGTGCATCCGGCTGTACGACGAGGACATCGAGTGGCTGTACAACAACGTGCCGGTGGGCACGGCGGTCTACATCTTCTGAGTACAGCCCTGCGCAAGTAAAGAGCGCCGCATCGGACCAGTTCGGGCCACGGTGTGCTGGCGGCCCGCGTCACCTACCGAGCGCGCGGCCGCTGAAAGGATGCCCCTCTCACCCGTTTCCCGTCCCACCTGTAATCGCCGTCAAGCATATCCTGAACCCGCCTCCTAGAATACGAGCTTCTCAGCCGCGCCGCTGCCAAGCCGTACGCCGGTCCGTAGCGCGGCTACGGGACGCTGGCCAGCCTCGCACGTGGTGCGGACACGGGGTCAGCAGCTCGAAATGGACGCAGTTCGCGCAGCGAAACCACCTGGAGTCGGGGACCTCGACGAGGTTGTATGTTCGCTGGATTGCGTGCCTGGCACTTTGTCTAGCTGCTCTGCCAGGCATCGCAGGCGCCGACACCGCGCGTGTGCCGCATGCAGCGGTGGGTGCCGTGCGCGCCGCGAGCCGGGTGTCGGTCCCTCCGCGGGTGGCCCAGGTGAGTGCCGCAGGGCCCCAAGTGCAGAGCGCGCTCGCCCCGGCGGGGAGCAACCTGACGGTGATGCTGCTCACCATCGGGCCGAGCGACGTGGTGTGGGAGCGCTTCGGGCACAACGCAATCTGGATTCGCGATGCCTCGCGCGGTCTCGACGTCACGTACAACTGGGGCACGTTCGACTTCGGCCAGCCGAACTTCCTCTGGCGGTTTTTCACGGGCGACACGCGCTACTGGCTGGCCGCGAAGAGCGCGCAGGCCGACGTCGCGGGCTATGTGCAGGAGAACCGCTCGGTCTGGGTCCAGGAGCTGAACCTCACCCCCGCGCAGCGTCTCTCGGTGCTGCGCTTCGTCGAGTGGAACGCGCGCGAAGAGAACCGCTATTACCGGTACGATTACTACCGCGACAACTGCTCGACGCGTGTGCGCGACGTGATCGACCAGGCGACCGGCGGCGCGTTGCGGCGCGCCACCATCGCGCGCGGCACCGGCACCACGTACCGGTGGCACACCCGCCGCCTCACGGCGGAGGACCCGTTCGTCTACACCGGCATCCAGCTCGCGCTCGGCCGCCCGGCTGACCGGGAGATCTCCGCCTGGGAGGAGTCGTTCCTGCCCGTTCGCCTGATGCAGCACGTGCGCGCGGTGCGCGTACCCGGACCCGGGGGCGGCACGCTGCCACTCGTGCAGTCGGAGCGGCAGCTCTTCGCGGCGAACCGGGCGGCCGAGGCGACGTCGCCGCCCTCGTACGTGGCGGCGTACCTCGCTGGAGGGCTGGCGCTCGGCGGGATGCTGCTGCTGCTCGCGCGGGGGGCGGCGCGCGGACAGCGCGGCGCCGCGGCGGGCTTCGGGATGCTGGCGGGGCTCTGGACGCTGCTCAGTGGGCTCTTCGGGACGGCTGTGCTACTGGCCGGGACCGTGACGCCGCACGTCTTCATGGGGCGCAACCTGAACCTCGCCGCGTACAGTCCGCTCTCCCTCATGCTCCTGGCGCTGACCCTCGCGGCGGTCGGCGGGCGGAGCCGTGCCGTGCGTCAGCGCTGGGCCGGCCGGGCGGAGCGCGTCGCGGCGTTCGGGGCAGCGCTCTCGGTTGCCGGGTGGCTCGGCGCTCTAACGGTCGGTCAGCACAGCGGCGACCTGTTCGCGCTTGCCCTGCCGGTGAGCCTGGCGCTCTGGTTGGCATTACGAACCCTGCACCGCGCACGCGTCCAACCATCTCGCGAAGCCGTGGCTCACACGGCCGGATCCGCTCGTTCGCTCAGAAGCGGACGGTCCGGAGCGACGACTGGCGGCGCGTGAGAGCGCGAGCGAACACGTGTGGCCTCTCCGTCGCTACATCCGAGTGCGCGGCACTCGGCGGCGCGTGCGTGGTCGCGCCTCGCCGATGCTGCTCGACGTCGGGCCAGCACAGGGGCAAGATCCCGTCTACTGGGATACGATCTCAGGTGACCCTCGCGGCGAACCCGTGGGCGAGACTGCCGGAGAGGGATGGGCACCCCGCAAGCCGGGGTCATCCCCCGACGGCTGATCCCGCCTCAGCGGGCAACGCACCGGGACAAGAACCCCCGGCGTCGGCGTCTATACGATATCAGCAAGCGAAAGCGCTCCGCGGGGCGAGCGCGCTCTCATCCCGAGCGACACGTACCGTTGCGCAGTCAAGTGGGCCCGCGGGCCTTCGAGGAGATCTTGAGCGAGCATCTCGATGCCCTCTACCGCACGGCGCTGCGCCTTTCGGCGGGGCGTGCGGCCGACGCCGAGGACCTGCTGCAGGACGCGATGCTCCGCGCGCTCCGGGGTATGCACGCCCTCAAGAATCCCGCCGCAGGTCGCGCGTGGCTGTTCACGATTCTCAGTCGCACCTACCTCGATCGCATGCGCGCGGCTCAACGCCGGGTGGAGGTGCTGAGTTCGGAGTTGGACGAGCACGTGTTCGAGCAGGCACTCGAGGATTGGGATGGATCGGTCATCGCGCCGGACGCGCTGCTCGCCCGGCGGCAGACCCGCGATCGGCTGCTGAGCGCTCTGAACAACCTCACGCCACCGTTTCGGGCGGTGCTGTGGCTGGTCGATGTGGAGGGCTTTCGCCAGCATGAAGTGGCGGCGATGCTCGACGTTGCTGCGGGGACGGTGGCCTCGCGCCTGTATCGCGCCCGGGTTGCCCTGCGAGAGGCGCTGGCCAACGGTCGCGATGATCTACTCGGGAGGCATGGGTCGTGACCATGCGGTGTGGGAGAGCGCGACGACTACTCTGGCCCGAGGGCGATCTGCATCTCTCGCGCCCCGACCTGGAGGCGGCCGAACTGCACGTCGCCGCGTGCGAGCGGTGCCAGCGGTTTCAACAGCACATGCGCCAGTTCCCGCAGCTCCTCAACGCCACGATCGGGTCCGCGCCAGCCCCTCCGGAGATTCGGGAGCGGCTCTTCACCGCACTCGCGCGAGCGCGCGCTCATATCAAGCCGCCGGTGCGCGGCGTGTGGCTACGACGACACGCCGCGGCGGTCGTGGCCGTGCCCATGATCGCTGCGGGCATCGCGGGGCTCTGGATCATGAAGTCCGGGCTGGCGACGGCGCCGCACGCGGCCCGGATCATGGCCGTCGCCGAGGACCACGTGCGTGCGCTGCACGAGGAATCGATCGCCAGCACGGATGCCACCGTGATTGCGCGATGGCTGCGTGAGCGCGTGGCGTTCGCGGTGCACGTCCCGGAACTCAAGGGCGCCGCGTTGATCGGTGCCCGGCTCTGCTACGTCAACGGAGAGCGGGGCGCCGTGCTGCAGTACGTAGCCGAGGGACGGTTGGTCTCGTATTACGCGATGCCCGGCGCGGAGGATGGGACGGTACCGGCCTCGCGGTTCGAGTCGGAAGCGAGGGCTGGCTACACCGTCGTGGCCTGGCGGCGGGCGGGGCTCACCTATGCGCTGGTCGGCGACCTGCCCCGGGAGCGACTCACGGCCCTCGCCCGTCGCTGCGCCGAGCAGCTCGCCGCCGTGCTGCCGCGCGGTATGACCGATGTTCCCGACTCACGATCGCCGATGGCGCGATGACTAGCATCTCGATCGCCGCCGCCGCCGTGGCCGGGGCTGCGTCCTTCCTTTCTCCGTGCGTCCTACCGCTCGTGCCGGGCTACCTCTCGTACCTGTCCGGCGTCGCCCCACCGCTCGCCCCGTCCGGCCTGACATCGGTGTCCCCTCCGGCGGCGCCCGCGGCGCCGCGCGTGCGGGGCTCGCCGCAGCTCGCGCGCGTCCTGGGGCACGCGACGGCGTTCGTGCTCGGCTTCACGACGGTCTTCGTGATGCTGGGGGCCTCCGCCACGCTGGTCGGTCGCCTGCTCGTGGCCTACGGCAACACGTTCGCGGTGGTCGCCGGCCTGCTCATCATCGTCTTCGGCCTGCACAGCCTCGGCGCCCTCCGGACCCCGCTGCTGTACCGGGAGAAGCGGCACCACCCGCAGCGCCGGCCGCGGATGCTCCTCGGCTCGTACGCGGTCGGGATGGCGTTCGCCTTCGGCTGGACGCCGTGCATCGGGCCGATCCTCGCGGGCGTGCTCACGCTCGCCGCGACGCGCGACACGGTGCGGCAGGGGGTCGAGTTGCTCACCGTGTACTCCCTCGGCCTCGGCGTGCCGTTCCTGCTCGCGGCGCTCGGGATCGGGTCCTTTCTGGCGTTCCTCGCGCGGTTCCGGCGCTACTACCGCGTCGTCGAGGTCGCCACCGGCATGCTGCTCATCGGCATCGGCGTGCTCGTCCTCACCGGGCGGATGACCTGGCTCAGTGGCCAGCTCGGCGTTCTGAACCGGTTCGTCCTGTGAGCGAGCGGAGCCGGTTGGGCGTGATGGCCATGCTGGTGACGCTGGCGTGCGGTGGTGCCGCGCCGCTGCTCGTGGCCGGCTGCGAGGCGGCCACGCCGCGCCCAGTCGTGCCGCCTGCAACGGCGCGGACGGTGTCGGTCGTCACGGCGGCCGATTCCACCGCCGCCGAGCGCGACTCCCTGCCACAGCTCTCCCTGCCCGATCTCGGCGGGCGTCGCGTCCCGCTCCGCGTCCGCGCCGACGAGGTGACGGTGCTCAACTTCTGGGCGACGTGGTGCGGGCCGTGCCTGCGCGAGACCCCGGAGCTGGCGGCGCTCTCCGAGCAGTGGAAGGCGCAGCACGTCCGCGTCGTCGGCATCGCCATCGACTCCGGCGAGCCCGCGGACATCGCGGCGTTCGCGGCCGCGCACGGGATGCGCTACGCCCTGCTGACCGCCCCGCAGCGCTGGGCGCGGCAGCACTTCGCGGTGATCGGGCTCCCGGTCACCCTCGTGGTCGACCGGTCGGGCGGCATCCGCCACCGCCTCATCGGGCCGCAAACGCGCGAGCAATTCGAAACCGCCGTGCGGGACGCGCTCGCACGCTGAAGTCCCGCCGCATCGCCGTGAGCGCCCCGGCCGAGGCGGTCCACTTTCCTGAAGAGGAGAAACACGTCGTGATGGGCCAGAAGAGAACGTGCGCGCATCGGCGCCTGCTCGGCCGCGGGCTGCCTCGGATCGGCGCCGCGCTCGGGGTGGGGCTCGTCATCACGGGCGGCCTCCTCGCGGCCCAGCGCACGGGGCGCTTCGCGACCGGGACGGACGGCTGGCCGGCGGTCGGCCGTCCGTCGGACCCGCGCGGGCCGGCCCTCCGGAACATGTTGGGCGGCGCCACGAGCCCGTACCTCCGCTCGGCGGCCTCGCAGCCCGTGGCCTGGCAGCAATGGGGAGCGGAGGCGTTCGCGCTGGCGAAGCGGCTCGATCGGCCCATCTGGCTCGACGTCGGGGCGGTCTGGTGTCACTGGTGCCACGTCATGGACCGCGAGAGCTACGAGCGCCCGGAGATCGCGGCCGTGATCAACGCGGCCTTCGTGCCGATCAAGGTGGACCGCGACGAGCGCCCCGACATCGACTCGCGCTACCAGATGGCGTTCCAGGCGCTGAACGGCACGGGGGGCGGCTGGCCACTGACGATGTTCCTCACCCCGGACGGGAACCCCTTCGCGGGGGCGACCTACCTCCCGCCCGCTCCACGCGACGGCGTCAAAGGGATTCCCGAGGTCGCCCGGATGATCGCGGGCGCGTACGTCGAGCAGCACGGCCAGGTCGTGCGGCTCGCGTTCGCCGTGCGGCAGGAGCTGGCCGCGGTGCAGGGCGGCGCCGCGTCCGGCGGGTCACTCGACTCGCAACTCCCCGCGCAGGTCGCGGCCCGCATCGGCGAGTCGTTCGATTCGGTGTACGGCGGGTTCGGCCGGGAGGACGGACCCAAGTTCCCGGAGCCGCAGGCGATCCGCCTCGCCCTGGCCGAGGGGTTCCTCACCGGCGACCCGACGCTCACGCGGGCCGCCCTGCGCACGCTCGACGCCTACGCGCGGAGCGGGATGCGCGACTACGTGTCCGGCGGCTTCTTCCGGTACAGCGTCGACCGCGCGCTCGCCGTGCCGCACTTCGAGAAGATGGACGACGTGCAGGCCGGGCTCCTGCGCGCGTACCTGGCCGCCTACCGGCTGACCGGCGATTCGGCGTACGCCGGCGTGGCGCGCGACATCCTCCGCTACGTGGATGACGTGCTGTCGGACCGCGCGCGCGGCGGCTTCTACGCCCACCAGGACGCGGACGTCTCGCTGGACGACGATGGTTCGCACTATCGCTGGTCGGCGGCCCAGGTGAATGCCGCGGCCCCGGCGCCGGACGCCGAGGCGACCCGTCTCGCGTTCGGGCTGGACCAGCACGGCGCGGCGGCCGCGGACTCGGCGCAGACGCCGCACGTGCTGCGCCTCGTGCGCACACCGGCGGCGGTCGCCCGCGCCCTGCACGTCCCGGAGCGGGAGGCGGCGGCGCGGATCGCGGACGGGCTCCGCCACCTCGCCGCCGCGCGCGCGGCACGGCCCGCGCCGTTCGTCGAGCGGACGAAGTTCACCGACCGCAACGCCGCGATGGTCCGCGCGTACCTCGACGCGTACGAGACGCTCGGCGACACGAGCGCCCGGGAGTTCGCCCTGCGGACGCTCGACCTCCTACTCGCGACGGCGCTGCAGGCGGACGGTACGGTGCGGCGCACCGCGGACTCGCGCAACCCGACGCCAGGGCTCACGGCCGATTACGCCGGCCTCGCGGACGCGCTGGTCGAGGGCTACGAGGTGACCGGGCGCGCGCAGTACCTGCGAGCGGCGGAGCGGATCATGGACCGGGCCGTCGCGCTCTTCTGGGACGGCACCGGCGCCGGTTTCTACGACCGGGCCGTCGACGCGGCGGCCGTGGGGCTCCTCGCCGACCGCGTGAAGCGCATCACCGACGACCCGCTCCCGGCGGACAATGCGGTCGCCGCGCACGTGCTCAATCGGCTCTATTTGCTGACCAGCCAAGACCGGTGGCGCGCGCGTGCCGAGCAGACGTTGCGCGCGTTCGCCGCGCGCGCGGCGCACGAGGGGGCGTTCGTCGCCACGTACGCGCTCGCGGCGGAAGCCCAGCTGCGGAAGCCGCCGCAGGTGGTGGTGATCGGCCCGCGCGGCGACGCGCGGACGGAGGCCCTGGCCACGGCGGCGTGGCGCGCCTACCGCCCGGGGCGGATGGTGACGGCCTACGACCCCGCGACCGTCGCCCTGGACTCGCTGCCGGAGGCCGTGGCCGGTGCCGCCCGCGTGTTCCGGCATGATCCCGCGCCTCGCGCGTATGTGTGCGTTGCCCAGACCTGTGCCCCGCCCACGGCTTCACCCGCCGAGGTGGCGGCGCTCGTGCGGGACTACGGGCGCGTCGGGGCGCGGTGAACTGCGAGTTCACGGGTGACGAGGAGCAAACCGTGTCGCGCATGAATCCATCGCAAACCGCGACCGCCGACTCGACGCGCGGCTGACTCCATCCGATAATCCCCCGTACGCGTCCCCAGTTTCGATCGCCATGCGAGTAGTGGGCGCCGAGCAGCTCGACGAGCGTGTCGGCCAGCGGCTACATGCTCCAGACGGTGTGCCCCTCGGGCGGTTTGCTACAGGCGAACGCAATGAGCGTCGCCTCGCCCTTCGCATCGAGCTTCCGCGCCGCGCTGGGGCGCGGACGGTCGTACAGCGCGTGGGCCAGCCGCTCGGCATGAGCATCCGCGAAGCGGCGGGGTACGCGGAGCACGGTGGCCTCGCTGGTGTGGAGGGCCGCGGCGACATCGGCGTCGAACCAGTCCATCGTCGGCGGCCAGCAGAACGTGGGCACGGCCGATCGTGCGGGCCGGGGCGGGGCCCCGACTGACGAGGAGTACCAGTTCGGCCCGCTCGGCCTCGCGCAGCTCGACCCGGAACTGCGTCGGACGCATGCAGCCTCCCAGCGGCAATGCCCGGTTCGGCCGCATTCCTCGGGCCATCACCGGGGCGCGCCGGCCACGGTGCGTCGCTACGTCGCCTCGGTCGCGACGCTCCACCGGGCCGCTGACCTACCCGACCCCACGAAGCACGCCGCGGTGCGGTTCGCCCTCAAGCGCCTCGCGCGCGCCGAGGACGGCAGCGGGACCGCACTCGTGGCGCGCTCCAAGACCGACCAGGAAGCGCGGGGGAGCGTCGGTTACCTCGCCGCGCGCACCATGACGGCGCTCGGGGCCTGGTGCGCCGCGGCCAGGCTCACCGGGGGCCCGATCGTTCGCGGCGTCCACAAGACGGGCCGGCTCGGCCGTCCACTCGACCCGGGCGACGTTGCGCGGGTGTTCAAAAAGCTCGCACGTCGCGCGGGCCTGGACTCGGCGGCCGTCTCCGGCCACTCGTGCCGTGTCGGGATGGCGCAGGACTTGGTCGCGTTCGGGGCCGACCTGCCCGCCGTAACGCAGGCCGGCCGGTGGCAGACCCCGGCGATGCCGGCGCGCTACGCGGAACGGCTCCTCGCGGCTCGCAACGTCGTCGCGCAGTTCCACGCACGCAGCGGAGCGCGTTAGGCGGACGCAAGAGCAGGGTTACAGGCCACCACTCGCCGACGCCCGTCTCGATTGTCGTCGGGCGATGCGGGGGCGAGTCGCTGATTTTGAGACCGGGTAGTGCGACCGCGGCGCACTACGGCGGTGCACCATGCAGCTCCTCGCGCCCAGGGGTGCCATACATGACCCCGAGTGAACGGTGGCGCCCTTCGCCACGCCGGAGCCGTACCATGCGGTTCCCCTGCCCGTCACACGCCACGGCGACGGCGCCGCAACCGCTGCCGTAACAGCAGAAGCAGCCACGCGGCTACCGCGCCCAGAGTGTGGCGACGCGCCCAAGGCCGTCGGCCAGGCGGTCGCGGTCCGCCTCACTGCCTAACGAGACCCGGACGGCGGGCGCGTCGCCCCCGTCGGCCTGGTAGCTCGCGGCGGGCGTGACGGCCACGCCGACGCCCGCCGCCGCGGCCGCGAACTGCCGGCCCGACCCGCCGGCCGACCCGGGGCGGAGGGCGAGGACCCCGTGCCACGCATACGGCGAACCGAACGCGAGCGCGGGGCCCAGGTGCTGCCGCGCGAGCGCCTGGCGCACCGCACCCTCTGCCCGCTTCTCGGTGGCGAGTCGGGCGAAGGCGCCGGACGCCCCAAGTCGCGCGGCGGCGGCGGCCGCCGCGGGATGCGCAGACGTGCCCGCGACGCGCAACACGGCCTCGACCGCGCCCGCGACCGCCGGCGGCGTGGCGACGGCCCCGAGGCGGAGCGCCCGCGACACGATCTTGGAGAGGCTGAACGCCTGGAACGTCCGCTCCGGCGCGAGCGCCGCGAGGGTGGGCACGCGCGCCCCCGACGGGGCTCCGTCCCGCACTCCGTCCGGGGGGGCCGTAGTCAGCCACCCGTCGGCGAGGAACGCGTAGGCGTCGTCCTCCACCAGCCAGACGTCGTGGGCGCGGGCGATGGCCGCGAGCTCGGCCCGGCGCGCGGCCGGAAGCACGGTACCGCGTGGGTTATGCACCGTCGGCATGGCGTAGAGCACGTCGACCCGCCCCGCCGCGCACACCTCGGCGAGGGCAGCGGGCACGAGGCCGTCGGCGTCGCTGGGCAGGGCGACCACCGTGGCCCCGAGCCGCGCGAGCACCCCGAGCGCCTGCGAGAACGTCCACGCGTCGACCGCCGCACGCGGGCGGGCCGGCCGCGAACCGGCGCGCCGCCCGCTCACGGCCAGGGCGGCTGCGAAGGCAGCCGCGAGCGCACTCTGCCCGCTGCCGGTGAGCGCCAGTGCCGCGTCCGGGGCGAGCCGGGGGCGGAGCGCCGCGCGGACGGCCGCGACGTCCTCGGGGCGCCCGGTAGGCGGCAGGGTGCCGCCGAGGGGCACCGCGGGGTCGGCGAGGACGGCCGCCAGCGCGTCGCGCACGAGCACGTCCTCGGAGGGAGTCGTCGGGTAGTTCGTGGCGAGGTCGCACGTCACCGGTTGCTCGGGCCGCGTCACGTCGAGGGTCCTCGTCACGTCGGGGGTCCTCACGGCCTCACGGGTCCACGAGCACCACGAGCACCACGAGCACCACGAGCACCACGAGCTTCCCGCTCCCCCGGTTCTCCTCCATGAACCGGTGCGCGGCGACGATCTCGTCGAAGCGGAAGGTCCGCTGCAGGCTCACCCGGTCGCGCCCCGCGGCGGTGCCGTCGACAATCTCCTGCAGCGCCGCGGTGCTCCGCTCGGCGGAGGTCGTGCCGCTGTGATAGGTCGTCAGCTTCACGGCCGACGGGATGTCCTCCAAGGGCTCGAACCGCTCCAGCACCCAGGCGTTGCCGAGGATGCCCGTGTTGCACACGATCCCGCCCGGCCGCACCGCGTGCAGCGAGTCACGCAGGGTCACAGTCCCCACGAGCTCGAGCACCCCGTCGACGCCCTCCGGCGCGCGCCGCCGGACCGCCTCGGCGATACGGCCGGTGTCGATCACGACGTCGTCGGCGCCGTTCGCGCGGAGCGCGTCGGCCTTCGCCGGGTCGCGCGTGGTGGCGAGCACGCGCAGGCCCCGGGATTTCGCGAGCGACGCGGCGGCCATGCCCACGGAGGACGTGCCGCCACGGATCAGCAGCGTCTGCCCGGCCTGCACGTCCATCGCTTCGACGAGCGAGCCCCAGGCGGTGAGCCACGTCTCGGGGATCGCGGCGAGCACGTGCCACGACAGGGCGGTGCGGACCGGGAGCACGTGCGCGCGCGGCACGAGCGTGACCTCGGCGTACCCGCCGTCGTAGGCGAGGCCCATCCCGCCCATGAGCGCCGCGACCGTCTGGCCGACCGCGAGATCGGTGCCGCCTGCGTCGTCCACCACGCCCATGCACTCGATGCCGAGCACGCGCGGGAACCGCACGCCCGGCGAGTACCCCTGCCGCGTGAAGAGCTCGGAGCGGTTGAGCCCGAACGCCTTCACCCGAATGCGGACCCACCCGGGGCGCGGTGCGGGGACGGGAATCTCCTCGGTCTGGAGGACCTCGGGCCCACCCGGGTGGTGAACGCGGATGGCCTGCATCGTGGCCTTCATGCTGACGCCTGCAGCGCGGTGACGGTCGAGGTGCCCTCGCTCGAGGCGCGGGCGGGCGCACGCGGCCCGCGCGGGCGCCTCCGAAGGTGCGGGGGCGCGACACGCCGCTCAACGAGCGCCAGCGCGCCGTCGACGAGCAGCGCGAGTGCCGCGGCGGGGAGCGCGCCCGAGAGCACCAGGCGCGTGTCGGCGAGCGCGAGCCCGGTGACGATGGGCTCGCCCAGCCCACCCGCGCCGATGAACGCGGCGAGCGTCGCCGCACCGACGGTGATCACGGCCGCCGTGCGCACGCCCGCCATGATGACCGGCGCGGCGAGCGGCAGCCTGACGCGCCGGAGCCGCTGCGCAGGCGTCATGCCGAGCGCCTCCGCCGCCTCGACCGCGGCGGGGTCGGCGTCGCGCACGCCCGTGTAGGTGCCCCGCGCGATCGGGAAGAGCGCGTAGATCCAGAGCGCGACCAGCGCCGGCACGGTCCCGATGCCGAGCAGCGGCACCATGAACGCGAGCAGGGCGATGCTCGGGATCGTTTGTAGGACCCCGAGCGCGCCGAGCGCGGGCCCTGCCGCGCGGCGCGCCCGCTCGAGCCCGAGCCCCAGCGGGACGGCCACGAGCGCGGCCGCCGCGAGCGCGAGCGCGACGAGCGACAGGTGGCGGAGCGTGAGGCGCAGCAACGTGCCCCGGCGCGACCAGAGGTACCCGCCGAAGGACTGGCCGCGGGCCACGTCCGGACTGGTTGCGGCGTGCGCCGACGCCGACCGCAGCCCGAGGGCGTCGAGCGCGGACGCTGCGACGACCCGCACGTCTTCGCCGTCCACTTCGATGCGCCGGTTGAGGGTCCGCACGGTCGCCTCGCCGATGCGACCGCTCAGGAGCGTGAGCGCGGCCACGACGTCCGCGCGGGCGGTGGCGCGCGGGCCGAGGAGGGCGGCGGCCTCGTACGGGGGGAAGAAGTGCCGGTCGTCGTCGAGCACCACCAGCCCGTAGCGCGCGAGGAGCCCGTCGGTGGAGAAGCCGTCGATGACGTCCACGGAGCCGCCGGCGAGCGCCTGGTACTTGAGCGCCGGGAGGAGCGGCCGCGCCGTGCGCGGGCGGATGCCGGCGCCGTAGACCCGCGCCAGCCCGGCGAGACCGTCCGACCGCTCGATGAAGTCGGGCGTGAACCCCGCCGTGAGGTGCGCGCTCTCGCGCGCCAAGTCGCTCAGCGACCGCAGCCGATACTGCTCGGCGGTCCGGGGGCGCACCGCGACGGCGAAGGTGTTCTGGAAGCCCAACGGCGGCAGCCAGCGCATGCCCCACCGTGCCTGGAAGGCGCTGTCCACGTGCGCGTAGACGCCGCGCGCGTCGGCGAGCGCCGCGGGCGGCAGCGTGTCGTGCAGGATGGCGAGCAGCCCGGTGCCGGTGTACTCGGGGTACACGTCCACGGCGCCGGTGCGGAGCGCCCCGACGAGGATCTCGGTGCTCCCGAGCCCCGGCCGCCGCGTGACCGGGATCCCTCGCGCTTCGAGGAGCTGTGCGAACAGCTCGGCGAGCAGGTACGACTCGCCGAACGGTTTCGACGCGATGACCACGGCCGGACGCTGGTCGCGTGCCGCCTGGGCGTGCGCGTACGCGTGCGCGTATCGACCACCGCCGAACGCAAGGAGTACCGGCAGCATCAGCGCGACCAGGGCGCGCCGCCTCGAAGGCCGCCGCATGCGTCGCCTCATGGATCGCGCCGGCGCCGCGCGCCGGCCAGCGCGCGCTCCAGCAGCGACGCCACGTACGGCGTGGCGGGCGCAGCGCGCAGCGCGTCCAGGGTGCCGTGCTGCTCCACGCGGCCCGCGCGCATGACCACGAGCTCGTCCGCCAGGAAATCGGCCTCCAGCAGGTCGTGCGTCACGAGCAGGGTGGTGACGCCGAGCTCCCGGCGGAGCGCCGCGCAGACGCCCTGCAGCTCCGAGCGGCTGAGGGCGTCGAGCGCGCCGAAGGGCTCGTCCATGAGCAGCACGCCCGGCCGTGCGGCGACGGCGCGGGCGAGCGCCACGCGCTGCCGCTGCCCGCCGGAGAGCTCGTCCGGGAAGCGCGCGCCGTAGGCGTCAGGTGCGAGCCCGACCAGCGCGAGCGCGCGCCGCGCGGCGTCCGTGGCATCGGCTCGGTC
>JAABUZ0100006836.1_pt1 | contig 14049 bp, 13 predicted proteins | sample 5562091 | NCBI WGS metagenome assembly JAABUZ01 (sample SAMN12813069, study PRJNA571459) | rock metagenome | isolation source: Antarctica rocks | place: Antarctica: Victoria Land, Linnaeus Terrace sud | collected 2015-12-21 | reverse complement strand
AGACTATGCTGCTCATAGGCATGGCGCAGGCCGAGGTCTGTGGCGGGAAACGCGTCTGGATCGCCGAGGGCGCGCATGGCGATATACGCCGCCGTCCACGGTCCAACTCCAGGAATCTGCTGCAAACGAGTTCGCGTCTGCTCCCGGTCTGCATCCCGGTCGAGGACTAACCCTTCCTCTTCAACTGCATGTGCAAGTGCCTGCAAGGCTGCCACGCGACTTCCTGTCAAGCCGAGACCCTGCATATCTGCCTGAACAACTGTCTGCGGAGACGGGAAATAATGCGTCAGACCGCCCTGTGCCTGCTCTAACGGCGTCCCTAACTTGGCTACGAGCCTGCCAACAAGAGTGCGCGCACCCGCGACTGATATCTGCTGGCCCAGTATTGCGCGTACAGCTAGCTCAAAGCCGTTGATAGCGCCGGGTACACGTAGGCCGGGGCGAGCTGTTACTAATGGAGCCAGCATAGGATCAGCTCTCAGCACCTCTGTAATTGCCACCGGGACCGCGTCGAGATCAAAGAGCTGGCGGCAGCGCTGTACGAGTAAGCTCAGGTCACTTAGTGTATCAAGCTGCACACGCAGCAAGACGGCATTCATTTTCTCAACTGGCTCCAGCTCTATGATGCCTCTGGAATGTGGTAGCCGTACAGTGCGACGATAGATGTTCCCCACAACCTCCTCGACGCCCGGAATGGCCCGCCGCCCGAGATAAGCGAGCAATGTATGTGCGTCGAAGGGAGGGCGGTAGTGTAGACGCAGCGTGAGCTTCCCTTCGCCCCGATTCTCTGGTGGTATGCGGCGACGGAAGGTGGAGGGCGCGCAGCCAAACGCGGACTGCATGCTGGCGTTGAACTGACGAATACTTGCAAAGCCAGCGGTAAAGGCGATGGTTGTGAGCGATAGGCTGGTCTGATCTATGAGCAGCCGCGCGGTCTGCGCGCGGCGCGTGCGAGCAAGCATAAGTGGGCCGACTCCTACCTCGGCCACCAGCTCGCGGTGTAGGTGACGCTCGCTTACAGCTAGACGTTGGGAGAGGCCAGCAACACCCTCGCTATCCAGAACGCCATCGGCGATGAGACGAAGAGCACGGGCTACAAGATCGGCGCGCATATTCCAGTCGGGCGAGCCGGGACTGGCCTCCGGATGGCAGCGGCGGCAAGCGCGAAAGCCGGCGGCCTCGGCGGCGGCAGCACAAGGATAGAAACGGACGTGCGGCGCATGGGGCGTCGGAGCCGGGCAGATAGGCCGGCAATAGATGCCCGTCGTCGTGACCGCAGTAAAGAAGCGCCCATCAAAGCGCTGGTCCCGACTACATATTGCGCGATAGCACAGATCGAAATCATTTGATATGTGTAGTGTTTCCATGACATCATCGTACATGATAGAAGGCGAGTATGCTAGCGGGTTTCAGACATGATCACCCTGACATCGAGCTTGCAAAGAGATGGATATTGCATATCTGCATTAACCTCTGTAACTGTAAATTCAACGCCGTTACTGTCAATTTTACTGTCAAATTTTATGCTAGGTGCGCGGTTCTTTTGGCCTCGAAGAGCCTTTATCTGATGCACGTTGTCTCTTTCTTTTGTAGATTGTCAGTGCTCTCAAATAGCCTTTTGTAAGACTACTTTTAGTCTCCTGAACTTTCAGTTCAAAAGGTATCCAGTTGGGCTGGATATTCGGTACATCCATTTGCGTCATTCCAGCCCTGCGACAGATGTTGATTCCTTCCCGTGTCGATGCAGTTGCATAGATACCTGCTATTTCAACGCCTTCCTTTCCAAGATCTTCAAAGTATGCTAGTAGTTTTCCAATGAGATATACAACTGCTTGTTTTACTTGGGGATCGACTGCCATATCAACAATAAACAGATCTATAGGTTCACCTGGTTCTAACCGGGGAAGTTTTTCTACCGGAATTTTACTAGGGCGTACCTCTCTATGCATTATTTTCATTACTTGATCATGCCTGAGAGGCAAGATAGTAACGTAGCCGATGATCTTCTCATAATCTAAGAGTAAGTGACCTATCTCAAGATAAGGTATTTTAAACCATTCTGCAAAAATTTCCTCATCTAGTCCGTATCCACCTAGAGGTTCAAAGATGTACTTACTGAATCTACTTACTTCGGGAGCATCCTCTGGTCGCGCTACTCTAAAAGAGCGTTCTTGCTGGCTCTCTGGATTGTAGGTTATTTCGATCCCTCTTAATGCAGCCGCAAGAGCATCAACCTCTTTTACTGGAAATTGTGCTCCTCTCTGTCTACCTTCCTCAAGTTTTTTACTTATACGTTGCTCATCTACGTACTCGTAAAACTTCGTTTTGCTCACTCCTAGCTTGTTCATTGCCTCTTGAGCGTTATAGTACTGCTTTACCACTGTTAACCGCTCCTTTACTTAAGTTTGAGTCTCTGCCTGTACCTATCTTAACATAAAAGTACCTAATTTACAAAAACTGGACTTAAAAGGACTTGACAAAACTTATAGTGATTGACTACAATGAACTTATAAGAACTAAGTAAAACTTATATGAACTAAACAAGTACGTAGACAATTAAATACCCAATGCAAAGCGAGGTACGCGGCTTAAAGGATGTGAGAAGGCCGTAGAAGTAGCTAACGCGGAGGGACCGAAAGGAGATGAATCGCTAGAGGGAGAGGCAGAGAGTGAAAGCGACACCAACCGCGCCTTATGGACACTCCGCGCTGATCCCGCCCCTGTAGGTCGAGCAGGGTAAGAGAAAGAACGCTGTCAGAATGGGAAAGCCTTGTATCTGTTGACATGTCCGGCTCTGCAAGAACCCCCCGCCGTTGTGTGGCTGCGCGCTCTTCCCTCTTCGTTTTCTTTCAAGGTCAACGCCTGGGAGTGGCGTGTCTCGCGCACCTGCTAGACGCTGGCCTTGAAGCAGCCAAGGCTAGATGTTCCCCAACAAAAGAAAAGGCTCAATGTGCTCCAACACATCAAGCCTTAAGTGTCAGCCTGTCAAGTTTATTCACCTCACTGACACCTCTTTCACTCTATAATAGGTGATGGGTGTCGCCCTGTCAAGGAGAAGACGCCATGAGCAGCAAAAAACCTTCACAAACGGATTTGTACGGCGAACTGCTAACCAATGAGCAGCAATATCGCACTGATATTCGACCCTTTCCCCCTGCAAAAGACCTGACCCAAGAGGAAAAAGAAGCCTTTGTTGAGCGTGCCCGACGTGGTGATGCCGAAGCACGTGAAGCTATTATTTCTCACCTACTTCAACGGGTGGAGCGGTACGCGATGAGTTACGTATCTGCCTATTCGTGGGCGTCTCATCGCATTGAATATGCTGATCTGATTCAAGAAGGCAACCTCGCGTTGCTCTTGTACCTGGATCAAGCCCTGGCAACGGATCACGCCTATGCCTACCTGACAGTCTGCGCGTATAGTGCTATTCGCCACTACTCTAAACGCTTTACCAGTTTGATCGTCACCCCTCTCACACAAGAGGTTGAGCCACTCTATACAGAAAGTCTTGATCAACCGCTTCCAGGCGAGCATGAAGGAACGCTGATGGACCTGGTTGGAGAGTTCCTGGTTGAAGATTTTTCTACACAGATAGCAACAAAAGACCCTGAAGTGTTTGAGCCGTTGTATGAAGCCATCGAAACACACCTTTCACCCAACCAACGCTTTGTCGTGGTAAATCATTATGGACTCTATGATCACGCTCCCCTGTCCCTTCATGAAATCAATCAATCTCTTGAAAAAGCGTCCACTCATCAGATGCGTGAACAAGCGTTAGGAAAGCTGTATGTCTGTTTGTCCTCGGCCTATCGTGAGTACGCAGCAGGCTCACCACAAGCGCAAGCGAAGACGAAAACGAGAGATACAACATTAACACCTGAGCAAGAGCAACGTCTACAGGAAGCCTCTACACGATTGCAGCAACGTGGGCAAAAAATCACCGTTGACGCTCTAAGAATTGAAGCGCAGATCGCACCCCTGACCGCGAGAAAGTACGTCGCCCGTCTGCATGCAGAGAAGCCAGAGCCAACCAACCAGGAGCGGCTTGACCGCGCCCATGCACAGATGGAAGCACGAGGGGAAAAGATCACGGTTGAAAAGTTGGCTGCCTCCGCGCATGTCTTAGCTAGAATTGCAAGCGGGTACTTGCACTGTAAACGAGGGACACAACCCATCACGCTTTCAACCCGACCTGCGCAAGAACGACTAGAAGAAGCCTATGCTTCTCTGCAAGCACGAGGGGAAAAGATCACCATTAAAAGTCTCGGACGTGAAGCCCGTTGCGACTCAAAGCTGATTCTTCGCTATCTGAGGGAACGTCGTGCAGCGCAACCGGACCTCATGGTTGCATCCTAGTGTTCCCCAACGCAAGCCCTTGTAGTCGTGCTATGAGGGCTTCTTTCCTTCAGTCGTGCTCATTCATCGGGAGTGAGTAGGATTGAGTGAAAGGCAGCTCTATGTTTCGACGGTTGTTTTATAAAGATAAAGATATTCCAGCGTATGAAGAGATTGAAGGCTTGACGGTTTCACCCCGGACCGACATTCCCTTTGGCAAACAATTCCAGATGGGGCTGGCAGAGTACACCATTTATGATCGAGCCATTGAGCAAGGCTATGAAGCGGGTATTGCTGCCCACTTCGACTACTTGGCCCATCAGAAGATCACCACGCCTGTGATGTTTGATGATGCTCTCTTTGAGACGGTTCTTGATACCTTTACCCCAAAGCACCTAGAAGGCTATAACAAAAGCCTGTGGCGTGCCCATTTTCTTGCCGGGTGGGCAAGCGTCTATCTCGGTGTGGTGCGCCTGCACGAAGAGAACAAGAGCTAAGGTTGATCCTGCCTATCGCGCCACATGAGGACGGGGTAGGCAGCAATGAGCCTTGAGTGTCAAGGTTCTGCATCGCATTCTTTAAAGGAGTACACATGGCAACGATTCTATTGACCGACGACGAGTACACCCACATTAAGACCTTGATGACTGACCTTCTCAGCAAGGCAGAGATCGCATCACCTCGCGCCGCAACACACTACGCCACGCTTGCACAACTCAGCGGCAATTTTCTTGCCAATGAGGACGCCAAACGGGCGAAGTCTCAGACCCGCGCTTCAACCCGCGAAACCATTAAACAGACGAAAGAGAAACGCCGCAGCCGTGTGCATACTGCACCAACAGCGCAGCCACAGGGCGCGGCACGACCGAGCGCAACGCCGAAATCAGCGTAGTTTCAGGGCAAAAAATCGGGGAGAAAAAGTGAGCCACCTGCCAGAAAAAAGCGTGACCGCTGCGCAACCGCTCGACGGCCGCTACCCTGGTTGTCACGCTCACTTTTTTACCCGACTAATACCTGACTAATACCCCATTAAACCACAGAGAGGAGAGCAACTTTCAGAGCAAAAATCAACGGAACATTTCAAGGAAAATGGAGAGCAACCTATGAATATCCTGACACGACTCAACCCATTTAAGGGCCGCCAGCCAGGGGTTGCGGGACCAGCGCCACCACCGGCCCCGCACCCCCCAAGCACACCGCCACCGACGAATCAGCAAGGACCCGCAACTGGACCGCTAGGGGGCGCAGGTACGTCGGTTCCTGGTACTCAAGGGGACATACTCAACCTCGTAAATTATACCCCTGAGCAACTTGTTCAACACGTGGATCAGCGCGTGGCTCGTATCCAGTTCGGATGGTCTTTCTCAACCAAGCTGATGGAAGGCTATAGCGAGATTTGGGCATGGATGGGACCGATCATCCTGGTCCTTGGCACCATTGGTGAAGTCTTCCTGGTCCTCTGGCTTCGACAGAAAGCGCAGGAGATCATCGCAGGAATCTCCATTGTGGCCGTTGCCCTGGTGCTTGAGGGCACCTTTCTGGCCGTTTCCTACAAGGCGGCCACCATTCGCAACCGCGCTGACAAACGCCCAGGTGGGCAAACGCCGTTGGATCGACAAAAGCTCCGCCGTCAGTTCGCCTTCTGGTGCGCGCTGGCCTTTGGTGTCTGTATCACGCAAGTGATTTTTATTGCAGCCCAAACCAAAGACGACGGCATCGGGGTCTATGGCGTGTGGATCTTTGCGATTGTACGCGCCGTCTTTACCCTGGTTGCCGATGGGTACACCGCCTTTGCCCACGAAGAGAAGCCAACGACGGCCGAAAAAGCATTAGAGGAGGAACAACAACGAACCAGAGCCTCTGAGCTTCTGTTGACGCAGAAGCGGCAAGAAATCACGATCATTAACGACGGCATTCTTGAAGTGCGTGAGGCCCGCGTTGAAGCTCAGATCAAAGATGATAAGCTCACCACCCGCCTCACGATAGAGCAGATGCAGAATCAAGCCCAAATCACGGCCCTGCGCACACAGCAAGAAACCGCCGACATGACCATTCAAATGTTGACCAGGCTTCAGCGTGCGATGCTTGACCCTGCCATGCCAGCAGACCAACGACAAACGGCGATCAATATCATGATGGCGATGGGCCAGGGATATAGCCAACTGCAAGCCATTGGCACCAACACCGTCACTGAAGAGGAGGATGATGTCTAATGGCGGAACGTCCCTACAGTCGCTACACACGGGAACGGACATGGGCCGCCCTGTATAGCCAGCATAGCAACGCTAGCTATGCTCTGGTGCCCTACAGTGCGACCAATAACAGTATTGCCGTGATCCTGTGTGCCAGTCCAGAGGAGGTGCAAAAGAAAATGGCGGTGCTCTTCGACCATGCGGAGGAGTGCGCCGCCTATTATGAACGCAGATTGACGCCGGATCAAGCCCCGGCGATCCTGAAAGGTGAGAAGATCCGTGAGGGCGTGGTCCTTGCGCGCAGTAGCGACTACTGGCATTATCACTTATCGGACTATCCCCACTTCAAATTAGTGATCTGTGGACTCCACGATAGCTACTTGAACCTGACGACGTGGGAAATGAGAACCAATCGACGCTACAAAGCGCATGAAACCGCTGTGGCGATTGCTTCACCCGCCTTTGAGCGGATACGTGGAACGCAGTTCGGGCACAACATCTTGATTGCCGCGCTTGCAGAGGGCGATCAAGATGCACTCACCTTGAAGAAGAAGCTTCCACCTCGAACACGACGACGGCTGGATCATGAGAAAGACGAGATCCAACATGACCGCTATCGTGGCCGCCCTCTGGCCTTCCTGACCGATGCCGAACGCCGCGAGATTGGCAGCAAGATCAGCGCCGGACTCAAACGCTATCATCAAAACAAACGATAAAGGAAAGGAAAGATATGAGCTTGAAAGAACTTCTCTTGTGGGCGATCCTCTGTGGGGCCGTCCTTGTGACCTCCATCGGCGTGATGCAGCTTCTTCTGCATCACTAAAAAAAGGCTCACGTGTTCCCCAACACATGAACCTTCCAAGTGCCAGTATGCTACCGTCATTTTTCCGTCTCATCTCAGACACTCTTCTCGTCATAATAGGCGAGAAGAGGCGTCTCTGTCAAGGAGTACGCACCATGAAACAGAGCACTCGCCCCGCCAGGGACGTTCCACCACAGCAAACGCGCTTGTGGTTTCCCCCCTTGACGGGCTTTCGTCAGGTGGGCACTCATCGACATGAGGATGAAACCACGACCTACCTCTATGCACTTGTGGTGAGTAAGGAGCTGTCCCCCATCAAAATAACGCTGACCATCACGCCTGATCTCACGTTGCACGTCTCAGCTCGCTTCGATGAGAGCTTGCGGAGAACAATGAGAGAAGGGGAGACGGCATGAGCCACCAGACACAAGCAACGGCCGCCCTTGCTGCCCTTCAGTCGAGAGCACAATGGGTGTGTTGGCGCAAAGAGCAGCGCAAAGGGAAATGGACCAAAGTGCCCTATAATCCGCAGACGGGACAGCTTGCAGAGTCCAATAACCCGCGCACGTGGTCACCCTATGCGCTGGCTCTTGCGGCGTGGCAGCAGCAGCCGCAACGCTACAACGGCATCGGCTATATGTTCAACCGTGATGTGACGGGCATCGACCTGGATCATTGCATTGATGCTCAAGGGACGATTGAACCCTGGGCCTGGTCGCTCATTGAACACATGAGCAGCTATGCGGAGTATTCCCCAAGTGGCGAAGGCGTTCATATCTGGGTGCGCGGGACCATCCCTAAAGGGTTGAAACGGGCGATCCCCTCGGAATGGAACGCGCTGCAAGGCAATGCCGCTCTTGAGATGTACTGCGAGGGGCGCTACTTCACGGTGACCGGCAACCACATTGAGGGCACGCCCACCACGATCGAGGACCGTCAGGACGCCCTCAATATGCTGTATCAGGGCTTTACCGTCCAAGCAGCGGGCAAGAGGACCGCCTCTCATGATGCAACGCCGCTTCCACTGGATGACGCCCTGGTGCTCAAAAAGGCGGAGGCAGCCAGCAACGGTGGGAAGTTTCGCGCCTTGTTCTACCAGGGGTCAGCCGGGTATACGTCAGCATCAGAAGCCGACTTTGCCCTCTGCCTGATGCTGGCTTTCTGGACGGGACGCGATACGACACAGATGGATCGTTTGTTCCGACGCAGCGCCCTTTATCGAGAGAAGTGGGACAGTGCCAGGAGTGCCAGTACCTACGGACAGGATACCATTCTCAAGGCGGCCGCCGTCTGTGATGTGGTCTATGACCCTCGACAGAACCAGAGCCAGTTAGAGCGGGATATTGACCACCTCTTAGAGCGGATCGCCTTGCAGCAGGGCAAGATGAACACGGGCAGGAAGGGCAAGCCCTACCAACTCAAGCCCAAGGAAGTCGAGGGAAGCAAGGTTCTCGCCTACCTCGACGAAAACGAGTATGGAGATGCTCGTTTCTTTGCCGATGCGTTCGCCGGTCAGGTCTGCTATGACCATGATGATAAGGAGTGGTACTTGTGGCAAGGGCACTACTGGAAGCGGGACGCCAACGGGCGCATCCGTCAGCTAGTCGCCGGAGTACTCGGAACGCTCTACCTCAAAGCGGCGGCTGACCTCAACACGACGCAAGCAGAGATCGAGCTTCAGATTCAGACGCTGGAGCGTGAAAAAGCACAGGACGACGGGGCACGCCTGAACAGCCTCAAGGGGAAAGCAAAGATGCTGGCCGCCCACATCGACGGGCTACAGACGAGGGCAAAGGGACTTCGCACCGCAAAGCGCATGAACAACGTGTTGACGTTCGTACAGTCGGAAATGGGCACCAATGCGGAACGGTGGGATACCGACCCCTGGTTACTGGCAGTGCAAAACGGCGTGATTGACTTGCATATCGGGGAGTGTCGAGAGGGCAACCCAGAGGACTATATTCGCACCGTTGCGCCAACAGACTGGACAGGGCTAGAGACACCGTGCCCCCGTTTTGAGCAGTTCTTACAGGAAATCTTTGAAGACAAACCAGATCGGGAGACGTTCATTGCCTTCCTGCAACGCTTGCTCGGCTACGGGATCACGGGCCTGACCACGCAACACATCTTCCCTGTCTTCTATGGCGAAGAGGGGCGCAACGGCAAAGATACACTGCTGGCAACCCTCAAGGGGACGCTTGGGCCACAAGTGGGAGCCGTCAGTAACGATGTCTTCCTGGCTCAAGACAAGTCGCGCAGTAGTGGGGCGGCAACCCCGCATCTGTGCGACCTGCAAGGCAAGCGCCTGGTCTGGGGCAGTGAGACAAAAGAGGGGGATCGGCTCAATATCGCGCAGATCAAACACCTCACCGGCGGCGGCGAAATCTCAGCGCGTAAGCTGCATGGGCACCAATACGCCTTTGCCCCAACCCATAAGCTCTTACTGATGACCAACTACAAACCGCATGCCGATGCACGTGACAAAGCGTTCTGGTCCAGGGCCTGCCTCATTGAGTTTGGGATTCGCTTTGTGGATGATCCACACGCGACGAATGAACGCCTGCCAGACAAGAACCTCAAAGAGACGCTCAAAGAAGAGCGAAGCGGAATACTGGCATGGCTCATTCGTGGGTGTTTGACCTGGCAAGAGCAAGGGCTAGACATTCCGGCATCGGTGCAGCTGGCAACGGACAAATACCGCGATGAAGAAGATAAGCTTCTCCTCTTCATTCAAGAGTGTTGCATCGTTGCTGAAAAAGCCTATGTCCAGGCCGGGGCCTTGTTCATCGCGTATCACACGTGGTATGAGTCCAACCAGTTCGGGGGCCGTAGCATGAATGGCAAGCTCTTTGGAGAGGAGATGGCAAAGCGCTTTGGACGCGGCGCAGCGAACGGGCGCAGAGTGTACAAGGGAATCGGACTCCTTGCCAGTGACAACGATCCTCGAACACTTTTCGATGAACAAGATGTAGGTAGAGGGTCAGTAGAGGGTCAGCCTCAACCCTCTACTAGTGCTCAACCTTCATCAGAAGCCAATCTACAAGATTCAGAGGAAAGTGTAGGTAGAGGGTGTAGAGGGTTGAGCCATGTTTCCCAAGAAAACGAGGTATATAGGGGGGCTATAGGGGCCAAAACATGGTTTAACCCTCTACACCCTCTACCTAACTCTTCTGTGTATTCCTCTGAAACCGCTTCGCAAGCCGCGCCACAAGAAAGAGAGCAAGAGGGGGCACCCTCTACCGACCCTCTACCTGAAAATGAGACGCACGCCTGTACAACGCAATGGGAAGGACGCAAGAAAACGGCTCACAAGGCCGATGCAACGCGGTTGAGTGCTGGCTGTTGGTGGTGTGAGCAATGCGCGCCGCAACGGGAATTAATGGAAGTGGGAGAGCGGATCAACTACCCAAAAATTGATCTTTCTTCTCATGGCTTTATTGTCAGTCCAGGGCGTAAAAAGTGGCTCCGTTTTGCGAAAGAAGCAGGGTATGAGCTTATGACTCACGCACTAGGAAAAGCAACGAGTTTAAACGAGCGAGAAACGCCCTCAGAGAGGGAAAACTATACATCCTGACACTGAAAAAGCAAAGCCCTCTCTTGGGCTTCCTGGTGAGTTTTTGATACAAAGGAGAAATCAATGCAGAAACGCACAGCAAAAATAGCCCCTGCAACGCAAGAGCGAAAGAGCCAGCCATCACAAGAGCCAGCGTTGCAGGAAGAACTAGAGCCATTGCTGGATATGACCGAGCTCACAAAAATACTGAGAGTATGCCGCCCAAAGATTTATGATCTCATGCGTCAGAAGGGGCTGCCGTCCGTGATGATAGGCGACCGCCGCTTCTTCATTCGCTCCTCAATTCTCCTGTGGATGAAGCAGCAAGAAAGCACCACATTCTAGCTCTAGAAAAGCAAAGCAATGGGGCCACGAAAAACGGAACGAAATTTTGTTCCGCTTTTTCGTGGCATTTTTCATGCTACAAAAAGCAATTCAGGAGGAACGGGCGGATGTCCCTAAATTATCAAGGAAATGACGCGAGGCTTGCCCCAGAAGAATATGCTCTCGTGAGGCTTCGTCAAACCATCACACGCCTTCATGAGATTGAAGGAAGCCAGGAATCCCTCGCGATGAAGAGTGAACGAGCGGCCGTCAATCTGTGCTCTCTCTTGCAAGAGATTGCGGTGACCTCGACGCCAGCTATCCAGGCTGAAGTGACGCACCTGGTCACACTCTACATGGATCTGCGCTAGAGCAATTGCTTCCTACTGCCTCGTTATCGGGTTCGCCTGGTGGCGAGGTATTTTTATGTTACCCAACACAAAGAAAGCGAGATAACACCATGCCACGACGGAAAAAGGCAATGAAGGGGCGCGGGTCTGTGTTTCAACGGAAGGATGGACGATGGGTTGCACAGTTCCTCGTTGAGGAAACAGGAAAGCAGAAGCAATTCTATGCGAGCTCAGAAGCAGAGGCATATAAGAAACTTGACCAAGCCCAGAGAGAACAGGAGCAAGGCATCTTAGCAACTGGACCGCAGCAGAAACTTAAGGATTATCTCAATTGGTGGTTAGAAGAAGTCCATAAGGTCAGATTACGAAAAGGCTCCTATAGGCGATATCGCACTGTTCTTGATAAACATATCCTGCCCGAACTAGGAGAGATTCAGCTTCGCAAGCTCACTTCACAGCGAATACAAGCATTCTATAATAAAAAGTTGAAGGAAAAGCAGTCACCAAGTTCGTTACATTCTATGCATAATGTACTTCATGGTGGACTAAAACGCGCTGTCAAACTGCGCTACATCTCCTACAATCCATCTGATGGTGTCTCGCTTCCAGCCGATAAACCGCTTCGGCCCGGCCAGTCACTTACGTTGGAGCAAGCGCGTCATCTGTTGAGAGTAGCACATGGGAGCCGATTAGAGCCAATTATTGGACTCATACTCACAACAGGAATGCGACATGGAGAGCTAACAGCACTTCGTTGGGATCATATCACCTTTGCGACGGAAACTGAGATAGGAAGCATATCCGTTCGTCTCACAGCAGAGCGTCGAGGGCGAACAGAACTTTTTGAAAATGAGCCGAAAACAGAAATGAGTGAACGTACACTTCCTCTCATACCTGCCGTTTCTCGGTTGTTAGAAGAGCATCGGCAGCGCCAAGAGGAGATGAAACGTAAGGCGGGGCCACAGTGGGAAGAGAGAGGACTTGTGTTCACCAGCAGTAAGGGTGACTACTTGTATGCTACTGACAACCGAGAAATGTTTTATAGACTTGTGAAAAAGGCTAATAGCATTCCAGACGAGTCTGGTCAAGTTTTAAACTTGCCAGATATTCACATTCATGATTTGAGACACACTGCTTCAACACTTTGGGAGAGTCTGGGAATTAGTGAGAAAATGAGGCAGGAATGGTTAGGGCACGCATCCTTGAAGATGACCAGGATTGTGTATACTCACGTTATACCGTCGATGCAGAAAGAGGCAGCAGCAAGAATAAATGCCTTGTTTTAGGTGTGTTCTGAAGGGATAAACTGTCAATCTTACTGTCAAATACTTGTTATGGCTGTCTTTTATGTGTCTCAAAGCAGTATTTGAGCGGGGTTAGACAGGTGATTATGTCTGAAAAAAGAAACGTGTAGTGTTTCCATGACATCATCGTACATGACAGAAGGCGAGTATGCTAGCGGGTTTCAGACGTAGTCACCAGTGTATAATTTTACTTTTTCTACATTTTTAAGCGGAGCTTAAAAATGTAGAAAAAGTAAAATTATACACTACTATCTATTCAGACAGCGAAGCTGCACTCTCTCGTCTCCTAAGAATGTGGATGCGATGAGCCTTAGACACACTCTCAGCACATACACCATAATAGCATCCTGGAACTTCTATCACAAGATAAAACAATTCAATATATCAATCTATAGCGGAAGCGGGGGAAGAGATAAGTTTAGATGCTTAAGAAGATGCTCGTTCATCGAGCGTACGAAGTTAGGATAATTGATGATGACTAAGTCCGAAAAGTGCCAGACAACAGTCGTTGTAAAGTGTAAAATAAGAGCAAATGATGCGATATTTCTTCGTGATGATAATGCCCTATAGATGGAATATTGTTTATTCCCTAGATAAATCTTATGTTTTCGCTGTTGAAAGGAGAAATGATGAAAGAGCTTCAGTTGGATAGAATCACTTCACCGATCGATGACATTCTGATTGTGGTGGATGAGGGGAAGATGTGCGCTCTGGATTATGTTGATTATGAGTCGCGTATGATGAGGCTGCTAGAGCGCCGCTATGGGCCGGTGCGCTTGATGCAGGCGAAGAATCCAAGCGGCTTTAGTGATCGAGTGCGGAGCTATTTTGCGGGCGAGTATCAGAGCCTGGATGCGATTCCGGTGAGCACAGGTGGGACGGCATTTCAGCAGCAGGTCTGGTTGGCGCTACGTACTATTGCCCCAGGCACGACGATGACGTATGGTCAACTGGCCGCCCAATTGGGGAGGCCGAAAGCCTACCGGGCGGTTGGAGCCACAAACGCGCTCAATCCAGTTGGTATTGTACTGCCCTGCCACCGTGTTATCGGTGCTGACACCTCGCTTACCGGCTACGCAGGCGGGCTGGAGCGCAAACGTTGGCTGCTAGAGCATGAAGGCAGGCCCAATGATACCCACAGTTCTTACTAATAATTTTGCCTTTTCTACATTTTGCAGACTTTGCGCAT
>JAABUZ0100006834.1_pt1 | contig 14051 bp, 8 predicted proteins | sample 5562091 | NCBI WGS metagenome assembly JAABUZ01 (sample SAMN12813069, study PRJNA571459) | rock metagenome | isolation source: Antarctica rocks | place: Antarctica: Victoria Land, Linnaeus Terrace sud | collected 2015-12-21 | reverse complement strand
ACCCCGACATCCTCGCCACCATCGCCCAGCCCGGCCCCCATCGCCCCCGCCTCGTCATCGGCTTCGCCGCCGAGACCGAGCGCGTCGTCGAGCACGCCACCGAGAAGCGCCGCCGCAAGGGCTGCGACTGGATCGTCGCCAACGACGTCAGCCCCGAGACCGGCATCATGGGCGGCTCCACCAACCAAATCCATCTCGTGACCGAAGCGGAAACGGAAGCCTGGCCGCGCATGCCCAAGACCGAAGTCGCCACCCGCCTGGCCCAGCGCATCGCCGCGGCCCTCGCCTGATGGACGTCGAACTCCGAATCCTCGACCCCCGCCTGCACGACTGGGGCCTGCCCGCCTACCAATCCGCCCACGCCGCCGCCATCGACCTGCACGCCTGCCTCGACGCCCCGCTCGAACTCGGACCCAACACCCCCGCCGTGCTCGTCTCCGCCGGCTTCGCCCTCCACATCGCCGACCCGGCCGTCGCCGCCCTCGTCTTGCCCCGCTCCGGCCTCGGCCACCGCAAGGGCCTCGTCCTCGGCAACCTCGTCGGCCTGATCGACCCCGACTACACCGGGCCCGTCATGGTCAGCGCCTGGAACCGCAACGCCAGCGGCCCGACCATCGTCCTGCAACCCGGCGAGCGCTTCGCCCAGATGATGTTCGTCCCCGTCCTGCGCCCCACCCTGCACGCGGTCGACTCATTCTCCGCCGCCTCGGCCCGCGGCACCGGCGGCTTCGGCTCGACCGGAGGATAGGATGGGCAACTCGTTCCACATCGCCGTCATGCCGGGCGAGGGCATCGGCATCGAGGTCACCGCCGTCGCCCGCCTGATCACCTCGCCTGAGAGCCTGGAACGCAACCCATCGACGGACGTTTCCAAACGAAACCCGGGAGCGCGTCATGGAAAATTCCTTGTTGATCATCGTCTTGGCCGTCGGCACGCTCGTCGTCGTGCTGTTCGTCGGATCGATCCAGCTCAAGCGGATCCGCAACAGCCAGCACAAGCGCGGCGAACACCCCGGCGGCATCGCCGGCCCCGGCTAGAACGGCCCCGACTAGAACGGCAAGAAGGCGGTCACCGTCTCCGTCTGCGTCGACCACAGGAACTGGTCGATCGCTTCGACCGTCCGTGCGCGATGCCGCACCAACGCCCGCCCATCGCGTGCCAACGCCAGCGGGTTGCAGCTCACATAGACGATCGGCACCGCACACCCCGCCAGCGCCGGCATCAGCAGCGGAGCTCCGCCGTAAGGCGGGTCCACCACGATCGCCGCCGCCCGCTTCAACTCCGCCGCCATCAACGGCTGCCGCGCCAAGTCCCGTTGCACCGCCTTCACCCGCTGGTTCCCGGCCCGCCGCAGCGCCGCCACCGCGTCCGCATCCCCCTCGTAAGCCACGACCCGGCCGCGCCCGCTCAACGCATGCGTCAGCGTCCCGCACCCCGCGAACAACTCGACGATCTCCCCGCCGATCTTCTCCGGCAACGCCCGCAACACCGCCGCCACGATCGCCGCCTCGCCCTCGCGCGACGCCTGCAGGAACGCCCCCGGCGGGATCTCCGTCACCACCCCGGAGAACGCCGTCCTCGCCGGCCGCAACACCGCCGCCGGCTCCATGCCCGTGCCGTCGCTCCAAGTGACCCGCGGCATCCCTTGCGCCTGCGCCAACGCCGCCAGTCCGATCCGGTCGCGCGCGGACAGCGGCGCATCGGTCTGCAACAGGAGGTTCGGGCCGCTATCGAGCAGGTTGACCCGAGCCTCCCCCTGCTTGCGCAACCCATCCAACCGCGCCAGCACCGGCCGCAACGCCTGCAACAATCCGAACAACGCCGGATGCAGCACCGGACACGCCCGGATGTCGACGATCTCCGCCGAGCGCCGTCGATGCAGCCCCACCCGGATCGCACCGCCCTCACGCCGTATGGCAAAGTCCATCCGCCGCCGCGCCCCGGACGGCGTCCGCGCCAGACTCGCCGCCTGCACCCCGAAAGCCGAAGCCCGCGCCAGCTTCCACTGCGCATAGCTCTCGTCGCGCCAATGCTGCAGCGTGCATCCGCCGCAAGGGCCGAAATGAGGGCAGGGGGGCTCGACCCGGTCCGCCGACGCCTCGAGGATCACGGCAGCAGCGGCAAACCCGTCGCCGCGCTTGGTCAAAGCGCCAGGCTGGACCAGCTCCCCCGGCAACGTATTGGCCAGGAACAGCGTCCGTCCCTCGGGACCGACGGCGATCCCGTCCCCATCCGCGCCGATCTGCTCGACGCGGACGGGGCCGGACTCAACCCCCGAAGGCGGAGAGGCCCGTCTGCGCCCGGCCAAGGATCAGCGCATGCACGTCGTGCGTCCCCTCATAGGTGTTGACGGCCTCGAGGTTCATGACATGACGGATGACATGATACTCGTCGGCGATCCCGTTGCCGCCATGCATATCCCGCGCCACGCGCGCGATATCGAGCGACTTGCCGCAATTGTTGCGCTTCATCAGGCTGATCATCTCCGGCGCCGCCCGGTGCTCCTCCATCAGCCGCCCCAGCCGCAACGCGCCGTGCAGCCCCAGCGTGATCTCGGTCTGCATGTCGGCCAGCTTCTTCTGCACCAGCTGCGTCTGCGCCAGCGGACGCCCGAACATCTGCCGCTGCATCGTGTAGTCGCGCGCCGCGTGCCAGCAAAACTCCGCCGCCCCAAGCGAACCCCAGGCGATGCCATAGCGCGCGTTGTTGAGGCACGAGAACGGCCCGCGCAGGCCGCGCACCCCCGGCAACTCGTTGCCCGCCGGCACGAACACGTCCTGCATCATGATCATGCCGGTGGTCGACGCCCGCAACGAGAACTTGCCCTCGATCTTCGGAGCGGTCAGGCCGTCCATCCCCTTCTCGAGAATGTAGCCGCGGATGTCGCCCGAATCGTTCTTGGCCCACACCACGAACACGTCGGCGATCGGCGAATTGGTGATCCAGGTCTTGGAGCCGTTCAGCACGAAGCCGCCATCGACCGCCTTGGCGCGCGTGCGCATGCTGGCCGGGTCGGAGCCGGCATCGGGTTCGGTCAGCCCGAAGCAGCCGACGAACTCGCCGCTGCGCAGCTTGGGCAGGAACCGGTCCTTCTGGTCCTCCGAGCCGAACGCCCAGATCGGATACATCACCAAGGACGACTGCACCGAGAACGCGCTGCGATAGCCGCTATCGACCCGCTCGACCTCGCGGGCGATCAGCCCGTAGGCGACGTAGCCCACCCCGGCACAGCCATGGCTGTCCAGCGTGGCGCCGAGAAAGCCCATCTCGCCCATCTCGTTCATGATCTCGCGATGGAATTTCTCGTGCCGGTTGGCCTCGAGCACCCGCGTGAACAGCTTGTCCTGGCAGTAATCATGCGCCGCGTCGCGAATGGCCCGCTCGTCCTCGGTCAGGACATCGTCGAGCAGGAGGGCGTCGTCCCATTTGAACGGGCCGAGCTTGCGCGCCTTGTCCGGCTTGTTCTCGATAGCCTGGGCTTCAGCGTCTTCCGGCCGGCGAACCGGGCTCATCTCGTTCATGCGCGTCCTCCTCGTGACCCTCTTGCCCAGGCATGGAGCCTTGGGCGGGGATCTTTCTACTCCGCTTCCGACGCGGCTTGCACCTTCGGCGTGCGCGCCCGCAGCATCATGAACGCCGGTACGTCGTCGCCAAAGCCCAGCACCGACGGACCAAGGTCGTCATCCCGGCGATACCGGTCGCGACGTCCCCCCCGATCCCGATCCCGATCCCGATCCCGCGACCGGTCGAACTCGCGCTCGCGCACCGGTTGCGACTGCGGCGGCGGTCGCGCGTCCAGCACTTCGGGCTGCGGCGCGTCGATCGGCACAGGAAGCGGCGCCGGCGCCGGCGTGGTCGCTGGTGCCGCCGCCGGCGTAGGGGAGGCGGCCTTCCGGCTCCGCCGCTTCTTCGGCACCGGAATGGCTAGCGCCGTCGCGTCCTCGAGCGTCTCGGCCTTCGCCTTCGGCTTGACCGGCTTTGCCGCACTCCGGCCCCGGCCGCGGCCACGCTTGCCGTCATCCTCGGCGAACGCCACCGGGTCGAAGCCCTCGACCTGGATGCGCGGGATCGCTGCCCCGATCAGCTTCTCGATCGCCTCGACGAACATCCGGTCATGCGGCGTCGCCAGCGTGTAGGCATGCCCGGTCATCCCAGCCCGGCCGGTGCGGCCGATGCGATGCACGTAATCTTCGGCATGGATCGGCACGTCGAAGTTGAACACATGGCTCAACCCGCCAATGTCGATCCCGCGCGCCGCCACGTCGCTGCAAACCAGCAAGCGCAGCTCACCGGCCTTGAACTTCGCCAACGTCGCGAACCGCTCCGGCTGGCTCATGTCGCCGTGCAGCGACCCGACGCTGAACCCGTGCCGCTTCAGCGACTTGTAGAGGATGTCGACGTCCCGCTTGCGGTTCGAGAAGATCAGCGCGTTCTGCACGTCCTCCGACTTGATCAACCGCCGCAGCGCCTCGCGCTTGTCGAGATCGTCCACCACCGTCAGCCCGGCCACGATCGTCGTCGCCACGCTCGCCGGCCGGCTGACCGCGATCAGCTTCGGCTCGCGCAGGAAGGCATCGGCCAGGCGCTTGATCTCGGGAGCCATCGTCGCGCTGAAGAACAAGGTCTGCCGCCGCTCCGGCAACAGCGACACGATCTTCTCGACGTCCGGGATGAAGCCCATGTCGAGCATCCGGTCGGCCTCGTCGATCACCAGCAAGCTGGTATCCGTCAGCAGCAACCCGCCGCGCTCGAACATGTCCATCAACCGGCCGGGCGTGGCGATCAGCACGTCCACGCCGCGCATCAGCACTTCTTTCTGGTCCGACACGCTCTCGCCGCCGATCAGCAGCGCATGCGTCAGCTTCAGATACTTGCCGTACTGGACGAAGTTCTCCGCCACCTGCAACGCCAATTCGCGCGTCGGCTCCAGGATCAGGCTGCGCGGCATGCGCGCCCGCGCCCGGGCGCCAGACAGGATGTCGAGGATCGGCAGGACGAAGCTGCCGGTCTTGCCGGTGCCGGTCTGCGCCGTCCCCAGCACGTCGCGGCCCATCAGCACGGTCGGGATCGCCTGCGCCTGGATCGGCGTGGGCACTCGGTAACCCTTCTCGGTCACCGCCCGCACCACTTCGGGGGAGAGGCCGAGGGTCTCGAAGCCGTTGGGCTCCGGCTCCGCATCTTGCGTGTCGGAATGAGCCGGATCCGTCGTTGCATCGACCACCGCGTCCGGTTCGGGCGGAGCCGGCGTCGAGACGTCACGCTCCGGCGCTTCAGGCGCAGTCGCGTCGGAATGCACGTCGTTCTCCGCAGGCGCGGCCGTGTTGGTCATATGGCGGTGGGTCTCGTCCGGTGCAGGCGGCAGGCGGCCGCCCAAGGGCCATTGCGCGCAATCTACGCGGAACACGCCGGGATATCGGAAAATGAAGCGAGAAAGTCAAGCTGCACACGCGCGCAGCCGCATCGCGTCGGCAACTCGTACCGCCCTGAAACGTCGGAGCACGCCATGAGCATCAAACGTCAGACCCCTCCTCCCATCGAAGACTACGCCCTGATCGGTGATTGCCGCAGCGCCGCCCTGGTGGCGCGCGACGGCAGCATCGATTGGCTCTGCTGGCCCCGGTTCGACAGCTCCGCCTGTCTGTCCGCGCTGTTGGGAACGCCGGAGAATGGTCGTTTCCATATCGCCCCCGCCCAGGGCGGAACCGCCTCGCGCCGGGCCTGGCGCGGCATGACGCCGATCCTGGAAAGCATCTTCACCACCGCCAACGGCGAGGTGGCGCTGATCGACTTCATGGTGCCGCAAACCGACTACGGCACCCTGGTGCGCATCGTCGAAGGTCGCTCCGGCACGGTGGACATGCGACTCGAGCTGGCGCTGCGCTTCGATTACGGGCAGACGGTTCCGTGGGTCACCAAGCGGAACGGCGGCAACGGCATCGTCGCCATCTCGGGCCCCGACATGGTCGTGCTACGCACGGAGATTCCGCTCCGCGGCGAGGACATGACCACGGTGGCCGATTTCCAGGTGCGCGAGGGCGAACGGGTCGCCTTCGTGCTGATCCATTGTCCGTCGCACCTGAAAGTTCCGTTCGGCTACGACGCCGAAGACGCGCTGTTCCAGACGGAGGCGTTCTGGTCCGAGTGGAGCGGCAAATGTACTTACTCCGGTGAATGGGACGCGCAGGTGCGCCGCTCGCTGCTGACGCTGAAATGCCTCACCTTCGAAGCCACCGGCGGCATCGTCGCGGCGCCGACCACCTCGCTGCCGGAAGAGATTGGCGGCATCCGCAACTGGGATTACCGGTTCTGCTGGCTGCGCGACGCCACCCTGACGCTGTTCGCCTTCATGCAAGCGGGGCACTGGGAGGAGGCCACCGCCTGGGCGGCCTGGCTGCAGCGCAGCGCGGCCGGCCGGCCGGACCAGATCCAGATCATGTATGGCATCGCCGGCGAGCGGCGCCTCGAGGAATGGCAGATCGAGACGCTCGAGGGCTATCAGGGCGCCAAGCCCGTCCGCATCGGCAACGCTGCCTCCGAGCAGCTCCAACTCGACGTCTATGGTGAGGTCTGCAGCGCGCTCAGCCAGGCGCGCCGCGGCGACCTGCTCATCGATGAGCAGGCCTGGCCGCTGCAGCGCGCCATGCTCAACCACCTGCAGACCATCTGGCAGCAGCCGGACAACGGCATGTGGGAGACCCGCGGCGGCCGGCAGCACTTCACCTTCAGCAAGATCATGGCCTGGGTCGCCTTCGCCCGCTCGATCGAAGATGCCGAGCGAAAGGGCCTGGACGCGCCGCTCGACGAGTGGCGCGCCGTCCGCGACGAGATCCACCGCACCGTGTGCCGGGACGGCTTCGATGCCGAGTTGAACAGCTTCGTCCAGGTGTTCGGCAAGAAGACGCTGGACGCGACCCTGCTGCTGATCCCGGTGGTCGGCTTCCTGCCGAGCTCGGACCCGCGCGTGGCCGGCACCGTCGCCGCGATCGAGCAGGGCCTGGTCCAGGACGGCTTCGTGCTGCGCTACCGCACCGAGGCCCATGACGACGGCCTGACCGGTGGCGAGGGCGCCTTCATCGCCTGCAGCTTCTGGCTGGCCTCGGCGCTGCACCTGCAGGGTCGGGTCGACGAAGCCCGCGCCCTGTTCGAGCGCCTGGTCAGCCTGTGCAACGACCTCGGCCTGCTCGCAGAGGAATACGACCCCAAACTTAAGCGCTTCACCGGCAACTTCCCGCAAGCCTTCAGCCACATCGCCCTCGTCACCACCGCCATGACCCTCGGCGGCGCCCGCCCGAACCTCAACTGATCCAACCCGGCTATCGAGAGGCTAGAGCATTTCAATGATGCCGGCGGCTATGCCCGAGCGAGTAACGGCCAGCGGAGTGATAACCCGACGGGTTCCGGTCGTAGCAAGAGCTGTTCTTACAAGCCTTTTCATACCGCCAACCGTCACTGCTACCGCGTCCGCGTGCCTCGCTCGGCGTCGACCCGAGGGAGGAGACAACGACGAGTATCATCGCGATCAAACTGCGCATCAAAGCATTCACCCTCAGTTGTAATGTTGATTGAAGTAGGCGTGCGGAACCCGGCGCGGCCGCGGCTTGCGATACCGGGAGGAATAATCGCCCGCGAACCGAGGGTTGGAGTAGCGCTCGCAGTGACACGACCTGCCCAACCCGTATCCCCCGCGACCATACGCCGCCACAGGAGACACGTCGGCCAAAGAAAACACGAAGCTGAAGACGACGAACCACCGCATGAACCCACAATCATAGGTTGCGGTCAGCCTGTCAAACTTACTCCGCAGGTGCCATTTCGCGCGTCCGCGTGCGTCCCCGCGCCGTCAGCCGCTCGAGCGCCAGATAGATCACCGGCGTCGTATACAGCGTCAGCAGCTGCGACACGATCAACCCGCCCACTACCGCGATCCCCAGCGGACGGCGGAACTCGGCACCAGTGCCCGTCGTCAGGATCAGCGGCACCGCCCCGAACAGGGCGGCCAGCGTCGTCATGATGATCGGCCGGAACCGCTCGATCGATGCCGCTCGGATCGCCTCGAGCGGACTCATGCCCTGCTCGCGCTCCGCCTCCAGCGCGAAATCCACCAGCATGATCGCGTTCTTCTTGACGATCCCCATCAGCAGCACGATGCCGATGATGGTCAGCACGTCCATCTCGGTGCCGCTCACCAGCACCGCCAGCAACGCCCCCAGCCCGGCCGAGGGCAACGTCGACAGGATCGTCAGCGGGTGCAGCAAACTCTCGTAGAGCACGCCGAGCACGATATAGATCGTCACCAGCGCCGCCATGATCAGCATCGGCTGGCTCGACAGCGATTGCTGCAGGAACTTGGCGTTCCCTGCGAAATCGGTCCGCACCGTGTCCGGCATGCGTAGGTTCAGCGCCGTCTGGCTTACTAGCGCGATCGCGTCGCCCTGGCTCGTCCCGGGCTTGAGGTTGAAGCTGATCGAGGCGCTCGGGAACTGGCTGCGATGCTTGACCGCCAGCGGCGACGTGCTGCGCTCGAGCTTGACCACGCTGCCGATCGGGATCTGCGCCCCCGCGGTGCCGGGAACATAGAGCCGGTCCAGCTGTGCCGGGTCGGTCTGCAGTCGAGGCAGGGTCTCCAGCACCACGCGATACTGGTTGCGCTGGGTGTAGATAATCGAGACCTGCCGCTGCGCATAGGCATTGTTCAACGCCGCATCGACCGCTGAGATCGACACGCCGAGCCTGGCTGCCGCATCGCGATCGATCACCACGTCGGCCTGCGGCCCCGTCTTGTCCTGGTCGCTGCTGACGTCCTCGATTCCCGGCGCGTCGCGCAGCTTGTCAGCGAGCTTCTGCGTCCACTCGCGCAACTCGGTGATGTTCTGGTCCAGCAGCACGAACTGGAAGCCCGACCCGGTGGAGCTGCCGCCGCCGCGCAGGTCCTGCGCCGACCACAGGATCGTCTGGATCCCCGCCATCTGCATCAGCTTCGGCCGCAGCCGCGCGATCACCTGCTCGCTGCCCAGGTCGCGCTCGGCCAGCGGCTTCAGCGTGACCGTGAGCTGACCCCGGTTGATGCTCGACCAGCCCGAGGTGATGCCGATCGTGCTGCCGACGCTCTGGATCGCCGGATCGGCCAGCAACACGTCGACCACGCGCTTCTGCCGCTCGGCCATCGCATCGAAGCTGACATCCGGGCTCGCCAGCGTGAAACCGGCGATGAGCCCGGTGTCCTGGATCGGCAGGAACCCCTTCGGCACCACGCCATAGAGCTTGATGGTCACGACCACGATCGCCAGTGTGATGAACACCATCGTCTTGCGCCACCGTAGCGCGACCTCGAGACTGCGCGCGTACGCCGCCTGCACCCGCCGGAACCCGCCGTCGATCCGCCGGTCGATCCGGCCCCAGAGCCCGCGCGGCGCCGCGCCATCGCCCATGAACCGCCCGCACAGCATCGGCGTCAGCGTCAGCGACACCGCCGCCGAAATCGCGATCGCCACCGTCAGCACCACCGCGAACTCGTGGAACAGCCGGCCAAGGATGCCGCCCATGAACAGGATCGGGATGAACACCGCCACCAGCGAGATGCTGATCGAGATCACCGTGAAGCCGATCTGCCGCGAGCCCACGAACGCCGCCTGCAGCCGCCCCATCCCGCGCTCCTGGTGGCGGAAGATGTTCTCGATCATGACGATCGCGTCGTCGACCACGAAGCCTACCGAGATCGTCAGCGCCATCAGCGAGAAATTGTCGAGGCTGTAGCCCAGCAGGTACATCGCCCCCAGCGTCCCGGAGATGCTGAGCGGCACCGTCACCGCGGCCGCCAGCGTCGGCACCAGCCGGCGCATGAAGATCGCCACCACCATCAGCACCAGCACCACGCTCAGCACCAGCGACAGCTCCACATGCGCCACGCTGGCCCGGATCGTCGTCGTCCGGTCCGACAGCACCGTCACGTTGATGTCCGGCGGCAGCCACGACAACAGCTGCGGTAGCGCCGCCTTGACCCGGTCGACCGTGTCGATGACGTTCGCCCCGGCCGACTTGGTGATCGTCAGCAGGATCGCCGGATGCGTGCCCTCCCACGCCGCGAGCTTGGTGTTGGCCGTCCCGTTCAGCACTTGGGCCACGTCGCCGAGCCGCACCACCGCGCCGTTCTGCGTCTTCAGCACCAAGTTGGCGTAATCCTCCGCCTGGCTGATCTGCCCGTTGAGCAGGATCGTCTCCGCCCGCTCCGGGCCCTGCAGGCTGCCGACCGCGCCGTTGACGTTGGCCGTCCGGATCGTCGTGTAGATGTCCTGGCTCGACAGACCCGCCGCATGCAGCGCCGCCGGGTTCAGCCGCACCCGCACCGCCGGCTTCTCAGCGCCGTTGACCTGGACCTGGCTGACGCCCTCCACTTGGCTCAGCCGCTGCGCCAGGATCGTGTCCGCGGCATCGTAGATCTGCGCCGTCGTCAGCCGGTCGCTGGTCAGCGACAGCGTCATTACCGGCATCTCCGCCGGATTGAACTTGCGGTAGTAGGGCCGGGTCGGCAGGTCCGCCGGCAGGTCCGTGGTCGCCGCGTTGATCGCCGCCTGCACGTCGTGCGCGGCCCCCTCGATGTCGCGCTCGATGTCGAACTGGATGACGATCGAGGTACTGCCGGTGCTGTTGTTGCTGGTCAGCTCCGAGACCCCGGGGATCTCGCCCAGCCGCCGCTCCAGCGGCGCCGCGATGCTGGCCGCCATCGTCTCCGGGTCCGCGCCCGGCCGGGCGGCGAACACCACGATGGTCGGGATGTCCACGCTCGGCAACGGCGCCACCGGCAGGAACCGCACCGCGACGATGCCCACCAGCAGGATGCCGAACGCCAGCAGGAAGGTCGCCACCGGCCGGCGGATGAAGGCGGCCGAGAAATTCATTCCGCCGCCAACGGCCGCGGACCGCGCGCGAATCGCAGCCGCAGCCGCTCGAACGCCAGGTAGATCACCGGCGTCGTATACAGCGTCAGTACCTGCGACAGCAGCAGCCCGCCGACGATCGTCAGCCCCAGCGGGTAGCGCAGCTCCGACCCGGTGCCATGCCCCAGCATCAGCGGCAGCGCCCCCAACAGCGCGGCCGCCGTCGTCATCATGATCGGCCGGTACCGCAGCAGGCACGCCGCCTCGATCGCCTCGCGCGGCGACATCCCGCCCTCGCGCTCCGCGTCCAGCGCGAAGTCGATCATGATGATCGCGTTCTTCTTGACGATGCCCATCAGCAGCACGATGCCCACCAGCGCCACGATCGACAGATCCTGCCCCGCCAGCATCAGCGCCAGCAACGCCCCGATCCCGGCCGAGGGCAGCGTGGACAGGATCGTGATCGGATGGATCGTGCTCTCGTATAGAACGCCCAGCACGATGTAGATCACCACGATCGCCGCCAGGATCAGCCACGGCTCGCTCGACAGGCTGCGCTGGAACTCCGCCGCGTCGCCCGAATAGCTGCCGACGATGGTGCGCGGCAGCCCGATCGACGCCTCCGCCTGCGCCACCGCATCCACCGCGTGGCTCAGGCTCGACCCCGGCGCAAGATTGAAGCTGACCGTCACCGCCGGGAACTGCGCCTGATGCGTGATCGCCAGCGGCGCCGTCGTGAGCACGATCCGCGCGATCGTCGACAGCGGCACCTGCGCGCCGTTCAGCCCCGGCACCCGCAGCCGCTCCAGCGAATGCGGGTCCGACTGCCAGGCCGGATCGGCCTCCAGTATGACGCGATACTGGTTCGCCTGGCTGAAGATCGTGCTCACCTGGCGCTGCCCGAACGCGTCATACAACGTGTCCTGCACCTCCTGCATCGACACGCCGAGCCGCATCGCCGCGTCCCGGTCCACGTCGACCCGCAGCGCGAACCCGTCCGTCTGCTGGTCGGTCGCCACGTCCTGCAGATCCGGCAGCGCCCGCAACGCCGAAAGCAGCCGTGGCGCCCACAGGTTCAGCTCGTCCGCATCCGTGTCCATCAGCGTGTACTGGAACTGGGTGCGGCTGACCCGCGTGCCGATCTGGATGTCCTGGACCGGCTGCATGAACACGCTCATCCCCGGCGTGCCGCTCATCGCCGCCTGCAGCCGCGCGATCACCACCGTCACCGGGTCCCGCTCCGGCCGCGGCTTCAGCGCGATCGTCAGCCGCCCGGTATTCGGCGTCGCGTTGATCGACCCGGCGCCCACGAACGACGCCACCCCCACCACCGCTGGGTCGCGCTCGGCGATCTCGGCCAACTCGGTCTGCAGACGCTGCATCCGCGCGATCGACGCACTCTGCGCCGCCTCGGTCACCGCCACGATCACCCCGGTGTCCTGCTGCGGCAAGAACCCCTTCGGGATCACCAGATAGAGCCCGACGGTGCCGAACAGCGTCCCCACCGCGACCAGCAGCGTGATGCCCTGGTAGCGCAGCGCGACCGCGAGCGTGCGCCGATAGAACCGCGCCGACGCGTCGAACCCGCGCTCGAACCAGCGCGTCAGCCAGCTCGGCTTCTCCTCGCGCCGCAGCAACCGCCCGCACATCATCGGCGTCAGCGTCAGCGAGACCACCGCCGACACGATCACCGACGTGCTCAGCACCACCGCGAACTCGTTGAACAGCCGCCCGACCACGCCGGTCATGAACAGCAGCGGGATGAACACCGCCACCAGCGACACGGTCAGCGAGACGATGGTGAAGCCGATCTGCCGCGCGCCGCGATAGGCCGCCTCGATCGGCGAGTAGCCCTGCTCGATGAAGCGAACCACGTTCTCGATCATGACGATCGCGTCGTCCACCACGAACCCGGTCGCCACCGTCAACGCCATCAGGCTGAGATTGTCCAGGCTGTAGCCGCACAGCGCCATCACCCCGAACGTGCCGATCAGCGACAACGGGAGCGCCACCGCCGGGATGATCGTCGCCCGCGCGCTGCGCAGGAACAGGTAGATCACGAACACCACCAGCCCGATCGCGATCGCCAGCGTCGCCTCGACGTCGGCGACCGAGGCGCGGATCGTCTCGGTGCGGTCCGTCACCGCCTGCATCCGCACCTGCGCCGGAATCGAGCGCTGCAGCGCCGGCAACGCCTCCCGCACCGCGGCCACCGTCTGCACGATGTTCGCGCCCGGCTGGCGCTGGATGTCCAGGATCACCGCCTGCTTGCCGTTGTACCACCCGGCCACCCGGTCGTTCTCGACCCCGCCCACCACGCTGCCGATGTTGGACAGCCGCACCGGCGCGCCCTTCTTGTACGCGATCACCAGCGTCTCGTACGCCTCGGGCTTGAGCAGCTGGTCGTTGGCCCCCACCGCATAGGCCTGGCGCACGCCGTCGAACCCGCCCTTGGCGCCGTTCACGTTGGCCGCCGCCACCGCCGTGCGCACGTCCTCGAGCGAGAGCCCATAGGCCGCCACCCGCGCCGGGTCGATCCGCACCCGCACGGCCGGACGCAGCCCGCCCTGCACCGTCACCTTGCCGACGCCGTCGATCTGGCTGAGCTTCGGCTGCAGGATCGTGTCCGCCGCGTCGCTGATCTTGTCGATCGTGATGCTGTCCGAGGTCAGCGCCAGAGAAAGGATCGGCGCGTCGGCCGGGTTCACCTTGGAATAGACCGGCGGGTAGGGAAGGTTGACCGGCAGCGTGCCGGTCGAGGCGTTGATCGCCGCCTGCACATCCTGCGCGGCGCTGTCCATGCGCCGCTTGAGGTCGAAGGTCAGCGTGATCTGACTGGTCCCCTCGCTGCTCGTGCTGGTCATCGACTGCAGGCCGGTGATCTGCCCGAACTGCCGCTCGAGCGAGGCCGTGATCAGCGTCGCCACCGTCTCCGGGCCTGCGCCGGGAAGCTGCGTCACCACCTGGATGGTCGGGAAATCGACCGATGGCAGCGCCGAGACCGGCAGCGCCCGGTAGCCGAGCACGCCCGCCAGCAAGACCGCGATCGCCAACAGCGACGTGGCGACCGGCCGGGCGATGAAGGGCGCCGAAATGTTCACCGAGTGGTCACGCGTGCATCGCCGCCAGTGCCGCGTCCTCGTCGACCACCCGCCGCGCCACAGCCCGGCCGCCGA
>JAABUZ0100006832.1_pt1 | contig 14056 bp, 16 predicted proteins | sample 5562091 | NCBI WGS metagenome assembly JAABUZ01 (sample SAMN12813069, study PRJNA571459) | rock metagenome | isolation source: Antarctica rocks | place: Antarctica: Victoria Land, Linnaeus Terrace sud | collected 2015-12-21 | reverse complement strand
CACGACCCGTCGTCGGTGTACCTGTGGACGCTGCCGATGTTCCACTGCAACGGCTGGTGCACGCCGTGGGGGATCACCGCGGTCGGCGGGACGCACGTGTGCCTGCGCGAGGTGCGGGGCGACGCGATCTGGGGCCTCATCGGCGAGCACCGCGTCACCCACCTCAACGGGGCGCCGACGGTCGTGACGACGATCATGAACGCAGCACAGGCCCGGACGCTGGACTACGCGCTCGTCGTCACCACCGCCGGTGCGCCCCCGAGCCCGACGACCATCCTCGAGATGGAGCGGATGGGGTTCCGCATCGTGCACGTGTACGGCCTCACCGAGACGTACGGGCCGTACACGGTCTGCCAGTGGCAGGACGCGTGGGCCGACCTCGAGCCCACCGAGCGCGCGCGGCTCCAGGCGCGGCAGGGCGTCGGGATGATCCAGGCCGACCCCGTGCGCGTGGTGGAGGTGGTCGAGGAGGAGGCGTCGGGCCCGGACGTCGAGCTCGTCGACGTCCCTGCGGACGGGGTGACGATGGGGGAGATCGTCATGCGGGGCAACAACGTCATGTCGGGCTACCGCGACGCCGAGGCGACGGCCCGCGCCTTCGCCGGCGGTTGGTACCACTCCGGCGACCTCGGCGTGATGCACCCCGACGGCTACGTCGAGCTCCGCGACCGCGCGAAGGACGTGATCATCTCGGGTGGGGAGAACATCTCGACCGTGGAGGTCGAGCAGGCCGTGCTCAGCCACCCGGCGGTGCTCGAGGCGGCCGTCGTCGGCGTCCCCGACGAGCGGTGGGGTGAGCGTCCGAAGGCGTTCGTCGTGCTGCGGGAGGGCGAGGAGACCGGCGAGGAGGAGATCCTGGAGCACGTGCGCGGCCTCATCGCCCGGTACAAGTGCCCGCGCGAGGTGGGGTTCGTCGACGAGCTGCCCAAGACGTCCACCGGGAAGATCCAGAAGTTCGAGCTCCGCGACAAGGAGTGGACCGGGCACGAGGGGCGTATCCGCGGCTGATCGCCGGGGTCCGACGACCCAGGCATGGCGGGCCCCGGGCCGGGGAACGCTCCTCGGAACGTGCAGGATCGTGCCGGTACCGCAGCAGTCCCGAGGAGCGAGTCACGTGAGCGAGCAGTCCATGGAGCAGCCGGACGTCGTCGAGAACGAGAGCGGAGCCCTCGACTCGGAGCCCTCCGTGGTCACCGACGAGGACCGCCTGGGTGCCGACCCGCTCGAGGACGGCATGGACCCCCCCGAGGACTGGAGCCGCGACATCCGGTTCGGCGGGACGCGGGAGAGCGAGCAGACCGACACGCTCACCGAACGGATCCCGCAGGAGGAGCCCGATGTGGGCGCGGGTGAGCTCGACGAACCGCCGGGACGTCCGGTGGCCGCCACCCCGGCGATGGAGCTCGACGAGTCCGTCGACGACCCGGTGCACGCGGTCGACGGAGTCGACGGCGTCGGGGGCGAGGTCGAGCTGGGCGCCGAGTCCGCGGCCCTGCACGTGGAGCAGGAACGCTGAGCACGCTCACGGCCCGACTGCGCGGCGAGCGGGTCCTCGTCCTCGCGGGGGCGCTCGCGCTGGTGGTGCTCCTGCTCGCCGTGGGTGCCCTCCTGGGCGGATGGCGCCCGTTCTCGACCGAACCCGCCGTGCTGACGTTCGGGGCGAACGGGGACATGGCGCGCTTCGTCCTCTTCGAGGGGCAGTGCGCCAGCGGGAAGCTCGGGGCGTCGGGGGGGTTCGGGCCCGAGAACGATTCGCCGTGCGGGGAGCCCCACGACGTCGAGGTGGTGGGCAGCCGCGCACCCCTCGACGAGGGCCGGGAGGTGAGCTATCCCGGCGAGGACGCGATGGCCCGTTTCGGGCGGGCCTACTGCGCGATCGTGCTCGACTCGGCGGTCGTCGCCGACGCCGCGGGCGGGGCGTCGAAGGACGACCTCGAGGTCACCGCGGTGATCCCCACCCAGGCTGCGTTCGACTCCCCCCGCACGGCCGACGCGTCGTCGTCGGGCGCCCGCCAGGTGGCCTGCGTGATCACCCGATCGGACGGCCGGCAGCTCGGCGATCGGTTCAGCGTCATCTGAGCGTCTTGTCCCGCTCCGGTGTGGCGCGCATCATGCCGCGATGGCCACCGATGTCCCGACCACACCCGCCGGCCGCCGGCGACTGAAGCAGCGCGCGGTCGCCGCCAGCACCGTCGGCACCACGATCGAGTGGTACGACTTCTTCCTCTACAACACCGCGTCCGCATTGGTGTTCGGCCCGCTGTTCTTCAACTCGTCCGGTGCGGGCGGGGTCCTGCTGGCGTTCAGCACCCAGTTCGTCGGGTTCATCGCCCGGCCTTTCGGGGCGGCGATCTTCGGCCACTACGGCGACCGGATCGGCCGCAAGTACAGCCTGGTGGCGACGCTGCTGCTCATGGGCGGCGCGACGGTCCTCATCGGTCTGCTGCCGACCTACGCGACGATCGGGGTCTGGGCGCCGATCCTGCTGACCCTGCTGCGGATCGTGCAGGGCATCGGGGTGGGCGGCGAGTGGGGCGGCTCGGTGCTCATGGCCATGGAGTGGGGCAACCGGCGCCAGCGCGGGCTGATGGCGTCGTGGCCGCAGGTCGGGGTGCCGCTCGGGCTGGCCTCGGGGACCGCGGTCGTCTACTTCTTCGCGGGCGAGGGCTTCCTGGCCGGGGGCTGGCGGGTGCCCTTCCTGGCCAGTGCCGTGCTCATCGTGATCGGGCTCTACGTGCGGCTCAAGGTGCTCGAGAGCCCGGCGTTCGCGCAGGTGAAGAGCCGCGGCGCGGTGGCCAAGCTGCCGCTGGTCGAGACGCTGCGCACCCAGAGGGCCGACGTCCTGCGCGCCCTGCTGGTGCGCACCGCCGAGCAGGCGCCCTTCTACATCTTCACGTCGTTCGTGCTGGTCTACGGCGTGCAGCAGCTGAAACTGCCGCGGGCGGATCTGCTGCTGTACCTCATCGTCGGGGCCGGGATCGGGCTGATCAGCGTGCCCTTCTTCGGCTGGTTGTCCGACGTCCTGGGTCGGCGCCTGGTCTACGGCGCCGGGATCGTCCTCACGGCGCTGTACGCCTTCCCGTACTTCGGCCTGCTCAACACCCGCTCCGGGGTGCTCGTCCTGCTCGGCGTCGCGCTCGGACTCGTCTTCCACGACATGATGTACGGCCCGCAGGCGGCGCTGATCTCCGAGACCTTCGGCACCGGGATCCGCTACACCGGGGCGGGGCTGGGCTATCAGCTCGCGTCGATCACCGCGGGCGGCCCGGCGCCGCTCATCGCGACGTTCATCCTGAGCCGCACCGGCTCGACGACCGGGATCTCGCTCTACATCCTCGGGTGTTGTGTGGTGTCCCTGGCAGCGCTGATGTTCATGCACGCGCGACCGCCCGACGCCGACGACTACGACTCCGCCTCCGAGGACGACGCCCCGGCGGACACCGTCGCCACCGCTGCGCGGGCGGGCTGAGTCGGCGGGCAGCACGGTCGGTGATGCCGATCCGCCCGCTCACGCCGTCCGCGCTGCTCGACGAGCTCGCCGAGGTGGTGTCGGCGCTCGCGGGGCGCGTACGGGTGCTCGTCGACGGGGCGCCCGCGGCGTCGCCGGACATCCTCGCCGATGGGCTGGTCGACCGGTTGCGCGCGCGGTCCCGGCCGGTGGTGCGGGTCTCGGCGTGGGAGTTCCTGCGGCCCGCGTCGGTGCGCCTCGAGCGGGGCCGGGAGGACCCGGACGCGTTCTACGACGCCTGGCTCGACGAGGGCGCGCTGGTGCGCGAGGTGCTCGCGCCGGCGGGGTCGGGGGGTCCGGTCCTCCCGAAGCTGTGGGACGCCACCACCGACCGCGCCCACCGCGCCGACCGGGTCGACCTGCCCACCACCGGCGTCGTGATCGTCGACGGTCCCCTGCTCCTCGGGCGCGGTCTGCCCGCCGAACTCGCCGTGCACCTCGCGATGTCCGAGGGCGCGCTGCGGCGTCGTACCCCCGAGACCGAGGTGTGGACGCTGCCCGCCTACGCCCGCTACGTCGAGGAGGTCGACCCGGTCGCCGTCGCCGACCTCGTGATCCGCGCCGACCACCCGGCCCGCCCGGCGTTGCAGAGCTGACCTCCGTGGACTCCACACCCAAGAACGGTGGCGCAGTGAGCGGGAGCTGGGCGCATGCGGTCGAGGATCTGTGGATGCGCCTCGGCGGGGACCCGGCCGCGGGCGCGGTGACCTGGCGCGGCACCTCGACCGGTCTCCGCTCGCCGCTGCCGGTGGACGCGCTGGCCGTGGGCGCCGTGAGCGTCGCCGGGAGGGCGGGCGCGCGCCTCGCCGGCGCCGACCCGGGGGAGGTCGTCGTCGACGCTTCCCGGGTCGGCAGCTCCTTCCGCGCGGACCAGCTGCTGCGGCTCGGTGGGGAGAACCCGGGCGGGTTCGCGCCGTTGTCGGGCTTCTGGCGCACGGCCGACGGCTGGGTCCGGACCCACGCGAACTACGCGTGGCACCGCGATGCCCTGGTGCGCGCGCTGGGCACCGAGGACGTCGACGGTGTGGCCGGCGCCCTCGCCGAGAGAAGCGCGCAGGACGTCGAGGACGCGGTGACCGCCGCCGGCGGCATCGCCGTGGCCGTCCGCACCCGCGAGGAGTGGACCCGGCACCCGCAGGGCGCGTCCGTCGCCGCCGAACCCCTGGTCACGGTGCGCCACACCGAGCGGCCCGGCGCCGCGCCGCCGACGCGTCCCCGCGTTCTCGACCTCACCCGCGTCATCGCCGGCCCGGTGGCGACGCGGACCCTGGCGCTGCTCGGCGCCGACGTCCTGCGCCTCGACCCGCCACAGCGGCCCGAGATCGCCGCCCAGCACGTCGACACCGGGATCGGGAAGCGCACCGCGGTCCTCGACGCCGTCGCCGACCGCGCCCGCCTCGACGACCTGGTCGAGGCCGCGGACGTCGTCGTCCTCGGCTACCGGCCCGGCGCGCTCGACCGCCTCGGGCTCGACCCCGACAGGCTGCTCGCGCGGCGGCCCGACCTCGTCGTCGTCCGCCTCGACGCGTGGGGGTGGACGGGGCCGTGGGCGCAGCGGCGGGGGTTCGACAGCATCGTCCAGGCGGCGTGCGGGATCGCCCGGACCCACGCTCCGCACGGACGTCCGGGTGCCCTGCCCGCGCAGGCCCTCGACCACGCCACCGGCTACCTCGCCGCCGCGTCGACGCTCCTGGGCCTGGCCGAGCGGCCGGCGCGTGGCGGTTCGGTCCGTGATCTCGCGCTGGCCCGCACCGCAGAGTGGCTGTACCGCTTCTCCCGCTTCTCCGGCTTCTCCGGCGACGGGAGGGTCCCGCCCGTCGAGCCACTCATCCAGCGCCTCGGCGACGCCGAGCTGCCGCCACCGGCCGTGACCCCCGCGGCCGGTCCGGACCACTGGATCGCCCCCGCCCACGAGCTGGGCTCCGACGCCGCCCAGTGGCTGCCCGGCTAGCGTGGCGTCCGTGGTGGTTCGCGACGCTCCGGTGATCTCCCGACGCGAGCACGACGTGCGCCCGCGGCGGGTCGAGGTCGACGGCGTCGAGGACCGCACGCCACGGATGCGCCGCGTCACCCTCGTCGGCGACCTCGCGGACCTGCCCGTGGAAGGGCCCACCGACCATCTCAAGGTGTTCTTCCCGCTCGTGACCGGGGCCGAGCCACCCGAGCCGGAGATCGGCCCGCGGGGTCTTCTGACGCCGGCTCCGGGAACGCCCCGGCCCTACCGCGAGTACACCGTCCGCCGCCACGACGGCGACCGACTCGTGATCGATGTCCTCCGCCACGGGGACGGCCTGGCCGGACGCTGGATCGAGGACCCGCGGGGTGCGTTGTGGCTGCTGGGCCCGCGCTCGAGCGCCGTCGTCGAGCCGCGCGACTGGTACCTGCTCGGCGGCGACGAGACGGCGCTGCCCGCCCTCGCGCGCTGGCTCGAGGTCCTCCCGGCCGGGAGGGTGACCGTGCTGGCCGAGGTCGCCGACGCCGCCGAGCAGCGTTACCTGCCTCCCGACGCCGACGTGCGGTGGTTGCACCGCGATGGTGCCGCCCCGGGGACGACGACGCTGCTCGGGGACGCCGTCGCGGGATTCGTCCCGCCGGCGGGGCAGGGGTTCTGCTGGATGGGCGCGGAGGCGAGCGCCCTGCGTCCGGTGCGGCGCCACCTGCGCGACGTCCTGCCCGCGACGTGCGTCGACCTCGACGGCTACTGGCGTCGCGGTGTCGCCGGGACCGGACTGGGCTGAGGACCGCGCCCGTCGCCGCCAGGCCGCGCTCGACCACGTCCACGAGCGAACGGCACGTTCGTTCCGCACTATGCGCGCGAACGGGCCGTTCGCATCGCGCGCCGCAGCCAGAGCAGCCCGAGGATCGGCAACACCACCGGCACGAACCCATAGCCGACGCCGAAGTCCGACCACACCGTCGGGTCTGGAAAATCCTGCGGGCGCAGCAACGAGAGCGTGCCGACCCCGAGGACGCCGACCAGCTCGATCACCACCGCCACCCGCGCGACCCGGACCGACGCCGGCGTCGCCCGGCCGATCGCGACCGCGGCGAGGAGGTACACAGCCGCCGCGAACGCCGAGAGCAGGTACGCCTCCGGCGCCCGCTCGAACTGCGTAGCGATCTGGTACAGCGCCCGCGCGCCGGCGGAGATGGCGAAGACCACGTAGACCACGAGCAGGACCCGCCCGGGCCCCCGGTTGATGGCACGCGGTTCAGCCACGGGTCGCCTCCCACACCTGCTGGGTGCGCAGGATCAGCACGGCCAGGGTGACCCCGGCGATGGCCAGCACGATCGAGCCGTAGCGGGTCCGCTCGCCGTGGGCGAGCGCCGCCCCGATGGGCAGCGCCACGACCGTCGCGATGAGGTACCCGACGATCTCCGTGACGGCCGCGCCCGAGCGGCCGCCGGTCACGATGAGCAGCACGAGCGCGAGCAGCGCCTGCGCGAGGGCCGCGACCTCGAGGACCACCACGCCGAGCCGGTGACGCACCGTCGGCGCCTGCCCGACCACCGCCGACACCGCGCACCACAGCGCCCACGCCAGCGACAGGGCCTCGAGCGTCGCCGACACCGGAACGATCACGTTGCCATTGTGGCGCCCCGGGGGCGTGAGCTCGCGCCGCGTCGGGAACGGGGACCGTCGTGCGCAGCACACAGCAGCTCGACCGGGCCCTCCGCGACCTCGACGGCGCGAGCTACGCCCGCTACCGGTCCCTGACCGGACCCTGGGGCGAGGGCGGCGTCACGGTCGAGATCCTGCGGGTGCAGGCCGACCCGTTCGCCCCGCCGAGCCGGGTGCGCCTGACGGTGACCGACGCCGGGATCCCCGACGCCGTGCGCGCCACCCCGACCCGTCGCCGCGCGCTGGCCACGCACCTGCTGCGCGGTCTGCGACGGGCCTTGTACGACACCGGGTGCCACGTCGACGCCGGCGGCCAGCAGGTCCTCGAGCGCAGCGCTGGGCGCGTCGACGCCGAGGACACGGTCGTCGTCGACCTCGCGGTGCCCCTGCCCGGACCGCGCCGGCGCATCTTCGGCCAGGAGGCCGCGACCCTGCTCGCGCGGACCGTCCCCGACGCCGCGGGCGCCCTCACCTGGGCGGGGACCGACGCCCTCGCGGCCCACCGGGTGGTCGAGACCGTCGAGGACGCCGTCGCGCTGCGCGACGCCCTCCTCGCCCGCGACCTCGTGGCCTTCGTCGCCGACGGGGCGGTCCTGCCGCGCCGCACGGGCGTCGACGACCGCCCGATGAGCGGCGCGACGCCGTTCACCTCCCCGGACCGGATGCGCGTCACGATCTCGACGCCGAACTCCGGCGAGGTCACGGGCATGGGTGTGCCCGCCGGGGTCACGGTGATCGTCGGCGGTGGCTACCACGGCAAGTCCACGCTGCTGCGCCCGCTCGGCGCGGGGGTGTGGGACCACCTGCCCGACGACGGGCGCGAGCGCGTGGTCACCCGCCGCGACGCGGTGTCCGTGCGGGCCGAGGACGGGCGCGCGGTGACCCGCGTGGACGTCTCCGCGTTCGTCGCGCACCTGCCGAGCGGCGCCGCGACCGACGACTTCACCACCGCCGACGCCTCGGGATCGACGAGCCAGGCCGCGTCGATCGTGGAGTCCGTCGAGGCCGGGGCGCACGTCCTGCTCGTCGACGAGGACACCTCGGCGACCAACCTCATGGTCCGCGACGGTCGGATGCAGCGCCTCGTCCCCGCCGAGCCGCTGGTCCCGTTCGTCGAGCGGGTCCGACCGCTGCACCGGGAGCACGGGGTGTCGACGGTGCTGGTCACGGGCGGGTCGGGTGACTACCTCGACGTCGCCGACACGGTGGTCATGATGGAGCGCTGGGTCGCCTCCGAGGTCACCGCTCGGGCGCAGGCGATCGCCGCGGAGTCGGCCACCCGCGTGGTCGAGCACACCGGGTTCCCGACGGTGACCGCCCGCGTCGTCGATCCCGCCTCGCTCGACCCGATGGGCGCGCGCGGCAAGTGGCGCGTCACCGCCCGCGACCAGGTCACCGGGGCCACGCTGACCTTCGGCGAGGACGACATCGACCTCTCCGCCGTCGGGCAGCTCGTCGACCGCGCGCACGTCCTCGGCGTCGGGCGGGCGCTCGCGCTGCTCGGGGACGGCGTGCTCGAGGGCACGATCACCCTGGCCGAGGGTCTCGACCTCCTCGAGGCCGAGCTCACCGACCGGGGCGCCGCCGCGCTCACCGGCGGGCGCAGCGAGGACCTCGCCGTCCCCCGACGCCACGAGATCGCCGCCGCCCTGAACCGCCTCCGGTCCCTGCGCGTGGCGGCGCTGCGGCGCCCATCCGCCGGAACGTCGGGGTGACGCCGGCGACCGCGACCGCCCACGGGGCGAGGTCGTCGAAGGCGAGGACACCGCTGCTCGTGTGCGCGAGGAGCCGGTCGAGAAGCTCGTGGACCTCCGCGCCGGTGAGATAGGGGCGCACGCCCTCGGCCACGGCGAGCGTGGGGCGGTCGGGATCGGTGGTCGCCTGCGCGCCGCGCAGGTCGATCGGGTCACCGTCCATCAGATCCGCGCGCCCTCGCGCCACAGCTCGAGCACCGCGTCCTCCCCATCGACGACGACGGTCGACCACGGCGCGCGGTTCCACAGGACGGCGTGCACCGCGGCGGCCGGGCCGCGCAGGCGCACGTCGGGCGCCGGCCCCGCCGCGTCGCCCCCCGACCCGGAGCCGGCCGCGACGCCCGCGGACACCTCGAGACCGTCCGGACCCGTCCGCGCCGTCCAGCTCGGCCCGTCGTCGCAGGTCACGACAATGGTGCGGGGCGGGTCGGACCGCAGGCCACCCCGGCGTCGGGTCCGGACGGGCAGGAACTCGAGGAGCTCGGCGATGCCGTCGACCGCGGTGTCGGGCTCCACCCGCCCGAGGACTCCGTCCGCGGCGAGCTCCACGTCGAGGCGGTGCACCAGTGTCTCGTGGGCCTGCCGGCGCGCCCAGAACTGCCGCGGCGGCAGACCGGGCAGGATCGTGACGCACGACAGCGTCGGCTCCGCGCGGGCGAGGGTGTCGGCCAGGGCCTCGACACCGTCGCCGAGCCACTCGGCCAGGCCGTCGTCCGGCGGTGCCTCGCCCAGCGCGGCCCGTTCCTCGCGCGACGGGAACTCGTCCCGGGCCTCGCCGACGATCATCGTCGCCCACCGATGGGTCTCCCCGAGATGCGCGGCGAGGTCGCGTACCGTCCAGCCCGGGCAGGCCGGGACGGGGGTCTCCCAGCCGGCGCGGCGGGCCGTCGCGGCGAGCGAGCGGCCCTCGGACAGCAGCGTGGTGAGGTGTTCGGCGAACTCCATGGCGCCACTGTCGCATCGGGCCCCCGGCTTGACCCCGGGTGCCGGCTCCGCGACGGTCACCCGATGGCAGCCGAGCCCGACGAGATCCGCGACGGCGTGCCACTCACGCACCTGGACCAGCCGGTGTTCGGTGGCGAGAGCGTCACCAAGCGCCGGCTCGTCGACTACCTCGACGCCGTCGCCGATCGGATCGTGCCCGCACTCGCGGGGCGGCCGTTGTCGGTCGTCCGCGCGCGCGGCGATCAACGGTTCATGCAGAAGAACGTGCCCAAGGGCGCTCCCGAGTGGCTCCGGACGGTGACGTTCTGGTCCGACTCGTCGCAGCGCGACGTGCACTACGCCCTCTGCGACGACCGGGCCACGCTGCTGTGGTTCGCCAACCAACGCGCTATCGAGTACCACGTGCCCCTGACCCTCGCCGACGCCCCGAGAACCCCGACCGACCTCGTCCTCGACCTCGACCCGCCCGAGGGCGGTGACTTCCGCACCGTCGCCGACGCCGCGCGCCTGGTCCGGACCGTGCTCGACGAGGTGGGCCTGCGGGCGGCGGTGAAGACCAGCGGGGCGAAGGGGCTGCACGTGGTGACGCCGCTGCTCTCGCACTCCTTCGACGACGTCGCCGCCGCGACGCGTGCGGTCGCATCCCGCGCCGAGCGCCTCGACCCCGATCTGGCGACGACCGCCTACATCCGCGCCGACCGCGACGGGAAGGTCTTCCTCGACTCCACCCGCGCCGGCGGCGCGACCGTCGTCTCCGTCTACAGCCCGCGGGTGCGCCCGGGGCTGCCGGTGTCGTTCCCGGTCGGCTGGGACGAGCTCGATGCCGTAGTGCCCTCGCGGATCACCGTCGCCACCGCGCTCGAGCGCCTCGGTGCCGCCGACCCCTGGCGCGACTCGCTCCCCGAACCGGCGACGCTGCCCGCCGACCTCGTCGCCGAGGGGCGCACCATCCCCGTCGCCCGGGTGGCCGCGATGCACGAGGGAAAGCGACGCAAGCGCACGGGACGGTCCACGGAGTCGTAGCGGGACGCGGTCGCCGGCATCAGGCCTTCCGGACCAACAGGAGCCGATGCCGGTGATCCAGGAGATCGCTGGCGGCGAGAGCGACGACCTCGGCGGCCACGACGATCCCGTAACGCCGCCCGCCCATGACCGTCGGCAGCCTGAGGGCGGCCCGCTCCGGACGTCGCGCGTAGACGACGAGCAGGACCAGGTCCACCGCGGTCGCCGCGACGCCGACGACGAGGACGATCGCCGGCCACGGGGCCCCAGGGCCCCGGTTGGCCACCAGGAAGACGAGGCCGAAGGCGATCCCGATGAGCAGGGGGAGGAGCTCGGAGGTGCCCGGATCCACGCGTTGTCGTCGCACGGGTCCCGAGCCCGCCACCGATGACCCGGGGCGCGAGCGGGTGCGGCTCCTCGTGACCCCGAGTCGCTCGCGGTCCTCGACACCCGGCGGACGATGTGGGCATGGATGAGCGTGAGGAGGTGGGGCGGCGCTACGGCGAGCACCTGACCGATCCCGACCTGCTGGCCCTCGCCGGGGATCGCGCGGACCAGGTCCCGGTGCTGCGTCGACACCCCGCCCTGGTGCTGGACCTGCTCGACCGGCCCGCCGTCACCGACGCCGTGCTCGCGGCCGACCGGGACGAGCCCGGCCGCTTCCGGTACGTGTCGCCGTTCCTGGTGTTCGCCGCGGCCGTGCACCGGGCCGGCAACGCGCTGGTGGGTCGGACCCACGTCCTCGACCGCACGGCGGCCCGCTCCCGCCTGCCCGTCTTCGACGGGCCGGTGCTGGCGGCGTTCGCCGCCGCGCCCGCGCACCGGTTCTTCCTGGCCGAACTGCTCGCCTCCTACGCTCGGCTGGCCTCGGGGGTGACGTGGCGGCGCGGTGAACGCGGCTGGGAGCGGCAACGGTGGGACGAGCTCGACCTGCCCCGGCTGGCGGCCCGGCTCGAGTCCCTGCCGTCCGAGGAGCAGCCGGGCGTTTGGCGGCGCATCGGCGACGGCGCCCTGTTCCTGGCCGGCGTGTTCCCCGAGTACGCCGAGCGGACCTTCGGCGGTACGGCCACCGCCCGGCTGCAGCGCGTCGCCGGCGAGCGGCTCGCCGTCGAGGGTCCGGTCGGGGAACTGCTCGAGCAGCTGGCCGGGCGCGCCTACGGCCGGGCCGGGTCCTCGGTGCCGCCCGGAGTGGTGGAGGCGCCGCACGCGGCGCGGCGGGTGCTCACGATCGTCGCCGACCGGTACCTGTACCCGTAGTCCGGCCCCGCGGAGCGGTGAGCTGCTCGCCGGCCGTGGTGCGGTTCGCCGACGAGAACTATCCCGCGCGGACAACGATCGGCGGCACTTTTGTCTACCGACCCCATCGGCTACCAACGTGATGCGCGGCACTGTGACGTGGGCGACGTCACGACGCGGGGGCCGCTCCGGCCGGGCTCGCGCAGCTGGCAGCACCCCCATCAGTTCAAGGAGGAACGGCATGGCCGATGTCCTGGCCGAGGGCTACAACGTCTTCGACACCAGCAAGTCCCCGAGCGGGACGGTGAAGTACCTGTCCGCGCCCAGTGACGTGATCAGCCTGATCCAGTCCGGGAAGCTCCAGGAACACATCCTGCTCGTCCAGGGCGGCACGACGACGTTCCTCGCTCCCGCGTTGAGCATGGGCGCGATCGGGGTGATCACGATGTCCGGTGCCCCGGAGTCGCACCTGGGGATCCTCTCGCGCGAGTTCCAGACCCCTTGTGTCATGACCGCGCACCTCACCAGCAGCGACTCGCGCTACGTCGTCGGCAGCACTCCGGAGTCGCATTTCGAGGAGATCGCGAAGGAGCTCGACGGCCGGCAGGTGCGGCTGGACTGCTCGGACCACGAGACCGGCCGGGTCGTCGCGCTGTAGAGCGCCCGGCCCACGGACACCCCAGCGACATCCGACAGGGAGTACCCAGTGACGACCACCGAAGGTAAGCGCGCCACCTACAAGCAGCGCTACGAGGAGCAGGACGACGGCCTGCGCTTCCAGGAGCTGACCTACACCGGCAACTTCGTCGGCATGGAACCCGTCACCGACGGGATTCTCGGCGACAAGATGATGAAGTCGCGCGCCACCAGCGGCGTCCTGGAGAAGGTCTCCACCGACGACGTGCTGCGCGACCAGTTCACGATCCCCGAGCTCAACGACCTCAACAACTACCTGGCGTGGAACATCTGGGACGTGCTCGTCATGCGGGCCACCGAGGGTGTCTCGGGCATGATCCCGCGGCAGGAGTACGAGATCCTGGCCTTCATGCACGAGTTCTACCGATGGCCCGAGCTCCTGGCGATGACCACCGCGGAGGTCGGCGGCGCCCAGGGGATCATGGACATCGGGGCCACCGCCCGGCGCGAGATCGGCACGAAGGTCAATGCCGTGCACGACTGGTGCATCGGTGCGGTCGGGTTCGGGATGGGACGCTGCGGGCTCCTCGCCCTCGAGGCCATCAAGCCCGACGAGTACATCGAGGAGAGCAACGAAATCCTGAAGTTCATGCTCGCCCGCCGCACCGCCGAAGGCAAGCGCGCGCCGGAAACGCTGGAACGAGAGTCCGTGCTCGCGCAGCAGCTGCCGCAGCCGTTCGCGCCCGATCGTGATGCGGTGCCCGCGCCCGGGGTGCGGGCAGCGGTGGTCGCAGTGGGCCAGGTGCGCGGCGAGCTTGCGCACGCTGCAACGGCAGGCCGTGGGTGGCGGGGCGGTCTTTGGCCGTCGCGACGATGAACGCGATGTCGTCCTCATCGTTGATCAGGCGGGGACGGCCTCCCGCCAAGATCTCATTCTTGGTCTCGGCAGATCGTCGGGACCGGGGGTGCAGTCGAATGGCGGAACCAGTACGGGCAAGGCGGCTCACCGAGCAGGAGGGCCGGCAGCTGACCCGGATCGTGCGGCGCGGGCGGGGAGCTCGATCCGGGTCCGCCGGACCACGATGATCGGTGCAGCGCGGAGATCACGGTGCCGTCGGCGATGTTGAACGCGGCGAACAGACTCGAGGTGCCGTGGCGGATGTAGTCGTGGCTGGCGCGTCCGCAAGTTCCTGGTCGCGATCGACAAGGCCGTCCCCGCCGAGCTGGATGTCCACACACTAGTGGTCCCGCTCGGAATTACGTCGGTGTAAGTTAGGGGCTGTCTCGGCGAGGGGAAGCGTCGAGCCTCCGTGACTGTCGTCGTGGCTTCGGAGGCCGGACCCGTGACCCGC
>JAABUZ0100006830.1_pt1 | contig 14057 bp, 6 predicted proteins | sample 5562091 | NCBI WGS metagenome assembly JAABUZ01 (sample SAMN12813069, study PRJNA571459) | rock metagenome | isolation source: Antarctica rocks | place: Antarctica: Victoria Land, Linnaeus Terrace sud | collected 2015-12-21 | reverse complement strand
GCTGCTGCACGATGCCGACTTCTATGCCGCGGCGGAGTCCTGGCGGCGGATGCTCGGCGCCCTGCCGGCGATCCTGGAGCGGGCGGCGGATGCCGGGCTGGTGTGGAAGGGGTTGAATTGATGGTCGACCGGGCGGGCGGCGGGGCGCGCGCTGGGGCGAGGCCCCGGGGCGTTTCTGGCTGCGGCCCCGGGGCGTTTCTGGCCGTGGCCCGCTGGCCCCGCTCGCTCGCGCCCGGCTCGCGGCTCCGCTGGGGTTCCGGTGGCGCATCCCGACCCGCTTCATGGATCTCGTCCCTATGCGGGAGTGCGATGACGGTGCTCACCGCTGGCGTTTCGCGATGGAACGTGTCCCTGTCCGGGAGCCCGATGACGCGGTGTCTACCGCGGGCGTTGTGCGTCATCCTGCTCCCGCTATACGGGAGCGCGATGACGCGGTGCTCACCGTCGCCGTTTCGCGTCATCCTGCTCCCGGCGGGCGCCCCCCGATCCATCCCCCCCCGACGGCCAGGAGTCGGTGATACCGAGTAGTCGATGGATCCGGGTGGGTGCGCTGGACACTTACCTGGGTGGAGGTCTTGGGATAGCCTCGCAGCGGATGGGTTTGAGTTCGTTTGAGGCTCCTCTGTCGGGCGAGTCGCGACGCGCCCGGCGGTAGGGGGGCGGATTGGGGGGTAGGGCTCGGGCTGACGGTGGGGTCGTCAAAGCTCTGCCGGCCTCCTTCAGCAGTTTCTTGGGCCGCGGTGCGGAGATGTCTGAGATCAGGGAGCTGCTCGGGGCTTCGCGCTTGGTGACGCTGACGGGTCCGCCGGGGATCGGCAAGAGCCGCTTGGCCCGGGAGCTCGCGAGCCGGGCTGACCCCGCGTTCGGTGACGGCTCGGTGCTGGTGGAGCTGGCGCCGATCGCTGATCCCGCGCTCGTCCCACGCGCGTTGGGTGCTGTGCTGTCGGTGCAGGAGGTGCCCGGGCGCACGATGACCGAGGCGCTGGTGGCGAGCCTGCGTCGGCGCTCGCTGCTGTTGGTGCTGGATAACTGTGAGCACCTGCTCGGCGCGTGCGCGGAGCTGGTTGACGCGTTGTTGAGCGGTTGCCCGCGGCTGCGGGTGTTGGCGACCAGCCGCGAGGCGCTGTCGATGGCCGGCGAGCGCGTGTGGCAGGTGCCGCCGCTGTCGGTGCCCGATGCCGGCGATGAGCTGTCGCCCGAGGCGCTGATGGGCTATGAGGGGGTTCGGCTGTTTGTCGAGCGGGCCGGGGCAGCTGCACCGGGTTTCGTGCTCAGCCGGGAGGTGGCCCCGGCGGTGGGGGAGATCACCCGGCGCCTTGATGGCATTGCCTTGGCCATCGAGCTGGCCGCCACCCGGGTGGAGATGCTCACTGCGGCTGAGATCGCCCGGCGTCTGGATGACCGCTTTGCGCTGTTGACCAAGGGCAGTCGTAGTGGCCTGGCCCGCCACCAGACCCTGCAGGCCGCGCTTGACTGGAGCCATGACCTGCTGTCTGGGCCAGAGCGGGTGCTGTTGGGGCGCCTGTCGGTGTTCGTCGGCGGCTTTTGCCTGCAGGCGGCCGAGGAGGTGTGCGGTGGCGGGGAGATCGAGGCGGGCGAGGTCTTCGATCTTCTGGCCGGGCTGGTCTCAAAGTCACTGGTGGTGTCAGATACGGCCAACTCGCGGGGGCGCTACGGGTTGCTTGAGACGATCCGCGCCTATGCCGCTGACCGCCTCGAGGCGGCGGGTGAGGCGCCCGCGCTCGGCGAGGCCCACGCCCGCTCCTACCTGGCGCTGGCCGAACGCGCGGAGCCCGAGCTGACCGGACCCGACCAGGACCGCTGGTTTGAGCGCCTTGACGCTGAGCGCGAGAACCTTCGCTTCGCCCTGCACTGGTCTCTGGACCACGGCGAGAGCGAATGGGCGCTGCGCCTGGCCGGCGCCCTAGTCCTCTTCTGGCGGGTGCGCTGCCACCTCAGCGAAGGACGCGAGCTGCTGGAGGCCGCAGTCCAGGCCAGCGACGACGAGGACCATGCGTCGGCGCTGCGCGCCAAGGCCCTCTGGGGAGTGGGGTTCATGGCGCTGATGCTGGGTGATTTCGAGGGCTCTCTCGCTCCCCTCGAGCAGAGCCTGTCGGGCTTTGGTGAGCTGGGCGATCGGAAAGGCTGCGCGCGAGCCCTGTTGCTCCTTGGCAACCGCCGGCAGTACCGCGCCGACCCCGGAGCCCAATCGCTGCTGGAGGAGAGCGCAACGCTGGCTCGCGAGACAGGAGATTCGTGGTGTCTGGCTCATGCCCTCTCTCTCGCGGGACTCGAGCATGTCGCGCTGAGCGATTTGCCCGTCGCGCGGCCGCTGTTCGAGGAGTGCCTCGCTGTCGCGCGAGCGGCTGAGGAGAAGCAGGGATTGCGGCTCGGGTTGATCGGCCTCGGGAAGGTCGCCGTCGTCCAGGGCGAGTACCGCCTCGCCGAGTCGGTACTCCACGAGGCCGAGGCCCTGACTCGAGAGCTCGGCGAGGACTACGCGAGGGCAGTGGCGCTGGGGGACCTCGGGCACCTGGCCCTCGGGCGGGGCCAGTACGACCTCGCGCAGGAGCTGCTCGAGCGGGCGCTCGGTCTCATGCCGGAGCTCGTCCCGCCCGGGGCTACGACCGACACGCGCCTGCTCATCGCCAGAGTTGCCCATGCCCAGGGCCACCACGCTCGCGCCCGCCAGGGCCTCCAGGAACTGGAGGCATCGTTAGGCGCCGTGACTCGCGTCGAAGTTCTCCAATTCAGGGGTGAGCTGGCCGTGGAGGACGGCGATAGGGCCGAGGGGCGGCGGGTGTTCGAGAAGGCCCGCGATGTGGCTCACGGAGGTGGCCATAGACTGGGCATGGCCCGCGCGCTTCACGGTCTGGGACTCTTGGAGCGCGACTCCGGGAACACCGCCGGGGCCGCGGCTCTCCACTGCCAGGCGCTTGGGCTTCAGCGGCAGATCGGTGCCACGCCGGGGATGGTTGCCTCGGTCGAGGCGTTGGCAGGACTGGCCGCCAACGACCGGCGCCATACGCATGCCGCCCGCCTTCTTGGCGCGGCTCAGGCGCTGCGCGACGTAAACGGATACGCGTGCGTCCCGCAGGACGCGGCTAGGCATGAGTACGACGTGGCGCTCGTCCGACAGGCCCTCTCCGCGCAGGACTTTCAAGCCGCCTTGGCCCAAGGGGCACGCCTATCGATTGACGAGGTGCTCGCCCAGGTCTCGAAGGGCCGAGGCCAGCGGGGGCGACCAGCCAGCGGCTGGGCGAGCCTCACCGACGCCGAGCGGCAGGTGGCAGAGCTGGTGGCCGAGGGCCTCACCAACCGCGAGATCGCCGAGCGTCTGTTCATCACACCCGGGACGGTCAGGCGGCACTTGTCGCACATCTTCTCCAAGCTCCAAATAACCGGACGCGTACGGCTCGCCCAGGAGGTCCGCCGCGGCCGCGGCTGAGAGCCGAGAGAGAGCCGGAAAGATGCGCAGAACGGGCATGTTCTTCCTGGTTGATCGCCGTACTCTGTCGTTGACCGCAGGCCACAACGTGTCGGCCAAAGCGGGGAGGCCCAATCCTCCCGGTGGAGTTCACCGGCGGAGGTCATCCGTCCACGTCACATCGCGTCACACCGGGAAGGGGCCATATGAGGGCCAGAATGGAAGTCAGCCGGAGCTGGACCAGCCAGATCGCCCGCTTCGGCTCGGCGAGAACCGGTAGCGTCCGCCTGACCATCGGCCTCCTCGGGGTGATCGCCCTGGCATCGGGAGCGCTCACGTCCGAATCCGCGTATGCCGCCACTCCGGACACGGCCTACACGCCGAACGCGATCGGAGCCCCGAATCCGCAGCCCGGAGGCCGGTGGGCCGAGCGCACGGCCACCGCCGGCGATCTGAACGGCGACGGGGTCCACGACCTGTGGGTCGGAGTCCCCCGCGAGACCGTCAACGGGGCTCGGGTCGGGCGCGTCTATGCCATGAGCGGGGCCACGCTGGCCGGCAACCCGTACCATCCACCGCAGGTCCTCTACACGATCGACTCCCCAGAGCCGCAGGCCGATAACCAGTTCGGCTTCGCCATCTCCAACATCGGGGACGTCAACGGCGACGGCGTGCCGGACATCGCCATCGGCACAGACGCCCAGGACGTGGGCGCCAACCCGCAGCAGGGCAAGGCCTGGGTGTTCAGTGGGGCCGACGGGCACCTGCTGTATGCCCTCGACAACCCCTTCCCGCAGGGATCCTTCGCCCACCGGGCTCGGTTCGGGTCACGTATTGGACGAGCTGGAGACATCAACGGCGACGGCGTGCCCGACATCATCGTGGGCGCCTCCGGCAACGACGTCCCGGCCGGCTGCAGCAGCATCAGCCCGCTCCCCGCCGATTGCCGGGTCGGCCAGGGACAGGCATTCATCTTCAGCGGCAACCCGATCGACCACCTGCACGGCGCCAGCGGGCTGCTGCGGACGCTGGATCTGCCGGCCGAGGACCAGGCGCCCGCCCCGTGCGCGTCAGGGTGCGGCAGCTTCGGATTGGCCGTTCAAGGCCCCGGAGACATCAACGGCGATCACGTTGCCGACCAGTACGTGGACGCCGGCGGCGAGACCGTCGACGGCAACCCTGCGCAGGGCCGGGTGTACCTGTTCAGCGGCCACGACGGATCGCTGATCCGAAAGCTCGACGATCCGGTGCCGCAGGCCAACGCCTTCTTCGGCTTCCAGGACGCTGAGCCGCTCGCACCCGGTGATGTCAACCACGACGGGGTGCCCGACATCTACACCAACGGCTTCACCCAGAACGGTCCCGCCGGGTCCGACCAGGGACGATCGTGGGTCTTCAGCGGCCATGACGGCTCCCTGCTCTATGAGGTCCAGGATCCTCATCCCATCGAGGGCGGCCAGTTCGGGTGGTCGCTCGCACAGACCGACTACAACAAGGACGGCATCCCGGATCTCTACATCGGTAACGACCCCCACCACCACATCCCGCCGATCGACCAGCGAGGCGAGACCAACGTCTTCGACGGTAGGGACGGAACGCTGCTGAAGAACCTGCCCCTGCCGGCGCCCTACGACTCCGAGCTCGGTTCGCCAGGGAACCTGGGACCCAACCTGGGCTGGACCGTCTCTGCCCCCGGCGACCTCAATGGGGACGGGGAGCCCGACTACGTGGCCGGAGCACCGTTCACGGATGTCGGCGCCAACAAGGACCAGGGAGTCCTGATCTCCTTCATCTCCCAGCTCCCCTAGGTAACTGTGACTACCCACCCGCACTCACGACGGAGGAACCCATGATGACCATGACGAAGAGCACGCGTGGTGCGCGGCGAGCCTGGCTGGCCGTGGCGTCGATAGCGTTGGCCGCGTTGCTCCTAGCGGCACCGGCATTCGCATGCACCACCATCCTCGGCACGACTGCCTACCACACCGGGAGCCCGCAAGCGGGCAGAGCCGGCACTACCGTGTATCTCGACGTGACCGGTCTAAATGTCGCGGGTACTGTCGGGGACTCGACAAATCCCTACATGATCTGTCAAGACACGAAGTACTTTTGCATGCCGGGCGACGGCGGTGTCTTCATCAGCGACCCGTTGCCTCAGCAGGCCAACCAGACCAACGTGGCCGGGACCATCGTCGCGATGGGGGCCGGCACACGGCAGCTGACGTTCTCCACGGGTGGCAACGCGGCCAACGGCGTCAGTTTCGCCCTCAGCTAGTCCCAGGTCATAACCTCACGCGGGCATGACCTCTCGTTGCAGCCGGGTGCGGCCCTCGCCCGATCCAGATTTGGGGCTGCAACGTTGGTCATGCTTGCCCTCATGTCGGCGGTGGCGCTCGGGATCGTTTTCGGGGGCTGCTCTTCGGTGCGCGCTCGCCTCCACTCGACCGTGGGTCCCGATGGGCCCGTGACGGCTGTCGACCTTCGTACGCCCACCGCCAACAACTCCCCGATGCTCGCGGCCGATGGCACGGACCCGCGGTTCGTCGTCGCCGCCTTCCGGCGCGACGCCCCCGACCTTGGCTGTGGACTGCAGGTCTCAGGAGACGGTGGGCGCGGCTGGGTGCCGGCTCGGCCCGTGCCCAGGCTGCCGCGGGGGGCGGAGAAGTGCTACGCGCCCGAGGTCGCCTTCGACCAGGCGGGGACTCTCTACTACCTCTTCGTCGGCCTCCAAGGCAGGGGGAACAACCCGATGGGCGTCTTCCTCACCTCCTCGGAGGACCGCGCCCGCACATTCCGCCCTCCTCGACTGGTGCTCGGACCGAGCAACTACCAGGTCCGCATGGCGATCGACCCGACCCTTGGTGCGCATGGCAGGATTCACCTGGTCTGGCTGCACGTCGGCGCCCCCGCTCCCCTCGGTGGCCTGCCGCCCGCGGCCAACCCCATCCTCGCCAAGCACTCCGACGACGGGGGTCGATCGTTCTCGGCTCCGGTGCCGGTCAGCGACGGCAATCGCCCGCGGGCGGTGGCGCCCGCCCTGGCCCTCGGCCCGGGCCACACGGTGGATGTCCTGTACTACGACCTGCAGCGCGACGTCCGCGACTACGAGGGCCTGCAGGGCCCTACCTGGAGTTACAGTCCCTGGTCGCTGGTGGCGGCAACCTCATCCGACGGTGGCGAGCACTTTGGTCCCGGGGCGACGGTCAACGAGCGGCTCGTGCCGCCCGGACGCGTGATGCTCATCTACACGATGCCGCCCCCTGCCCTTGTCGCCGGTCCGTCCGGGGCCCTCTACGCCGCCTGGACCGACGCTCGCAACGGCGACCCAGACGTCTTCATGGCTCGCTCTGGGGACGGTGGGAGAGACTGGTCCGCGCCCCTTCGGCTCAACGACGACGCCCCGCACAACGGCAGGGATCAGTACCTCCCCAGGCTCTCACTCGCCGCCGACGGTCGTATCGATGCGATCTTCTACGACCGCCGCGCCGACCGCGGTGATCGCTACAACGACGTCTCCTACACGTCTTCCAGCGATGGGGGCCGTCACTTCACCCCCAACGTCAAGCTGACCTCCGAGGCCTCCGATTCCCAGATTGGGCAGCGCTACCTGGTTCCGTCGGCTACCGGACTGGTCGAGCTCGGGTCCCGAATCGGCCTGCTGTCGCGGGCCGGAGGCGCGCTCGCCGTGTGGACCGACACCCGTAACACCAGCCCGGGACTCGCCCAGCAGGACCTCTTCTCCGCCCAGGTTCCTTCCGGCGACTCCGGGAGCTCCCCGAGCACCTACCCGGCGCCGGCCCCCGCCGTCGTGAACGTCGCGATGCGCGACTACCGCTTTGACTACAACCCGGCCATCCCCGCAGGCCCCGTCGTCTTCCGGGTCTCCAACCAGGGGCGTCTGGACCATGAACTGCTGTTGACTGTGTTGCCCGAGGGCTTCCCCCCGATAGACGCCCAGCTTCATGGCTCGATTCGGCGGCCTCTGGGAATCCTCGGCCAGCTGCCGCGCCGCCGCCCCGGGATCAGCGGGACGTTCGCGGTCGACCTCGCCCCCGGCCGCTACGCGATGATCTCCTTCGTGGCCGGGACCGACGGGGTGCAAGACGATCTCAAGGGGATGAGCTCCGAGTTTCGGGTTCGGTGATACTGCCGAGGCGCAGAACTCGCCGCAACCACCCGGCAAAGATGCCCGAAAGGGGCATGTTCTTTCTTGGTTGATTGACCTACTCTGCCCGCTCCGTCGTGTGACGGCACGGGCGGTTCTCAGGAGAGGACGGGAAACCTCAGCGCGGGGGGGCGAGAACCCGTGGCCGGTGCTGAAGCCATGGTTGATATCAGGAGGTTGGGGATGCGTCGAGTACTGCTCAGCACGCTTGGTGGTGTAGGCGGGCTGCTTGCCGTCGGCTCGATCCTGCTCGCGGTTGGCGGTGGCTCTGGTGCGCGCGAGGCGCGCGCTGGCGTCCATGGCTCGGCCGGGTCCCGGAATGCCAGCGCCCTGCGCAACTATGGTCGCCTGCCGTTGCGCTTTGAGACCAACGTGGGCCAGAGCGACGCCCGCGTGCGTTTCCTGGCGCGCGCGCCGGGCTCGAGCGTGTTCTTGACCAGCGCTGGGGCGACTCTGGCCCTGACCCCACCGGCGCCGACGCGCGGAGCACGTGCGCGTGGATCTCGCCCGGCGGTGGTGGGCCTGGGCTTGGTGGGCGCCGACCCTGGGGCAAGGATGTCCGGAGTCGATCTTCAGCCTGGCGTGACCAACTACCTGGTCGGCTCTGATCGCAGTCGTTGGCGTACGGGGGTGCCGGGCTACGGACGGGTTTCCTACCGCTCGATCTATCCGGGGATCGATCTGTCCTTCTACGGGCGCCAGCGCCAGCTCGAGTATGACTTCCGCTTGAAGCCAGGCGCCGACGTGGGCCGGATCGCTCTGTCGCTGAGCGGCCCGAGTTCGTCGCGTCTGGACCGCGGCGGCGACCTTGTCCTCGACACGCCCGCCGGGCCCATGCGCCAGCACGCCCCGCTGATCTATCAGTCGGTGGGTGCGCGCCGCCAGTCGGTGTCCGGTGGCTACGTGCTCAGGGCCCATGGCCGGGTGGGCTTCCGGGTCGGTCGCTACGACCACTCGCGGGCATTGGTGATCGACCCGGTGCTCTCTTATGGCACCTACCTGGGTGGGAGTGGCAGTGACACCGTGAATGCGGTGGCGCTCGATCCGTCGTGCAGCTCCTCCTGCCCCGCCTATCTGACGGGCAGTACGTCTTCGAGCGACTTCCCGGTCAATAACGCGTTTCAGGGCACAAGGGGTGGAACGGGCCGCGACACAGATGCCTTCGTGTCCAAGCTCAGCGCCGACGGCTCGGCGCTTGTGTACTCCACCTACCTCGGTGGCAGCTCGGGAGACTCTGGCGCCGGGATCGCGGTCGACTCCACGGGGCGGGCGTTCGTCACGGGCTCCACCAGCTCGGCGGCCGGCGCGCCGCCCGCGAAGGCGTTTCCCACCACGGCGGGAGCCTTCCAACCCACCCAAGGCGGCCGGAGCGACGCCTTTCTCGCCGTCCTGAAGGCCGACGGCTCGGGGCTTGACTACTCGACGTTCCTGGGCGGCGCGTTCAATGACTCCGGGAGCGGCGTCGCGGTCCAGGGCGGCAAGGCCTACGTGACGGGAGCCACCAACTCCCCGACCTTTCCCACCACCGCCGGGGCCTTCAAGAGGACGTGTGGGACCGTCGCTGCGCCGTGCAGCAGGAGCCGCGGCCCCAGCGACGCATTCGTGGCCGAGATCGACCCGGCGTCGGGGGCGGCTTCGCTGGTCTACTCCACCTTCCTGGGCGGCGGCGGTGGCGACAGCGGAGCGGGGATCGCCGTGGACTCGACCGGCGCCGCCTACGTGACGGGAAGCACCGCCTCGACCGACTTTCCCGCCACGCCCGGAGCGCTCCAGCCCGCGCTGTCCGGCGGCGGCGACGCGTTCGTGGCCAAGCTCAAGCCCGACGGCTCGGGACTGAGCTACGCGACGTACCTGGGCGGTGGAAACCCGGCCTTCGGCGCCGGAGGCGTCGGTGCCGGGATTGCCGTCGATCCCGCCTGCGCCTCCTCCTGCAGCGCCTACGTGACCGGCAACACGTCCTCGACCGATTTTCCTACCACGTCAGGGGCGTATGCCAGGACCGCCACTGGGTCCGTTAATGTCGCCGCCTTCGTGAGCGGGCTCACGCCCGACGGCTCGGGGCTTGCGTACTCAACGTATTTGGTGGGTCCCAGCAACGGGTTCAAGTCTGACGAAGGAACGGCGATCGCGCTGCGCTCGGGCAAGGCCTACGTCACCGGCTTCACCGCGAGCTCCGACTTTCCCGTCAGGGACCCGGTGGAGCGCGCCCAGGGGTCTGTGGGTGATTCCGATGCCTTCCTGAGCGAGCTCGACCCCGGCGTTTCGGGGTCGGCGGCGCTGGTGTATTCGACGCGCCTGGGCGGCGACGGCGGTGACGTCGGCAACGGCCTCGCCGTCGATGGCTCGGACAGCGCCTACGTGGGCGGGTCCACGGGCGCGAACCGCGGCGGCTTTCCCACCACACCTGGGGTATTGCAGCCGGGCGGCAGCGGGGGTGGGTTCGCGGTCAAGGTGTCGCCGGTCGATCCCGCGCTGGCGTATGTGACCGGCGTCAGCCCGCTGAGCGGGTCGGTGTCCGGCGGCGCGACGGTGAGGATCACCGGCCGAGGCTTTGGCCCGGCGACCGGCGTGCTCTTTGGCTCCACGCCGGCTCGGAGCTTCACCGTCGACTCGTCGGGGCAGATCACGGCGGTCAGTCCGGCGCACGCCGTGGGGGCTGCGGCGGTCACGGTGACCACCCCCCGGGGCACGTCGCCGGCCAACCCGATCACCCGCTTCAGCTACGGTCAGGGAAGCTTTCGCGGCACCGGCAGCCCCTCCACGCTGGGCATCAAGCCGGTGGTGCTCAAGGACGGGCGGGTGCTGCTCTTCAGCCCCCCGACGGCCCAGAGGAGCTTTGACACCCCGGCCTCGGCCCAGCTCTACGACCCCAAGACCGAGACGTGGACGAGCACCGCGGCGCCCACTCGACTGGGCGGCTACGTCGCCGATATCCGGTCCCTGCCCTATACCGCCACCCTGCTTGGCAACGGCAAGGTGCTCGTCACCGACGCCGGATCCACCAGCACCCCGGTTGCTGACACCGCGCAGCTCTACGACCCAGCGGGCGGTGGGAGCTGGACCAACACCGCAGGCCCGCCGTCCGTGCAGCGAAGCCAGGACACCGCCACGCGTCTGGACGGTCCGGCTTGCCGCGGCGCCTCGCCGCCGTCCTACTGCGGCAGGGTGCTGCTGGCGGGGGGACTGCCGAGCTCCGACAACGGAGGCGTGAACTACAAATCGGCCGAGCTCTATGACCCGAGGACCGACAGCTTCAGCATGGCCGGGTCGATGAAGAGCACGCGCCGTCAGCACGGCGCGGCGCTGCTGGATGGCGTCGCGTGCCACGGCGCCTCGCCGCCGGCCTACTGCGGCAAGGTGCTGGTGGCGGGCGGGTTTGACCTGATGGGCAACCCCATCGCCTCGGCCGAGCTGTATGACCCGGCGACCGACTCGTGGAGCGATGCGGCGCCGCTGAACGAGTTTCGCGCGCGCAACAACCTGGTGGGGCTCCCCGACGGCCGGGTGCTCGACGCCGGCGGCCAGGATGTGGCGGGCCGACGCGTGGAGGACACCGAGCTCTATGACCCGGTCAGCGACAGCTGGACGGTGAGCAAGATCTACCCGGGCAACTACCCCACGATCCCCACGCTGCTGCCCAACGGGACGGTGCTGTCCATCGAGGTCGCCGGAGGCGATTCGACTGTGGACTCCGGCGAGCCGGCATTCCTGTTTGGCCCGGCGCTGAACGCCGCCGGCGACTGGGTGTTCGCTGGCCTGAAGCCCGCTGCGGGCACCTCGGCGGGCGCCGTCCTGCTATCGAGCGATCCGTTGTCGCTGGGCGCCGATCCGGGCACGTTCAAGGGCGACCCGGCGGTGTGCGGGGCCGACTGCGGCAAGGTGCTGGTCGTCGGCGGTGACATCGACCCCCCAATTTCGTTCCCAGCCCAGGTGCTGGGCTCGGCGCAGCTGTTCACCCCCGAGCCTCCCCCGGCGGCCGCTGGTGCTGGCCCTGGGCCCGGCCCGGGGTCGGGGGGCATTCCTGGTATCCCGACGCCGGGCACGCCGGGTGGCCCGCCGGGGTCGACGCCGGGTTCGTCGGGGCGGTTGCCGCGGGCCAACCTGCCGGGGCTGCGCCTCAGCGGGCGACGCCGGGTGCGTGGGCGCCGGACGATCTTCGTCATCCGCGGGGTGTTGCGGTTGCCGGCGAGCATCCCGGCCTCAGAGCGCCCGTTGGTCTGCCGCGGGCTGGTCACGGTGGCCGTCCGCCGCGGGCATAAGACCGGCGGGACAAAGACCGTACGGTTGCGCAAGGACTGCTCGTTCTCGCTGACCATCGCGGTGTCGACGCGCAGGCTGGGTGGCAAGGGGCGCTACAACATCCGGGTGCGCTTCCACGGCAACGCCAACCTCAACGCCCGCTCGCAGACCACCAACATCCGCTAGGCGACTTCGCGAGGATCAGGCTGGGCGCTTGACCAGGAGAGGACTGTCTCAGCAGGACGGCGGGCGCAGTCGCCTCGGGGGCAGCGCGGCGGTGTGCGTGGTGCTCTTGCTCGCCGCCGTCGCGAGCGTGCTTCCGGCTGCCGCGGTGGCCGAGCAGGCTTCTGAGCCCGCGGGACGCGCCGCAGGCGGCCTGGACGCTGGCGAACTTCACAGTTGCGCGGTGCTGGCCGCCGGCAGCGTGCGTTGCTGGGGCTATGGCGGCGGCGGGCAGCTTGGCTATGGCAGCCTGGACACGATCGGTGACGATGAAACCCCCGGCTCGGTGGGGCCGGTGAACCTCGGAGCGGGGCATACGGCCAGGGCGATCGCCACGGGTGATGTTCACACCTGTGCGCTGCTTGACGATGGGAGCGTGCGCTGCTGGGGGTTTGGTGGCCAGGGGCGGTTGGGCTATGGGAACACCAAAGACGTGTCTGATCCCGGTTCGGTCGGGCCGGTGGACCTCGGTTCCGGGCACACCGCGAAGGCGATCACCGCGGGCGCCGGTCACACCTGCGCGATCGTTGACGACGGCAGCGTGGTTTGCTGGGGCTTTGGGGGAAGCGGCCGGCTTGGCTATGCCGACCAGAGCAACGTGGGGGACCGCCAGACCCCGGCTTCGGCGGGGTCGGTGGATCTCGGCGGGCGAAGGGCGGTGGCCATCAGCGCCGGCCAGGATCACACCTGCGCGATCCTTGACAACGGCAACGTCCGCTGCTGGGGGCGAGCCGAGGAGGGCGCGCTTGGCAATGGCAGCACGGATGCCATCGGTGACAACGAGACCCCGGGCTCGGTCCCTGCGGTGAGCCTGGGCGCCGGGCACACCGCAGTGGCCATCAGTGCGGGCGGGCGGCACACCTGCGTGGTGTTAGATGATCAGACTGTGCGTTGCTGGGGGGATGGCAGCCGCGGCGAGCTGGGCGCCGGGACCAACACCAACAACGTCGGTGATACGCCGGCCACGACCCCTGACAAGCTGCCGGCACTGGACCTAGGCGGGCATGGTGCCAGGGCGATCAGCGCCGGCGCGTTTGACAGCTGTGCGGTGCTCGATGACGGCACGGTGCGCTGCTGGGGGTTCGGTGGCAGCGGCCGGCTGGGCTATGCCAGCACCGCCAACGTCGGCGACGATGAGACCCCGGGCTCGGTCGGACCCGTGGACCTCGGCCCCGGGCGCAGCGCGCGGGCGATCAGCGCCGGCCGGGATCACACCTGCGCGCGCCTTGACGACCAGGCCGTTCGCTGCTGGGGGTCGGGGGCCAACGGCCGCCTGGGCTACTGCAACGAGAGCAACGTCGGCGACACCCAGACCCCCGGCTCGGTCGGACCAGTGAGCCTCACACCCGGCGACGGCGGCGCCACCTGCGCCAGCACCCCGAGTCCGCCCCCCGGCGGCGGCGCGGGTGCCGCACCCGGCGCCCGGGGTGGCGTGGCGCCCGGTGGTGGCGCTCACCGGGCCGCCCCGCGCCGCCCCCGCGCTCACGCGGTCGATGCGCGTCACTTGGAGGCCCTGCGCGCCGGGGGCTCGCGCCGCTGCCTGGCAAAGGCGGCCCGCGGGCCAAGGCGCCACAGGAGCCGCACGGGCAAAGATTGCCTCAAGCGCTATGGACGCATACCTGGCCGCGTGACGGGAGTAAACGCCCGAGCGCGATCGAGCACGGCGGTCGTGCTCTCCTTCGCCGCGGCGGGCAGCGACGGCAACCACCCGCCCCCCGCCCAGGGATATCTCATCAAGCAGTCCCCCCGCCCGATCCGCAGCGCCCGCGACTTCGCCTCCGCCCAGACGCTCTGCCACGCCACCTGCCGCTTCGCCGTGAGCGTCATCCGGGCCAGGATCACCCTCACCATCACCCACCTACACCCTCACAGGACCTACTACTAGAAAGCGCCGGGATAAACCGGCATGGAGTCGGAGATGAAAGAGCTCTACGTTGAAGGGGTAGCGACCCACGATGGCCCCGAGCTATGCGTTGGCGTCCCGCGAGGGCGCAGCGAAGCGTT
>JAABUZ0100006829.1_pt1 | contig 14058 bp, 18 predicted proteins | sample 5562091 | NCBI WGS metagenome assembly JAABUZ01 (sample SAMN12813069, study PRJNA571459) | rock metagenome | isolation source: Antarctica rocks | place: Antarctica: Victoria Land, Linnaeus Terrace sud | collected 2015-12-21 | reverse complement strand
CAGAAGCTTGTCACCCTTTCGATTGCGCGCGCCCAACGGCGGAGCCATCAGCGCGCAAGCACACACGACGGCGGCTGAATACCGGATTCGATACCAAAATTTCACGTTAGAGGAGTACCAGCCCATGTTAGACTACGAGAGCGAAACGGTCCACTCGCGGGCAGGTGACTGTGTCCCATTCGTTTAAGAAAACGGTATAGTACGGCCCTGACACGGTCAGCCCAAAAGAAAAAGTGTCGAATCAGCAGTCAAGTCCTCTCTGTTTGTTTAAATGGAAGACGCAGCGCCTGACTCCTCCGTGCAGAAATTCCGTGCTGTTTAGCCAAGTCTCCCAGGAAAGAGAACGATAATCGCGGTGGCCCAAGAAGGCGCAATTAAAATTTTGAGCGATAACCGCTCGGCAAGCCATGATTACCATCTCCTCGACCGGTATGAAGCTGGACTCGTGCTCACCGGCACGGAAGTGAAGTCCGCCAAGGACGGCAAGATTCAGTTGAAAGAAAGCTATGCCGAGGTACACGACAACGAAGCTTGGCTGTTGAACGCCCATATCAGTGAGTACTCGCACGGCAATATCATGAACCACGCGCCGGTGCGCAAAAGAAAATTGCTCCTGCACCGCTCGGAAATCGATAAACTGCGCTCGGAAACGCGCGAAAAAGGTTTGACCATTGTTCCCACGAAGCTGTACTTGAAGGCGGGCCGCATCAAAGTCGAGATTGCCACGGCGAAGGGGAAGAAGTTCCACGATAAACGCGAAGCCATAAAAGCGAAAGAAATGCAGGCCGAAGCCAAAGCTGCTATCGGCAGACGCGCCAGGCAATAGAATCGTTCCAGATACATGCAAATCCAGTTTGATAATGAGCCTCTTGAAAAGATCGCGGCGGATGCTCTTGCCGTGATCTGCTTTGAAGCGGAGGAAAAAACGACGGCGACCACGGCGGTTGCGCCCAGCGTCAGTCCCGATCCAGCCATCGCCGCGCAATCGGGATGGCTGGAGGAGTTGCGCGAAACCGGTGAATTTACCGGCAAGCTCTACGAAATGGCAACTCTGTACCGGCCCGAAGGCGTCAGCGCCAAGCGGCTGGTGGTGGTAGGCGGCGGCAAGCGCGAGAAGTTTACCGCCGTTGAAGCGCGCAGAATCGCCGGAGCGGTGGTGCGAAGCCTGAAACCAAAGGGTGTTCGCGCCATTGCCTTGGCTTTACGCGAGAACGCAAGCGCGGAGGAGGCGGCTGCCGTGGCGGAAGGGGCCGTTCTGGGCGATTGGGAGCCTGACAAGTACAAATCGGATCCGAAGAAAAACGAAAAACAGGTGGAAACCTTCACCATCGCCGCGGCGGGAGGCGGCGGTGAATCGCTCGAAAGCGCGATCCGGCGAGGGGAGATCATTGCGGAAGCGCAGAATCTGACGCGCGATCTGGTGAATGAGCCCGCCAACAAACTAACGCCGGGTCTTCTCGCCGAACGCGCCCAGCAGGTCTGCTCGGAATGGGGACTCCAATGCGAAGTGCTGGACAGCGAGGCCATGGAAAAGCTCGGCATGGGCGCTTTGCTGGGAGTGGCGCAGGGCAGCGTCAATCCTCCGTTTCTCATCATCATGAAGTATCAGCCGGCGCGGCAGTTTGGTGGCGATCACCTGGCGCTGGTGGGCAAGGGAGTCACCTTCGACACCGGCGGCATCTCCATTAAGCCGGCCGACGGCATGGAAAAGATGAAGTACGACATGGCGGGCGCGGCGGCAGCCATCGGCGCCATGCGCGCCATCGCGCAACTCAAGCCCGCGCTGCCGGTCACCGCCTACATTCCCACCGTGGAAAACATGATCAACGGCAACGCGCAGCGTCCCGGTGATATCGTCACTTCGCTTCTTGGCAAAACAATCGAGGTTTTAAATACCGACGCGGAAGGCCGCCTGATTTTGGCCGATGCCATTACCTACGCCAAGCGTCAGGGCGCGACGCATCTGCTGGACGCGGCAACGTTGACGGGGGCCATCGGCATTGCTTTAGGGCATTACAACATGGGAGCGTTCACCAACCAGCAGGATTTCCTGAACCGCTTTTTGACGGTTGCCCGGACAGCGGGCGAAAAAGCCTGGCAGTTGCCCATGGATGAGGATTACAAAGAGTATCTGAAATCGGCTTTCGCGGACCTGCCCAATATCGGCGGCCGTCATGGCGGCTCCATTACAGCCGCCTGGTTTCTGCGCGAGTTTGCCGATCCAACACCCTGGATTCATCTCGATATTGCCTCGACCGCCTGGCTGGAAGACGGAAAGCCCTGGATGTCCAAGGGACCAAGCGGCGTCGCGGTGCGCTCCTTCGTGCAACTAGCGCTGGATTGGAATCACAGCGGAGCTTAGTACTACAATGCTCTACATATTTCGAAGCACGATTCCCTTGCCTTACGTCTCCCTATCGAAATTTGTGATTTAATTTATTTACTTAATCTTATAAGCGGAGGGTTCTCTTCATGCAGCTTCGTGTTCTTGCCTTTGTGCTGGCCGGAGGTAAAGGCACTCGGCTTTATCCTTTAACAAAGGAACGAGCCAAACCAGCCGTGCCGTTCGGGGGTCGCTACCGTATTGTTGATTTCGTTCTCAGCAATCTGGTGAACTCGGGCGTTTACTCCATTTACGTCCTCATTCAATTTAAAAGCCAGTCGCTGTTGCAGCATTTACGGGAAGGCTGGGAAGCCAGCGGTTTGTTAAGAAACAATTTCATCACTCCTGTCCCCGCGCAAATGCGCTCCGCCCAGGAAGATTGGTACCGGGGAACAGCGGATGCGATTACACAGAATATAAACCTGATTGAGCAGGCCGATCCTCACGTGGTTGTGATCTTCGGCGCCGATCACATCTATCGGATGAACATCCGGCAGATGATTGAGTATCACGTCGATAAGCGAGCCGGGGTGACGGTCGCGGCCATACCGGTCGCTAAGGAATTTTCCACGGAGTTTGGCGTCATTGAAGCAACTCCGGAAGGACGCATCATCGGCTTTCACGAGAAAAAAGCGGATGCGCCCACCATGCCGGGCGACCCGACGCGCGTTTTCGCCTCCATGGGCAATTATATTTTCTCGACCGATTTATTGTTGGATGAATTGCACAAAGACGCCGCGAATGAGGAGAGTTCGCACGATTTCGGAAAAGACATCCTGCCGAACCTGATTGGCCGGGCCGACATGTATGCCTACGATTTTCAATCGAACGTCATTCCGGGCGATCCCATCGGTTCCCCGCAGTACTGGCGCGATGTGGGAACGTTGGAAGCCTATTATGAAGCCAGCATGGATCTGCGGTCCGTATCGCCGGAACTGAACCTGTATAACCGGCAATGGCCGCTGCGCACCGCCGGTTATTTCGACGCTCCCGCGAAATTTGTGTTTGACGAAGAAGGGCGGCGCGGCATGGCGACCGACTCGATTATTGCCGGGAGTTCCATTATCTCGGGCGCGATCGTGAAACGGTCGGTTCTCGGCCGTGGGGTTAAGGTTCACACGGGAGCGGTGGTTGAGGATTCCGTTATTTTCGATAATTGTGATATTGGGCGTCATGCCCGCATCTGCCGCGCCATCCTGGATAAAAACGTAAAAGTCCCCGAAGGCACAACCGTAGGCTGCGATCCCGAAGAAGACCGCAAAAAGTGGCACGTCACGGAGAGCGGGATTGTGGTCATTGAAGGAAAACGCTCCACGGTTGACATTTCAGTGCTGCAGGTTTAACCCTGTCGCCATGGTTCACAGGAGGTCCTTGGTGACTCCTTACCCATGTGCTTTCGAACTATTACAGCAACATTCCCGCATGTTAGAAAGAGGCATGGAACCGATCACCCGCAAGTACACCAGCTTTGAGGAAATGAAGGCTGATGAATATCGGCATTGGCAAAGTCGGCCTGTGCATGAGCGCCTGGATGCGGTTGAGGAAATCATCCAGACCGCCTACGCGCTTAAAGGTTGGGAGATGGAGCCGGATGTACCAAGACTACAAAGACCTTTTGTCCGCCTTCCATGTCTGTGGCGTTAAATACCTCATTGTGGGGGGCTACGCCGTTAGCTTTCACTCGCAACCTCGCTTTACAAGGACATCGACCTTTTCATCAAAGCAGACCTCGCTAATGCGTATGCGGCGCTTGCCAGCTTCGGCGCTCCGCTCCAGAGCATTGGCCCGGAAGACTTCGCAGACCGTGGTAGTTTCTTTCGTTTTGGACATGATCCGCAAGGCTTCGATCTTCTTCCCGACATTCCCGGCATCGACTTTGACGCAGCATGGGAACGGCGTATTGAGAGTACAGTTGACCCCGAAACCGGGCTGAAAGCCCTTTTCATTTCACGCGAAGATCTCATTAACGGCGAAACAGGCGTCCGGCAGACCGCAAGACCTTGCCGCCCTCCGCAAAGCGGCCGAGAGAGGTTTCGGGGCAGCTTCCCGGCGTCACGAGCGGGTGCATGGGAACGGACGACCTACTAATAATCGCTACACTAGATTTCGAGGGAAATGTGCAGTTCCTCAGTTCCCAGCACATGCTGATCCTGCTAATAGCGGTAGTAGCCTTTTCTTGGCCCAGACGCAAACCACCTGTGCATCCATTACCCGCTGACAATTCCATTCTCTTGCGCCGGATTTGGCTGTTTCGCAAAGGGTCCTTTTTGACCTATGCACTTGCAGCCAGCCCGGACAGTCTTTTGGAGAAGGCAGCGCCCCGCGAAAGATACGCAACATTTGCGACCTCTCCACGATCATGGTAAAAACCGAACGCTATGAACGATGCGCCGCCTGTTCCTGAAGACTTCGCGACTCTGTACCACCGCGCTTTTGCGGACTACGGGGCGCAGGCGCTTTGGAACAAGCGCCTACTTGAGGAACCGACCCCGGAAGATGCGCTTGTCATTGCCCGCGCGTTGCGTATCGAAGGCGACCGCAAAGCTCGGAAGTTGGCAGAACAGATTGAGAAAGCCTGCCGTGCCGCTCTCTAAAACCCAGACCGACATTCTCCGGTTTCTCGCGGCGCACCGCGACCCGGAAAGCTACGTTGCCGGAGCCGCGGCGTTGAACCGCGATGCGCCGCGCTATTCCGGCGACATTGATGTTTTTCACGCCCGTGAGGAACGAGCTGCCTCAGCCGCCGTCAGCGACGCACAAACGCTTGAAGCGGCAGGCTACGCGGTCAGGTGGGTCCGGCGTGAACCGGCGATATATACAGCCGAAGTCACCGGGCAGACTGGCGCTACCCATCTGGAATGGGTTGTGGATAGCGAGTTTCGGTTTTTCCCGGTTATGAAGGACGATACCTTCGGCTATGTTCTCCACCCTGTTGACCTTGCCACGAACAAAGCGATGGCCGCCGCCGGACGCCGTGAGCTGCGCGACATTGTTGACCTCGTGACGGTCCATGAAACTATCCTTCCCTTGGGTGCCGTATTTTGGGCAGCCGTTGAGAAGTCACCCGGATACACGCCGGAAGGATTGATTGCCGAAATTCGGCGGAACTCGAACTATCCAGCCGCCGAATGGCGGGCGCTCGCCAGCGCGGAACCGATTGACCCGAGCGTCGTCCTGCCCAAGCTACGCGCCGCGCTTGACAATGCCGAAGCGTTTGTCTCGCGCATGCCAACGGACAAAATCGGGTTGCTCTTTCTTCAGGCCGGTAAAGTGGTACAGCCCGATCCCGACCGTCTGGGCATCTATCAGACTCATGCCGGGCAAACACGCGGTCACTGGCCGACCAGCGCCGACATCACCACCGCCATGTTGGAGCGCTACAACAAGAAGCTGAACGGCAACGAGCCGAAGCCGTAACGTATCAAATAGGGTCGTTTGTGAAACTGCGCCTATCGGATATTCAATCGGTAAACCGCAGAAAAATGACCTTTCCGACACGGGCTCTTGGTTACTCTCATTCAAAGGAGGCATGTGATCATGAAGAACCTGTTCGATGCGACGGTGGCGAATCAGGTAAAGACCCGGCTGGGAAAATTAGAGCCGCAAAGTGAGAAGCGCTGGGGCAAGATGACGGCGGCGCAGATGCTGGCACATTGCTCGGTGAGTATGCAGTGGGCGGTGGGAGAAGTGGTGCCCGAAAAGGGAGTGCTACCCGCACGTCTGATGGGGCGGCTGGTGAAGCCGATGGTGTTTCGGAACGAAGACCCGCTACGGAAGAATTCACCGACGGCCAAGAGCCTCATTGTGGCGGACGAACGAGATTTGGGCAAGGAACGGGACCGGTTATCGGGACTGATTGACAGATTTGCGGCGGGAGGGGCGGCAGGGTGTACGAGGAATCCGCATAGTTTCTTTGGGAAGATGACGCCGGAGGAGTGGGCGATCTTAATGTACAAACATCTTGACCATCATTTGCGGCAGTTTGGGGTGTGACCGTCTCGAAAACGGTAGGTTTCCACCTGTGGACGCAGCCCGGCGTTTTCAGGCGCAGAGATTGGCCGTAAGTCGGAGGCGTAGGGAACGCCTAATCTCCTCCTAGCCCCTGTACAAATCTAAGCCCATACTTAGAGGCTGGAGGCGCGTATTGTGTCCTGTGCAGAACTCAAGAGTCGGTAAAATGGAGACCATGACTATAGTCACTGACACCGACTCCGATATCGACTGGATAAAATGCGAGCTGATTGAACGAGTTCCCGGCAAGGTATCGGGACGGCCTATCGTGCGTGGTACGCGCATCCTGCCTGACGCTATTGTTGACAGCTATGATCTCGGAGAAACCATTGAGGAATTGCGCGAAGGCTTTCCTTCGCTGTCTATCGCGCAAATCAAGCGGCTCATCGAATTCGCTCATGCCCGCCGAAGCAAGCCCAAGCCGTGAAGCTGTTACTGGACGAAAATCTTGACCATGCCCTACGGAAATTATTAGGCCCACACGAGCGTCATCACCGTCAGCTATATGGGCCGGGCTTAGGAACGGTGAACTTTTACGGACTGCGGAGGAAAACGGGATTGAGGTTTTCATTACGGGTGATCGAACGCTTGCCTATGAGCAGAATCTGACCGAGCGGCGTCTGGCGGTTGTCGCTCTGTCTGCCTCCAACTACCTATCATAAAAAAAACCTGCCAAAGATCATTGCCGCCATCGACAACGCAGCCCCCGGATCGTTTCAGGCGGTAGATTGCGGCACGTTCAGCCGGAAGAAGATGACCGTCAAATAAGATTGGCAGTGTCGCAAAGGGTGAGTTTTGCAACGTGAGAAGCAGCTAATGAAACCGGTCCTTCGGAGGTTTCAAATTTCAGTCTCAAAGTAGGTAGCCCCGGCGCGACCGTCTTGTACAGAAATCAAGACTTATGCACAGAACTTAAACCGCTGATTTAATGAGGGCTTTTCTGTGCAGAAGATAGGGGCATCATGAGGGCCGCGTTCCTGGCCAGAGAATACAAGCAGCTTTGCGATGTACGGCGACGCACGGGTATCGACAGACGGCCAGAGCGTGGCGGCGCAAGTGGCGGCGTTGACTGATGCCGGAGCTGCGAAGGTTTTCCGGGAAGTGGCGAGCGGAGCCAAGACCGACCGGGCGCAGCTCCACCGGTTCCTCAAGGCATGGGACAAAGGCGATGGATTGCTCGTGGCACGGCATAGTTGAAGGAGAGCGCAGCCGTCGGCGGGAGGCCCTGCTGGGACCTCCCGCAAACCTTTCATCACTGTGCGGCCGCTCACCAGCTACACTATCCTTGAGATATCACCCATGGAAACGACGATACGGATCACCACAGACACCAGCAAGCACGCGGGCTGCGGCGGAGTGCTGGGCATGTCGCAGGAAGCGCCCGTGTACCTGGTCGAGCACGAGGGGCTGGAAACCCGCATGCCGGGCATCGAAATGGTCTGCCTCCGTTGCGGCGAGAGGATTCGCTCGCAGGACCAGGTCGAAGTCGTCGAGAACTAGCTCCCTCGGAGGCCGGAAATCCCTCTCCAACAAGACGTGGGGCGATTCTCTTTCCAAGCGCGCCCGTAAACCTTTCCTCGGCGCGTTTTCGGTCTGCTCATAGGCCCGAATCGCGTAACAAAAGCGGTTTCCGTTGCGGGCTCGTGGGCCGGGGGGTTCAACGGAACGAAGAATCGGGTTACGAACGGGAGGCGACTCACAGTGAGTCGCTACTTTGCCAGAGTTTCTGCCCAACCGGTCATTTTTGCACCTCCGTTCTGTCGCAGAAAACAGCCAGCGAATCGGCGGCAGCGCGTTGTTTTGCAAAACGGAGTTCTGCCGTTTTCCGCACGGGGCTGCCGAGGTCAGGGACATGTCCCGTGCCCCGGGCGAGAATGGGGGCATGGGCGATGAATCGAAGCTGTCAGCGTTGCATGCCAAAAGTGAGCAAAACCGCGTGGACTTTCTGCAAGCGGATTTGGCGCTCTGTTTCACCTATGCCGCGCTGGTCAAAACAGAACTGAGCGTGGGCGACCGGGCAGCGGCCCACTGGGTGCTCGCGAAGGCGGAAGAGGGATATGCCCTCATCGCCCGGTTCCTGCCACAGGTGGAAAATGCTGAGCAGCGCCAGGAAATCGAGCGCAAGTGGAACGATCTTCGTGCCACCCTGGACAGCGTACAACGCCAGCTTCCGTCTTGAATGAGGCAGTCCCCACCGCCCGATAAAACGGAGGCTTCCGTGCGTAGGCATAGAAGTTCAGCCATACTGGGGTGATGCAACAGTGGGAATACAAAGTCTTTGCCAGCCACCTAGACCCTGCGGAGTTGGTCATTATCCTGAACCAGTCCGGGAGGGAAGGATGGGAGCTGGTCACGCTAGCGCCAGTCACCGACTACCATCCGCCGGAGTTGATCGAGCCTACCGCTACGCGACCAGGTCTCGAGGCAGAGGAAGCCGAAGAAGTGATTCCCGTGGAAGCCTTCCGGTATATCTTCAAGCGACCACTTCCCTAGCACCGCTGCGCCCTGGCTGGGGTTAACCCAGCAGCGATGCTGGGTTAACCTGCTCTCCTTCTTTCCGGGGTTCAGCCTACAACGTACTGTAACGGCTATTCCCTAGACGCGGTTAGTTCCAGTACCCGAATGCGTATGGTTCACCACGTTAGGTTTCCGAAGCCCGAGTAAACCAGCCAAGCCCAGGAGACCGAGCCACCCATAATCAAAGCCTCTTCGGTCGTCCGGGTGAGTGTTGTTCATGGCAGAGCCGGAAGCCGTACTGGACGTATCCGTCGCGGTCTGGGCGTGGGCCATTCCGAGCGTAAGAACAGCGGTAAATAGGGCAAATCGTAAATATTTTAGGGTAGTCATTTGGCCATTAGAGCAGCACGGCTATCACTACGTTGCGTTTTGTTTACAGATTGTAATTAACTTGGAACCAACAAAGTAACAAGGCGCTGGGGAACAAGCGAGCAAAGCGACAAAGTGCAGTCCTGCCACGGTTGTTACCGCTTATCGGGTAGGACATACCTACCATTCATGGATGGAGCTTAAGCACTGTGAAACGATCGCACTTCTCTGTTCCATGAAGGGTAAGTGTTGAGACGACACGCGAGTCCCCTGAAATCAGGGTGTTTCGTTCGCGATTTACTGGCAGGATGGTTCCGGCTGTCCGCCATTTTGGTTTTTCGTAGGAGAGGCAGCGGGCGTCGAGGAGTTACCGGAAGGCAGAGCTAGCGGGGGAAGGCGGGGCTGATTTGTTCGATGCGCCAGATAGGGCCGCCCTCGTAGAGCTGCCCTTCTTCCCGAATAAAGGCGGGTGAGGTGCCGCCCAGAATCCAGATATGAAAGTCGGCGGGCTGCTTGCCGACTAGCGGAGCAACGATTCCGGTGAGGCCACCGAGTTCCGCATGGAGAACATAGTCAATGGCCCGGCGCGGAGTGCCGCCCACGGTGAAGGGGACTTCGCCAACGGGTTTGATGGAAACGTGAATCAGCCGCGGCTTGTCGGTCGGGGCGACAAAGGAGAGTTTGGTCTCCGGGGCGGAGGGAAGAATGTTCATCAGCAGGTTGGGAGGCAGGCCATTGGCGACGTCCGGCGGAAGGTCGAGGTGGTCGTGCCTGATTTTTCCGTCTTTGCTATGCGAGGTGATCTGCCCGGTTAACGCGTCAATGAGGACATCCATCGGTTTCGGGAAGGAAGGGCCGCGTTGGATGTGATGATCACTGATCAGACGGAAGACGCCCCGTTGGGAGAAGACCGTGGTGTCATCGTCGAGGGAGCCGTCGCGGAAGCGGAAGAGGAGGCGCGAGATGACGCGATCGCCATGCACGATCTGGGTCATGTCGCCCGTGGCGAGGCGCGTGCCTTCGAGCGTTTTCAGGACGACAAAGCCATGCGCGGAGCCTTGGGGGTGGCGGACCGGGACGGGGTCGGCGGGCAGCGTGGCGCAGAGCAGGGCGGCGGCCAGGAGAAGGCCAGAGGAGCGGGCCGGGAAACCGTGCATGGATACTATTTTCTCCCTTATGGTAGCGAGCCGCGATTCGAGGCGGGGTGGGACTTCTTTTGGCCGCCGCCATCTGGGGTACCGGAGCGGAGATGGTGAGCATGCGTTCGGTCCAGCCGTACTTCGGTGGTCGTTTGAAGCTTGTACAAATCTAAACCAAGATTTTGACTTTTCACGGCCATGGTGTACTTGTTCAAACGGACGTTTAAACGTTGTACACCAAAAGGTTCTTTTTGCCCCATGTTCGTTGAACAGAACTGCTCATTCTGCTCCAATCGCACGATCCGGGCAACTTGTCCGCAAACGCTTAGGCAATGTTTTTGCAACTGCTTTACTGAAGAGTTAGAGGATTTACGCCAATGAGAAAAGCGGCATCAGGCGACCACGATTCGGCCGCGAAGGGCAACAACGCTCCAACGAATATCGACGAATATCTCGCGGACATCCCGGAACCCGCCCGCGGCACCTTACAAACGATTCGCCAGATCATCCGATCCGTTGTGCCGTCGGAGGCTACTGAAGCTATCAGCTATAGAATGCCGACGTTTAAATATAAAGGATCTCTGCTGGGCTTCGCGGCGTTTTCGAATCATTGCAGTCTGTTCCCGATGAACTCCCGCTTGATTGAGGTGTTTAAGAACGAGCTCAAGGACTTCAAGACCTCCAAAGGCGCCATCCGATTCCCTGTGGACAAGCCTCCGCCGGCGGCTCTCATCAAAAAGCTGGTGAAAACGCGGATGGCGGAGAATGAACGCCGTTGCTCCTAGTGGGCGCTTCGCTCGCCGCGCTACGGCAACACAGGATCGTCGCACGGGCGCTTGTGGACTGAAAGAGCCAAGCCCACGGCCACCACCACGGCGCACCCCAGGACGTTGTACCAGAGAAATGAAAGGGGCGTGAACGCGGCGGCGGAAAAGATGGCGGCTTCCCCGGCCAGCACGCCCCAAAACGCCGCGGTGCCGCCCACCCTCCGGCAGAAGAACGCCAGCACGAACACGCCCAGCATCCCGCCGTAGAAGAGGGACCCGACGATATTCACGCGCTCGATCAACGCGCCGAAGCCGCGCGCTCCGACCGTAGCGAAGCCAATGGCGAAAACGCCCCAAAACAGCGTCAAAGCGCGGGACGCCCACAGGTAATGGCGGTCTGAGCGGTTCCGCGCCAGATAGCGGCGGTACAAGTCCACCACGGAAACCGTGGCCAGCGAGTTAATCTCGCCCGAGGTGGAGCCCATGGAGGCGGAAAAAATAACGCCAATGACCAATCCCACCAGACCCACGGGCAGATAAGCTTTCATGAACGACAGAAAGATATAGTTCGTGTCATCCATCTTCTCGCTCCCATGCAGCGCGCCCGCCAGCCCAAGAGCCGTCTGCCGGCTTTGGGCAAATCTCTTTTGCGCGTCCCTGAAGTTCGTCAGATCCGCGGGATTGCCGCCCTCCTGCCGGGCCGTCTGGGCAAACCGGTAAGCCGCGCCGCGTCGTTCTTCGAAAGAATGACGGTATTGCTCTTCAATAGCAGCCCATTGGGAGGATTTCTCCGCCCTGGCAACTTCTCCCGGCTGAAAGATCGCCGGAGCCGGCACGAACAAAGACAAAACGAACACCATCGCGCCGATGAACAGAATAAAAAGCTGCATCGGAATCTTGACAGCGGCGTTAAAAAGCAAACTCAAGCGGCTTTGGGCAATGGACTTGCCCGTCAAATAGCGCTGTACTTGGCTCTGATCGGTGCCGAAGTAAGCCAACGCCAAAAAGCCGCCGCCGATCAGCCCGCTCCACAAGTTGTAACGGTCGCTCCAGTTCAGGTGCAGATCAACAATTCGCAAGCGGCCCGCCGCGCCTGCCAAATGCAAGGCGTCCGTGAATCCGATACTCGGCGGAAAAGCATGAATTGTCACTACAAGGCTGACGATCAGCGCGAAAAAGATCATGATCATCTGCTGCACGTCGGCCCAGGTCAGCGCTTTGATGCCGCCCGTCGCCGTGTAGAGCACCACCAGCACGCCGATCAGCACGGTAATCAGCCGGTCGGACCAGCCCAGAACCGCCGCCAGCGCGACAGCGGGCGCGTAGAGACCGATGCCGGCCGCCAAACCGCGCTGGATCAGAAAAATGCCGCTGACCAGGGCGCGCGTTTTCGAGTCAAAGCGTTGTTCCAGGTATTCATAGGCTGTGTAAACCTTCGCCCGGTGGAAAACCGGAACCGCCGTGGCGCACAGGATGACCATCGCAATGGGCAGCCCAAAATAAAATTCCACAAAGCGCATGCCGTCCACGAAGCCTTGGCCGGTCGTTGAAATAAAGGTAATCGCGCTGGCCTGGGTGGCGAGAATCGAAAGCCCCATGGCGTACCAAGGCATGGTCTTCCCGGCCAGCAAATACTTATCGACGGTGCTGCTTCCGCGGCCCCGATACAACCCGTAGCCGACCAGCGATACCAGCCACGCGCCAAAGACGATCCAATCGAGGGGCCTCATCCCAAAGCGCTTTTCAAGGCGATCAGTTTATTGCGGCTTAACCGTCCCCATGTTTCTTCCGGTTCACGCGGGAAGCGGCCCACGTGGATTTCGCTGAGATTGTCCGCTTCCCGCAGGCGGGAAATGTTTTCCCTGTTCAGGCCAAGGCCAACGACCAATGTGATTTCCGGCGCGGCCAGCTTTTGCCATTGCACCAGATCACTGATCCGCGGCGTCCCGCTATCGCCGTTAAGCCTGACCAGAACCCGGTCAATCCGCCGAAACTGCTTGAGCAACTGGAGGGAAGCAAGCGGACAACTTACGCTCTCAAAAGCCCGATGAAACGTCACAGAGCAGCGGGGAGCAGCGGACAGGATCTTCCCGAGACTGTCTGTGTCAATCACAGAATCTTTCACGAAACCAAGCACGAGGCCCTCGATGGGCAAAGCGGCCAACGCGCGCGCCGCGCTTTGCAGGCGCCGCAGTTCCTCTTCGCTCACAATCGACATCGCGTCCCTTTCCCGCAGCATGACTCTCACCGGAATAGAGACAGCGGCGGCGATTTCCCGGACAATTTCGATCTCCGGCGTCAGGCCGCCGTCCTCCAGAGAGCTTGCAATCTCTAAGCGGTTCGCGCCGCCCCGTTCCGCTTCCATGGCTTCCTCCCGTGACTTCACAATCACTTCCAGAATTTTGCGGCTTGTCGGAAAAGAGGAGACTTTTGTCTCAGTGTCGCGGGAGGTCATGAACATCCAGTCAGTAGGTAAACGCCCGCGAAATCAAGTAAAGCGTCAAAAGAAGAAAAGCCCAATAAACGAGCACGCCCATGTAGGCATGAACCCACGTCCGAAAAATCGGCGGCGGCTCCTCTTCAGATGACGAGGGCAAAGAAGGCTGTGGTTCCATTACCTCTTACCACTCTATATCCAGAACGCTCTAGCAATGTAGCCAGTAGCGCCTTGGAATGCTGGTAGTTTAACCTAGAGTTTTCAAATTATTTGGATAGGTCTGTCGAGTGCCGGAGAAAGTCGGCCCGTAAAAATCGGCAGGTTTAATCCGCTACACTGAAGACTTTGGCAAACCAGACCACTTGGCAGGGAATCAACGTCCTGATCGTTGACGATGAAGAGGCACAACGCGCTCCTTTAGCGGCCATGATCTCCGCTTGGGGATTTAACGCGGAAACGGCGAGCGACGGGCAAGAAGCTCTTGAGAAGCTGGCG
>JAABUZ0100006826.1_pt1 | contig 14062 bp, 12 predicted proteins | sample 5562091 | NCBI WGS metagenome assembly JAABUZ01 (sample SAMN12813069, study PRJNA571459) | rock metagenome | isolation source: Antarctica rocks | place: Antarctica: Victoria Land, Linnaeus Terrace sud | collected 2015-12-21 | reverse complement strand
AACCGCTACAACCTGACGGACCGCCGCGCCGAGGACGTGCTCGGCGCGTGCGAGCGCGACGGGACCGCGTTCCTGCCCTGGGCGCCGGTTGGCGATGGCAAGCTGGCGCGCCCGGGAGGGCCCCTCGACGACGCGGCGAGGCGCCACGGGGTGACGATCTCCCAGCTCAGCCTCGCCTGGCTGCTGCACCGCTCGCCGGTGGTCCTGCCCATCCCTGGCACCTCGAGCGTCGCTCACCTCGAGGAGAACACGGCCGCGGCCCAGGTCACCCTCTCCGATGACGAATGGGCTGCGCTCGAGTCACTGGTCTAGAGACCTTGCGATGTGGCTGGGGCGTCGGCGGGTGCGCCGGCCGGGGCCCGAGCGCGCCGCTCGGGCGTGTCGAGTGCGACGGCCGGGGCCCGAGCGCGCCGCTCGGGCGTGTCGAGTGCGCGGGCCGGCGCTCTGAGCCTGCTAGGTTCTGGCCCTGACCGTGAAGCGGGTCCCGTGAGGCCCGAACGGACTGCGAGGATGGCCGATGGCCGAACGTGAACGAGCTGCCACGCCCCCGAGAGGGGGCGTTTTCATGCCGCGGACGACGGTGATGGACGCTGCAGACCTGCGCCGGGCGGTGACGAGGATCGCCCACGAGGTCGTCGAGCACAACCACGGGCTCGACGATGTCTGTCTGATCGGGCTCCAGACCGGCGGCGTGTGGTTGGCGCACCGGCTACACGAGGCGCTGCTCAATGTGGACGGCACGGACGTCGGGGTGGGCACGCTCGACGTTGCCTTCTACCGCGACGATATCGGTCTGCGCCCGGTGCTGCCCGAGGAGGTCACAGACATCACGTTCGACCTGGGCGGGATGAACGTGGTGCTAGTCGACGACGTGCTGTTCACCGGGCGCACGGTGCGGGCGGCCCTCAACGCCATCAACGACTACGGCCGACCCCGAGCGGTCCAGCTCGCGGTGATGGTGGACAGGGGCCACCGCCAGCTGCCGATCCGGCCGGACTTCGTCGGCAAGAACCTGCCGACCCGCTTCGACGAGCAGGTCGACGTCAGCATCGATGGCGTGGTCATCGGTGACGTGGTCCCCCGATGAAGCACCTGCTCTCGATCGCAGACCTCGGGGCTCGAGGCATCAACGACGTGCTCCACCTGACCGACAACTTCGTCGAGGTGAGCGGGCGGGCCATCCCCAAGGTGCCCGCCCTGCGTGGAAAGACCATCGTCTCGCTGTTCTACGAGGACTCGACACGCACTCGCCTGTCGTTCGAGACTGCTGCCAAGCGGCTGTCGGCGGACACGATGACGTTCAGCGTGTCGTCGTCGTCGGTGTCGAAGGGTGAGAGCCTGCGCGACACGGTCGAGACGATCGAGGCCATGGGCATCGACGCCGTCGTCGTGCGTCACAAGTCCGCCGGCGCCCCCTCCCGGGTGGCGTCGTGGGTGGGTGCGAGCGTGATCAACGCCGGCGACGGCTGGCATGAGCACCCCACCCAGGCCTTGCTCGACTGCTACACGATCGGCTCCCGCTTCGGCCTGCGGGGGGACCGCAGCGGTGGGGCTGCATCGCTCGAGGGCATGCGCATCGCCATCGTCGGTGATATCAAGCACAGCCGAGTCGCCCGCTCCGACGTCGGAGCCTTCACTGCTCTGGGGGCCGAGGTCGTGGTCGTCGCCCCACCGACCCTGCTGCCGCCGTCGCTCGATGGCTGGCCGGTCACGGTCTCGCACCACCTCGACGAGGTGATCGGCACCCTCGACGTGGTCTACGTGCTGCGTCTCCAGCGCGAGCGCATGACCGAGGCGCTCGTGCCGTCGATGCGTGAGTACCGCACGGGCTACGGGCTGACGGCGGCCCGTGTGCGCCGCCTCCGCCCCGACGCCCTGGTCATGCACCCTGGCCCCATGAACCGGGGGGTCGAGATCGACGCTGAGGCCGCCGACGACCCCCGCTCGGTGATCACCGCGCAGGTTGCGAACGGTGTGGCGGTGCGAATGGCGGTGCTCTACCTGCTCCTCGGGGCTGGGACCGACCGGGTCATGAGCGTGCCGGCGTCGGCCGAGGAGGCCGCGCTCGAAGACCAGCGTGGCGACCACAAGCCGGCGTCGAGCGCCGGCCCGGTCGACGGCCCCCCGGCCCCCGACGACCCCCCCGCCCGCGACGGCCCCCCCGCCCCCGACGGCCAGGCCCCCACCGATGGCCAGCTCGTCACCAACGGCCAGCCGGCCCACGACGGCCAGGCCCCCACCGACCACCGTTCGACCAACAAAAAACCCAGGAGGCGCCTGGTGCCCGCCCGTGAGTCGAGTGTCACCGGGAGCAGCCGTGACTGACGGGGCCCTCGTGGTGCGCGGCGGCACCGTCGTGGACGCGTCGGGGAGGCGGCGAGCCGACGTCGCCGTCCGCGACGGCGTCGTCATCGGGGTGGAGGCCGTCATTCCCTCCGCCCTCGGGACCCTCGAGCTCGACGCCAGTGGGTGCATCGTCGCGCCCGGCCTCGTCGACCTTCACGCCCACCTGCGTGAGCCCGGCAACGAGGAGGCCGAGACGGTGGAGACGGCCAGCCGGGCCGCCGCCCTCGGTGGCTACACGGCGGTCGTCGCCATGCCCAACACCGAGCCCACCATCGACTGCGCAGCGGTCGTGCGCCATGTGCTCGACCTGGGCCGCGCCGCTCTGTGCGACGTCCGGGTCTCCGGTGCGATCACCGTCGGGCGCAAGGGCTGCCAGCTCAGCCCCATGGCCGAGCTGGCCGAGATGGGCGTCAAGCTGTTCACCGACGACGGTGCCGGCGTCCAGGACACCAGGCTGATGCGCCGGGCGCTCGAGTACGCAGGGGCGCTGCACGTGACCCTGGCCCAGCACTGCGAGGACGCCGCCCTGGCCCAGGGCGGCCACATGCACGAAGGCCCCTGGTCGAGCCGCCTTGGTATCCCCGGCATCCCAGCCGAGGCGGAGGAGCTGATGGTGATGCGCGACATCGCGCTATGCCGGCTGACGGGCGCCCCCGTGCACTTCCTGCACCTGTCCACCGCTGGGTCCCTGGCCATGGTCGCAGCGGCCAAGGACCAGGGGCTCCCGATCACCGCAGAGGCCGCCCCGCACCACTTCACGCTGACCGACGCTGAGGCACGGTCCTTCGACCCGGTGTTCAAGGTCAACCCCCCGCTTCGCCCCGACGCCGACGTGGCCGCCGTCCGCCGTGCCCTGGCCGACGGGACGCTCGACGCCATCGCCACGGACCATGCGCCTCATGCCCGTGAGGCCAAGGACACGACCTGGGACGACGCCCCGCCGGGCATGACCGGGCTCGAGACCGCGCTGGCCCTCGCCCTCAGCGAGCTCGACCTCCCTGTCGAGCAGGTGCTCGCGCTGATGAGCTGGCAGCCCGCTCGCATCGCCGGGATCGATGGTGTCCATGGCGGTCCCGTCGAGGTCGGCCGCCCTGCGAACCTGGTGGTCCTCGACCCCGCCGAGGCGTGGGTCGTTGACCCGGCGGTGATGGCCACTCGCAGCCGCAACAGCCCGTATGCCGGACGTGCGCTACGCGGGAGGGCTCGTCACACGGTGTGTGGCGGTGAGCCGGTGGTGGTGGCCGGGAGGGCCCAGCGATGAGGCGCCGTGACGAGGCGCTGCTCGTGCTGGCCGACGGCGAGGTGTTCGAGGGTGAGGCCATCGGTGCGACGGCACCGGGTGGGGTGGCCACCGGGGAGGTGGTGTTCAACACCGTGCTGTCGGGCTACCAGGAGGTCGTCACCGACCCGTCCTATGCCGGCCAGGTGATCTGCTTCACCTACCCCCACATCGGCAACTACGGGATCAGCCCGGAGGACTTCGAGAGCCGCCGGCCGTTCTGCCGGGGCGTGGTCGTGCGTGACCTCGCCCGCCTCCGGTCCTCCTGGCGCTCGTCGGGTGACCTCGAGGACTTCCTCGTCCGTCACCGCGTGCCGGGGATCACGGGCATCGACACCCGGAGGCTGACCCGCCACCTTCGTGAGGCAGGGTCAATGGCCGGCGCCTTCGGTCCGGCGGACGCGGCCGTACTTCGAGCGGCGGCGTGCAAGGAGCCCGGCACCGATGGGGTCGACCTCGTGGCCACGGTGACCACCACCGCCCCGTACACGGTCCCCGGCACCGGGCCGTACCGCGTCGTGGCCGTGGACTACGGGATCAAGCACGCGATCCTGCGCCACCTCGCCGCTGTGGCCACCGTCGAGGTTGTGCCTGCGTCGATGCCGGCCGTCGACATCCTGGCCCGGTCCCCCGACGGCGTGTTCCTGTCCAACGGGCCCGGGGACCCCTCCGCCGTCGGCTACGCCCACACCATCATCAACGAGCTGCTGGGCGAGGTGCCGGTGTTCGGCATCTGCCTCGGTCACCAGCTGCTGGCCACCGCCGTGGCCATGGCAGCCGGGTCGGGCACCCCGACGTTCAAGCTGCCCTTCGGTCACCATGGTGGCAACCACCCGGTCCGACGCCTGGCGACCGGGGCGGTCGAGATCACGAGCCACAATCACAACTACGCGGTGGACGCCGAGGCTCTCAGCGGGGCGACCATGACCCACGTAGACCTGAACGACGGGGTGTGTGAGGGGCTCGACCTGGGCGCTCACGACGCCTTCAGCGTCCAGTACCACCCCGAGGCCGGCCCTGGCCCCCACGATGCCCGCTACCTGTTCGACTCCTTCGTCGAGCGCATGGCGGCGCGCGCCCGTCGTCCAGCCGGCCGGCCGCCCCAGGTCCGATCCGGGGGCGCCGGCGCGCCATCGAGCGGGGCGCCCGCTCAGCGGTCCGTGCTCGGCACGAGCGCTCCAGGGGCGACGAGCTGATGCCCCGGCGCACCGACCTCGGGTCGGTCCTGATCATCGGCTCGGGCCCCATCGTCATCGGCCAGGCATGTGAGTTCGACTACTCAGGCACCCAGGCGTGCCGGGTGCTGCGCGAGGAGGGCTACCGGGTGATCCTCGTCAACTCGAACCCGGCGACGATCATGACCGACCCCGACTTCGCCGATGCGACCTACATCGAGCCGCTCACCCTCGAGGTGGTCTCAGCGGTGATCGAACGGGAGCTTCCCGACGCCATGCTGGCGACCCTCGGCGGTCAGACGGCGCTCAACCTGGCCATGGCGCTCGACGAGGCCGGGGTGCTGCGCCGCTTCGGCGTCGAGCTGATCGGGGCCTCGGTCGAGGCCATCCGCACTGCCGAGGACCGTGAGCGGTTCAAGTCCGCGATGACCGAGATCGGCCTGGCGGTGCCCGAGTCGGGCTTCGCCCACGACCTCGACGAGGCGATGGTGGTGGGCGGAGGGATCGGCTTCCCGGTCATCGTGCGGCCGTCGTTCATCCTCGGGGGCAAGGGCACCGGGATCGCCCATGACGCCGAGAGCCTGCGCCGGCTGGCCGCTGACGGGCTCGACGCCAGCCCGATCTCGGAGGTCCTGATCGAGCGGTCGATCGCTGGGTGGAAGGAGTACGAGCTCGAGGTGATGCGCGACTGCGCGGACAACTGCGTCGTGGTGTGCTCCATCGAGAACGTCGACCCGATGGGTGTCCACACCGGTGACTCGATCACGGTGGCGCCCGCCCAGACGCTGTCCGACGTCGAGTACCAGCGCATGCGCGATGCGGCCTTCGCCTGCATCCGGCGCATCGGGGTCGACACCGGGGGCTCGAACATCCAGTTCGCCGTCAACCCCAAGGACGGCACCATGGTGGTGATCGAGATGAACCCCCGGGTCAGCCGGTCCTCGGCGCTCGCCTCCAAGGCCACCGGGTTCCCCATCGCCAAGATCGCCGCGCGCCTGGCCGTCGGCTACCGCCTCGACGAGATCCGCAACGACATCACCGGCTCGACCCCGGCGAGCTTCGAGCCCGCCATCGACTACGTCGTGGCGAAGGTCCCCCGCTGGGCGTTCGAGAAGCTGCCGGGGGCGATGGGCGTGCTCGGGACCCGGATGCAGTCGGTGGGAGAGGCGATGGCGATCGGGCGCACGTTCCCGGAGAGCCTGCAAAAGGCGCTGCGGTCCCTCGAGCTCGGACGCCTCGGGCTCAACTGCGACCCCGCCGAGAGCGCCCTTGCCGAGCTCGACGACGACGAGCTGGTGCGCCGGGCCGCCATCGGAACGCCGGAGCGGCCCTTCCACCTCGAGGCCGCCCTGCGCCGGGGCACCACCGTGGAGCGCCTGGCGGAGGCCACCGGCGTCGACCCGTGGTTCTTGGACCAGCTGGCCCAGGTCGTCGAGTGCCGGGCGCGCCTCGAGGCCTCGGGCGGCCCAAATGATGTCGATCGGCGGTCGTGGCGGGAGGCCAAGCGGCTCGGGTTCGCTGACGCCCAGCTCGCGTGGCTGTGGGGCGTCGACGAGCACGAGGTGCGCCGAGCACGGCTGGAGGCCGGCGTCGGGTGCGTGTACAAGACCGTCGACACGTGTGCGGCGGAGTTCGATGCCCGCACGCCGTACCACTACTCGACGTACGAGGACACCACCGAGGTCCGCCCTGGAGACCGACCGTCGGTGGTCATCTTGGGGTCTGGGCCCAACCGCATCGGCCAGGGCATCGAGTTCGACTACTGCTGCGTGCACGCCAGCCTCGCCCTGCGCGAGGCCGGCTTCGACACGGTCATGGTGAACTGCAACCCCGAGACCGTCTCGACCGACTACGACACCAGCACGCGTCTGTACTTCGAGCCGCTGACGCACGAGGACGTGACCAACGTCATCGAGGCCGAGCGCAGCGCCGGTCGTCTGGCCGGTGTCATCGTGGCCCTCGGCGGCCAGACACCGCTCAAGCTGGCGTCGCGCCTGCCGACCTCCCTCGTGCTCGGCACGAGCGCGGCGTCGATCGACCTCGCCGAGGACCGCGAGCGCTGGGGGGCGCTGTGCGCCCGTCTCGAGATCCCTCAGCCAGCCGGGGGCACGGCCACCAGCCTGGGGGAGGCCCGGGCGATCGTCGAGCGCATCGGGTACCCGGCGCTGGTACGCCCGAGCTACGTGCTCGGCGGCAGGGCCATGGAGATCGTCTACGACGATCAGGCGCTCGCCCGGGCGATGGACCAGCTCTCGCGCCTCGGCTCCCTGGGCCGGGAGGGGGGGCTGGCGGCCGAGCGCCCTGTGCTGATCGACAGGTTCTTGGAGGATGCCATCGAGGTTGACGTCGACGCCGTGCGCGACGCCACCGGCGACGTGCTCATCGCCGGGGTCATGGAGCACGTGGAGGAGGCCGGCGTGCACTCAGGTGACTCGGCGTGCGTCATCCCCCCGCCGACCTTGCGCGACGCGGTGATCGAGGTCATCGGGGACCACACGCGCGCGATCGCCGCCGCCCTCGATGTGCGGGGCCCGCTGAACGTGCAGTACGCGGTCAAGGCCGGGCAGGTCTTCGTCATCGAGGCCAACCCTCGGGCAAGCCGGACCGTGCCGTTCGTGGCCAAGGCCACCGGGGTGCCAGTGGCAAAGGTCGGCGCCCGGGTGATGGCCGGTGCCACGCTGGCCGAGCTGCGCGACGAGGGGCTGTTGGGGGAGCCGACGAGCGGGGACCACGTGAGCGTGAAGGAGGCGGTGCTTCCGTTCGACCGGTTCCCCGACGTCGACACCGTGCTCGGGCCGGAGATGCGCTCCACCGGTGAGGTGATGGGCATCGACAAGACCTTCGGGCTGGCGTTCGCCAAGAGCCAGATCGCGGCCGGCGACCCCCTGCCCTCGACCGGCACCGTGTTCTGGTCGCTCGCGGACCGGGACAAGGCCGCGGGGGTCGAGATTGCCCGCCGTTTCGTCGATCTGGGGTTCACCCTGGCGGCGACGGCCGGCACCGCCATGTACCTGCGCGACCATGGCGTCCCGGTCGCCACCGAGGTAGCGAAGGTGGGCGAGCGTGTGGCCGGTGAGCGTGTGGCCGGTGAGCGTGTGGCCGGTGGGCATGTGGTCGGTGAGCATGGCGCGGCGGTGACGGGGGGAGGGGCCGCCTTGCGCGACGACGCCGTCGGGCTCATCTCCTCGGGGCGCATCCAGCTCGTCGTCAACACGCCGCGGGGCCGTGGCCCGCGTGCCGACGGCGCCCACATCCGCCGGGCTGCCAACGTCGGGAACGTCGCCTGCCTGACCACGATCGCCGCCGCCCGGGCCGCAGTCGCGGGCATCACCGACTGGGGCTCGCACCCGTTGAGCGTCGTCAGCCTGCAGGAGTACCACCGGGGCGAGCAGCTACGCCTGCGCCTCGGATGACGCGACCGGCTCGGAGGCCTCCTCGGCCCTCGACCACCAGGTTGTGCAGCCGTGGGCGCGCGGCGGGCGATGTGGACATGACGGCGCGGGTCGCGACGGTCACGTTCCCCAACCCGGTCCTCACCGCGTCCGGCACCGCCGGCTACGGCGCCGAGCTCGGTGCCTATGTCGACCTCGCCACCCTTGGCGCCGTCGTGGTCAAGTCGCTGTCGCCCGGGCCCTGGCAGGGCAACCCCGCGCCTCGGGTGCACGGGACCGTGGGCGGCATGCTCAACTCCGTCGGCCTCCACAACGGCGGGGTGGGCGCCTGGCTAGCCGACCAGCTCCCGGCGCTGCGCCGGGCCGGGGCGCGAGTGGTGGCGAGCATCTGGGGCTTCACCGTCGAGGACTACGCCAGGGCGGCCGACCTGCTCGCCGACGCCGGGCCCGAGGTCGTTGCCGTCGAGGTGAACTTGAGCTGTCCGAACCTTGCGGGGGGCCGGCATCTCTTCGCCCACTCGGCGAGCGGGACGTCTGAGGCCATCGCCGCCACCGCCGGGTGCAACCGCCCGAGGTGGGCCAAGCTCAGCCCCAATGTCGGTGACATCGTGGCCATCGCCGGTGCCGCCCTCGACGCGGGGGCGGACGCCCTCACCCTCGTCAACACCGTGATGGGGATGGCCATCGAGCCCGGCACGGCGCGGCCGCGCCTTGGCGCACGCGGGGGTGGGCTGTCCGGGCCGGCGGTCCACCCCGTGGCGGTGCGTGCCGTCTATGAGTGCCGGGCGGCGTTCCCGGCGACGGGGATCGTCGGGGTGGGCGGCGTCGCCCGTGGGACTGATGCTGTGGAGCTGCTCCACGCCGGTGCCGATGCCGTCGAGGTGGGCACCGCCACCTTCGCCGACCCTCGCGCTCCCGCCAAGGTGCTCGCCGACCTGCGAAGGTGGTGCATCACCGCTGGGACCTCGAGAGTTGCCGACCTAATCGGAGCTGCGCATGCCTGAGACCGCCGTCACGCCCGCTGTACGGGACCGTCTGGCGCTCGTCCTCGACACCGACGACCTCGTTGATGCCCTGCGGATCGCCCGCGACCTCGAGCCGTGGTTCGGCGTGGCCAAGGTCGGCCTCGAGCTGTTCAGCGCCACCGGCCCGGACTGCGTCTCCGCCCTCGTCGAGCGGGGCTGGAAGGTCTTCTTGGACCTGAAGCTCCACGACATCCCGACCACGGTGGGCCGCTCGGCGCGGGTGCTCGGCGCGTTCGGGGCCAGCTACCTGACGTTCCACGCCCACGGCGGGGTGGCCATGCTGCGAGCCGGCGTCGAGGGGCTCGAGCTGGGCGCGGAGGCGGCGGGCGTCGCCGCTCCGTCGGCACTGGCCGTCACCGTGCTCACGAGCGACGACGGCGCCCCTCCTCACATCCTTGGCAAGCGGGTGGCGATGGCCATCGAGGGAGGCTGCGCGGGGATCGTGTGTGCGGCCGGCGACGTCGCCGAGGCCAAGCAGCTCGCACCCCGCCTGGTGGCGGTCGTCCCCGGCATCCGCCTGGCGGGCACCGAGCGCCACGACCAGTCCCGCACGGCGACCCCTGGGTCGGCCATCGCCGCCGGGGCCGACCTGCTGGTTGTCGGGCGGACGGTCACCGCCGCGCCAGACCGCGCTGCTGCGGCCGCCGCCGTTGCCGAGGCGGTCGCAGCAACGGCGTAGCTGCGCCAGATGGCGGGGCCGCGGGACGGGGCGCTGGCGGGCGCCCGGTGGCGCGAGGTCCCGGACGGGGCGAGGCGCGGGGCGAGGGGTTGCAGGGGCGAGGCGCCGCTGGCGCGATTGCCACCGTGCGCAGTCGGCCGACCTCGCCCCGAGCGGGCCGAGGGGCGAAGCGCTACGTTTGGGCCATGCCGCTGCCCCCCGCTCTTTCGTCCGAACAGCGCCAAGCCGCCCTCGACAAGGCAGCATCGGCTCGGCGCCAGCGTGCTGCGCTCAAGGACAAGCTGAAGATGGGCTCCCTGACCCTGCGCGAGCTGCTCGACCAGGCCCGCTCGGACGACGTTGTGAGCAAGATGAAGGTGCTGGCGGTGCTCGAGTCGCTGCCCGGCCTCGGCAAGGTGCGTGCCCGCCGCCTCATGGAGGATGTTGGCATCTCCGAGACCCGGCGGGTCCAAGGCCTCGGTGCGAACCAGCGCCAGGCGCTGTTCGAGAAGATCCCCTCCCGGTCCTGAGCGCCACCACAGGGGGCGAGGCCTGTGGGCCGGTCGACGGGAGCGGGGCGGCCACGGGCGCCGAAGCGCCCCCGGCGGCGGCCGCAACGGCCGCTGGCCACATCTTTGTGATCTCCGGGCCCGGCGGCGTCGGCAAGGGCACGATCGTCGAGCGTCTGGTCGCTCGCGACCCGCGCCTGTGGCTCAGCCGGTCCTGGACCACTCGTCGGCGGCGTCCGGGTGAGGCACCCGATGCGTACCACTTCGTCGACACCCAGCAGTTCGAGGCTGCGGTGCGCGCGGGCCGGTTGCTCGAGTGGGCGGAGGTGGTCCCTGGTCAGATGTCGGGGACGCCGCTCCCGGAGCCGCCGGCAGGGGCGGACCTCGTCCTCGAGATCAACGTCGACGGCGCCCGCCAGGTCCGCGCCCTCCGACCCGATGCCACCGTGGTGCTCATTGTGGCCCCATCACCCGACGTCCAGGTGGAGCGCATGCGTCGACGGGGGGACACGCCCGACCAGATCGTCCGCCGAGCGGAGATGAGGTCTGAGGAGGAGCGGGTCGGCCGGGCACTCGCTGATCATGTCGTTGTCAACGACGACCTCGACCGGGCCGTGGACGAGCTAGCGGGTATCATCGGTGATTGTCGTTCGACTGGTTGAAGGAGCGTGATGGCAGCCAAGCGCCCGCCGTCGATGATGGAGCCGCACATCGAGGACCTGCTCATGCGGGTGGACTCGAAGTTCACCCTCGTGAGCCTCTCGGCTAAACGCGCCCGCCAGATCAACTCGTACTTCAACCAGCTCGGGGAGGGCCTGGGGTCGATCGTCCCTCCCCAGGTGGCAAGCCTCTCCCGAAAGTCGCTCTCCATTGCCCTCGAGGAGATCGTCGAGGACCGGATCGTCCCCGTTCGCCGGAGCCCAGCTGAGCTCGACGAGGAGCCGGGCGAGGCCCCCGCAGGCGAGTAGGCGGCTCCTTTCGTCGTGGGGGTGCCCCGGCGCCGGCCGGAGGGCCCGCAGATCACCGATGGGCCCCGTCCGGAGGGCCCCACGACCCGTGCCCCGCTGCGCCAGCCGGAGGGCGCGGCGACGAGCCAGCCTCTGGCCGGGCGCACCGTGGTGCTCGGTGTCGCTGGCGGTATCGCCGCCTACAAGGCGGTCGACGTGTGCCGGCGACTGGTCGACGCGGGCGCTCACGTTGCGCCCGTGCTCACGCCTGACGCCGCCCGCTTCGTCGGCCCGCTGACGTTCTCGGCGCTGGCCTCTGAGCCGGTCCGCACCACGTTGTGGGACAGCCCCGAGCCGATCCCCCACACCCGTCTGGGCCAGGGCGCCGACGTGGTCGTGGTGGCGCCGGCCACAGCCCGCCTGCTCGGCGCCTACGCCGCCGGCATCTCGGATGACCTGTTGACCGCGACGCTGCTCGCAACCCGGGCGCCGGTCGTGGTGTGCCCGGCAATGCACACCGAGATGTGGGAGCACCCGGCGGTACAGGACAACCTTGTGACCCTGCGCCGCCGGGGTGTCCATGTGGTGGGCCCGGCTGTCGGCCATCTCGCAGGAGGCGACGCCGGCGCCGGCCGTCTGGCCGAGCCCGCCGACATCGTGGCAGCGGTGATCGCTCTCGTCCGTGCGGCGGGTGAGGGGGGCGCCAGGGGGCCGGGCGGTGACCTGCAGGGGCGCACGGTGCTGGTCACGGCCGGCGGCACACGAGAGGCCATCGATGCGGTCAGGGTGATCACCAACCGCTCGTCGGGCAAGCAGGGGTATGCGCTGGCCGAGGAGGCGGTGGCGCGTGGGGCGTCGGTGATCCTCGTCACGACCGTGGACCGCCAGGTGCCGCCAGGCGTCGCCGAGGTGGTCCGCGTCGTGTCAGCTGCGGACATGCAGGCAGCGGTGATGCCGCGGGCACCGCAGGCCGATGTGGTCCTCATGGCCGCCGCCGTTGCGGACTTCCGTCCGAAGGCACCCGCTGGGCGCAAGCTCAAGAAGGAGGACGGACCCCCCCCGATCCTTCTCGAGCCGACCCACGACTTCCTTGTCGACCTCGGTGCCAGCAAGCCCGTCGGTCAGCTCCTTGTGGGATTCGCGGCAGAGACCGACGACGTGGTGGCCAACGCCCGTCGCAAGCTACGGTCGAAGCGCCTGGACCTCATCGTCGCCAATGACGTCGGTGCCCCGGGCGTCGGCTTCGAGCATGACACCAACCGGGTGACCCTGCTGGGTGGGGACGGCACCGAGAGCTCGGTCCCGCTCGCCACCAAGCGCGACATCGCCCGAGCCGTCCTCGACGCAGTCGTCCGACGGCTTCCAACTCAAGGAGCAGCCCCGTGAGCACCTACACCTTCACCTCCGAGTCGGTCACCGAGGGCCACCCGGACAAGCTCGCGGACCAGGTGTCGGACTCGGTCCTCGATGCCATCATGGAGGCCGACCCCGCCGGCCGGGTCGCCTGCGAGACGCTGGCCACCACAGGGCTTGTCGTCGTGGCCGGGGAGATCACGACGTCGGCCTACGTCGACATCCCCAAGCTGGTACGCCAGACCGTCTGCGACATCGGGTACGACCGCGAGGCCTTCGGGTTCGACGGCAACACCTGCGGCGTGATCGTGAGCATCGACGAACAGAGCCCAGATATCAGCCAGGGCGTCACCAATGCCCTCGAGGTGCGCTCCGGCACGTCGGGCGAGGACCTCCTCAACGCCCAGGGCGCGGGTGACCAGGGGATGATGTTCGGCTACGCATGCGATGAGACTGCGGACCTGATGCCGATGCCGATCTGGCTGGCGCACCGGCTGGCGCAACGCCTGGCGGAGGTCCGCAAGACCGACAAGCTCGACTACCTTCGTCCTGACGGGAAGACCCAGGTGACCATCGACTACGTCGACGGCCGCCCGGCGAGGATCCGAACGATCCTCATCTCGACCCAGACCGGCCCGGGGGTGGACCGGCTCGGGCAGCTGCTACCAGAGCTCACCGAGCATGTGATCGCCCCTGTGGTGCCAGCGGAGCTCGCCGATGGCGCCTTCGACATCCTCGTGAACCCCACGGGCACCTTCGAGCTCGGCGGCCCCCATGCCGACTGCGGCCTCACGGGTCGCAAGATCATCGTCGACACCTACGGCGGGGCGGCGCGCCATGGCGGCGGGGCGTTCAGCGGGAAGGACCCGTCGAAGGTCGACCGGTCAGCCGCCTATGCGGCACGATGGGTGGCAAAGCACGTCGTGGCCTCCGGCGCGGCCCGGCGGTGCGAGATCCAGGTGGCGTACGCCATCGGGGTCGCGCACCCGGTGTCGATCATGGTGGAGACCTTCGGCACCGAGCAGGTCGACCCTGGTGCCATCGGGCGCGCGGTCCAAGAGGTCTTCGACCTTCGCCCTGCGGCCATCATCCGGGACCTCGACCTGCGCCGGCCGATCTTCCGCCGAACGGCGGCCTACGGCCACTTCGGGCGGTCCGAGGAGGGCTTCACCTGGGAGGTGACATCGAGGCTCGATGAGCTCAAGGCCGCACTCGGGCTCTGAGGGCCAGCGGCTGCTGGGCCTGCGGAGATGGCCGCGGCCGCGGTGAGCTCAGAGCCTGGGGTGAGCGCAGAGCCCGCGGTCGTCACCATGACGGGACCGGCCGACGGCGCGCCTGTGGCGGGAGGGCGGGTGGCGCCGCGGGCGGTCCGGGTGGC
>JAABUZ0100006825.1_pt1 | contig 14062 bp, 13 predicted proteins | sample 5562091 | NCBI WGS metagenome assembly JAABUZ01 (sample SAMN12813069, study PRJNA571459) | rock metagenome | isolation source: Antarctica rocks | place: Antarctica: Victoria Land, Linnaeus Terrace sud | collected 2015-12-21 | reverse complement strand
TCGGGTTCTGGACGCTCACCATAACACCATCGGGGAGGAGACGATTCAGCATCCGATTGAGGCGATTGACGCAGTTCATATGCCGGACGCCAATCGGACTCATCTCGATGATCTCCCCCGCGACTAATTCAACCCGATCATCCTCATGGAGGATGCCGGACACGGCCATCTGCTCGTACTCCTCCACTGTGAACCGTCGCCGTGGCATCAACATCGCCATGAAATCGCCCTCAGTCGCGTTGCTTCATCCATTCGTATGAAGGACAGGATACCATAAATGCTCCGGCATATTGACGCTGCCCCACACCCCATGTGAGACTCCGACAATGAACCGTACGCCGATTGTCTACAGCGACCATTATCTCGATCATCACACTGGCCCGCACCCAGAGACGGAGCGACGCCTCGTGGCGATCATCGAGCATCTCGAAGCGGAGGGGCTGCTGGCGGATCGCCCGCTTCTCATGCCAACGAACGCGCCGCGCGCGGCGATTACGCGCGTCCATGATGCCGCGTATGTGGAGGCGCTGGAGCGGTTCTGTGCGGCGGGCGGCGGCTGGCTCGAACCATCCACAATCGTCTCGGCGGAGTCCTTTGATGTCGCGCTGCTCGCTGCCGGGGGGGCGATCCGCGCCGTGGATGCCGTGCTAACTGGCGAGGCGCAGCGCGTCTTCGCACTCGTCCGCCCGCCTGGCCACCACGCGACTGCGGAGACCGGCATGGGTTTCTGCCTCTTCAACAATGTCGCGGTTGCTGCTCAACACGCGCGCGACCGCTACGGCCTCGAACGCATCGCGATCATTGATTGGGATGTCCACCACGGCAACGGCACGAACGACATTTTTTACGACGATCCGCACGTCCTCTTTGTCTCGTTGCATGAATTCCCGCTCTACCCGATGAGCGGTCTGGCGACCGAGCGCGGCACGGGCATGGGAGAGGAATACACGCTCAATATCCCGCTCCCTGCACGCTCCGGCGACGCGGACTACCAGTGCGTCTTTGCTGATCTGATTGGCCCACTCGTTCTCGCCTACCAACCCCAACTGATCTGTATCTCCGCCGGATATGACGCCGCACAGGATGATCCGCTCGCCGGAATGCTCGTCACGGACGGCGGCTTCCGGCAGATAGCGGAGCATGTCGTTGGCTGGGCGGACGCCTGCTGCGATGGTCGCATCGTCGCCCTGCTCGAAGGCGGTTATGACCTCGCTGCCCTCGCGCACGGCGTTGGCGTCACGCTTCGGGTGTTGGATGGGGAGACCTAACCCCCAACCCCTTCCATCCCTCGGCGTGGGAAGGGGAGCGAGAGACGGGTGCTCAATTATCGGTTGCGCCAGGCGACACGGGCGGATTACGCCTCCCTCTATCAGCTGCATGGCGCGGCACTCATTAGTACGATCATCGCGGAGGCGGATGCACGCAATCTGCTGGTACGGCTGCGCGTCTTAAAGATCAACCCGGCCCGATGGCCCGACGAACGCCTCGGCTTTGTCGTCACCGATGAAGCCGAGACGCACCTCCTGATGCTGAGACCGCAGTAATTGCCGCTAGCCGCATTCAGCGATTCATGCGATAAATGCTCGTAACAATCCGCTATTTCTTCCCCTCTCCATTGCCTCAAGCAATGGAGAGGGGCCGGGGGTGAGACATGGAACCAATCGCGATCCTCGATTACGGCGGCGGCAACGTCGCGAACGCGCGCAACGCCTTCGAACATGAGGGAGCACACGTCGTCATCACCGCCGATCATGAGACGATCCGGCGCGCTCCCGGTGTCGTCTTCCCTGGTGTCGGCGCGACAGCAGACGTGATGAGCGGGTTGGAAGCGCGTGGCCTCGCCCCGATCATCCACGAGGTGATTGACCGTGGTACAACGCCCTTCCTCGGCATCTGCGTCGGCTTGCAAGTGCTCCTCGACCGCAGTGAGGAGGGGGAGACACATCCCTGCCTCGGCATCACGCCCGGTGCGGTGCGGCGGCTACCACAAGGAATTATCGTGCCGCACATGGGCTGGAACGCCGTGCGCCAGATCCAATCACACCCGCTCTGGGACGGCATACCGGACCTGACACCCTTTTACTTCGTTCACTCCTTTTTCTGCGATAGTGCCGACCCAACCTGGATGGCGGGCGAAACGGCATATGGTCTCACTTTCGCCTCCGTCCTCGCACGCGGTAACGTGATGGGCACGCAGTTTCACCCGGAGAAGAGTGGGGCGGCGGGGCTGCGTCTCCTGCGCAACTTCATTGGTATCGTCGAGGGCGCGCACGCGTTGCTGCACGCCCCTGCTACTGTCCGATGATCGTCATCCCCGCGATTGACGTGCGCGGCGGCAAATGCGTTCGGCTCCTGCACGGCGACTTTTCACATGAAACAGTCTACGGTGACGATCCGATCGCGATGGCGCGGCACTGGGCGGAGGCGGGCGCGGCAATCCTCCATGTCGTGGACCTTGATGGCGCGGCGGCGAGATCGCCGCAACAAACGGAGTTAATCGCGGCAATCTGCGCCGCTATCCCGATTCCTGTCGAGGTCGGCGGCGGCATGCGCACCCTTGCGGATATTGATGTCACACTCGCGGCGGGCGCGCATCGTGCCATCCTCGGTACGGTGGCGATCGAGAATCCCAATCTCGTCGCGATGGCGCTGGCAGCACACGGGCCGGAGCGGATCGTTCTCGGCCTCGACGCGCGGGACGGCTACGTCGCTACCGGCGGCTGGCTGGAGACGAGCAACGTCCGCGCCGTGGACCTTGCCCGCACGATGGCGGCGCGCGGCGTGCGCCACGTCGTCGCAACAGACATCGCCCGTGACGGCGCGCGCACTGGCCCGAATGTCCCATTCCTCACGGAAATCGCGACGAGTGGCCTCGCTGTGATCGCCTCCGGCGGCGTTAAGGATCGCGGCCACCTCGCCCTCCTCGCCACTATCCCCGGTGTTGAAGCCGTCATCACCGGTACCGCCCTCTATACCGGCGACCTCACCCTTGGCCCTGGCGAATGGGAGATTCCCACATCTCGATAACTACTATTTCGCTTTACCGCCCGTGATACCGTACGGTATCATGGCGAGCATGCATGGCAATCAACATTGTGGAAGACACTATCACGGTCGCGAAGGTGCGCGACACGGGACCGGTTGACGAGCGTTGGCGTGATTGCTGCACGAGCAGTACAAAGACAGACCACAACGCGTGTTTCTCAGTTGCGCGAATTTCCAGAACTTGGACGTGCGATACCAGGGTGGCCGGAGAGAAATCTTCGTGAACTCATCATTGCTCCGTATCCTTGCGTCAACTCGTCGTGCCGCCCTATCGCATTCTGTATGAGTTGGCTAACGATACCGTGACGATCCTCGCCATCGTCTATGGCCGTACTTTCTACCCCGACGATGAGGACGATTCCACCCTTTGAATATGGCTGATCCGCCCTTGCTCGTCACCCCTGCGCGTGCGACACTCCGGGCATGACCGCGACGCTTGCCTCGCCCGCCCCTGCCCAGACTGAATCCCCGCATCATCCATTGACGTTCTGGTTGATCGCGGCGCAATTCGCCATTTTCGGCGTCACGTTCGCGATGCTCAGCGTGCTCTGGAAAGACATCATTGTCGCGGTGCACATTTCGGAGGCGACGTTCGGGCGCATCCTCGCGGTGATGCCGATCGCAGGGGTGCCGATCATGCTGCTCGGCGGCTACCTGGGCGATCAGATCGGCCCGCGCCTGCTGCCAACGCTCGGCACAGCAATCATGATCGCCTTCTGCCTGATGCTCGTTGGCCCCGTCTCGATCATGCTCCTGCTGCTCGCCGTGATCTTTCAGGGCGTTGGCGCGGGCATCTACGATGTCGGCATCAACGCCGCATCGGTGGACTACGAGCGCCGCTCGCCCAAAAGCGTCCTCAACGCCCTGCATGCCTGCTTCAACGCGGGCGCGGTCACGGGCGCGATTGTCACGGGCGTCTTGCGCTCCGTCGGCGTGCCGTACCAGGCGATCCTCGCTGGACTTGCCACGCTCTATGTACTAATGCTCGTCGCTATCTGGCGCGTGCCGGCCCCCGTGCAGACGAGCCACGGCACGCAGCAGCGTGACTGGCGTGGCACGCTCCGCGAAATGCGAACAAACCGGACGATGCAGCTGATTGCCGTCATCCTGTGCTGCGGTCTCGTCATCGAGGGGACGATGGGCACCTGGGCGACACTCTACCTCCGCGCGGACATTGGGCTGGCGGCGTGGATCGGCGGCATCGGCTACGCGCTCTTCAACGTGACGATGACGATTGGTCGCCTGATGAACCAGCGTCTGCTCGCATGGATCGGCCCGCGCGCGGCGCTGATCGGCGCGGGCGGCGCGATTGTCGTCGTCAATACGCTGACGCTTCTGACGCGCCAGCCAGGCTTCGTCATCGTCGGCTTCGGTGCGCTCGGCGTGGTGACAGCGGGCGTTTTTCCGACTGGCTTCATCATCGTCGGGCGGATTGCGCCGGGGGCGATGGGGCTGGTCTCGGGCACCCTTTTCGCGCTCGCCTACATCGCGTGGGCCGCGTCGTCGCCCCTCGTTGGCGGCATCGCTGAGGCGTTTTCGCTCCGGCTCGCGCTCGGCATCCTCGGTATCCTCGGTGCGATCATCACGCTTTGCGCCCTGCGCCTGCCGGATGTACGACGCGCGGAACGTGTGACATTGTCACACGAGCATCCACCCGACGATCCCTCATATATCATGTACGTGGAGGTGCATGGTGGTGCGAACAGTTGAAGCAGTGATTGACGAGCAGGGAAATATTCACTTGCGAGAGCCGATACATCTCTCCACCACGCGGCGGGCACTTGTGACCATCATGGAGGACGAACCAGCCGAAACGGCCTTGCTCAGTGAATCCGCACTCGCGGAGGATTGGAATCGACCTGAGGAGGATGCGGCGTGGTCACACCTGGGGCAGGCGCTATCGTCGTAGTAGCCCTTTCCATTCTCGGACCTGTCACAGACGAAGCGGTGCCCTGCGGTCGTGCTTGCGGATGCGGGGTGGGGTGATTGGATTCTTTGCCAGATTACCAGCAATCCCTATGGCAATCATCGGGCAATCATGCGTATCTCGACAAGTTTCGCTACGGGATCACTACCCGTGACCAGTCAGGCGCGGACGGGAAAACTGTTCACCGCAAACACCGATCTTATGATAACGTGGGATGGCACACTGAAACCCGACTCATTCAAGCAGATTATCGAGGCAGTCGTGACGATACTGCGTCCTGGTACGACCGTGTGACGTACCCGTTGCCGATCACGTCCGATCGAAGATACCCTGAATAATGGTGAGGCGGTTCTCCTGAAGATTGCGCCCGACATTCTCCAGCATCCTGGGGAACTCCGTCCCCACCAGCAGTTGAATCCCAAGCGGCGGCGGTCCATTTAGCGTCATAATAGAGGCCTGTCGCTGCAAAGCGGCGACGATCTTTTCGCGCTCGTCCACCCATTCCACCTTGCGGAAGCCAATGTCCGCCAGCAATGTGCGTATTGCCTCCGATGAACGCAAGAAACTGATGGACGGATCGCGTGCCCACGGGACCGGGAAATGGATCGGCTGGACTGGCCCGGCCATCGCATCGTGCATGGCGAGCCGCCCTCCCGGCCGCAGGACGCGATGAATTTCCTCGTACAACCGCCCCTTGTCTGCGATGTTCATCGTGGCATGCTGCGTCCAGACCGCGTCGAAACTCCCGTCCGCGAAAGGCAGATCGAGTGCGTTGCCGTGCTGGAATGTAACCGCGCCGGAAAGGCCCGTGCGTGCGGTGAGCATCGTGCCGACACGGCAGAACTCCTCCGACAAATCGACCACCGTCACCGTGCAGCCCGCCTCCGCCGCCAGCGTCCGCGCCGGGCCGCCCAGTCCGCCGCCGACATCGAGGACATGCAGGCCGGGCCGGAACCCGGCGCGCTCGATCAGTTGAAGCGTCGCGGGTTTGCCACCGAGGTGGAACTGGTCAATGGGTATGAGATCATCGAGTGCAAGCGCATCAGTGTCCTTGCCAGTGGCCCGGAGCGCGGCGAGAATTTTCTCGCCGAGATCGCCTGATGTGTAGTGCGCGCTCACGGCCGCTCGGTCGCCTTGTTCCGCCATCGTTTATTCCCTTTCATGCTTCGTTGCGGGTGTGCTATGGGAGTGTAACACTGCTTTCGATGTGATCGAAGAGCGCCTGTGCATCGTCGGGCTTCGCGTCATACTGTGCAGCGGGCGTCTCGACGCTGATCACGTAACCATTGCCCCCTTTGATGAGCGCGACGCTCTGCCCGACGACCTCCTTGCCACCGACCGTCGCGCGGTAGAGGTTCCGTACGGCCCGCGCGCCACCGATCGTGTTCATGCCTTCCGCCTCAACCTCGTACGTGCTCGCGGTCGCCTTCCATTCGTCTGCGATAGTGGCGGCGAAGTCGTTCAGTTTCGTACTGTCTGTGACTTGTTTGTGGACAACGCGGACCCGCTGCTCGCCCATCGCGTTCTGGGCGGCGAACTCGACACCGGGTGGCGACGCGGGCGGCGCAACAGCGGCCCAGCCGTTCGGCAGGACGATGCCGAGGCCGGATGGCATATGCGTGACCGCGCCGATTCCGGTCGTCGGGGCGAGCGCGGCGGGCGTTGGGGCGTCGAGTTTGAGAGGCACGAGTGAGCCAACGATCCCTTCCACCGTCGGACGCGTCGCGCTCGCGACATCGGGCGCGGCGGTCGCGGTAATGGTGATCGCACCCGCGAAGGTAAGCGTAACGAACCGCTCGACCGTCATGGGAGAACTGCTCGCGTCGCTCAGATACGTGAGATCATAGGTCGGCACTCCGGCATCATTGACACCACGGATGCCGGTCAGCACGACGTTTTGCAGCATGCTGCCCGGTGCGTCCTTCCGATACGACGTGTCGAGCATCCCGGCAATGGCGGGGGGAGCGAGCCGCGTCCAGTTGTCCGGCGTCGGTCCTTCCTCGATCGTCACGATCACGGCGTCCTTCGGCGCGCGTGAGACGATGCGGGCGGGCATTGCGGGATCGGGTGCGGGCGGCGTCCAGTCTGGCGGAAGCGTAATCCGGTAGGTCTTTGTGGGGTTCGTATACGTCGTGCCGCTCGCAAGGGGCTTCAACCCTGACGTCTCCGTCACCGAAATGGGTATGACGGTCGTGTTGCTCCCCAGTGTCGGTATCGCACTCGTGTTGGATGGTTGGGCGGTGACGGTCAAAACGGGGCGCGTGGGCGCGGCCGTCGGCCCTTGTAGGGACGGCGTGCCCGGTACAGCGGTCAGTTGCGCCAGCGCCGTCTGCTGCGCTGTCAGCGCCACCGGCGTCGGCGTCCCCTTCCCGCCCCCGCACGCGATAAGGAAGACGAGGGAGAAAACGATTGAACCACAGAGGCGCAGAGGACGCAGAGAACACAGAGGAGAGAAAGAGGGGGGAAGAAATGAAACCCATCCTTTCTCTCCTCTCTTATTTCTCTTCTCTGCGTCCTCTGCGCCTCTGCGGTTCATCTCCGGTTTCAATCCGCCCATGCCGCGTCGCCATCCTGCCAGGTATCAGTGTCGGCGGAGCGGGAAAGGGCACGAACGGTCTGGGCGCGGACGTATTCCTCGTCCACGTCGTAGCCGAGGCCGGGCATCGTCGGGACGGGGATCGCGCCGTCCGTGGCGAGGATCGGGACGGTCGTAATGTCCCGCGCGTAATACTTGTCGGAGCCGGAGACATCGCCGGGCAACGTGAAGCCGGGGAGGGCGGCAATCGCCACGTTCGCCGCCCGCCCGACGCCGTACTCATGCATACCGCCGCACCAGACGGGGATGCCGCGCGCGTAGCAGAGGTCGTGTGTTTTCTTCGCTTCGAGCAAACCGCCGAGGCGGCTCGTCTTGATGTTGATGATCCGCCCGGCACCTAAGTCAAGTGCTTTGCGGGCATCTTCCGCCGTATGGATGGATTCGTCGAGGCAAATGGGTGTAGCGAGTTCCACCTGAATGCGCGCGTGATCCACGATGTCGTCGTGGCCGAGCGGCTGCTCGATCATCAAGAGGCCGAAACGATCCAGTTCCTTGATCTGGGGGATATGATCGAGTGTGTAGGCGCTATTCGCGTCCACCTGCAACGGCAGATCGGGCCACCGTTCGCGCACCGCCGCGACGGGTATCATGTCCCATCCCGGCGCGATCTTCAGTTTGACGCGCGGATAGCCCTGCGCGACGAACTCGCCGACGACATCGAGCAGCCGCGCGACATCTCGCTCGATGCCGAGGGAGACGCCGGAGGTGATCGCGGGCCGCGTTGCGCCGAGCATGCAGGCGAGCGGCTCCCCCGCGACGGTCGCGAGCAGCGCCCAGTATGCCATCTCCAGCCCGGAGCGGGCGAAGTTGTTGCCACGCACCTTTGCGTACCGTGCGAGCAGGTCTTCGGGCGAACCGATCTCCTGCCCGATCACCGTCGGGGCCATGAAGTCGCGCAGGATGGACCATGCCGTTTCAGTCGTCTCCGGGCAGTAATATGGGTCGGTCGGCACGGCGCACTCGCCCCACCCCATATGCCCCGCATCGTCATGGACGCGGATGAGCAGATGGTTTAGGTCGTTCTTGCGATGCGAACTCGTCTCGAAGCCGCGCACGAGTTCCATGCGAACGTGCAACAGGTCAACGCGGGTGATACGCATAACGACTTACTCCTTCGTGAGAATGTAATAGGCGCGTTCGTCGTCCCGGTGGAATGTCACGGCACGGTAGCCCGCCGCAAACGCCTTGGTAAAAGCCTCGCGTACGGTCTCTTGCCATCTTGCGAGCAGTTGAGGCCCGTGCGGACGCAATGTCTGCACGTCTTTCGGGATTTCGATACCGCTATAACGCGATGCACGCTCCATCTCAGGAAGTGTCGGAATGCGCGTACGGTGTCCATCCCTCTCGGTCTGCTCTGATCCAACCATAAACATAATCTCTGACCCTGCAGGATCAGGCTTCACGGGAAGCGGGTCAGCAGTAGGCCAGACGCAGAGGAGGCGGTCAGTCGGCAGGCCGGGGTTGAGGGCATCCTCACGCGGGCCATAGAAATCGGGGTGGTAGTGCGTGGCAATCGCGCCGAGGGTGACGAGGTTGTAGTACGCGTTCATCGCCTGCAACGGGTCGAAGGCCCACGCGACGAGCGGCAGACCTTGCTCGTGCGCCCAGGTCCGCTGCCATTGCTTGATCCGCCGCCCGGTACCGCCGCCCTGCGCTTCCGGCAGCACGCCCGTCAGTTGCGAATAAAGGATCGGCGTCCCGTCCAGCACGCCACGAAAGGCGAACGAGAAGCCGACGAGCCGGTCGCCATCGAACGCGCCGAGCACGAGGCCACCATACGCGCTCGCCGCTGCCAGCGTCGCCACCGGCACGAGATAGCCATCTTCCGTGATACCCCATGTGCGACGCTGGACATCCTGGCAGGCACGTAGCTCCGCCGGATCGTGGATAGGCCGGATCGTGATCGTCGTTGCTGGTGCGCGCGTCTGCATAGTCTCCTCGCTGAATCAGTGTGCATCCTGCTCTGTGCGCAGTGCGTAGAATAGCATAGCGAACGCCCCGCTACGATTTGATCTCAGTCGCGCTCATGGAGGCCACATGCCTGTTGATAATGCGATCTACGATACCTATTTCCTCAGTTAGACACCCATTTGCTCATAGAGCGCGGCGAGTACAATATAGTATGCTGGTGTGTCCAACCGGCGATGACCCAGAACCCATTTTCTAATGAGGGAATGCGCGGTATTGACATTGACATTCATGCACGCACGGGCTATGCTCCTCGACAATGCAACAATGTAGGGTTTGCGCGTGTCTACGCCATTTTGATTCTGACTTCGATTTCGAGTATTCTTGTCGCCTTCATCTCCCGGCAACATTCGCGCCCATCATTGTGGAGTGCGAGCGCCGCTTCTTCTTTGCATGACAAGGAGGTACACAACCGCATACGCGCGCAACCAGTAAAGTGATGTGGTTACGGTCGAAGATGCAGACAAAGGAGCAACGGACATGAAACAGGATGAGACAAGCAAGAAAACAGTGAGCCGCCGCACGTTTCTGCTCGGCGCGGCCGGGGCGGCAGGGACGGCAATCCTCGCGGCCTGCGGCGGTAGCGCGACGAGTACGCCCGCACCGGCAGCGACCGCCGCCTCCGGCGCGGCAACGACTACGGCAACCAAAGCGCCAGCCGCGACAACGGCGGCAGGCGCGGCGACCTCGGCCCCTGCCGCGACCACAGCCCCGGCGGCAACGACTGCGGCGAGTGGCTCTGCCGCCGCACCCGCCGCGACGACTGGCGCATCCGGCGCCGCGCAGACGACGCCGAACGTGCCGCCGAGCGGCTCGGCGACGATCAACTGGTTCGCCGCGCGCGACACGACGGGCTACCGCGTCAAGCAAGTAGACGCCTTTAATAAGGCGAACAAGACGCTCCAGATCTCCTACCAGGAGCAGGGCGCGGACACAACGAGCTTGCACGACAAGTTCGTTACCGTCGCGACCTCCAAGGATTCCAGCGCGGACATGGTCTCGATGGACGTGCCGTTCGTGCCGGAGTTCGCGGCGGCGGGCTGGACAATCCCTGTAGACGATGTCGTCGTGGGCGGCGAACGAGAGAAGTTCTTCAAGGGAACGCTCGACGGCGCGACCTACGACGGCAAGTTGTATGGCATCCCGTGGTTCAACAACGGCCCTGGCCTGTATTACCGCAAGGACCTCTTCGCGAAGGCAGGCCTCCAACCACCGAAGACCTACGATGACCTGATCGCTGCCGCGAAGAAACTTCAAACAGCGGACATGGCGGGCTTCGTGGAGCAGTTGAGCCAGACTGAGGGCGGGATTATCAACTGGCTCGAAGTGCTCTGGGGCTACGGGAGCGATCTTGTGGACGACAAGCTGAACGTCACCCTCGACAAGAGTTCGGCGGGCGTGGATTCGCTGCAGAAAGTCTTCGACTTCGTGTACAAAGAGAAGATCACGCCGGAAGCCACGCTGCAATACAAGCAGGGCGCGGATGTCATCAACCAGTTCCGCTCCGGCGGCGCGGCGATGATCCGGCTCTGGTACAGTAATGTCAATCCGCTGTACGCGGCGGACTCCAAGATCACGACTGACCAGTGGGACATCACGACGCTGCCATCGAAGGATGGATCGAAGCCCGGCCCCGGCTGCCTCGGCGACTGGAACCTCGGCGTCTCGAAGTTCTCCAAGAAGCCGAAGGAGACAATCGAAGTCATCAAGATCCTCGTCGGCGTCGAGCAGCAGAAGGCGCAGATGTTGGAGGGTGCCTTCCTGCCCTCGCGCCCGGCGATCTTCGACGATGCCGAAATTCAGAAGAAATACCCGTACGCGAAGTCCGCGCAAGCATCGTTCGCAGCGCTCAAGCCGCGCCCGGTGACGCCATTCTACCCACAGATGTCTGCCGACGCGATTCAGCCGAGTTTCGGCGCGGTGATGGCGAAGCAGAAGTCAGTCGAGCAGGGCATCAAGGACATGGCGGACGGGATGCGGAAGATTATCAAGCAGTAGTCAGTCGTCAGTATCTGGTAATCAGTAGTTAGTAGTCAGAAAGCTCAGTTTATTCTGGATACTCACTGCCTGCTACTGGTTACTATGGAGGGGTCTCTATGGCGACGGAGCAAACTGCGACGACCGCCGTCGGCGCGGTCACAGCACGGCGGCGGCGCGCGACGCAAGCGCAAGCGGATGCCCGGCTCGGCATCGCGCTCGTCGCTCCGGCGGTCATCACGATCATCCTCGTTGCATTCTATCCACTGGCACGTTCCATCTGGGATAGCCTGCACAAGATCAGCCTGCGCTTCGAGAACCAGCCCCGCCCATTCATCGGCCTACGGAACTACGCGGACCTCTTACAGGACGCGCGCTGGCATAACGCTCTCTGGGTGACGCTACGCGTCGTGGTTGTCTCCGTCGGCGTGGAACTGACGCTTGGCATGATCATCGCGCTGCTGCTCAATCGCGCCTTCAAAGGGCGTGGCATCGTGCGCGCCTCCGTCCTCGTGCCCTGGGCGCTCACGACCGTTGTTTCGGCAAAGATGTGGTCCTGGATATATGACGCGCAATACGGTGTCTTTAATGACATCCTGATCAAGCTACACATCATCCACAAGCCGATCATCTGGCTTTCCCGGCCGGACCTGACAATCTGGGCGATGATTGGCGCGGAAATCTGGAAGACGACGCCCTTTATGGCGCTCCTGCTACTAGCGGGATTGCAGTTGATCCCCGCCGATCTCTACGAAGCGGCGGCGATTGACGGCACGAACGCGTGGCAGAATTTCTGGAAGATCACGCTACCGCTCGTCAAGCCCTCCATCCTCGTCGCACTGCTTTTCCGTACGATTGACGCGATGCGCATCTTCGACCTGCCCAAGGTGCTGACCAACGGTGGGCCGGGGCAATCCACCGAATCGCTCGTGCTGTATGCGTACAACAGCCTGTTCACCAGCCTGAACTTCGGCTATGGCTCGGCGCTGGCGGTCTCGGTCTTCCTGATCGTGCTGTTGTGCAGTTTCTTCTTCATCAAGGTGCTCGGCACGCCTACGCAAGGAGGACGGTAATGACCGCTCCGCAGATTGCCCGTCCGATCGCCGGGGCACCCGCTGCTACGAAAACGCGGCACGGCAAACGCGTCAATATCCCCGCGCAGATCCTCTTCTATGTCCTGATCACGCTCTTTGTCCTGTTCTGCACGCTGCCGTTCATCTGGACGATCATCACCTCCTTGAAGAGCGAGGCGGAGATCTTCTCAGCGCCGATCAAGTACCTGCCGAACCCGATAGATGGGGTAAACTACAACAAGATTTTCCATCTGTCACGCTTCACGCGCTCACTCCTGAATAGCGCGATCGTCGCCACAAGCGCGACGATTATCTCACTCGTAATCGGCTCGGTCTGCGCATACGCACTGGCGCGCTTGCAGTTCCCCGGCAAGAACATCATCCTCGCGCTCGTACTCGCTATTGCCATGTTCCCCGGCATCGCGATTATCGGCCCGCTCTACCGCCAGTTTAATTCGTGGCATCTGACGAACAACTACCTCGCACTCATCCTGCCAAATGTCACCTTCACCTTGCCCTTGTGCATCTGGACCCTCAACGCCTTCTTCCGCGACCTGCCACTGGAACTGGAAGAATCCGCGCGCGTGGACGGCTGCACGCGAATGCAGACCTTTCTCCGTATTGTTGCGCCGCTCGCCGCGCCAGGCGTCTTTACGGCGGCGATCCTGCTCTTCATCCAGGCATGGAACGAGTTCCTCTTCGCGCGCACCTTTATGAGCGAGGAGCACAAATTGACCGCAACCGTCGTGATCGCGCAGTTCGAGGGCGCAGATGTCGGCACACAGTACCCATGGGGCCAGATCACCGCCGCCTCCATCGTCATCACTCTGCCCCTGATCGTCCTCGTCCTGCTCTTCCAGCGCCGCATCATCTCCGGCCTCACCGCTGGTGCGGTGAAGGGATAGCGGACGGGATACGAATCACAAAGGCACAGAGGGCACAGAGAAATGGAAAGAGAGGGACCATATGAGATTTCTCTCTTTCCTGTCGCGAACTCATTGACAAGAATTTATCGGTAGATGTCCTTGCATTACCCCACCCGGACGATGAGAACAATGAGTGCGGCATCACGAATCGTGTAGACGATGCGATAGTCGCCCTCGCGGATGCGATACCGATCCTCGTATCCCGAAAGCTTTTCGACTTCTTGTGGTCGTGGATTCTCTACAAGCGCGTCGATAGCACAAGCAAGGCGCACACAAACATTTGCGGGAAGCCCCGCCAACTGCTTACGCGCCGGACGTGAGAATTCGACGGTAGAGGTCACGAAACCGTCTTTTGACTCACGACAAATCGAGTTCGGCTTTTACCTGTTCCCACGGGATCGTTCCATGTATCCGCAGATCTTCTAAGCTCGACTTTCCCCAATTGGCAGGAGATGAAGGGGCGGGGTATGCTCGATACCACTCGACTAAGAGGAGGTACCGATGCATACCCTACCGCCTGCGATGATACTCCTGCTGCGCCCCTTCGCAC
>JAABUZ0100006823.1_pt1 | contig 14067 bp, 11 predicted proteins | sample 5562091 | NCBI WGS metagenome assembly JAABUZ01 (sample SAMN12813069, study PRJNA571459) | rock metagenome | isolation source: Antarctica rocks | place: Antarctica: Victoria Land, Linnaeus Terrace sud | collected 2015-12-21 | reverse complement strand
AATGTTGTGTAGCCGAGTTGAGTTTTCGCGGGTTCGCTTCCTGGTGGTAATTGCGGCGCAATAGGGGCAGTTCATGAGCCAACTCTCCTCGTTGACAATTATTTTAGAGGATGAGCATAACAGAAGTATGCCCACTTTGCCAAGATGTTGATTGAGTTCTGACAGAACCCATTGAGGGCATGGCGCAACGTTTCTCCGACCAGTTCGAGGGAATTGAGGACTTTCACTGCTCCAAGCACATGAGTGGAATCGGTTCGTTGCTGTCCACGGGCGCGGAGATAGCCTCGTTGCCGACAGAGATCAAGGAAGATATCTAGCAACTTGCTTTCCAGACTTCCTTGCAGCAGTCGATCCCGAAATTCCGAGAGGACCGAATAATGAAAACCACTCTCATCGAGGGAAAGCGAGAGAGCGTATTTCCAGTCGATCCGTGCCCGAACCGCTTCAGCAGCCTGTCGAGCACTGAGATTTTCTGCAAACTGCATCACGCTGACGAGAGCGAGACGCCAGGGCGCAATCGCGGGCTGCCCGACTTCCGCGTAGACACTTGCAAAAAGCTCATCATCATAGATGCTTCCCAATTCATCGCGCATCTGCATATAGACATTCCCTGACGGAAATGCTGCTTTTGCTACCAGGACGGTCTCTGGGGGAATCGCGGGAAGGCTTGTTCTTTGGAGGCTCATCGCTTCTCGATCCTTTCAGACTTTTTCTTCTCAGACCACATGCAGAGGAGCTTTTTGTCTCTTCAATGGCAGGTCCTTTTCCCTCGTTTCCTCTGATTTTATCTCCTCTTTGTGAGTTCGCCACCAGTGAGTCATGCGTCGGGGACGCACCACCGCGCATGAAAAGAGGTAGAATGAGAGCAGAACGGAGCAATGTCAATGATCGGATTGATACTCGCGCTGTGAGCCGGTCCAACAGTGTGATCCGGATGCCTCACAAGCACCACTGTCTGTCGCTCGTCGACATCGGCGAAGCACGTATGGGAGAATTTGACTCACGTTTGGCATCCCGTTTTCTTTCCTCCTAACTGAGAAGGGCAAGCTTATCCAATAACGAATTGATGGTATTGGCCTCTTTTCTATACCTTTTTTACCTTCTACACTTCTTTCCCCTGCTTGTTCTTGCCTCCATTACTTTTTCATGGGAGTCTATTCCAAGTTTGACTACTCCATCAAACCGGGGCAAGATCACGGCTACTAAGAACTGGGTAGGGAACGTGATATTTGCAGTCTAAGAAATACCTAATTCATGGGTAGTACTTCCCTGATTGTCACACTATACTGAAGACAGGGTATCGAACACCTCTGCAGATGTTTGATTGCACAGGTTTTGAGAATGACGAACATTTCATTTTGACGGGACAGAAACTGCAGCTGGGAGAAGCGGCACCCGATTTCTCCCAGGACTCCCTAAGCCAGACGGATATGCCATTCGTTCTGGAAGGTGGCATTGGTTGCCACATTTTTTGGAGTCGTTGCCTCATTTCAACAGGGGGAGGGACACTCTACTCATCTTGTTTTTTTTCAATTTCTAGCAACACAACTTTATAGACAGAAGTCTATTCCAGCGATGAAGATGACTCCTTTCTGGAAAATTCCATCTAGTTTCAATGGAGTGAGTTAAGAATCTGTCATTATTTCCAGAATTTGTTGAACTGTAACAGGTCAAGTACCTAAGTAACTTGGTCGAACAATCTTCTCGCTTCTTTGGAAAAGCTGCCTAAACTGAACAGGAAGCGACACTTCACACCCTTGGCATCCGTCCAATTTTTTTGCAATACAACTGTTTTTCGGGCACAACTTGATATAGGCTAATCCTTAGGTACAAGCAGAGGAGCAAATATCTATGACCAGTATTTGTGTGGAGAGTGGCGTACGTCCCCGTGCGCAAGGCAAATTCATCTTTGTAGGGGATGAAAAGTTCTATGTTCGCGGTGTCACTTATGGAACATTTCGTCACGATGAGGATGGTCATGAGATCCACGACCCTAAAGTGGTCGAGCAAGATTTCGCTATGATGGCCGCTAACGGCCTTAATGCGATGCGTACCTATACAGTACCTCCCCGTTGGGTGCTGGATACCGCTCAGCAGCATGGGCTCTATGTGATGGTGGGCCTTCCGTGGGAACAACATATAGCCTTTCTTGATGACAAGAAACGAGCAAAGGCGATAGAGGAACGGGTACGCCAAGGAGTTCGCGCTTCTGCTTGTCACCCAGCTGTCCTCTGCTTTGTCATTGGCAACGAGATTCCAGCTTCTATTGTGCGATGGTATGGTTATCGCCGTGTGGAGCAGTATCTTGAGCGACTCTATCAAGTGGCGAAAGCGGAGGACCCTGAAGGTCTTGTAACGTATGTGAACTATCCCACCACTGAATATCTGCAGCTCCCCTTCGTCGACCTGATGTGTTTCAACGTCTATCTTGAGTCACAAAAGAACCTTGCAGCCTACCTGGCTCGCCTCCAGAACCTGACGGGCGATCGGCCGTTAGTACTGGCTGAAATGGGGTTAGACAGCAACAGGAATGGGGAAGAAGCGCAGGCTCACACGCTCGGCTGGCAGATCCACACGGCATTCACTGCAGGTTGCGCAGGTACATTTGTATTTTCTTGGACAGACGAATGGTTCCGGGGTGGCAACGAGATTCAGGATTGGGATTTTGGTATTACGACTCGTGACCGACAGCCAAAGGTTGCCCTGACTGCTGTGCGTCAAGCATACAGCCAAGCTCCATTTCTGCTAGGTCCGTCCTTTCCACGTATCTCGGTGATCGTATGTAGTTACAACGGTCAGCGCACTCTCCACGATTGTCTGGAAGGTCTGTTGCAACTGGAATATCCAAACTTCGAGGTCATCGTCGTCGACGATGGTTCGACTGATCGGACGCCTATCATTGCTCGCGAACTTGGCTTCACCGTCACCACTACGATAAATCGCGGTTTAAGTCAGGCTCGTAATACTGGTCTGGCAGCTGCCACAGGTGACATTGTAGCCTATATCGATGATGACGCTCGCCCTGATCCGCAGTGGCTGACCTATCTGGCCACTACTTTTCTGACGACGAAACACGCGGGTGTGGGTGGGCCAAACATTGCTCCTCTTGGCGACGGGCCAATAGCCGATTGTGTTGCCAATGCCCCGGGGGACCTGTGCATATTCTCCTGTCCGACCAGGAAGCGGAACACATACCTGGTTGTAACATGGCTTTTCGTGCCGATTATCTTCGGGCAATTGGCGGCTTCGACCCTCAATTCCGTATTGCTGGCGATGATGTCGATGTGTGTTGGCGCCTACAGCAGCGCGGATGGACGTTGGGGTTCAGCCCTGCTGCCGTGGTGTGGCATCATCGACGCAACTCCGTGCGCACGTATTGGAAGCAGCAAAAGAACTACGGGAAAGCTGAAGCCCTGTTAGAAAGGAAATGGCCTGAGAAGTACAATGCTCTGGGCCACCTTCAATGGATTGGGCGACTCTACGGTGGAGGCCTCACCATGACGCTCGGTCTATTTAGGAGGCATATTTATCAAGGAACATGGGGCAGCGCCCTCTTCCAGTCTCTCTACCAACCTACTCCAAATAGCCTCTGGCAGTTGACACTGACTCCTGAGTGGTATCTGGTGATCCTGGCTCTCGCTGTGCTCTCTCTGCTCGGGCTCCTTTGGACACCGTTGTTGCTTGCCCTTCCTTTGCTCGTGCTAGCCCTTGGCACGTTGATAGTTCAAGCGGGACTCAGCGCGACTCATGCCTCCTTTATAAATGCCCCTCGTACGCGTATTGCAAAACTGAAGTTGTATGGACTAACGGCATTGCTACATATGTTCCAACCACTGGCACGGCTGTATGGACGACTGCTGCATGGACTTGTCCCATGGCGACGGCATAGTATACCCGGTTATGCATGTCCATATCTGCATACAATTACTCTCTGGAGTGAAAAGTGGCAAGATCCGATTACCAGGCTTCATTCCATTGAAGCGGATCTGCGCGCTCACAGAACCAAGGTGCGAAGGGGGGGCGATTACGATCGTTGGGACCTTGAGGTTCGAGACGGTCTATTCGGGAGGACACGCATGTTAATGGCAATCGAGGAGCATGGTGGTGGCAAACAACTTGTGCGTTTCCGCTCATGGCCGGTCTGGTCATTCGGGGGACTCATGCTGCTACTACTCTTTGCTCTCCTCTCCGCAGGGGCCGCACTCGACGGAGCGTGGGCTGCTTTCGTTATTCTTGGCGGAGTTGCCCTACTGCTTGCTCTAAGCATCTTCGAGGGATGTGCCAATACCCTGATGATACTCCTAAGTGTGTTGAAACAACCAAAGCAAGAGGAGTATCCGCTCTCTGGCGGCTCCCCTGATCTTATCGAAATAGTCAAAATGAGGAGGTTAGATGAGTATCAAAGTCTGGCTCGCAGCGAACACTCTTGACTATCCTCAAGGGGGTGGTCATCTGTGGGTCTATCTCAACTGGGCCCTTGGGTTACAGGCGCTAGGATGTCAAGTGATCTGGTTGGAGTCGGTTGACTCACGGATGCCTGTGCACGAAGTGCATGCACTTACTTTCGCCTTGAAACGTCGTCTGGAGCCATACAAGCTCGCGAAACGCTTGGCGCTTTGTTCCAGAAATGGAGAGCCACTGTCTCAGACAGTGACAGAGAGCTGTATAGACATCGAGACAGCAGCAGAGGCAGACCTACTACTGAATGTAGCATATCGTATTCCTCCTCACTTAGTAGAGCGCTTCCGGCGCTCAGCTCTGTTAGACATAGACCCAGGTTTGTGTCAGATTTGGATGAGCATGGGGCAGCTCAATGTGGCCCGGCACGATATATACTTCACGATCGGAGAGACGGTCGGCACATCAGTAGCACGATTTCCGGACTGTGGGCTGCAATGGCATTATACGCCGCCAGCTGTGTTTCTGCCTGCCTGGCCGCCAACTCGGGAGGATGCCACGACACCATACACCACGGTTTCAGATTGGTGGGGAGAGTGGATGGACTTTCAAGGAGAGATGTACGACAACAGTAAGCGGATTACGTTTCTTGAGTATGCAAATCTCCCATCGCAAACTTCAGTACCATTGGAATTAGCGTTGTGCTTGGGACCAGATGAAAATGAGGAGCGCCTCTTTCTGGAGCAGCAAGGCTGGAAGATTCGCCATGCATGGGAGGTGACTTCGACGCCCGAGCAGTATCGGGCCTATATCCAACACTCGCGTGGTGAATTCAGTTGCGCCAAGCCCTCCTGCATGCACCTGCAGAATGCCTGGATTAGCGACCGAACGCTGTGCTACCTAGCCAGTGGGAAGCCAGCAGTGCTCCAGCATACAGGTCCTAGCCGCTTTCTGCCAGATGGAGCAGGCCTGTTTCGGTTTCACTGCCTAGAAGATGCGGCTCGTGGGCTTGATACCGTGGATGCAGACTACGAGCACCAAAGTTTTCTTGCCCGCAAGCTTGCAGAGGAATACTTTGATGCCTACAAGGTCGCTCAATCGGTGCTGGAACGAGCACTGGCTTAAGAACAAAGCGAGGTTGAAGATGAAAAATTCCTTCGTAAGCCCCCAGTCAAGTGATCGAAGAGTAGCCATTTTGGCCTTTCATAAGATAGGTCAGTTACCTGCTACTGGTTGGGACAGCTGGTTTTACATCCCTGAGGTGACCTTTGCAGGCTACCTCAGCTATCTCCACAAAATTGGCTGGCAGGTGATCGAACTCGCTACCTTTCTCCAAGGTCTCGAAATACCGGCCGCCTTGCCCCAGCGGTCAGTGTTACTGACCTTCGATGATGGATTCCGGTCTATGCGTCACGTGGCGCTTCCTTGGCTGCTCCGATTTGGCTATCCAGCCGTCCTCTTCGTTCCGACCGACTTCATTGGAGGGCACAATGAGTTTGATGCTGGCGATGAGCCGGAAGAAGCCCTATGTGATTGGGACGATCTGCGGGAATTGGAACGCTACGGAATATCGATCCAGTCCCATAGTGCATCACATCGGCACTTTTCCGAACTTGACCTGGCACAGCAAAAAGAGGAATTACTTCGCTCCAAAGCGGTACTTGAGGCAGGGATGAGGAAGCATATCACGGTCTTCGCGTACCCCTACGGGGATGGCGGAGTGGATACGAGTGTACAGCGGAACCTGTTGAAACAAGCTGGCTATATTTCCGCTTGCTTGTACAAAGGAGGGTTAGTTCGCTTACCCGGTGCCGACCCATATCGGCTGGCTCGCATTCCAATGGGGCCTGATACTGACCTGCAAGCGGAACTAGAGCAGGAGTAACCCTGTTTGGATACTCACAGATCTCGTGGCTGTTGTTTCCTAGGTATTGACTTTTACCCAATCTTGAGTTGTGAGCGATGGAGGAAGTCATGCAAACGAATAACTCGCGTGTCCCATCTGACTGTACCACACTGATTGATGTGCTACGTTGGAGGGCACAAGAACAACCAGACCTGCAAGCGTACGGCTTCTTACTGGATGGAGAGACCCAAGAGGTCTCCCTCACCTACGCGGAACTGGATCGCTGGGCTCGCGCGATTGCCGCCCAGTTGCAGGCACTGACGGCACCTGGGGACCGGGCCCTCCTGCTCTTGCCACCCAGCCTAGATTATCATGCGGCCTTTTTCGGCTGCCTGTATGCGGGTGTTATCGCTATCCCCTCTAATCCCCCACGCCTCGAAAAGGGGCTTGGCACACTCGAGAATATTCTAGCAACGACACAGGCAACGGTAGTGCTCATGACGACAGCGCTTCGCTCCACGATGGACGCGAGCCTAGCCCAAGTAACAGCTCTGCAGAGCCTACCGTGGTTAATTACTGATGTTCTCCCAGACGGGGTAGGGGACGGGTGGCGAGAACCGAATGTGGCCAGTAAGAGCTTGGCCTGTCTGTTGTTGACATCAGGATCGACCTCGATGCCTAAGGCGATCATGCTCAGCCACGGAAACCTCCTGAGCAACCTTGCTTTGATCCAATCACGTCTAGAACTGACATCTGAAAGTCGTCTGGTTAGCTGGATGCCTCCTCACGCCAGTATGACAATCCTTCTGGTAACGCTCCTGCCTGTCTACGGAGGGCATCCGGCCACCTTCATGTCGCCGGATGCTTTTTTACAACGCCCCCTCCGTTGGCTACAAGCGATTTCGCGCATGCATGTGACACTTAGCCCCGCATCAAACTTCGCCTTCGATCTCTGTACGCACACGCTCTCCCCGGAAGAGCGAGTGACACTCGACCTCAGTAGCTGGGAGATAGCTATAAACGGCGGCGAATTCATCCGGGCTGATACACTCGAGAGGTTTGCCACTGCTTTTCAACCCTCTGGCTTCCGTCGCGAGGCGTTTTGCCAAGCATATGGGTTGTCCGAGACGATGATGGTTTCAGCAGGACACAAAGGAGTTGTGCCTATGATTAGAGGATTTCAAGGCGCAGCCCTCGAGTATAACCGGGTCATCTCGGCCTCTGAAGACGAGGAGGATGCCCGTCTACTCGTCAGCTGCGGCCAACCTCTGGTCGACGATCACACTGCTATCGTCGACCCAGAATCGCTCGTTCTGTGCCAGCCAGGTCAAGTGGGAGAGATCTGGGTTGCAGGCCCTAGCGTCGCACAGGGCTACTGGAACCGACTAGAGGAGACTGAGCGCTCATTCTACTGCTACCCCGTCGATACCAGCAAAGGCCCCTTCTTCCGTACGGGTGACCTTGGCTTCTTGCACGAAAGCGAACTCTTTGTCGTCGGTCGACTTAAGGAACTCATTATCATCCGGGGTCGCAACCTTTCTCCTCAGAGGATCGAGCTGACGGTGGAGCAAAGCCATCCATCTCTCCGGCCAGCGTCTACAGCTGCCTTTTCAATCGACGTAGACGATGAAGAACGGCTGGTGGTCGTGCAGGAGGTCGAACCACATGTCCAGAATCTTGCGGAAGTGATTGCCATTATCCGCCACGCCATCGCCGGACAGTATGAGGTCCAGGCCTATGCCGTGGTCCTGATTACTTCGGGTTCGCTTCCCAAAACGGCCAGCGGTAAGATCCAGCGACAACCATGTCGCAAGTCTTTCCTCGAAGACCGTCTAGAGGTGATCGAGCGCAGTATCTTGGAGACGGGCAGACGCCCCGAACTCGAGAGCGCCTATGTCACTCCTCGCAACCCTGCAGAGCAGACGCTGGCACAGATCTGGGCGCAGGTGCTCCGAGTGGAGCAGGTGGGCATTCACGATAACTTCTTCCAACTGGGCGGGGACTCTCTCACGAGTATGCAAATCATTGCCCGATCCAGGCAAGCGGGACTGCATTATACTGTTGAGCAACTGGTGGATCATCAGAACATTGCAGAGCTTGCAATGGTGGCGGGGATGGCTCCGACCATTGAGACAGAGCAGGGGTTGGTGACCGGTTCAGCTCCTCTCCTGCCCTCACAGCAGCGATTTTTCGAGCTGCAGCCTCCTGAGTACTATCATCATGGTTTTTATAGACAGTTGACCGCACGGCAACACCTGAAGCCCTGTTTGCTCGAACAAGCGGTGCAAGAGGTGTTCGCGCACCACGATGCCCTGCGTATGCGCTTTTTCTGTGAGGCGGCAGACTGGCGGCAGGTCAATATTGAGTCGGAAGAACACCATGTCTTCTCTTACATTGATTTGAGCTGGATGCCTCCGGAACAGCAAAAAGGTGCCTTGGCGGCCGTGGGAGAACAGTTGAATTATACGCTTGACCTATTAGCCGGTCCGATCGTACGGGTCACGCTCTTTGACCTGGGCCCAGATAAGCCAAGTGTCGTGGTGATCGTCGTGCACCATCTGGTCACCGACGCCATCTCTTTTCGTATCATTCTTGAGGACCTGTGGACATCATATCAGCAACTCAGCCGAGGTGAGACGGTTCGACTCCCACCAAAGACGACCTCGCTCAAGACATGGGCTGAACGACTGGTGGCATACGCTCGATCGCCACAGTTACGGAACGAGTTGGACTATTGGCTGGCTGAGCCACGTAGAAGAGTTGCTCCTTTGCCAGTGAATCCTCTCAGCACCGGGCGTGGTGGGGGACAAGCTCTGTGGTTCAGTGCGGAAGAGACGAAGGCACTTGTCTATGATATCCCTCGGGTTTACGGCACAGAAATCAACGATGTGTTGCTGACGGCCCTTGTGCTCGCCTTTGCAGAGTGGACAGGATTGCGCTCCCTACTGGTTGATCTCGTCAGCCATGGGCGGGATCCAATATTTCCCGATATGGACTTGTCACGCACTGGTGGCTGGCTCGCGACGTTCTTTCCAGTGTTGCTGGATCTGGGAGAGGCACGCGGACTAGCAGAGGAGTTGCGTTTAATTAAAGAGCAACTTCGCCGTATACCCACGCGAGGCCTGGGCTATGGCGTTCTGCGGTACGTCAGTCAAGATCCAGGTGTGGTTGATGCACTTCGGAGCCTGCCTGAGCCGCAGGTAAGATTCAACTACACAGGTACTTTTGATTATGCCTCGGACTCCACTTTGTTTTCAAGTGAGCATCCGCATATATATGCACCTGTGCAAGGTGAGCGGGGAATAGTGGCCTTTGGAGATGAGGGAGAGGAGCCTGAGTTGCTGGTGAGTGGTCAGCTATCGCAGGGGCAGCTATGCATTGTCTTACAATCCGGCCAAGTTGTCCGCGACCCTTCCACCATGGAGCGTCTTGCGCAGAATTACCTTAAGGCACTGAGAACGATCATTGCCTCCTGTCGGAACGTGTAGCTAGTTAGCTCAACTCAGTAATGCACTTTGAGCCGATATGATAGGGATATTCTTCCTGTGAATCGCTTCCTGTAGAAATCGCACACGGACCCCGTGTGAGAGGAACAAAGACAGCACAGGGACAAATTTTTGTCCCTACCCAATTTTCATGCATAGAAAGAATTGGGAGCAAGAACCGAACTATGGGACGAAACGTAAACTAAAATGAAAACGTTTAGCTCTAATTTTCCTGTTTCTTTCGTAAAGTTTATCCGAAAACCTGTGATACAATGAAAATAAAAAAGCAACGAGGTAAAAAAGAAGCATGGCACGAACATGACCTTGGAAGGTCAGCGATGAATGGTGGGAACGGGTTTGCCCATAGCTTTCATCACATCCCCCTCATCTCAAAGGAGGACGAACAGCCGCTGATGATCGACAGATGTTTGCTGCTATTGTCTATGTCTTGCGTACAGGGATTCAATAGAATGCGTTTCCACACGAGTTGGGAGCTTCGAGTACCGTCTACGACCGCTTTTGGTCTTGGGAAGTGCAGGGCTTCTTCCTATGTTTGTGGCAAGCCGAGTTGGAGCACTACGATGAACTGGTCGGCATTGCCTGGGACTGGCAAAGTGTGGATAGTTCGAGGACATCAGTCCCTTTTGCGATATCCCGCCGTCGGATACGCTCCCACGGGTCGCGGCAAACAGGGAACCAAACGGAACCTATTGTGTGATCGTCGTGGACTTCCACTGGCTCTAAGCATTGAAGGTGCCAAGGGGCACGAGAGCAAACTGCTTTTTTCCACTCTTAATGCCATGAGTTTTGATCGCCCAGAGCCAACGGTCGTTGCACCGCAGAACCTATACTTGGATGCGACCTGCGATCATGATCTCATCTACGCAGATTTGTACGAACGGGGCTATGAGCCTCACGTGCGGCTCAATCCCAGTACCACAAATGATACCAGCCACCAGAGGACAATGCCCAGAGCCTGGAACACAGCAAAATGCCTCGATGATGGGTCGTCGAAACTTTTTCTCCTGGCTCAATCGCTAGCATCGCCTGCTGGTCCGGTGGGAAAAGCTCGGCGAAACGTATCAAGCTTTTTGCATCTGGCCTGTGAACGTATGTGTATTTATTACACTTCTCTTCTATCGGTTTTTGCATAAGGTCATAGTAAAGATAGTCAAAGAAACGAATGAGAGAGAAAGGCCAACATTGACTGACAACCGGAAAGATCAGCAGAAAATGTACGAGGCTGATGTTGACACGAATGGCCAGGCCTCTTTGCGGAGAGACAAGACAAAGATCTTGCTGCAGCGCATCCATGCACTTTTGCGCCCATATCAAGGAAGCATAGTAGCGGCAGTGATCATGCTCCTACTGACCAACATCTTGGGATTGCTCTTTCCACTCGTCATTCGCACGTTCCTAAACACGATTGTAGTGCAACACAACAATCGCTTACTCAACCTGGTGGTGGGAGTATTGTTAGCAGTCTTTGTGTTGCAGGCTGCGCTGGGAGCAGTACAAAGTTATCTTATCACCTCCCTTGGTGAGCGGCTCTCGTTTGGCCTACGTACAATGCTTTTTCGTCACCTGCAGCAGTTGCCATTGAGTTTTTTTGATTCCCGTCGCACAGGAGAGCTCATGAGCCGTGTCACAAATGATGTGACACTGTTACAGACATCCCTGACGAGCAATGTTTTGCCTATCCTCTCGGAGGTAGTGATGCTGATTGGAACCATTGTTATTGCCTTCTTGATCAACTGGCACATCACGCTGGTAATTCTTGTCGTAGGGCCACTGGTTGCCATTGTCTCATCACTCCTCGGGCGTCGTATCCGCCATACCACGCTGGGTGTACAAGAAGGATTGGGTGATGCAGGCATTGTGCTAGAAGAAGCTCTTTCTGCACAACGTGTCGTCAAGGCTTTCGGTCGTGAGGAGTATGAGTCTGAGCGATTCATTAAGCGTATGCGCCAATCACTACGCAAGGCATTGCAGCGTGCATTGGCCCAAGCATTATTGGGGCCAGTTAATGAACTTATTGGCTCTGTTGCTATCGTGATTGTGCTCTGGGTTGGTGGACACGAAGTGCTGGCAGGGAGTCTGACAGCAGGGGACCTGGTTGCATTTATGTTCTATCTCTTCATGCTGATTGGGCCATTATGGGCGCTCAGTAACCTCTATTCACAACTTCAAGCAGCCTTGGCAGGAGCCGAACGTGTTTTTGCTCTACTCGATGAAGCGATTGAACCAACGATCAATGATCCTTCGGCGCTGCCACTACCACCAATTATGGGGCAAGTCGCCTTCCAAGAGGTGTCGTTCACCTATCCGACTCCTTTAAATGATAGCAATGGCACGACAAGTACTCTGCAACCGCGTCCCGTTGTCTTGCACAATATAGCATTTGAGGCGCAGACTGGACAGGTGGTGGCGCTGGTAGGACCGAGTGGTGCTGGTAAGACAACAACATTGGCCTTACTCTTGCGCTTGTATGAAATTGATGCTGGGGCAATACGTATCGATGGTAGGGATATCCGCACGGTTTCGGTGCAGTCGCTGCGTGACCAACTCGCCATTGTACCCCAGGAACCTGTACTCTTTGGCGATTCGATTGCCGAGAATATCCGCTATGGGCGTCTGGATGCAACCGATGAGGACGTGTGTGCGGCAGCAACTGCAGCAAATGCAATGATTTTCATTGAACACCTGCCAGATGGGATGAATTCACTTGTCGGTGAACGCGGAGTCAAGCTCTCAGCAGGTCAACGCCAGCGTATCGCTATCGCCCGCGCGCTCCTACACAATCCCCATATCCTTTTGTTGGATGAAGCGACTGCCTCACTAGATAATGAATCAGAGGCACTAGTTCAGGATGCACTAAATCGCTTGATGCAAGGACGCACAACTATTATAGTGGCCCACCGATTAACAACGGTCGAGCGTGCTGATTTGATCTTGGTGCTGAATGATGGGCATATTGTGGAGCGTGGCACGCACCGGGAATTGCTGGCCCTCCATGGAATCTATGCTCACTTGTATATGAGGAATTTTCAAGACCTGAGTGAGCCGGTAGATACGGCCCCTGAAGTGCTAGAGGAGGCAGCTGGCAGGGAGTAGCGATAACACCGGTGATGGACCCAGGCCGAGAGAAAGCGTTGTGCATGACATGCGCATTTGAATTTCCTCATTTTCGCGCTCAGGCAGTCGCGTAGGGGTGGGGGTTGGTGTGAGTTCTCTGCGCGATTGTTCAGCCCTTTGTGCTGTCGATGCTCTACCCCAAGCAAGATGTCGCGTTTGGCCGCCTCATAACTTCTCAGTTTATCCGTGATGATCACTTACGGGACATAGTACAATTCTTTAAGGAGTTTGCGAAAGAATCTCTTGACCGTTTTTTTGTCGCGGCGGCTCTGACCAAGATGGCAAACATATTGACTTCCTGATCCACTGCTCGCTACAAGTAATGTTTCTTGCCACCTGTAGTGAGAACAACTTCGTCTATATGCACTCGTCGCTATAACGAGGGTAGCGGCGACGTAGTTCGTACGCCATCGTGTGCTGTACGTCTGACCGAGCGCACAAACACCATTGTCGCACTGTTTTATAGGTGAAAGAGATCCCTCGCTGTGCCAGAAGCTCCTCAACCATACCAAAAGCTAAGCGAGAAGCGAAAATACATCCAAACCGCTTGGCTGATAATCTCAGATGGGAAGCGGAAACCTTTGTAGTCGGGAACAATGCTATTTGTTTTCATTCAACTTTTCTAGCATAGTATTCAGCTATGTTACCAAGTCAAGTTGACAATACCCTATAGACCAGTTCATTAACTTAATATACGTGAGTTCTGTTTAAGCGAAACCGATCAAGCGGCGAGGAGAGCGTGTTCATCGAGATGCAGACCTGGCTTTTTGTCTTGATGGCAATAGGCAAGCAGCCCAGCGATCAAATGGACAACAAAATTGGTTGGGCTGCGGTGACGAGAATGCTCAATCTGTGCGCATATTCTTGAGTTGGTCAATGATCGACTCAATGATGGCTCGTTTGCGCGAGCCTCAGTTTGTCCGAAAGGTGCATGTATAATGGACCCCATAATCTGTGCAAAGGAAGAGGGGTTGATAAGATATACTCAAGCATGATGAGTAAACAGTATACCAGTGCTTTTAAAGCGAAAGTGGTCCAGGAACTCTTAAAAGAAGAGAAGACATTAGTGCAGATTACATCAGAATATGAAGTGCATCCCACGCAGCTGAAAAATTGGCGGGCGATTGCACTGGAAGGACTTCCTAGTCTTTTCGAGAAACAGGATACTACAGTAGAGTTAAAAGCCACTTATGAGCAACAACA
>JAABUZ0100006821.1_pt1 | contig 14069 bp, 5 predicted proteins | sample 5562091 | NCBI WGS metagenome assembly JAABUZ01 (sample SAMN12813069, study PRJNA571459) | rock metagenome | isolation source: Antarctica rocks | place: Antarctica: Victoria Land, Linnaeus Terrace sud | collected 2015-12-21 | reverse complement strand
AATTGGTACGGCCATCTTCCAAACGCTGGCCGCGCCGCGTGAGCTGGCAGAAGCCGCGCTATGAAAGATTTGTTTGCATGAAAGCTTTGCTTGCCAGCCCGCGCGGCTTTTGCGCGGGCGTTGACCGGGCGATTGATGTGGTGGAAGAAGCGCTGGAAATCTTCGGCGCACCCGTCTATGTCCGCCATGAAATTGTCCATAACGAACACGTTGTCGAGCGGCTGCGGCGGCGCGGCGCGATTTTTACCGACGATCTCGCGGACGTGCCGAGCGGCAGCGTTTTGATCTTTTCCGCGCACGGGGTCGCGCCTGCGGTCCGCACCGAAGCGACGGCCCGGCAGCTTAAAGTCATTGACGCGACTTGTCCCTTAGTCACGAAAATCCATCTGGAAGTTCACAAGTTTCTCAAGCGTGGCTACGGCATCTTTTATATCGGCCATAAAGGCCATGTGGAGACGGAAGGAACGCTCGGCGAAGCGCCGGGCCGCCTGCACCTTGTCTGCGACCTCGCCGACGTTGCCGCGCTGCCGGAGCCGCCGGAAGAAAAGCTAATTTATCTCACGCAAACGACGCTGTCCATTGACGAAACGCAGCAGATTGTGGAAGCGCTCCGGGCGAGGTTCCCGCGCCTGGAAAACCCGCCGAGCGGCGACATCTGCTACGCGACCCAGAACCGCCAGGACGCGATCAAAGTGATCGCCCCGGCGTCCGATGTCGTGCTGGTCATCGGCTCGCAGACTTCCTCCAACACCAAGTCCCTGCACCAAGTCGCGGAGATGCTCGGCGCACGGTCGTATCTGATTGGCGGGCGCGAGGACATCACCGACGCCATGCTGGCCGGCGCGGAGACAATTGGCGTCACCAGCGGGGCCAGCGCCCCGGAAGACCGGGTCCAGGGCGTTTTGGAAGAGCTGCGGGAGCGCGGCGTTTTGGAAGTGGAGTCAATCAAAGTACGCGAAGAAGAAATGGCTTTCACGCCGCCCCGCGAAATGAAGCTGCTGAAAATGGCCTATGCTGCGGGGTCTTGACTTTCGCGCTTTCTTCCGGCTACAATGCTGCATATTTAAGACCGCTGGGGGTGCCGCTTCATCAATAACCATTGATGAAGCCGGCTGAGAGGCAGACGCCAACCCCACGAACCTGATCCGGGTCATGCCGGCGTAGGGAAGCGGGAGGCAGGCTCGTTCGCATTTTTTCCTTTGCAGCAGGCCGCCGTCCCCACTTTCTGAGGCGGCGGCCTTTTGAGCGTCTATTTGTAGGCGTTTAGCAAAGAGAGAACCATGAAAACGAAGTCTGTCCGACGCGCCTACTCCCAAGCGTTTACTTTGATTGAGCTGCTTGTCGTCATCGCCATTATCTCCATTTTGGCGGCGATTCTGTTCCCCGTCTTCCAGAACGTCCGCGAGAACGCCCGCCAAACCGCCTGCATCTCCAACGGCAAGCAAATAGGCCTTGCGGTCATCCAGTACACGCAGGACTACGACGAGACCCTGCCCATTTTCCAGGCGTACAACACGGTGGCATCGGGCGGCGCTCCGGGTCAGCCGGGCCATAAAGGCGTCGAAGACGAGCTTGCGCCCTACACAAAAGCCACCGACTTGTTCAAGTGTCCCGATGATAGCGGTGGGCCAGGCCTTGCCGCCAATCCCTCCACCGCCGGCAAGACTTACCATGATGCTTACGGCTCATCGTATCGGTTCACCCAAGCCTGCTACACGATCATGGGCGGAGTGAACGGCTCCTACGAAGATGACACCGAGCTGGATGACCCGGTCGCGACGGCAGCCGCTGGCCTGACCGTAGCCGTGCCGCACACCGTCACGAACGCCCAATTTGCCGTGCCGTCAGACACCCGCATCATGCGCGACGAGATGATGCCGTGGTTCAGTTCGGCTCAAGACCCCGGCGATGTGTACGGCTACGGCGCGGCATATTATCAGCAGTGGCATCCGCGCGGCGGCACGTTTATTTTCGCGGACGGCCACGCAAAATTTCTCACGTCTGCGGCGGCGTTCAACAAGACTGACGCCACACCAGACGGGCACGGCTACAACGATATTAACCCCGTCACGATGCAGCCGTATTACTACGGGTACGATTAACTGCCATGCGGGTCTTTATTTTAGCAAACGGCGAGCCGCCGTCACGAGCGTTTTTAGCGCGGCTTGCGGATGAACACGATTTGTTCATCGCTGTTGACGGCGCGGCGCTGAAAGCCATGCGGCTCGGCACACTGCCGGACATTGTCAGCGGGGACTTTGACTCGCTGGACTTGGGCACGGCGCGGGAAGCACTGCCGGACGCCGAGTTTTTGCCGACGCCGGACCAGAACCAAACGGATTTAGAGAAAGCGTTCCAAATTGCGCGGGAGCGGGGAGCGTCTGAAATTACGATTGTCGGGGCGGCAGGCGGACGGATTGATCACACGCTCGGCAATTTTAGCCGCCTGCTGCGCTGGCGCGAAGAGCTGCCGGATTTCCCCGTCACTGTCGTGGAAGACGGCTCGGAAGTGCGGGCAGTCACGGGTGAGACTACGCTGACGACGGAATCCGGCGATGCCGTCTCGCTGCTGTCGTATGACGGTAAGGCGCGGGTGAGCATTCGCGGCGTCCGCTGGCCGCTGGAAAACCGTTTGCTGCCGCTCGGGGTGGGGGGACTGCTCAATGAAGCCGTCGCGCCGGAAGTCTGCATCACAGCCACGGGCGGCAGCATTTTGGTCTGCCACCTGCAGGCATGGCGGAGGCGGCATCCGTGAGCGTTAATCTGAACGGAGACTTCCGGGCGGCGTTCACGGCGCTGGACTGGAGCGTTCTCGGCCTGTACCTACTGTTCCTGCTGGTCATCGGCTTTTGGCCCCGGCGCGAGACGACGGACGATTATCTGATCGCCGACCGAGGCTTAAGTCTGCCGGTCTTTGTGGCGACGCTGGTAGCGACCTGGTATGGTGGTATCTTAGGGGTCGGCGAGTTCGTCTATACGTCGGGCGTCGTGAACTGGACCACGAACGGGCTGCCGTATTATGTGTTCGCGCTGCTGTTTGCCGTGTTTCTCGCCCGGCGGGTGCGCGGCGGCGCGGCGCATATCTACACCATCCCGGACAAGCTGGCGGAAGCGTATGACACGAAAACGGCTCTGCTTGGGGCTGTGTTTGCGTTCGTCTATGCCGCGCCGTCGGCGTATATTCTGATGACCGGGACGCTGCTGCATATTTTGTTCGGCTGGCCGCTGCTGCCGGCGATGCTGGTCGGGATGGCGTTCTCGGTGGCGTATGTGTTTCAAGGCGGCTTTCTCGCGGATGTCCGGGTCAACACGCTGCAATTCTTGCTGATGTTCGCGGGCTTTATCACGGTCGCCGCCGTATGCTTAACTAAGTTCGGCGGGCTGGCGTACTTAACGGCCCCCGGACATCTGCCGCCGGGGCATTTGAAGCCGCTGGGGACTTACGACCTAGCATTTGTAGTGGTCTGGTTCTTTATCGCGCTGGTGACGCTGACCGATCCCGGCTTTCATCAGCGCTGCTACGCCGCCAAAACCCCCCGCGTCGCCGCGCTCGGCATTGGCCTGGCTGTGCTGTGCTGGATGCTGTTTGACGCGCTTTCGACAACGACCGGCCTGTTCGCCCGTGCCCTGCTGCCGCATCTTTCCGACCCGAAGACAGCGTTTCCCGCCCTGGCCGAGCGTGTCCTGCCGCCAGGCCTCAAAGGCCTGTTTTATGTCGGAATGCTCGCGCCGATCATGGCAAGCACCGTGTCGTACACGTTTATCGCCGCCGTGACGCTGGGGCGTGATTTTGTCTGGCGTCTTAAGCGTGACCCGGACGCCTCGCAGGTTCCGGCGTATACCCGCTGGGGCCTGGCGCTGACTTCCGTGCTGTCCGTGACAATCGCGCTTTTGATCCCGTCCGTCGTCCATCAATGGTACTTCTTCGGGAGCGTCTTTGTGCCGGGCGCACTGCTGCCGCTTTTGGGGGCATATGCCGCGCCGCGCTGGCGTCCGCCGCCGGCGTTTGCATTCCTGTCCATGCTGCTGGGGGCGGGGACCGCGCTGTCCTGCCTTTTGTGGGGGTGGGGGCATGGCGGCTTCGACGACCCGCATTTCCCGCTGGGCTGGCAGCCGATGTACCCCGGCCTTGCCGCCGCCGCTTTGGCTTACGGCGCGGGCCTGCTGCGAACCAAGCCACTTCCGGCATTCCGCCTGCCCGATGTGCCGTAATCTCTTCTTCTCTAAGCGGGCGGCAGCGCTTCAACGCGCCTCAGCAACTCGAAGATCGCCGGCTTATTCCCCGCAAAAAGACGGGGTTTTAGAACGCCCTTTGACCCTTCTCTCACGCCACACCCCCCAAATGCCAATAACTGAGTATGTCTTCTGTTATTACGATGTTCACCAAGCAGGCTAAGCACAACCCCGACGCGGCGGCAGTCGTGTCGGCTGACGGAATGCTGACGTATGAAACGCTGTACGCGCAGTCAAATCAGTTGGCGCAGGCTTTATTGGCGCGGGGCGTGGGCTTAGACACGCCGGTCGGCGTCTGTTTAGATCGGTCCGGGCTGATGCCGACCGCGCTGCTCGGCGTTCTAAAGGCAGGCGGCGGGTATGTGCCGCTGGACCCGTCGTATCCGCAGGCGCGGCGCGACTTCATGCTCGCGGATGCCGGGGTGCGCCTGGTGCTGACCCAAAGTTCCCTGGAAGCGCAGGTGCCAACCGGCATTGAAACGCTTTGTTTGGACACGGACTGGCCGCAGACTGAAGAGGCCGGCGCGGTTTCTGAGACGACGCCTGACGCCGACAGCCTGTTCTATCTTATCTATACATCGGGGTCTACGGGAACGCCCAAAGGGGTGCGGATGGGCCGCCGGGCCATCGCAAACCTAGCCAAATGGCAGCGGGAAGCCAGCTTCCGGCCTGACGCCAGAACGGCGCAGTTTGCGGCGCTTGGGTTTGACGTGTCCGCGCAGGAAATCTTTGGAACGCTCTGCGGCGGCGGAACGCTCTGCCTCGTGCCGGAAGCCTTGCGCTCCGACCCGCAGGGCTTAATCGGCTTCCTGGACGCGCACGCCGTTGAGCGGCTATTTTTGCCGTTTGTCGCTTTGCAGCAGATGGCGGCGGCAGCGGAGCCGGGCCGCTTGTCCGCGCTTCGGGAAGTCATCACAGCGGGCGAGCAGCTTAAAATCACGCCCGCGATTCGGGCTATGTTCGACCGGCTGCCGGACTGCACCCTGCACAACCACTACGGGCCGTCGGAAACTCATGTCGCGACGGCGTACACCCTATCCGGGCCGTCATCAAACTGGCCGGCGCTGCCGCCGATTGGCAAGGCGGTTCCGGGAATGCAGACGCTGGTGCAGGGCGGCGAACTATATCTCAGCGGAAGGCAGGTTGCCGAAGGGTATCAGGGGCGGCCTGACCTCACCGCCGAGCGCTTTGTGACGCTGCCCGGTACGGACGCCGGATCGCGCTGGTACAGTACCGGCGATCTGGCCCATGTCAATAGCATGGGCGATTTGGAGTTCGGGGGCCGGGCCGACGGTCAGCTTAAGATACGCGGCTTCCGGGTGGAACCGGGCGAAGTGGAAGCCGCGCTGCTGACGCACCCCGGCGTTCGGGCCGCTGCCGTGAGTGCTTACGAGTTCGCGCCGGGCGACACGCGCTTAGTGGCCTATGTCGCGGCTTCCGAACCGCTCGCTGCCGATGTGCTGCGGGGGTTTCTAGCCGAGCGCCTGCCGGACGCTTTAGTGCCGTCGCGCTTTGTCCAACTGGAAACCCTGCCGCTGACGCCGAGCGGCAAGACCGATTACCGGGCGCTGCCGCCGCCCCCGGCGGACCGTCCCGCGCTTGCGGCGGCGTTCCAGCAGCCGGCGGCGGGGTTAGAGACCGCTATTGCCCGGCTCTGGTCGGAGGCGCTGGGCATCACGCCGGTAGGCGTTGGTGACAGTTTTTTTGACCTCGGGGGCCGCTCTTTGCAGATGGTTCAAGTGCATCAAAAGCTGCGCGGGCTTGTGCCGGACGCCGAAATCACGGCGCTGTTCCAGTACCCGACCATCCGGGCGCTGGCCCGGTTTCTGACCGAAGGCGAGCCGGGGCCGTCTCGTATTACAGTTAAGACGGCGGCAGACGGCGGTGGCATTGCCATTGTCGGCCTGGCGGGCCGCTTTCCCGGCGCGGCAAGCGTCTCCGAGTTTTGGGAGAACTTGACAAACGGCGTCGAGGCTATTACGCACTTTACAGACTCGGAGCTTGCGGATGCGGGCATCGCGCCCGAGACGCTGCAAAACCCGGACTATGTCAAAGCGCGGGGCGTGTTACAAGACGCTGACAAGTTTGACGCCGCGTTCTTCGGCATTCCGCCCAAAGAAGCCGATGTGCTGGACCCGCAGCACCGGCTGTTTTTAGAGTGTGCGTCGGACGCTTTAGAAGACGCCGGCTGTGACCCGGAGACCTATCGCGGCATTGTCGGCGTCTGGGCCGGGAGCAGCCTGAATACTTATCTGCTGGCTAATCTCTGCGGCAGCCGTGCCGATATTGAAGAATTAGTGCAGTCGTACCAAGTTGGCAACTATCCAATTCTCGCGGGCAATGACAAGGACTTTTTGCCGACCCGCGTCTCGTATAAGCTGAACTTGACCGGCCCCAGCCTGTCTGTCGGGACCGGCTGCTCGACTTCGCTTGTGGCAGTCGCCCAGGCGTGCCAGAGTTTACTGGCCGGGCAGTGCGGCATGGCGCTGGCGGGCGGTGTGTCGGTGGCGTTCCCGCAGACGCGGGGGTATCTGCATCAATCGGGCGGCATGGTTTCGCCGGACGGCGCGTGCCGGGCATTTGACGCGGACGCGGCAGGAACGGTGTTCGGCGGCGGCGTGGGCGTTGTGGCGTTGAAGCGGCTGGCCGACGCCGTCACTGACGGCGACCAGATTTACGCGGTCATTCGCGGCTATGGCCTCTCCAATGACGGCTCGCAGAAAGCAAGCTACACGGCCCCGAGCGTAGGCGGTCAGGCCGAAGCCATCTTCCAGGCGCAGGTTATGGCCGGGTTTAGCGCCGACACGATCTCGTATGTCGAAGCGCACGGCACGGGAACGCCGCTCGGCGATCCTATCGAAGTCGCCGGGCTGACCAAAGCCTTCCGGCGCACGACGGACAAGACCGGCTTCTGCGTTCTTGGCACGGTCAAGCCGAACGTCGGGCATTTAGAAGCGGCGTCGGGCGTGACGGGTCTCATCAAGACCGCGCTGGCGCTGAAATACAAGAAGCTGCCGCCGACCCTGCATTTTCGAATTCCCAACCCGCGCCTGAACCTGGCGGGCAGCCCCTTTATCGTCAGCGCAGAACTGACGGACTGGCCGGAAGCGGAAGGCCATCCGCGCCGAGCCGGGGTCAGCTCGTTCGGCGTCGGCGGCACCAACGCGCACGTTGTTTTAGAAGAAGCGCCGCCCGTCAGCGGAGTTCCAAGCGCGAGCGGCGACTGGCAGGTGCTGACGCTGTCGGCACGAACGGGAACCGCGCTGGACGCGATGACGGACAACCTGGCGCGGCACTTCAAAGCGCATCCTGAAACCAGTTTGGCCGACGCCGCGCATACACTCCGAACCGGGCGGCGGGCATTCGCGCACCGCCGCATTGCCGTCAGCGCGTCAGCCGAAGAAGCCGCGCTGACGCTGGAAACGTGCGATGCCGGGCGCGTCATCACGCAAACAGTTCCCGCGCAAACGCCGTCGGTCGCGTTCCTGTTCCCCGGACAGGGAGCGCAGCAGGTCGGGATGGGGCGCGAACTTTATGAAACGCAGCCGGTCTTTCGAGACGTGATGGACCACTGCTGCGAAATCCTAAAGCCACCCCTGGGGCTGGACCTGCGCGAAACGCTTTATCCAAATGCGGGCGACGAAGACGCGGCGCAGGCGCGGCTGAACCAGACCGGGCTGGCACAGCCGGCGCTGTTCGCGTTCGGCTACGCCCTCGCAAAGCTGTGGCTGGCCTGGGGCGTGACGCCGTCGGCGATGCTCGGCCATAGCGTCGGGGAATATGTCGCGGCCTGCCTCGCCGGAGTTTTCACACCCGAAGACGCGCTTCTCGTGCTGGCGGGCCGGGCGAAGCTGATGCAGAGCTTGCCGCCCGGCGCGATGCTGGCGGTCCGGCAGCCGGCGTCGGAAATGTCACCCCTGCTCGGCCCCTCGCTCTCGGTGGCGGCGGAAAACAGCCCGTCGCTGTGCGTCGTGTCCGGCCCGGATGCGGCGGTCGAAGCGCTGGAAGCGCAAATCGCCCGCAGCGGCGTCGCCTGCCGCCGCTTGCCGACTTCCCATGCGTTCCACTCGGCGATGATGGACCCGATTCTGGGCGAGTTTACAGAGCTGGTTCGGAGCGTCCCGCTGTCCGTGCCGACTCTGCCGGTCGTGTCTAATGTCTCAGGAACCTGGCTAACGGACGCGGAAGCCACCGATCCGGCCTACTGGGCCGCGCACCTGCGGGCGTCGGTGCGATTTGCCGACGGGCTGGAAACCCTGCTGGCCGACCCGAACCGCCTGCTGCTGGAAGTCAGTCCTGGCGTGGTTCTGGCCCCGCTGGCGCGTCAGCATCCCGCCAAGTCAACTCGCCACGAAGTCCTGTCGTCGCTGGACGGCGGCAAGAAAAAGCTGCTTGCCGATGCCGCGTTTTTACTGACTGCCGGTCGCCTCTGGTTGTGCGGCCTGCCGATTGACTGGAACCAAGTTGCCTACGGGCAGGCCCGACGCCGCGTGTCCCTGCCGACTTACCCGTTCGAGCGAACGCGCTACTGGGTTGAACCCGTGCGCTCCGCTGCCGCCCCTAAATTGGAAACCACCGTGCCTGTATCTGCCCCAATCCTGCCTACGCCTGCTGCTCCTGCCGCGAGTGCGCCTGACCGAACCGAGCGCCTGCTGCACGCGCTTACCGAGCTTCTGCACGCGCAGTCCGGCATTCCCGTTGCCTCGATTGCGCCGGACGCGACGTTCCTGGACCTCGGCTTTGACTCGCTCTTCTTGACCCAGGCCAGCACGGCAATCGGGCGCAAGTTCGGCGTGAAAGTGACGTTTCGGACCCTGCTGGAAGACGCGCCGACACCGGCGGCTCTTGCGGCGCATTTGAACCGCATCCTGCCGCCCGACGCCGCGCCCGCCGTACCGGTCCCGGCGACGGTAATTTCCGCCCCGCTGCCGGCGGCGCAGACTCCCTCCGCCGGCACTCTGGAACAGATTATCAGCCGCCAGCTCGCGCTGATGGCCGAGCAGCTTGACCTGCTGCGCGGCGGCGCGGCTGTTCCGATAACCACCGCCCCCGTGGCCGCTGCTGCCGCGCCTAAGACTGCCGCACCGGCGGCGTTTGGGCCGTTTAAGCCGATTGACGCGAAGCCGAGCGGCGAAATGACGGCGCACCAGCAGGTGTGTTTAGCGGACTTCGTGGCCCGGTACGCCCAGCAGACGCCGGAGTCGAAGCGCCTAGCGCAGCTCCATCGCCCGCACTTGGCCGATCCCCGTGCCGTCGCGGGCTTTAAGAACTACTGGAAAGAAATGGTCTATCCCATCGTTGCCGAGCGCTCTGCCGGGGCGCACTTATGGGACGTAGACGGGCGCAAGTATGTGGATGTAACGATGGGCTTCGGCACCAATTTGTTCGGGCATTCCCCGGCGTTCATTGCCGAGGCAATCCAAAAACAGCTCGCGCTAGGGATGGAGATTGGGCCGCAGTCACTTCTGGCCGGGGAAGTGGCCCAAATGGTCTGCGAGATGACCGGCACGGAGCGGGCGACGTTCTGCAACACCGGCTCGGAAGCGGTCATGGCGGCGATGCGGGCGGCGCGGACAGTCACGGGCCGGACCAAAATCGTTTACTTCACCGGCGATTATCACGGGACGTTTGACGAAGTACTGGCCCGAACAAATGGGGCGGGGGCCGTGCCGATTGCGCCGGGCATCCCGGACTGCATGACCGCAGAAATCGTCATTTTGGACTACGGCACGCCCGAATCACTGGACAAGCTGCGGGCGCTTGCGCCGACTCTGGCGGCAGTCCTGGTCGAGCCGGTGCAAAGCCGCCGCCCGGACTTGCAGCCGGCAGACTTCCTGCGCGAAGTCCGGCAAATCACGGCGAACTCCGGTGCGGCGCTGATCTTTGATGAAGTCATCACGGGCTTTCGCATTCATCCCGGCGGCGCACAGGCGCATTTCGGCATCAAGTCCGATATGGCGACTTATGGAAAAATCGTCGGCGGCGGGCTGCCCATCGGCATTGTCACGGGCCGCGCCGAATACCTGGATGCGTTTGACGGCGGACAGTGGCAGTTCGGCGACGAAAGCTGGCCGGAAGCGGGCGTGACGTTCTTTGCCGGGACATTTGTCCGGCATCCCCTCGCGCTTGCCGCCGCCAAAGCAACTTTGCTGCACCTCAAGGCGTCCGGCCCGGCGCTTCAGGAAGTGCTGAACGCACGAACAGCGCGGTTTATCAGTACGCTGAACGCGCACTTTGAGGAAATCGAAGCGCCGGTGCGCTTAGTGCATTTCGGCTCGCTGTTTTACTTTAAGTTTGCCCCGGACTGGAAATGGGCCAGCCTGTTGTTCTTCTATTTGCGCTCCAAAAACATCCACATCTGGGAAGGCCGGCCCTGCTTTTTGTCCACAGCGCACACCGACGCCGACATTGAGCAAATTGTCAGCGCGTTTGAGGAAAGCCTGACCGAGATGCAGGCTGCCGGCTTTCTGCCGCAGCCGCCTGCCCCGCAAACCGTTCCCCAAACGATCCCGCTGACGGAAGCGCAGCGCGGGGTTTGGATGACGACGCAGATGGGCGCGGACGCTTCGTGCGCGTTTAATGAGTCAGTTGTGGTTGACTTAGTAGGGCCGCTAGACGCGGCTGCCCTGGAACTGGCGCTCACTCAAACCGTCAACCGCCATGAGGCGCTCAGGGCGACAATCCTGCCGACCGGCGAAGGCCAGCAAATCGCGTCTCGCGTGACCCTCATGCTGCCCCAGGATGACCTTTCGGGCCTGGACCTCGCCGCCCATGAAGAGCGCGAAGCCGAGCTTCTCGATGCGGAAACACAGACGGCGTTTGATCTGGCGTATGGGCCGCTCCTGCGGGCGCGGCTGATCCGGCGAAGCGCAGACCAGCACCGGCTGGTGCTGACCGCGCATCATATCGTGTGCGACGGCTGGTCGTTCGGCGTTTTGCTGGCGGACCTTGCGGCGGCGTATTCCGAACCGCAAAAAAGTCTTCCTCCCGCCGCGTCGTTCCAGAAATATGCGGCCTCGGCGGGGCCGGAAGAAGCGAACACCGAGTATTGGGCGGGGCGGCTGTCGCCTGCGCCCGCCCCGCTGCGGCTGCCGGCGGACCGGGCGCGGTCAACGCGGGGAACGTATGCCGGCGCACGGGTCAGCCGCCCGGTGCCGACGGCGCTGGCGCTGAAGCTGAGGCAGCTTTGCTCCCGCTCCGGCACAACTCTGTCGGCGGTGCTGCTGGCCGCCTACACGCTGCTGCTGCATGGACTGGCGGGAACGGATGACGCGGTAGTCTGGGTTCCGGCGGCGGGGCAGGCGCTTGAAGACAATCAGCAGTTAGTCGGCCACTGCGTCAGCCTCCTGCCGATGCGTGTTCAGGCCGAAGCGCAGATGTCGTTTGCGGATTACCTGCACGCCACCCGCACGGCGCTGCTGGACGCGATGGACCATCAAAATTATAGCCTCAGCGACGTGATGCAGGCGCTCCCGGTCCCGGTCCCGGTCCCGGTGACTGTTATGTTTAACTTAGACCAGTTTCCCGCAGACTTGGACTTCGGCGGGCTGGGCGTCAAAATCGGGCATCCGCCGCGCCTGTTTTTCCAGTTTGATCTCGGCCTCAACGTCGTGGAAGAAGGCGGCAGGCTGGAGCTGGAAGCCGATTACAGCACTGATTTATTTGATGCGCCAACGATTGAGCGCTGGCTGGAGAGCTTCGAGCATCTGCTCGGAGCGGCGGCGTCAGACCCGCAGGTCTGCATTGAAACGCTGTCGGCCCGTGTGCGTCAAAACCAGCCCAAGCCCGCGCTTCTGCCGGACGCTGCTCCGGCGCTGCGCCCTGCCGCGCCGCCGGCACGAACGGAAGCGCAGACGGTCACGGAAATCCGGCTGGCCGCGCTGTGGCGCGAAGTGCTGGGCGTTCCCGACGCCCGCGCTTCCGACAACTTCTTTGAGAGCGGCGGGTACTCTTTGCTTGCCCTGCGCCTCTACGGGCGCATCGAGCAGGAGTTCGGGGTGCGCCTGCCGCTGCCGACGCTGTTCCAGGCTCCGACCCTGGAAGCACTCGGAGAAGCGCTTGACCGCGCCGTTCAGCCGCGTCAATCGTCCGCACCGGCAGCGTCCACACTGGTTCCGCTGCGGGCGTCGGGCAGCAAGCCGCCGCTGTTCTGCATTCATCCCGACCACGGACTGGTGCTGTTTTATCAAGCGCTGACTAACCGCCTGCCGCCGGACCAGCCTGTTTATGGCCTGCAGGCGGTCGGCGTGGACGGCGGCGAAGCGCCGCTGACATCGCTGGAAGACATGGCGGCGCGTTACATCAAAGACATTCGGCGTTTCCAGCCGCACGGCCCCTATCACCTGGGCGGTTATTCGCTCGGCGGAGTTTTGGCCGCCGAGATGGCCCGGCAGCTTCACGCGAACGGCGAAGCGGTCGGCTTGCTCGCGCTGTTTGACGCCTATGCGCCGGTCGCCTACCAGCAGAGCTTGATTGACAAGCCGCGCTTGCAGCGGCTGGCGGGCCATCTACAGCTTCTCAAAACCGGCTCGCCGAAGGCGGCTTTGCAGACGCTCGGCGAGAAGGCGCGGGAAGCGGTGCAGGGCAAAAAAGCGGACTGGCAGAAAGCCGCCGCCGAGCTTGCCGGCACGCTTGCCCCGGAGCGGCTGGACGCGCTGCGGGACGTCATTCTCGCCAATGAAGCGGCGTTCTTCCGCTACGAGACGCCGTTCTACCCGGCACGGGCGACGCTGTTCCGGGCCGCCGAAGTCAGCGTTTTTGAGGAGCGCGACCCGGCCCTCTGGTGGGGCGATGCGTTCACCGGCGGCCTGGAAATTCACGATGTTCCCGGCGTCCATCTTTCCATGATGAACGAGCCGCAGGTACCCTCGCTGGCCCTGGCGCTTCAGCTTTCTTTGGACAAGGCAGTTCTGTGATGCTTCAAGATGGAGAAGTGCATGTCTGGCGCTGGGATTTGGACCGGGAAGAAGCTCAGGCCGCGCTGCTGCCTGAAGACGAAAGAGCGCGGATGGAGCGCTTCCACTTTGCGCTGGACGCCCGGCGCTGGGCCGTCTGCCGGACCCTGCTGCGCGTAACTTTGGGCCGCTACCTTGACCTTGCGCCGGGGAGCCTGAAGTTCACGCTCGGACCCTGGGGAAAGCCCGGCCTGCGCGGCTGCCCGCTGCGGTTCAACGTCTCACATTCGGGCGGCGCGGCGCTGCTGGCGGTTGCCTGGCGGCGGGAAGTTGGGGTGGATTTGGAGCGCATCAGCCGCGTGCTTTCGCCCGAAGAACTCGCTTCCCAGGTGCTTTCCAAGCGGGAACAAGCCTGGCTGCGGGATCAGGCTCCTGAGCGGCGCGAGTCGGCGTTTCTCACGCTCTGGACGGCCAAAGAAGCCTATGTCAAAGCGACCGGACTGGGACTTTCTTTTCCGCTGACGCGGCTGACACTGCTGCCGAAAGTGGGAGCCGACCGATTTGAGCCGTCGCAGATCGTCTCGCTCTGCCCGATTTTTGTCTGCCGCTTAGACGCTGGGCTGGATCATCTGGCGGCGCTGGCGCAGGAAGGCGCTCCGGCGGACGTGCGGTACTTCGGCTCTGCGGACAGCGTCCCAGAACTCGTGCAGGACAACAACTCAAGCGCGGCTTGACTGATGCGCCGCTTGCGGCAAGTCCTGGTAGTGCATGACCGAGTCCGTGCCGCAAAGCTGGGCGGCGGCAAGGGCCGACTGTGCCCGGTAAATCAGCTCGGAAGCATCCGGCACGTCAGGCGTGAGCTGCACAACGCCAAAGCAGGCCGTCTGGGGCGGCCGTCCGCCCGCCATGCTGCTTCCGGCAAGGCCGGTTCGCATCCGCTCT
>JAABUZ0100006820.1_pt1 | contig 14069 bp, 11 predicted proteins | sample 5562091 | NCBI WGS metagenome assembly JAABUZ01 (sample SAMN12813069, study PRJNA571459) | rock metagenome | isolation source: Antarctica rocks | place: Antarctica: Victoria Land, Linnaeus Terrace sud | collected 2015-12-21 | reverse complement strand
AGGCGCGGGGGCAGGAACGAGCGCGGGCCGGCGCTGGCCTCCAGCCGCTCGGGATGCTCCCACGAATACAGCATCAGATACAGCGAGAAGAGGGACTGCGCGAACAGCAGCAGCGCGATGACGAGAATAAAGAGCCCGAACATTACTCACTCCTCATCGTGACGATGCCCGCCACACGGCGGTACCATGCGTCTTCGGCTTCCACCAACTCCGCCACGGGGCCATTGGCGCGGCGTGCGACCCAGGTGAAGCGCGCGTTGACCGTGTAGTTCCACAGCGTCGCGACGCCGATGGCGACGAGGTTGGCGACGAGGTAGTGCAGGCGCAGCGTCGCTGTCAGCGCCGCCAGCGTCACGAGCGAGACGACCAACCCGCCGAGGGTGACGAGGTTGTAGCGGGCCACGCGGCGCGGCCAGGGCGTCCGGCCGCGCGCGTCCCGGAAGGTCCAGCGGTCGTTGAGCGCGAAGTTGCCCAGGATGGCCGCCTCCGTCGCCACGGCGGCGGCGGGCAGGTAGGCCCAGTGGCCGCCGTGGACGAGCAGGTAGAGCAGCGCCGTGTTGAGCACGGCCCCGACCCCGCCGACCAGCCCGAAGCGCGCGAAACGGCCCCCGTGCCTGGTCAGCGTCATCCGGGCGACGGCTAGCCACGCCGGCGTCGCCCCCCGCGAGAATCTAGCGGAACCAATCACGTGTGACGGCCCTCCATGACGCCGGCGCCGGCGTAGGACGGGATGAACTCGACCGTTTCGGTCAGCGGCTCGGCCGGCCGGCCATCGGACGCGACCGCGACATAGGCCGGCGCGGGCAAGCGTCGCCGGCGTAACCGCCAGACCACCGTCGCGGCTTCGAGCATGATGCGCGAGGACATTTTGGAGTGGCCGGCCGTGCGGTCGGGGAAGATGATGGGCACTTCGACCAGGCGCAGACCCGCGCGATGGCAGAGGTAGTTCATCTCGACCTGGAAGCCGTAGCCGTTCGATACAACGCCGTCGAGGTCGATGGCCTGCAGGGCTTCGCGCCGAAAGCACTTGAAGCCGCCGGTGCAGTCCTTGATGGGGAGGCCGAGGAGCGTGCGCGCGTAGAGGCTGCCGCCCTTACTGATGAGGTGGCGTAGCGGCGACCAATGCTCGGCGCGGCCGCCGGGGACGTTGCGCGACCCGATGACGACATCGGCCTGCGCGGACGCGCGCAGCAGCGCCGGCAGGTCCTCGGGACGGTGCGAGAAGTCGGCGTCCATCTCGACGATGCGCGCGTAGCCGTGGGCGAGGGCGTCCTTGAATCCCGCGATGTAGGCGGAACCAAGACCCTGCTTGCCGGCGCGGTGCAGCACCCGCACGCGGCCCGTCGACGCGGCGAGCGCGTCGGCCAGCCGGCCGGTCCCATCGGGGGAGTTGTCGTCGACGACGAGGATGTCGGCGTCGGGGGCGGCCGCGAGGACGGCCTCGACCAGGGGAGGTAGATTGTCGCGCTCGTTGTAGGTAGGGATGATGACGATCGATCGCATGATGTGTGACTCCAAGATTGCGTCGTAGTCGCGGAGGGGCTGTGCGGAGGGGCTGTAGGGGCTGTAGGGCTGCCATAAGGGCGTGGACGAGTGTTCGCCGCGCCGCGGCGCTCTGGTCGGCCTCATGCCGCATGGCGCACATCGCGGGCGAAAGCCCGCGATGTGCGCCATGCGGCATGAGGCCGACCACGGATATGCAATGATGAACACGAAAGACCAGGCGAACCCGGCGGCGCATGGCGCGCCACTACGCGCGCGGCGAAAACACCAAAGTATCCGCCGCGATAGGACCGCGTGATTGTTGGGTGGTCGGGGCCGCGCGGGAGGGCTGATCCCGCCGCCAGGCCGACCGTCAGGGAACGCGCGAACAGAAACGGGGACTACACCGCCTGCTCGCCGCATTGGCGCCACGCCCTTCACGACGTATTGTGACAGGGCGTTCCCTCGCGTGGGCATCGTCGCCCACATCGCTACGAGGATAACAGGCCGCGCCACATGTGTCTAACGTGCCGCTAGCATGCAACACCGCAACATTTTCGTCGCTTTGTTGTAGGAGGTCGCCGCGCGACAATCCCCCTCCCCCTCCCCTCCTTTCCGCGTACGAGACCCCCAACGGGTGAGCCAGCGCACTCCGTCAGCATGGGGGCATGCCCGGCCGCGCCCGCAAGGACGGCGGCAAGCCGGTTCGCGCCCCGCGCCTCACCCATCTACCCATTAAAGACGCTCAGGCGGCCGTATTTCTTACGTGGCTCTTGCACGACGATATACCGTGACGCATCGCGCCTTTGCATCGCATCGACGCGCCGTACGGGGCGGTGCGGAGCCGCACGGCGTGCCGCACGGGCTATAGCCGCCGCGATCCATGCCGCGAATTCCGTGGGACGAAAGCGCGCCTTTAGTTGCTCTATTGCATCAGGCTGACGTGGGAGGGATGCCGGGAGCGGGCGCGCATAGGAGTGCGCGCCCACTGGCGGAGTCACTAAAGTGCAGATGCTGGTAGAGCATGCCATGCTTGTCGGGGTAGCCGCCGAGGATGCCCTCGGCATTGACGGCCGCAGCGGTGCGGTTCACCTGGTGACACGTGATGACGGCGTCAGTCGGGAACGCGCCGGCGTCAAGGGCCAGCGCGCTCGGGACGATAGTCGCCGCCGCGGCCGCCGTACGTATGACGACGTGCGCGGTGAGGGCTAAGGTCGCCAGGATGACGATAAGGGAGGAGTTGACGACGACCGCTCCCGGGCTGAGGGACGAGATGCGTCGCGCTTACGCGTCATGTGGGAGTTCATGTTGCCGCGTGACATCACCAGACGCGCAAAAACATCCATGCCCACCTGACAAGTGCTCATGACGTTTTCGTAGCCCCCTTGGGCCGTTTTCTGGTGATCCACCGTCCCGTCACATGCGTATTAGTAAGCATCCGGCGACAGAACGCGGTCGCCCCCTGCCGCATCCGCCATCCTCCCGGCGGGGCAGAGGACAGCGGCCGCTACGCGCGCCGGATGAAAGAGAGACTTGTTATGGCAGCCCACTTCACCGACAGAGACACACACACGGACACAAGCGACACGGCGGCCATCCTCAGTTCGCGCCGGTCGATCCTCAAGAACGCGGCCATCGCGGGCTTGGCCGTCACCGGCGCCGGCTTGCTCACGGGCAAAGCGGCGCACGCCGCCGCGACGGCCGACGACCGGCCAAGCTTCGACCCGACGGCCGATCACGCGATCTTCACCGTCGCGCGCACCGCGGAGCAATTGGCGATCACGTTCTACACCAACGGCGTCAAGAACGCGGCCACGCTCGGCATCACGGGCGACAATCTGGTGTACCTCAAGGCCGCGCTGATCGAGGAGCAGATCCACCAGATCTTCTTCAGGACGCACGGCGGCGCGTCGCTGGCCGCGACCTTCAGCTTCCCCGACCCTAAGACGTTCACCGATCTGCAGACGTTCATCGCCACCCAGCAAACGCTGGAAGGGGCCTTCGACTCGGCCTTCCTGGCCGCGGTCAAGGAGTTCGCCCAGCTGGGCGAGCCGCGCCACGCCCAGATCGCCGCGCAGATCGCGATGGTCGAGTCCGAGCACCGCGTCCTGGGCCGCGTCATCGCGGGCCTGAGTCCCGCCGACAACTGGACCTACGCCCCCGTGCTGGTCCACAAGGTCGCCGATGCCCCCGGCGTGCTGGCCGGGGCCGGCTTCCTGAGCCCGAAGGACGGCAACCGCTACACCTACCAGGAGGTCACCTTCACCGATCCGGCCCACGACCCGCTCGGCTTGAGCGCGATCGCCGCGACTATCATGTACAAAGACGCGCCCTTCACCGTCTCGAATGACCTCATCATCCAGGGTGATTAGCGGGCAGGGTGAGCAGCCGGCTTTCCCTTCCTCGACGACTACGCTAGGCGGGTGAGACGGGGCCGGGACTGGCGAGCGGCGGCCGGGCGTGGCGGATGATGGGGGAGGACTCATCCGCCACGCCCGCCCACCCGTCTTAGCCTGCGTGAGAGTGCGTCATTGACTCTCGGTAAGAGCGTCATTGACTCTCGGTAAGATGAGGGTGAGCGCGGTGAGGGTGGCTGACCCCGTCAGTGAGTGGCGCGATGCCTTTTCAACGACCTGTCGCCCCCTCACCGTCGCTCTCGAGGCGTGACTTGATAGGAGCTGTGTTCGGCGCTTGAAAAAGGAGACTCCGTAATTGACGTTTGCATAACCCATTAGGTCTTCAAGTGGGACGTGTCAATGGAGTCAATGTAGGTGCCAGAAGGCTTGTCGGACCCTACAAAGCGTGCTTGATTGGCTGGCGGCACATGGGTCTATACAGCCACAAACGTCAATTACGGAGTCTCTGAAAAAGTGGGCTCATGCCCACATTTGATACCGATGGCGAAGTCCAACAGCCCTCCGCTTATTCGGGCGATGACTTCTGCAAGGCCATAAGCGACGAGCGAAACGGGTCGCGGAACCCTGCCAATTCGGCTGCCGCAGCCGTTCTGGCGACTTCGCCATCGGTATCACATTTGATGATGCCGGTTGACAGCTGAGTGCTAGCTATAGTGGGACCGCCTCCCACACACGTTTGAGGAGGCCAGTGAGCCCTGTAGCCCGGCTTTGGGGCGTTCTACCAGCCGATTGTCGCGCCACTCGCAGCAGCCCTGAGCGACGTTAGCGCCCTCATCATCAAATGTGTGCATGAGCCTTAAAACCGCCCCACCATGTGAGGCCGCGACCACGCCCTGTGAGCGTCTTCCCCACAAGCCAACGGCCGATCATCCGTGGCGTCGCGCGTCAGTGGGACGCCCGCAGTGCGCCTAACACTACTTTGGCGACTTCCGAAATCGCTATGCATCGTAACCAATCCACACTGAGTCTGACGCTGGTGGAACGGCCCTGCAAACCATGCCACCAGCTACAATATCTAGTCGCCGGCCATGAAAACGGCATCACGCCAAAGTAGTGCTAAGCAGGTGCCCACAAGTCTGGCATGGCCTATCTGGGCGTGATCTAGTGCAGGATTAAAGGGCTTACTTTGCGGCATCGTTGAACAACCGACTGCGGCCCGCCTGTCGTTTACCATGTGACCACAGTCGCGAGCTTCGGCTGCTGCAAATAGACCGCTTTAAGACGACACTAGGCGTGAAAACCGTGCCAAATTTATGGTCATGTGCTTAGCTCGGACGGAGTACGGGACCCTCGTCGACGTGCGCTAACACCTCCGCCCACGGCTGCGACGATAGGGGAGGCGCCTATCGCCCGCTATGCGCCCACGATCGCGTTGTCATGGCATAATTTCTGCACCGCCTGCCCCCCGATGGTGGATCGTGTTGGCCGCGCGGGCCGTGTCACCACGACCAGCCGTCACGCATAGGCCTACCCGGACACCGGCGTCGTCGACGCACACACCATTGTCCCCGCGCGCGGGCACGGTGATCCAATGTGGCTGCTCGCGCGTATGCTGCTCGCGCGTATGATTATGAAAGGGGAGCCCGCGCTCCGACCGGCACGCGCCGTATCGGGCAACAAAAAAGGAGGAGGAGACAAGAGAGCGCATCGCGCGCTACACTGTCACACCAGGCGCGTTCATGAGGTGTCGATGAACGGTGGCCGTTGCGTGTCGTGCGTGGATTGATGAACGCGGGGGTGATAGACTGGGCCACAGGCCCGACGCGATGCGGGTGGCGATAGTGTCTGTGGTCGCCGAGCGACGGGGTGGAACCCTACGGTGTATCTGCTTATCTACGCGTGTAAAGTAAAGAAGGAGAGATAACGATGGGAACAGCTAGGGTGAGAATGATCGCCAGGACCGGCGCGCTGGCGCTGGCGCTGGCGGCTTTGCCGCTGGCGACGGCTGGAGCCGCGAGTCGGTCCACCGCCTTCACGAACTACCAACTCGGGACGGCGTACGTCGGGCAGAGTTGCCCCGGCAGCACGAGCCCCTGCACCAACCACGCGTCGGAGCCACAGATCCGGGCTGACAACGCGGGCACTTTTTACGGCGCGTCCGAGAACGGCCTTGGCGGCGGAACGAATGGCTGGAAGTCGACCGACGGCGGCCGGCACAACAGTTATCTCGGGGTCGTCAACGCGGGCTCGACCAGCAACAACACGGGCTTCGCGCCCGGAGGTGGCGATGTCGACCTGGCCACGGCGCCCGTCAAAAACGCGGCCGGCTACTACAACGTCTACGTGGCGAGCCTCTCGCTGGCCAATATCACGGTCGGGACCTCGCGCGACGGCGGCGACACGTTCACGCTCAATCCAACCAGTGCGAGTGTCCCCGTGGACGACCGGGAATGGGTCGCGGCCGACAACGAGAATAAGGTGTGCTTGAGCTACCACGACATCGCGACCTCGAACATCGATGTGAACTGCTCCTACGACGCGGGCGCGACCTTCACCCAGCTCGGTGACGCGATCGACCAGGCGCACCTCTACAACGTCAACAACAATGAGATCGGCAACCTGGCCATCGACCCGGCGAGCCACATCGTGTACCAAACCTTCTCCGGTATCGACCAAGGCGACCTCGCCGGCAGTACCCTCGGCACGGGCGTCGGCTACCATGTGGTGTACATGGCGGTCTCGACGGACGGAGGGAAGACCTTCGCCGACTACAAGGTCTACGACAACCCCACGACCTCGACCTCCTACGGCCATCAATTCGTCAACGTGAGCGTCGATACAGCTGGGAACGTCTACTCTGTCTACAGCGACAACCACAACGTGTATTACAGCTTCTCGACGGACCACGGCCAGACGTGGAGCGCCCCGTCGCAGATCAACAAGAGCCCCGCGAACACGGCCATTGAACCCTGGAGCGTCGCCGGTGACGCCGGCAAGCTTGATGTCGTGTGGTACGGCAGTTCCTACTACGACGGCGTGACCACGCCCGACAACTACCCCAGCAGCGCCTCCTGGAACGTCTACTTCGCGCAGAATCTGAGCGCGACGACACCAGGAAGCGCCTTTAGCCAGACCACGGCCTCGCCGATCAACCACTATGGGGGCGTGTGCGAGAGCGGCATCGGCTGCACGGGCAATCGCGACCTCTACGACGATTTTGGTGTAGCCGCGCGCCCGACAACGGGTCTGACCTCCATTATCTACAGCGACGACCAGTACGATCCGGCTCAGCCCACCGGCTGCACCCAGGCGCAGACCAACAGCGCGTCGTGCGACCATACGAACATCGCGACGCAGACAAGCGGCGCCGGGATCTTTGCCACGACCACGTTAAAGAAGTAACCGACGTGTGAGACAGGCGCTGTCGCTGGACGTCGAGCGACAGCGTCACTGACGAGCGCTCCCTTGCCTACTCGGGCCCTAGCTGAGGACCTGAGCAGGCAAGGGAGCACTCGTCGATCGTGTGTCACAACGTGAGCGCACATAGCCGGCACGGGCGGCGGTCTGCCGACACACAGCGCCCGCTCAGACGGCGCCGATCGTGGCGACGTCGCCACGGAGGACACGCGCCCGCGCGCCTCCAGCAGGCGTCGAGCAAGGTGAGCACGGCGGTAGACTGCATGGGGAGGGCCTCCTTCAGTGGCACGATGTGTGAGTGACATCCCATCGTACCAGCGCACGGAGTCCCTCCCCGTCATTTTGGATAATTCACGAGCCCTGTCGAGCGCGCGGGGACCAAAGCGGGGAACAAAGGATAGGAGTACGCTATAAGTGCCATCGAAATGGCGACCTTCATGTGAGCGATAGGCGAAGCAGGTGAGGTGCAGGGAGTTTAACTCCGGCCCAGGTCGGGACAACCACACGCAGTGATGATGCATCCCTATCGCTCACGGCCCTGTGGATACCGCTAATGCGGCATAGGCAGCAATTGTACAGCGGAACGGAACGTCATGCGGCTCATCAATCAGGCGGTACAGGTCACGTATCACTACTCGGTGTACTTCACGGCTGATCTGTTTGCACCCAGGAACCCTTTGCTTGTAGATGTTGTTCAGACCAACGGAGCGGATTGGCCACAAAAGATCCTATGTGTCATCGATGGTAGCGTCGCGTTCCACCACCGGGATCTCATCGACGCCATTGACGCCTATTGCCAACACCATCGGGACACCCTCTCGTTGACCTGCTCACCCTTGGTCGTCGAGGGCGGTGAACGGATCAAAAATGACGACGGGAGTCTAGCCCTGGTTCAGGCGGCGATCAATGCACAGGGCATTTGCCGACACTCCTTTGTCATGGCGGTCGGTGGCGGTGCCGTGCTCGACGCGGTTGGCTACGCGGCGGCGACGGCGCACCGAGGTGTCCGGCTCATCCGCGTCCCGACGACGGTTCTGGCACAGAACGACTCGGGGGTTGGCGTCAAGAACGGTGTCAATGCCTTCGGCAAGAAAAATTTCCTCGGCACGTTCGCGCCGCCCGCAGCGGTCCTGAACGACTCCCGTTTCTTGACGACCCTCTCCACGCGCGATTGGCGGAGCGGCATCTCCGAGGCCATCAAGGTCGCACTGCTCAAGGACGACACGTTCTTCGCAGCCATCGAGGAGCAAGCCGATCGCCTGGTCCGGCGTGACATGTCAGCGATGGAGGACCTTATCTACCGCTGTGCCCAGCTGCACCTGGAGCACATCGCAACGAGCGGTGACCCCTTTGAATTCGGCTCCGCGCGTCCGCTCGACTTCGGCCACTGGGCCGCGCATAAGCTCGAGCACCTCTCCGGCTACACCGTGCGCCATGGCGAGGCCGTGGCGATCGGCATTGCCCTCGATTCAACGTACTCCTACCTCGTCGGCCTGCTGCCCGAGCGGGACTGGCGGCGCATCCTGGATCTCTTCTTGGCCTGCGGCCTGGCCATCTATGCTCCCGAACTGGTGCGGCACCTCGACGACGGCGACGATACGCGCTGCATCCTGCGGGGTCTTGGGGAGTTCCGGGAGCATTTAGGGGGCCAGCTCACGGTAACGTTGCTCGAGTCCATCGGGCGGGGCCGTGAGGTCCACACGGTGGATGAAGAGATGATGAAGAGGAGTATCGGGTTACTGCAGGCGTATCAAACTGGTCATACTGATGTCACCATGCTGGAGGTACGACAATGAACGCACAGGTCGGCCGGTGCCCGTTGACGCAGCGGCAGCTGATCGATATGTATTTCCTGGATATGCGCGCCAAGGTTCTCGACCTCGCGGCCTTTCTCGACCGGATGGATCGGGCCGCCGACCGCAGTGCCGAGGACGATTTTCGCCTGGTGGCCCTGCGCCAAGCGTTGCACGCGCTTGGAGAGGAGACGCCGCGCCGCGCCTACGAGGTCCAGATGCTTTTCAGTGATCCCACGACGACGCCGCGGGATCACCTGGACCGCAAAGGGGCGTTCGGCGCCTTCGACCACGACCGACAGGAGGCGCAATGATGCGGTACATCGATATCCACGCCCACATGGTCTCCCGCACGACCGACGACTACGAGCAGATGGCCCTCACGGGCTGCGTCGCGCTGACGGAACCAGCCTTCTGGACGGGGTATGATCGCCTGTCGCCGGTGGTCTTCGCGGACTATTTCACCCACCTGACCGAGTTCGAGCCAAAGCGCGCGGCCGCCTACGGGATTCAGCACTACTGTTGGCTGTGCCTCAATCCCAAAGAGGGCGAAGATCGGGTCCTGGCGCGCGAGGTGCTGGAGATCATTCCCGGCTTCCTCGACCGGCCGACGGTGCTTGGCATCGGCGAGATCGGCGTGAACCGGGTCACGCGCAACGAGCTCGCCACCTTTGCCGACCACGTTGATCTGGCCGTGCGGTACAACCAGCTCATCCATATCCACACCCCGCACCTCGAAGACAAGTACAAAGGGACCGCGGCGATTGTGGACGCGCTGACGTCCGACGGCCGCGTCACACCGGGCCGCGTCATGGTCGACCATGCGGAGGAACACACCATCGGCATGATCCTTGACCACGGCTTCTGGACGGGGCTGACCCTCTACCCGCAGACGAAGACCTCGGCGGCCCGAGCCGTCGACATGATCGAGATGTACGGCAGCGAACGTTTGTGCGTCGCATCGGCCTGTGATTGGGGACCTAGCCTGCCGACGGCCATCCCGCACTTCATCCTGGAGATGCGCCGCCGCGCTCATCCCGAGAGCTTGATCCGGAAGATCGTCTACGATAACCCGGTCACGTTCCTGAGCGCGTCGCCGCACTTCGGGCTGACGACTGAGCGAGCCGCGACCGCCGAACAAGAGCCGGCAGCGGTACAGAGACAGAGAGGGTAACACCGATGCGCGTGGGGTCTGATGATTTCTTCCACCTGACGTACTGCACCAATATCCATCCCAGCAACGGATGGGCTGGGGTGTTCGCCGCCGTGCAGCGCTACGCGCCGGCGCTCAAAGCGCGCCTCGCGCCCGATCGGGCCTTCGGGATCGGCTTGCGTCTCTCGGGCGTTGAGAGCGCCGAATTGCTGGAGGGTGACCATCTCCAGCAGTTCGCGGCCTTTCTGCAAGAGCACGATCTCTACGTCTTCACCCTCAATGGCTTCCCCCACGGCCCTTTCCACGGCCAGCCTGTGAAGGCCGCGGTCCACGCGCCCGACTGGCGCGACGAGGAGCGCGTGCAGTACACGCTGCGGCTGATTCGCATCCTGGCGTCCCTGCTGCCCGAGGGCCTGGACGGAGGCATCTCGACGAGTCCTCTCTCCTACAAGCCCTGGGTCGACGTCGGGGACACGGCACTGTGGGAGTGCGTGACGCGCAATATCGTGCGGGTCGCGGAGGCGTTGGTCCAGGTCAAGCAGGAGCAGAGCAAGCTTATCCATCTGGACATCGAGCCGGAGCCAGACGGGCTGCTCGCGGATAATGCGGAGGTCATCCAGTTCTACACGCGCTGTCTGCTGGACGACGGTGCCCGCATGCTCGCCTCGTCCCTGGAGGGCACCAGAGAGGAGGCGCGTGGGCATATCCGCGAACACATCCGGGTTTGCCTCGATACGTGCCACATGGCCGTGGCATACGAGGAGCCGGCGCGGGTACTCGACCGGTTCTCCGAGCTTGGCATCAAGGTGGGCAAGGTCCAGATTAGCTCGGCGCTCGCGGTCCTCTTTTCTCAGGATGAGACTGAGCGGGCAGAACTGGCCCGCGCGCTGCGGCCCTTTGCGGAGTCGACGTACCTGCACCAGGTCATCCAGCAGAACCGCGACGACACCATCGAGCGCTACCCCGATCTGATCGACGCGTTGCCCCATATCCAGGATGGCCGGATCGCCCAGTGGCGCATCCATTTCCATGTACCGATCTTCATCGACCACTTCACCGCGTTCGGGTCCACACAGGCCACCATTGAGGCTGTGCTGCATTTGTTGGCACAACGCCGGTTCAGCTGCCATCTCGAGATCGAGACGTATACCTGGAGCGTCCTGCCGGGGGACCTGAAACGCGACCTGCTGGACTCGATCTCGCGTGAGTTTGCCTGGGTCCTCGACGTTGGCCTATGACACGCACGTTTCCGGCAGCGCATGTGCCTCGTTCGCGCGGCAGCGTCTCCGTAGCCATCTCGCGCTGGCGCGCATCTCCAATAGCCCGACCGTAATCAGCGATGCCGTGGCCGGCGCGGCCCTGGCCGATGCGCGTGGGCCGATCGTCATCACCGCCCTGGTCGCGCTGGCTATGGTTCTCTTTTACACCGCCGGCATGTACCTGAATGACCTCTGGGACTACGCCATCGACTGCCGCCAGCGCCCTGAACGGCCCCTGCCCGCCGGCCTCGTGTCTCGCTCCGTGGCCGCGGCGATGGTTGTGGTCCTCTTTGTCGCTGGCGGCAGCGTGCTCTGGAGTGTGGGCCGCCGCGCATTCGTGAGCGGACTCGTCCTCATCGCCCTGATCGCGATATACGACCGCTGGCACAAGGAGTACGCGCTCAGCCCCCTAATCATGGCGGCCTGCCGGTTCATGGTGTACCTGACCGCCTTCCTCGCTTTGTCGTCGCGCGTCTCCGCGACCGTCGTGATCCCGGCGGGCATGCTTGCCCTCTATGTCGCCGGCTTGACTTACGTGGCCCGCGGTGAGCATAGCCTGAGCATGAGCAACGCCGGGCTGGTAGCCCTCCTCTTCCTGCCGGTCCTGTACGACGCCACGCGTCCGATGCCGCTCGAGACCCTGCCCCTACTCCTGGGCTTCGTGGCGTGGGTGGCCTACAGTGTCTCGTTTGTTTATCGTCGGACGCGGCAGATTGGTCGCGCGGTCGGGCATCTGATCGCGGGCATCTCGCTGGTCGACGGCCTGGTCCTCGCCATGACGGGCGCCACACCCGGCGTGGTGATGGCCCTCGCCACATTCAGTCTCACCCTGTTGTTGCAGCGCTATGTGAAGGGAACGTAAGCGTGCGGAAAACCGTCGTCATCAACGCTGTCGGGCTCACGCCCCGGCTTCTCGGCCCCATGACCCCGCACCTGTGCGCCTTCCTTGAGCACGGTGCGATGGCCGCGATCAACACGGTGCTCCCGGCCGTGACATGCACGGTCCAGGCGACCTATCTGACCGGCGCATATCCCGACCGACATGGCATCGTCGGGAATGGATGGTACTTTCGCGACGAGCATGAGATCAAGTTCTGGCGCCAATCGAACGCGCTCGTGCAGGTGCCCAGCGTGTGGGAGAGGGCCCGCGCGCTAGACCCGACGTTCACATGCGCGAATCTTTTCTGGTGGTTCAATATGTACTCCTCGGTTGACTATGCCATGACGCCGCGGCCAATGTATCCGGCGGACGGGCGCAAAATACCCGACATCTACACGCAACCCGCCGACCTGCGTTTCGCCGTGCAGGCGAAGCTCGGCCGCTTCCCCCTCTTCAACTTCTGGGGGCCGAACACCTCAATCCGCGCGACCCAGTGGATTGCCGACGCGGCGATGTGGCTTGATCGGCGCAAGGACCCGACGCTGACGTTGATCTATCTGCCGCACCTAGACTACTGTCTGCAACGGGTGGGCCCAAACCCGGCGGGCATCGACAAGGACCTGCGCGACCTGGACGCTGTCTGCGGTGAACTGATCGAGTACTACACGGGCCGCGATGCGCGCATCGTCATCCTGTCGGAATATGGGATCACGGACGTGTCGCGGCCCGTGCACCTCAATCGGGTGCTGCGGGAGCGGGGGATGTTGGCGGTGCGACAGGAACTGGGGCGAGAGATCCTCGACGCGGGGGCGAGTGTGGCATTCGCCGTGGCCGACCATCAAGTTGCGCATATCTACGTGAACGATCCGGCGCGGCTGCCGGAGGTGCGCGCACTCGTGGAAGTGACGGAGGGGGTGGCGCGCGTGCTGGATGAGGACGGCAAACGAGCGGCCCATCTCGATCATCCGCGTGCGGGGGATCTGGTGGCGATCGCGGAATCAGACGCATGGTTTACCTACTACTATTGGCAGGACGAGAGCAAGGCGCCGGACTATGCCCGGACGGTGGACATCCACCGCAAGCCCGGCTATGACCCGGCTGAACTCTTTGTCGACCCGGGGCTCACGGCCCCCCACGTCAAAGTTGCCTGGACCTTACTCAAAAAACAGCTCGGCTTCCGCTACCTCATGGACGTCGTGCCCCTGGACGCCTCCCTCGTACGTGGCTCACACGGTCGTGTCGACACGGTATCCCAGGACAGCCCGCTTGTCATGGTGCAACAACCCGATCTCCTCGGTACGTCCGAGATCAATGCGACGAGCATGTGCGATCTCATTCTTCGCCATCTAAGCACACGACCATAAGTTTGGCCCATTTCTCGCGGCGCCGTGTCGCGGGGGAATGTGAACGCTACTCAATTTACGGCCACTTGATACGATAACCGCCGCCATGCTCGTCCTGCTTTCTATCGGCTCTACAACGACATCAGCGAATTATTTTTTCCAAGCAGCAAGGACGACGGCATGAGCATCGGAAATGGTGCCCCAGCGTGGCCGTCAGTTATCGTATCGAATGGCCGGATTTCGCGTAGCGAACACAGGGGAAGCGTCAGAATTCAGAATACACGGCCATAATCCGCCTCATTTCGGGCTGCCAGGCTACGTTGCACATCACTTAATCGTCGCGGCAACCCGTTTCCGGGGCCTGATTAGCAATAGAGGTTGTCAC
>JAABUZ0100006819.1_pt1 | contig 14071 bp, 16 predicted proteins | sample 5562091 | NCBI WGS metagenome assembly JAABUZ01 (sample SAMN12813069, study PRJNA571459) | rock metagenome | isolation source: Antarctica rocks | place: Antarctica: Victoria Land, Linnaeus Terrace sud | collected 2015-12-21 | reverse complement strand
ACGCGATGGAACCCTGCACCGTTGGGGACGCGCGATGCCGCCGTCAATGATCTCACCGATGCGTTTGACTTCTCGGCCGCAGGTGGAACGGCTGCCGCGCCAGGTCTCCCCGCCACGGGCAGTGGGGGGATGCAGTCGGGGAATGACCACACGCTGATTAGCCTGCTCCTGTTCGCCATGCAACTGATTGGATGGCAACTGTTGCGTCTGGCCGCGGTTGCAACGCCTCGTCCGCGCCGAGTCGATGCGCAGCGGAGAAACGGCGGGTAGTGTAACTATCAGATTGGATGAGATGGTGCGCGAAGCAGCGAAAAGCTACCCCGGAGCGCAGTTCGTCCGCTCGGAGGTGGCCTCAGATGGAGAGCGGGCCATCGAACGGACGCACCAGGAAGCTGACTACGGACGGCAGGGGAAGGGATCGATCTTTGGGGCATTCCCGCCTGCGAGTGGGGCGGCCCTCACCGTGCCCTACAGCGGGCGGACGATTGCGAACGGGACCGCCTTCTTGGAGCAGGTGGAGTGCGTGTATGCCGTGCTGGATAACCTGAGCACCCATCACGCCACCGACGTGCTCCTCTTCTCTTTGGGACATCCTCGCTGGGAGTTCGTCTTTCAACCCACCGCAACAGCGTACCTCAATGTGATCGAACCGTGGTGGAAAGGCTTGCGCTCCCTTGCCCTCATGGGCCGCCGCTTGGAGAGCTGGGAGGAGGTCTGCCAGGCCGTGCAGAACGCCACCTCCTATGGGAACGCCCACCGGCATCCCTTCGTCTGGGGCAACCGCCACCGAGGCCGCCCCCGCCTCGCTCGATTGGCCACTATCGCCTAGAATTGCCGGATGGACCACTTAGACCCTGTGCATCATCCCGTCGTTGCGGGCCCGATGCTCCCTTCGCTTGGTCAGATACCGGGTGGCAAGGTACCAGACGATCAGGACATTGATGACAAACGAGATCACTTTAAATGGCGAGACGTGCTGGGCGATCTCCCAGATTTCGTATGGGAGTAGGGCCGCTGTTTCCACCACGATGAAGATCTCGACCCAGAGGATATTCCGCCACAGCCCCCAGACCTCGATCGCTTCGAGGACAGCGTATGCCACTGCTCCACCCGCCACCAGTAGTTCAGTCTTGAGCGACAGCACGGGAACCAGGCCCATCAGCAGGTTGGCCAAACGATCGTGCGGGTCCGCCAGTATTTCGCCACCAAAAAGTTCCCGAAAAGGCTGCGTCTGCTGCCTGGAGTGGAAGACCAGCAGGCTCACCGCGATGAGTACGAGGGCCACGCTCCACACACTTTTCTGGAGCGAAATGAGCAGCAGACCGATGGGGCGGCCGGAGCGCATGCGGTCTAGCATCGATCAGACCAGGCCCTCAATCCTGAACACCAGGGCAACACCGAGCCGGGGGAGCGTTGTGGGAGCGATGCCAAGCCAGGCGGCGCTGGCGAGCCAGCCTCCCAGTACGTCACTGGGATAGTGGACCCCGAGGTACCGCGACTGAGGCCAACGGCAATTACGAAGGTGACGCCCACCACGACTACGGCTCCCCGAAGCACCGGCCGCAGATTGGCCCACGCAAACCACAGGATCAGTCCCATCAGACAGAACGTCGCCATCGCGTGCCCGCTGGGTAAACTCAGTCCCAGGGTCGCGGCGTGGGTGAAGAGCGACGGCCGGGCCCGATGCATAGCAAGTTTGAGGATGGTATTGAGCGCCCCTTCGCCCAGCATGACTGCCGCAGCGGCCGCCGCTTCCCATCGCCGTAGATCCAGGAGCAGGCGGTAGCAGAGAAATGCGGTCGCCGCGCCAATGACGGGGATATAGCCGAACTCGGTTAAGAGGTACATGACGGCCGTGAGATAGAGACTGGCATGGGTATGGATGGCGAGCTCAAGTTGCACATCGGCAGGCATGGTGGTGTGCAGGCGCACCGCTGTCGCCAGCACAATGAAGCCCACAAACGCGAGGATCGCGGGCCAGAGAACCCAGCGCGGCACGGCCAACGGCGCACGACCGGCCTGGAGCCAGCGCACCGCCTCTGCCGTGTCCGACCAACGCGGGAGCCGCAGAGACTGTCGGTTAAAGTTCACCGGCTACCATCACCTGTGTGGCCGCCACATGAGCAGCGCATGCATGCGTGGGAACGCCGCCAGCACCGGGTGATTCCAGGCGCGTGGCAGGGGCGCCATTGCGGTGACTATCGCCGCCAACAGGACAATGACCACGCTTCCAACGACATCGATTGTGTGATGCGCACCGACGGCAAGTCGCCCGAGGGCAACCAGCAGCGTACCAGCAGCCAGCGGCCCGATCCACCGTCGGTCGATCCAGTACAGGGTCGCGGTGAGCGCCGCGACCAGCAGCGTATGATCCGAGGGAAAGCCGTTGTCGGCCGAGACAGGCATGAGCGGCACGGTATGAGCCACCATATAGGGCCGTGGGTCAGAGATGAACCGGGCTGCAATCCTTGCTAGGAGGATCGACCCGAGCATCACGACACCAATGCGTGCAACGGTTGCAAACGTCAGCGACTCACGTTGCCGCCATATAAGGAGCAACCACACGACCAGAAGAAGATAGACCAGCAAGCTAGCACAGAAAATCGCCAGTACGCGAACGACGGCAGATTGAGACGCCACGGTTGCCAGCGCCGATTGAAACCGATCATCCATTGGGTGGCCTTTCTGGTCGTTCTGTCACCCTACGTGCTCACCACGGCGATTGTGGGCGTGCCGAGCACCGATCATCTGACGTGCTGCTGGTACTGGTCGAGGGGACCCGGCATCGCTCGCTCCGCTTCCGCCTCCAGCCGCGCCTCGTTCCGTTTCAGGAAAACAAATGCGGCTACGACAGCCATCACCGCCAGAACGACCGCGACTTTGCCCAAGGTTCCCGTTATTCGATGCACCTCTTCGCCGAGAAGATAGGCGCTCAGCCCGTACAGCGTTGCCCAGGTGATCCCGCCCGCCGCGTTGTAGACAAGAAAACGACGCCACGGCATGCGGTTGGTGCCTGCAAGGAAGGCGGCCAAGGCCCGCAGGACAGCGATGAATCGACCAAAAAACACGACCTTGCCACCATGTCGCAGAAAGAGATACTGCCCGAGTTTGAGACGCGCTTCATTCAGATGCAGCACCGGGCCGTAGCGACGAAGCAGTCGGTAGCCTCCCTCGCGTCCAATCCAGTAGCCGAGGTTATCACCCAGGATCGCCCCCACAGCCGCCGCCAGTATCACCCCGGTGATGCTGAGCCTGTGGGTCGAGCCAGCATAGATGGCCGCTGTGAAGAGCATCGTCTCCCCGGGCACCGGTATCCCTGCGCTCTCCACCGCGACGAAGAGCAAGACGGCGAGATAACCGTACGCGGCAATGAGGTGGGTGAGATCCTGCGTGGCGAGATGGAACATACGCTCCGGTCTTCTTTCTGGCTGTGGAACAACGAGCGAGCTCGAGGAAATATTGCAGAGCCAGTGGTGCTCTATCTCTCGGGCGCTTTCTGGTGTTCATATATTTCTTGCGCGAAGGCGTCCAGTACAATCATGCATCGCGCGACAGCGGCGACCGCGTCGCTCCTTCCGGGTGCGCCAAACGTGTCACGCGCTTCAACACGCGCCAGATACTTCTGCAATCGCTCCAGGTTACTCTCCTCGTCTTCGAGTTCGGCAAAAATAAACTTGCCTTTGCGCCTTTCTCTGGCTATCTCTTCCTGAAACCGCTCGGTCTCGTCGATGACTTCCTGGTACTCTTCATCCCTTGCCCTGTTAAAGGCGGCAACCGTTTTCTCATGCCAGACAGTACCGGGTGAACTGGTAGCGAGTACACTCGCTTCGCCTCCATACTCCTCGACACGCTGCGCCAGACGCGCGTAGGCAGCACGGTTTTCGTCAGATGATGGGAGGAGGCACACGCCGTGTTGAAGCGAGAGGGCACCTAGCCGACGCGTCTCACGCCAGATGGTCGAACGGGCCGAGGACGGCTGACCAGGAAGCCGATAAATCAGCAACAACCACGAGGCATGCCGGTGGCACGCTGGTGTGTTCCCTTGCGTTTGATCATTTGTATCATGCAACATATGTTGCATGATACCATGGGCCTGGTGACATTAGCACTGGAGGTCAGCGACGTGGGTGACTTTGCTGCCCCAATACTCGATCGTCTGCACCGCGTGGAGGTCCGTGGTATGCCGCATGTACTCCTGTCACGGTGTCATCGCTCCCAGCCGTCACAGACGGGGAGCACCACACCACCGTCCACTACTCGCTCATGCTCAACTGCCTGACCGTCACCATGGGGATCTGCTGATACCGCCAGGTCGCCATCTCCTCATCCTCACGGAGGATGCCGGAACACACGCGCCGTCTCCCTATCTCCGGTCGCTTCGGACCCGGCGCTGGGGCTGGTGCACGACGCCACTTCAAACGGCTCCACGATGTTTTGACGTTCAGTGGGTACCTGGTCCCCCTCGCCCACCATGACGCCCCAGGGCTTCCGTTGATCACTTCAGCGCGACCGTGTGTCATGCTCCTGGATCTAGAAATGCCACGTATGAATGGCTGGGAGTTCGTCCACACCCATCATCAGACACCGCTCCCGCATGGCGCCATCATTGTGATGACTATGGCACGAGACGGAGCTCACCACGCAGCGGCGTTGCAGGTCGCCGACGACATCCCCAAGCCCTTCGACCTGGACCATCTCCTGAGCTTGGTGGATGGTCAGGTTCGCGCACGCCCAACTACGGAACCGTCTGGGGAGCGGATGCGTAATCAAGGAACGCAAGCGCAGGTGTCACCACAGTCCCCATGTACCTGACAAGTAACGCTCGGCATGGTAAGGAAGCGCCTACTGCGCTTCGTCGCCCCGTGTTCGGTTCCGCTGCTCCTTGCACGACATGGAACGCACAGGGGGCCGAGTCTTGGTTACTTGCTGTTCCAACACGGAGTCTTGTTGGAGGGCCGTGGAGGTTGAGGCCATCAGCCGCACACGGCAACCGGCATGGACTCCTGATTCAGGCCGCTGCTCACAGCAGCAAGCCGCGAACCGTACCGAGCATATTGGGGTGGGCACCTCTCTACCAGAGAGAAGCGTACGCCGCGTGTGTTCTGGTGCCAAGGACATGCCGCAGAGCGGCGACGTGCGATGTCCTAAAACAACATCGGCATCCCGCCAACTGACCAGGATCACATGCCGCCACTGACCGCTATCGTATCCGCTGCGCCTGTGCACGTCACAGCAGCTTCCGTAACATGGGGACCACAAGCGAAGTGCCACTGGAGGCGGCGCGTGCCACTCCAGTGGCACTTTCTGCACCGACCCACCCCTCTAGCAACGGTGCGGCACGGCTCGCTCGCCCTTCCAGGCTCGGTGTGCCTCCATGCTTCACCATTGCGCAGGTCGCGTTCACACACCATGCTTCCCAGGAGCACGGACACGGTGTCTGCTCGTGCCCGCATGCACGCGTTCCTTGGAGCCGCTGCCCCAACGGCAGAACGCGCCCGGTCCGCAGCGAGGAGATGCGCGGCGATGGAAACGGCAGCACACAGCGACGTGCGCGTGGGGATGATCAGTACCTATCCCTTGCAGGCCTGCGGGATTGGCACGTTCGCCCACGATCTGGTGCAGGGACTGCACGGCATCCCGCGACCCGTCCGTACCGTGGTGGCCGCGATCAATGGCGTCCACGAGCACTATGGCTATGACCCGCTGGTACACATGCAGATCGAGGAGTTGGACCGGGCATCCTACCTGGCAGCAGGATACCAACTGAACCGCATGCCCATAGTAGATGTTGTGAGCATCCAGCACAACTTCGGCAACAGGCCCTTTGGAAGCATTGAACAGCGCGGAGGCCGCGTCTCACTGAGATGGGTTCATCTGCTTGAGCTGGAGACCGTTGCGTTCGTTTTGCGTATAGTGCCACATGCAGCGTTCATCACCCTCGAATGGAAACCGGGCGACTGCTTGCTGTTCAGGCGTGAGTGTGCCGAGGAAGGGGCGTGCCGCGTCGACGATGCGCCGGCCACCGGCAGGTGTGGTCGTAAGGTTGGGGAGGGTCGTCGCCATGGTGTCGTCTCCTGCATTCGGTGCGGCTCTCTGTGGCGGGATAGCACACGACGTGTCTGGCGTAACGCCTCCACAGAACGTGTGGAGCATGGCTTGCGCCATCAACACATCACTTTGGCGTCGTGGACGACCGTACCAGAGTGTTGGAGCCCAGGAGCACGTGTCGGCGCGCCACGGCGATCGCCAGGTCCAGGCGCCGACGCGACTCGTAGGGGTCGGTGGTAAGAAGGCGGGCAATGACGCCGTTTCGTGCGAGTGTCGACGCGCTTCCCCAGACGACGGACGGTTGGCAGGAGGCAGGAGGGGTGCCACGGGCCCGGCTCTGTCCGTCCGCCACGTCCTGCCAGGACTCTTGCCCTACGTTGCCATGCAGGTCACCCGGAGAGGGTACAGAACCGGGGGCCTCGAAGAGCGCAGCCAGTTCGTCGGCAAGGGCGACGGTTGCATGTGGACCAGCTACGATCAGGGTCGCCTGACACGTATACGGTCCCCATCCTGAAAGTTGGCCACGACAGGGCACGAGTGATTGCGCCTCAACATAGAGCGGCCAACTCCCATAGGTGATGCGGCGCAGGCTCCGCAGTGCGGTGAACTGAAAGGCCTCGCCCCGGGCGAGGCGTCCGGCGAGAAAGTGGTCGGCCACGATCAACGTAGCGCCAGTGTGAACGTTGGCCGTCCAGTGATGATCGATGTATGCGCCAGCATAGGGAATGAAGGAACCAGGTAGCCATTCGACATAGCAGTCTGGCGCAAGTGAAAGATGCTCGATGAGGTGGGTATGACCACCCGGGTGGAGTAGTGTGGAACCGGGTGTGCGGATCGAGAGCGCCGTACCACGTTCGACCGTGATGCGGGTTGTCAGATGATCGCCGCCAATCACCGCACCCGACGTGTTGAGGAGGAAAAAGCCGCTGGCACCACCCGTGCCGTGTGACGGACCAATCAGGCGAAGTGGCACCGATTCACGCAGCGAGGCGCAGCGTGCCTGCCCTCTGTACGGGGCAATGGTCGCGATTACGCTGCCGCGCATGCTGTCATAACCGTCGTGCATTGGGGGACGGGTGAGGGCGTGGACTGCGGTCCGCACCAAAGTACGGCCGACTGCGTGCCCAGAGGACACCCGTGCGTCCAAGGCGTGACACGATCATCGGGGTTGGCGGCTGTATCGCCAAACAAAGCGAGGCGGTCGGGGCTTTTTTTCATCTCACGAAAAGTACGCCTTTATCTGGCTATGCGCTTCGCTCACTGCCACATCGATCTGTTTCGCGGCGCGCATCCAGGCAAGGAGATGCTCCCCGATGGTGTCTATGCCGACCTCATGGCGCAGGTCGGAAAAGACAACGGGACGCCTGCCCCGCACACGCGCACTGTCGTCTGCCATCACAGCGAGCGATGCGCCGACGTGGTCTGCCAGGTCTATTTTGTTGATCACCAGGAGATCCGACTTGAGGATGCCGGGTCCGCCTTTTCGTGGGACTTTGTCGCCGCCAGCGACATCAATCACGTAGATCTGCCGCTCGACCAGGTCAGGACTGAAGCTGGCCGACAGGTTGTCGCCTCCGCTTTCGATCAGCAGCAGTGCAAGCGTGCCGTGCCTCCGTTCGAGTACCTCCACGGCTTCGATATTCATCGAAATGTCATCCCGCACGGCCGCGTGGGGGCAGCATCCCGTTTCGACGGCCAGAATGCGGTCTGGTGCGAGCGCGGCGTGTCGGGTGAGAAATTCAGCGTCTTCACGGGTGTAGATGTCGTTGGTGATGACGGCCATGTTCAGCACGTCGCGAAATCGCTGGCAGAGGCGGAGGGCAAGTTGCGTCTTGCCACTCCCGACGGGCCCCCCGATACCCACCCTCAACGTCACAGCCATAGCTATCCCTTTCCTTACGTACGATTCGTGACTACGACGCGAACAGGCGGCGTTCCTGGCGTTCATGGCGCATGCGCGCGATGTCTGCTAGCGGGACGCTCCCACCGCTGGGGATGATGCGCTTCCACGCGCGTGCTTGAACTGCCACCTCGGCGATGGCGGGACGCAGGGATGCCTGTACACGCAGGGTGTCTTGTTGGCCCAGGGGAACAAGGCGAGCAGCGGCGGTGAGGAGAGACGCACAGGCGCTCCAAGCGTAGGCGGTAGCCGCGCATGACGCGCTACTCCCTAGGAGCGAGGCAGCGAGCGCAAATGCAAGTGGCTGGTGCAGCCCTTCGTGCGGGATCACCGGCTGTAGTGGCCGTGGCGGCAGCATTCCATCGCAGAGTACCAGCGCCGAGGCGAGCAGACGTCGCCCGATTCTCCGGCTGGCTTCGCGGGCCTCGCGCGCTTGAGCGAAGGCGTCGAGCCAAGCATTCAGGCGCTCTATGTCCGACCACCCGCCATGTACAGCTGCCCGATGGGCCGCATACACGGCGGGGAGTTCGATGTGTCCGAGTGGGCCGACCAGTGCATCCCGGATGGCTGTCTCCGCAGATGCGCGATCGTGGACCCAACCAGACTCGACCAGCGTTTCCATGCCCTGCGAACACGTAAAAGCGCCGGAGGGGAACGCTGAGTCGGCCAGTTGCAGGAGAGACACGAATTCGATCTGGTCTTTCATGGCTAAAACAGGAAGTAACGCTGGGCCATGGGCAGGACCGACGCAGGTTCGCAGGTGAGGAGAACGCCATCCGCGCGTACTTCATACGTTTCGGGATTGACGTCGATCCGCGGGAGAGCGGCATTGAGCCGCATGTCTGCTTTTCCAATTCCTCGGCAGTTCGACACGGCGATCGTTCGCTTTCTCAGTCCCAGCCGTTGAGGAACGCCGAGTTCGACCGATGCGCGTGATACAAAGGTGACCGATGTCTCGCGGCGGGCTGAGGCCGCTCCGAACATCGGGCGGTACAGCACCGGTTGCGGTGTCGGGATGGATGCATTGGGGTCGCCCATAGCGGCCCAGGCGATGAAGCCGCCTTTGATCACCAGTTCTGGCTTGACGCCGAAAAACGCGGGCCGCCAGAGGACCAGGTCGGCCAACTTTCCCGGCTCAATGGAGCCCACTTCGTGGCTGATGCCGTGAGCAATGGCGGGATTGATCGTGTACTTTGCCACGTAGCGCTTGATCCGGGCGTTGTCGCCCGACCCCTGTTCCCCGGGCAGACGACCGCGTTGTGCTTTCATCTTGTTGGCGGTCTGCCATGTGCGGATGATCGTCTCACCGATCCGACCCATCGCCTGGCTGTCCGAGGACATCATCGAGATGACCCCCATATCGTGGAGGATGTCTTCAGCGGCAATCGTTTCCGCGCGTATACGGGACTCCGCAAACGCAAGGTCTTCGGGCACCGCGGCGTCCAGATGGTGGCAGACCATGAGCATGTCCAGATGCTCCTGGATGGTGTTGACGGTATACGGCCGTGTGGGATTGGTGGAACTAGGCAGCACATTGGGGAGACCTGCCACGCGTATAATGTCGGGCGCATGGCCACCACCAGCTCCCTCGGTGTGGTAGGTGTGGATAGTGCGGCCGTTGATAGCCGCGATCGTCTGTTCCACAAAGCCCGTTTCATTGATCGTGTCGGTGTGGATGGCCACCTGGGTGTCGGTGGCGTCGGCTGCACGAAGGCACGCGTCGATAGCGGTGGGCGTGCTCCCCCAGTCTTCGTGCAACTTCAAGCCGCATACCCCGGCCTCAATTTGCGCGAGCAACGGACCTTCCGCTGAGCAGTTGCCTTTGCCCAGAAAGCCGAGATTGACGGGGTAGCTATCGGCTGCCTGGAGCATGCGGCCGATGTTCCAGATACCGGGTGTCACGGTGGTCGCGTTGGTCCCCGTCGCTGGCCCGGTGCCGCCGCCAATGAGTGTGGTGATGCCTGCGGAGAGTGCTTCGTCGATCTGCTGGGGGCAGATAAAGTGGATGTGGCTGTCGATACCGCCAGCCGTCAGTAGGAGCCCCTCACCGGCGATCACTTCAGTGCCCGCGCCAATGGTCAGTGATGGCGTGACGCCTTCCATAATGTCGGGATTGCCTGCCTTACCTAGCGCGACAATCCTCCCATTCTGGATCCCCACATCTGCTTTGACAATGCCGATCCAGTCGATGATTAGTGCGCCGGTGATAATCAGGTCGAGGCCGAGTTCACCCGCCGACTGCCCCATGCCGTCGCGAATGACTTTGCCGCCCCCAAATCTGACTTCCTCCCCCGGAACGCCTAGGTCACGTTCGACTTCGGCAAAGAGTTCCGTATCCGCCAGGCGGACACGGTCGCCCGTTGTCGGGCCGAACTGGCGTGCGTAGGACGACCGAGTGATGCGGCTCATTCGATGTCTCCGAACCCCCGTGTTTGCACGCGCTCGAGTGCCGCCTGCCGTGCTCCCGGAGCGTCCAGGTGACCCTGGACCAGACCATTCAGACCGAACACGCGTCGTGCCCCGGCGAGCGGTACCAGGCGTACCACGCTGGTATCGCCCGGTTCGAAGCGCGCGGCCGTCCCTGCGGGAATATCGAGCCGCATTCCGTAGGCCGCCGACCTGGAAAAATAGAGCGCCCGGTTCGCCTCAAAAAAGTGATAGTGTGAGCCGATCTGAATGGGCCGGTCTCCGCGATTTTCGACGCGCAAATCACTTCCGGCCCTCCCGCTGTTGAGTTCCATATCGCCTTCGATGGCGATGATCTCACCGGGTATCATGTGCTCCTCCTGTGTGGCCGGGCAACTTACGGAATCGGGTGGTGTACGGTGACGAGCTTGGTGCCATCCGGGAAGGTTGCTTCTATGTGTACCTCCTCGATCATCTCCGGCACGCCCTCCATCACGCTCGCACGATTGAGAATGGTGCGGCCGAAGCTCATCAAGTCGGCGACCGAGCACCCATCGCGCGCGCCTTCCATCAGTTCGCTGCTGATGAGCGCCACCGCTTCAGGGTAGTTCAACTTCAGACCGCGTGCCTGTCGCCGCCGCGCGAGTTCGCCCGCGACGTGAAGCAGCAGCTTCTCCTGCTCCCGTGGAGTGAGGTGCATAGATCTGTGGCTCTCCTCTCGCCTTGACGTTCCAGCGCCTGTGTTGCCATTCCTGCTAGGAACGGCAGCCGTGCATGCAGTTCTGTGACTACACAGCGAGCAGGTCGCGCACGGCGGCGCGGTCCAGCGCGTCGGCCCGTTGCTGGAAGGCAATCATACCGCCATCGAGCACACTGTAGTCATCGGCCAGGCCGGTGGCAAAATCGAGGAACTGCTCGGCCAGGAGTAAAGCCGTCCCCATTTCTTCACGCACCTGCAGCAACGCACGCTTGATATCCTGCACAATTGATGGTTGGATGCCTTCGGTTGGCTCATCCAGAATGAGCAGACGAGGATGGCTGACGAGGGCCCGGCCGATGGCCAGTTGTTGTTGCTGACCACCGGAGAGCATACCCGCCATCCGGTTGGACATCTCACCCAGCACAGGGAAGAGGGTGAGCGTTGCATCGAGCGCGTGTGGGCGGCCGGGTGCCCGTGCTTCAAACCCGATCATAAGATTGTCACGCACGGTGAGCTGTGGAAACATCTGACGTCCCTGGGGTACATAGCCGATGCCCAGTCGGGCCCGAGCGTGTGGTGGAAGCATGGTGAGATCGTGGCCATCGAAGGTGATAGTACCGTGGCGGGCGCGAAGGAGACCGATCACGGTTTTCAGCAATGTCGTCTTCCCCGCTCCGTTCCGACCGAGAAGACAGAGCACGCTGCCTTCGTTCACATCCAGCGAGACATCGCTGATCACCGTCCCTTCACCGTAGCCAGCGGTCAGGCGCTCCAGGTGCAACAGAGGGGTGGTCATGCGTGTGCTCCCACGGCTGCCTCCTCAGGGTGGCCCAAATAGACCTCGATGACACGGTGGTCGGCCTGCACGGTGTGCATTGGGCCTTCCACGAGACGCTTGCCCTGGTGGAGCACCGTCACGGTGGCGTCGAACTTTCGCACGAACGCCATATCGTGCTCGACGATGAGGATGCCGCATCGACCGCGTATCGCCGCCAGGAGGTCGCCCGTGCGGTCGCGCTCGGCACGGGTAAGACCGGCCACCGGTTCGTCCAACAATAGCAGTTTTGGCTGTTGAACGAGCAGCATGCCGATTTCGAGCCACTGTTGCTGTCCGTGTGATAGGACGCCCGCGCGCGTGTCTGCCTCAGGCCCAAGGCGCGTCAGTTCCAGCATCTCTGTGATGCGGGTTCGCAGGGTAGGTGGCGCGGCAAAGAGGAGGCGCGCCGTGTGCTCCGTACCACCACCTGCGGCTTCGAGGTTTTCCCGCACGGTGAGACTCCCAAAGATCGCGGGAGTCTGGAACTTTCGACCGAGACCGCGCCGAACGAGTTCATGGGGCTGGTGGCGAAGCACATCGTACTGCCCGTCAAATAGCACCGAGCCCTTCGCGGGGCGCAACTTGCCACTGATGACATCAATGAGCGTGGTTTTGCCCGCGCCATTCGGGCCGATCACAAACCGTAGTTCGCCCGGTTCCAAATGAAGACTCAGGCCGTCGAGTACGTTGATGCCGTCGAAGCTGACGTGGACGTCGGTGACGTCCAGAAGTGCCACGCTCACAGCCGACCTCCAAACAGGCGTCCGACCGCACTCCGTGCTGTTAGCGGCGGCATTGATGTCTGCCTGGGAGACGCGATGCTCCTTCGCCTGCTGGCAATCACCGAGAGCCAGCGGGCGGTGCCGAGGAGGCCACTGGGAAAGACCAGGACCGTGGCGATGAACATGGCTCCCACCGCGTATTGCCACACGTTCGGGAATGATTCGCTGACAAAACTCTGGGCGGCATTCACCGCGACCGCGCCGACGATCGGTCCCACCAGCGTTCCGCGCCCACCCACGGCCACCCAGATGACCATCTGGATGCCCAGGATAATGCCGAGGGAGTCGGGGTTGACAATGCCGACTTGCGGGACAAACAGTGCACCGGCGAGCCCGGCCATGCCAGCGGCAACGCCAAAGACGGCGGCTTTGAGCACGGTGGGGTTGTACCCGCAGAATCGTACGCGCTGCTCATCGTCTCGTAGGGCCAGCAGTAGGCGACCGAACCGCGAGTGAGCTAGGCGGTAGGCGAGCACGAAGCAGCCCGCAAGCGCCACGACGGTAGCGCGGTACAGTTGCGTGAGCACGCCCGGGTCTTTCAGAGGCTGATCAAAGATCGTCGCGAAGTTGGTCAGTCCGTTGGTCCCACCGGTGAACGGTTGCTGGCCAATGAAGAGTGTCGTGGCGATAAAGGCCAGTGCCTGGGTGATGATGGCGAAGTAGACGCCACTGATGCGGCTGCGGCCGAGCAGATATGCCAGGCCAGCTCCCAGCAGCGATGGCACAAGGATGGCGGCGCCAAGAGCAAACGCGGGATTGGCGAACGGGAGCCAGAATGAGGGAAGGACCGTGAGTCCGCTCCAGCTCATAAAGTCGGGGAGCTTCCCGTGCGCTGCCTCCATCTTCAGGTACATACCGAAGCAGTAGGCGCCGAGGCCAAAGAAGACGCTTTGACCGAGACTCAACATGCCGGTATAGCCCCAGAGAAGATCGAGCCCGAGGGCGACGAGCGCGTAGCAGAGATACTTCCCCAGCAGGTTGAGCCGGAACGGTGACATCACTTCCGGGAGCAAGAGCATGACGATGGTCAGAACAACACCCGCGGCGAACAGGGGAATCGTTGATGACCGAGGCATACGCAGTGGCAACGAGCTGGACATGGGGAGCCTCTCCATCATCGCGTACGCGTCCGCACGAAGCCAGACGGGCGGAACTGCAAGAAGGCAATAATGCCAGCGAAGACGATGACCTGTCCGAGGCTGACCGAGTAGAGGTAGTTGAACACGGAGTTGAGGCCGCCAATTGCCGCGGCGGCACCCACCGTACCGATCAGTTGCCCGACGCCTCCGAGCACGACGACCATAAACGCCTGCACAATGTAGTCGGTGCCAATGAACGGGCCGACCGGACCGAGGAGGCAGAGGGCCGCACCCGCCAGGCCCGCGAGACCGGTGCCGAGGGCAAAGGTGGTGGCGTCC
>JAABUZ0100006817.1_pt1 | contig 14074 bp, 24 predicted proteins | sample 5562091 | NCBI WGS metagenome assembly JAABUZ01 (sample SAMN12813069, study PRJNA571459) | rock metagenome | isolation source: Antarctica rocks | place: Antarctica: Victoria Land, Linnaeus Terrace sud | collected 2015-12-21 | reverse complement strand
GCGCTTCTGGACCAGCCAGCCGGCGCGGCGCTGCCGCCGCTGGAGTGCCTGTTCACGGTGGACGAAGAGACCGGCCTGACGGGCGCGTTTCAGCTGGACGCCTCCATGCTGACCGGCGCGCGGCCCCCGCCCGCCGCTCTCAGGCTCTCTGCGCCGAGGCGCGCACGGTGGCCATTCCTCTATGCGCCCGGAGCCAGGCGCTGGCACCGCCAGACGCAGGCCAGCCCGCTGCATCGACGGTGCAGCCTGTGGCGTGGTTGGCGGGATGCACCGTGTGCCTGCTCGCGCACGCCGGCCCCGCACCTGCAGCAATGCCCGATGGAGTCGTGCTGCCTGCCCGCAGCTGAGGCTCGAGGCGCAACACCGCTCGTGCGCGCGCGCAGGGCGCACGATGCTCAATCTGGACACAGGCGCGCCCGTCGGCTGCCTGCCTGGCTCGCTGCTCGTCAGCCGGAGTCGCGCCGCGCACGGCACTGAAAGGTGGGCGCGCGCCGGGCAGAGGACTGGCCGGAGATCTTCATCGGCTGCGCGGGCGGTGGGGACTCGAAGCTGGCGCTGCCGGTGGCCTTCTCGCCCGTGCCGGCGGGCGCCGCGGCGTTCCAGGTCACGGTGTCAGGTGGCGGCCGCCGCCAGGCCGGTCCATGCCTTCGACGTATCCACAGGATCGCACAGTCGACGTATCCACAGGATCGCACAGAGCTCTTGGACAGCGTGAGGAGCGGTGCTGATGGCGTCGTCGGCCTGCACCCATGCATGCGCCCTTAGGATGGGGCGAAGGGCTTGGCTGGCACATGGCCGTGCATGGCGTGCGGCGAGACAGCAGGCCGCAGCGGTCTCCAGCATAGCCAAAAATTTACAACAAGAGCGCGCGTGCCGCGCCGGCAGGCCTGATGGGCGGGCACTCTGGGCTCAACATCGGAGAGGGCCGCGGCAACGCCGTGGCCTTTGCCGCGCGCATCGCGGACGCGGTCGTGAGCGGCGTGCCGGGCGCGCGCCTGGCCGCCATCTGCGGCGGCGACAAGCGGAACGCCATCCCGCGGGAGGCCGGCGCGACGCTCGCGGTGAGCGCCTGGCGTGTCGCACGCCAGCGGCGCGTGCTCGCATCGTCATGTCACAGCCTGGATCCTTTGTCAAATGGGAGCCTTGCGTCGCGCGGCCGACGATGGCGAGCAGGCGCGGCGGTCATGACCCGCACCGGTGCGCGGGCCGCACGACCGGTGTTGAAGGAGTATGCGGACTGTGCCGCACAGGGCACTCTGCCTGGGAGGTGCAGCGCGGCGGCGCGAATGCGCATACAAAATGAGCAGGCAGCGCACCATGGGGTGCCTGCATGGCTGCCAGGACCCCCCTATGCAGACGCGAGTGTGCTTGCCGGTAGACCCTCGCAGGCACTGGAGTCGGCGAACATGGCTCACGCTCGCTCGCTGCCTTCATCCTCTGCGCTCTTGTGCCTGGCGCATGGAATGGGCGCGACAGCGTGCATCTGCGCGCGCAGGTGCCGGCCGAGGGCGCCGAGCAGGCGGTCGGGCTCGCGCGCGGCGTCATGGACGCGCTGCGGTCCGAGTACGGCGGCCTGGAGGCCGACCTGGCGCTGGCGTGGGCGGCCGCGGCGCCGCCGGCCGCCGCGCTGGAGCCCGCCGACGCGGCGCGCGTGCTGGCGCTGCTGCTCACGCTGCCGCACGGCGTGCTCAAGTACAGCCACGCGGTGCCGGGTGCCTGCCGCACCGCCGCCCCCCCCCCCCCGGCCGCCCGCCCGCGCGGCTCCTCGCTCCCGCGCGGCGCCGCCGCCTTGCGCTGCCTCGGCGCGCAAGCAGCCATGCGGTGTCAGATGCGGCAGCCCATACCCGAGCGCGGGCCGCCTTGGCTGTGGGGACCGCGGTGTCCGCTCTGCCATCGCAGCTCAATTGGCATCCTGCTTGCTTGTGCTGAGCCGCAATGCCTGGTTGAGGCCCTCCTGGAGCAGCCTTTCTAGCCGCCTGCTGCGCCATGTCTGCTGCGTGATCAGCATCCGCCGGCCCGCGAGCGGCAATGTTCATGGGACCTGCGCAGCGCGACGCTGCTGGAAGCACCGCGCCCGTTATTGGCGCGGGTGCGGCCGCCCGCAGGCCTGGTGGAGACAAGCAGCAACCTAGCGGCCGTGCGCTGCGCGGCGGAAGCGGGCGCGCCGGGGCGCGGCGAGTGCGTCATCACGTGCAGCTCGCGCTCCAGCCTCATGCCCGCGCTGGAGGCCGTGCGCGTGAGCATCGCCAAGCTCGCGGCCCTGGTGCGGCCGGCGCTGGCGCGGGGCCTGCTGACTGAGGGGGCGACGTAATGTCAGGGTCTTGCCTTTGGCCAAGTGCCAGGCCAATGGAGCATGTCGAGCCGGCGCCGACTTGACGCTGTGCAGCTCATGCCATATTGCACAGGTGCTGTTGTCACAGCATCACCCTGTGCAACAATACAGAAGAGCGTGCACCTTTGATGTGTACATGCGGCGTGGGCTATGTGATACTGTGGACCTCTGTAGGTCATCCCTGGTCCTGGTAGGGGCAATCCTTCTCAGCCCAGCACGAGCCGCTCTTGGTCCCGGGGAGGATGCAGGCGGGGTCAGCCCTGAGCGCGCGGCTGGTGCGGGTGTGGGCGCGCAGACAGGCGCGCGCTTGGAGCAGGACACGGCCTACCCTGGCTGGCAGCCGGACACAGGCAGCGCGGTGCTGCAGCTGACGCGCGAGGTGCTGGAGCAGATGACCGGCCACCCGCCCAAGGTGCGGGCGGACGGAGGGGCCGCAGTGCCTGGAATTCGTGCGTGGGCCCAACCGGCAGGCTGGGCGCGCGCGCGCGCCCGCTCGACGGCAACGCGCGGGCATGCTTGCCGCGCCCGGCTCGCCAGCCTGCTGACTGCAGCGGCGGCGACGGCGTGTTTGCTCAGATACGGCCCGGTGCGGTGCCTGGCAGGCCGGGGCGCGGAAGCATGCGGCGCGCCCACGCGCGGCGGCGGCGGCGGCAGGTGGGCGCGATCCATGCGGGCCTGGAGTGCGGGATCCTGGGCGCCAAGGTGCCGGGCATGGACATGGTGAGCTACGGGCCGACCATCCGCGGCGCGCACAGCCCGGAGGAGCGCGTGGAGGTGGCGACCGTGGCGCCGTTCTGGGAGGCCACGCTGCGCCTGCTGGGCCGCCTGGCCGAGCGGCGCGCCTGAGGCGGGGCGGCGCCGGCGGGCGCAACGGCGACCGGCTTCTGGTAGCAGCTGGGGCATGTGTGAGCATGGGCGCAGCTCTCAGTCGGGACTTACAGAAGGGCGTGAACGCGCTTGGCAGAGCCAGCTGCAGCCTGCTGCCCGATGCCACAATGTGCCCAGCATGCATACGTTCTGCTCAGGTCAAAATGGCTTCAGTGTAAAATTTACACTGTAAATTGAGCTGGTGGCCAACAGTTGGCACCAGCACTCGGCCTCGCAACTGGCTGTGGATTGACTGGTAGGGCAAAAAATGTGAGACATGCGCATGATCATGTCCTGCAGCAGCCTGGCAGGATCATGTTCATGACACACTGTAGCTTCACATGCATGTTGTTATATACATTGCTAGCGAAGCTATGTCTTTCTGTGATATCCAGCATTCCTCGCCCCAGTTGCAAGGCAAAGCTTTGCACGCACGCTCGCGTGCGTCTTGTATGCCAATCTGATAGTATTTCAGCAGGAAGGGTGACGGCATGCCTCCGCCCATCATTGCAGTCCTGGGCGCCACCGGCTCTCAGGGCGGCGGCGTCGTGGCTGCGCTCCAGATCTCTGCATGCATGTTGTTATATACAATGCTAGCGAAGCTATGTCTTTCTGTGATATCCAGCTGGGCATCATTCCTCGTCCCAGTTGAAAGGTAAAACTTTGCACGCACACTCGGGTGCGTCTTGTATGCCAATCTGATTAGTATTGGGGTGACGGCATGCCGCCGCCCATCATTGCAGTCCTGGGCGCCACCGGCTCTCAGGGCGGCGGCGTTGTGGCTGCGCTCCAGAGCCAGGGCAAGTTCGGCATCCGTGCTGTGACACGCAACGCGCAGAAGGCCAGAGCGCTGGCCGACCAGGGCGTGGAGGTGGTGGAGGCTGACATGAGAGACAGGGAGTCGCTGAAGCAGGTGCCTGCGCACCTTCCACAGAGCTTTGCTGGGTACGCCAGGGCACGTGTGCACGTCTCCCCGTCAAGCGCGGCCGAAGTGCTGGCAGCAGCGACTGCTTGACTGGTAGATGACTTGACTCGCAGGCCTTCAAAGGCGCCACGGGCCTCTTTCTGCTCACAGACTGCGCTGGCTGCGGCTTCAACCCGGAGACCGAGATCCAGCAGGGCAAGAATGCAGTGGACGCTGCCAGGGAGGTATGTGCTGCCGCCCAAGCGCCGGCCCTGGCGCGACAGTGTTGTGCAGTCGACCTGGCCAGCTACAATAGCGGAAGCGTGAGCCTGCAGTGGCAGGGCGGGCGCGCGCGCTCACGCGGTCTGCAGCGACCTGTCTCGAGCGCGAGGCCGCGCGGCCGTGCGCGCAGGCGGGCGTCAGGCACGTCGTATTTAGCACGCTGGAGGACCCGAGCAAGCTGCTGCCCGCGGGCGCGCTGCCGGAGCTCAGGGCGCACCCCGGGTACGTCGTCGCGCACTTCCAGAGCAAGGCCGCCATCCAGGTGCTCCCGATCTGCGCCCCGTGCCGTACTGCTGTGAGCTGCGCCCGGCTCGCGGGAACGGGTGTGCTGGGGCACCCCCGCTGCGCCGCCGCCCCTCTGCGCACCGTGTGCCTGGCGACAGCCGCGGGCGAGCAGAGCCGCTGCAGAGCTAGCGCGCTGCTCACCTGGCAGCTTTGGCCGCATGACTCTGGACATGGCATTGTGTGTTCAAGTGCTGTATGCAGCGCTAGCAGAGGTTTGCACTCTCCAGCAGAGGGTGTACTTTTTCACAGACAAAAGTCGGATGTGCTCTTGCTGTCGACCTGTTTCAGACATCATGGTCATGGCTGATCACAGCGTATCTGCTGATTGCTGCATGCGCACTGCTAACAGGAGTACTTGGCGGCCTCTGGCACGCCCTGGACCGGACTGGTGACATGCGCCTTCTACGACAACTTTGCCAAGCTGTTTGTGTACCAGCAGCAGCCGGACGGCAGCCGCACCTGGTCGGACAACCTCGGCACGGCGCCGCTCCATGTGCACGCCGCGGCCGACATCGGGGAGAGCGCTGCGGGTGCGCCATGCGTTTTTTTAAGACTGCTCGAGCCAGCTGTTCTAGTGTGACTGCTTGTGGCCACACTCAGTATCTGAGATTAACGTCTGTGGCTCTTGCGGGTCTTGAGTGCGGAGATATTGGAGAGCGGTCTTGTGCGCTCCTGCATGTGCATCCGAGTCCACCGACAGGCAACTTGCTCCTGCTGGCATCTGTCCACCACCACGACGACAGCCGCTGACCTGTGCGCGCATGCGCGCTGGCCGCAGTGGTCTTTGCCAATCCGGAAAAGTATGCTGGAAAGGTGATCCCGGTCGCGCGCGAGGCCATCACTTGGCCGCAGGTGGCTGACGTTCTGACCAATGTCACCGGCACGAAAGTCAGGCGCGCGCCGCTTGCGGCGAGGGGCTCTCCAGCACCAGTGTTGCTGTGCGGCTGAAGGATGCGTGGGACAAAGCCTGATCGCACTGCATTACCTTGACGGCGAAGAGTGCGCCAACGAGCTAGTATCCATATGTAAGGAAAGACATATGACCAGCTCGCCAAGACGGCGAGGCATCAGCTACCAAGAGCGAGTGTAGCATATTGGCAGCGCCTCGTGCGGCTGGACCCTGTGGCTTGCTTGGTGACCACCACGCAGCCGCAATCTGCAGCGAATACACATCACTGTTCCAAGCAGCTGCGCTCGACGTGGCGCATGCGCGCAGGTATGTGCAGATCTCAGACGAGGAGTACGCGAGTTTGCCATTTCCAGCCGCAGGTGCAGACCCAGTGCCTTCATCATGGGACGTGTGGTCAGATGATCAGGCCTGTACTTGCAAAGTTTCCAGCAACTTACGCATGTGATGGGTTTCCTGTGCTTGCAAACACGCAGGCATGCCGCTCACATGGTGTAGGTGTTCTATGTCAGCATATAGGGCAGGCCTCATCCTAAAGCTGGTGTGAAAGTCATTGCTATCGTGCGCGTAAGGACTTAGGCATAGGACAGAGAGCTGTAGTCGGAGTGCTGTCAGTACTGCTGGCAGCCATCCTGCACAGCCCCGCAAGCCGGGGCGCGCCGGAGCGCAGCCGACCTGGCGGCCATGTGGCGGTACTACCGCGTGTACCCCAAGCACAACGAGCTGCGCGACCCGAAGAACGCCATCTACCAGGGGCCCACGTTCCGGGAATGGGCACATGAGAACCGCGACGCGCTCACTGCCAAGCTGAGCCAGTGAGCGCGGCGCTCATACCTGGTGCGGGGTGCTTCGTGCGCATCTGTTCTATTTTTTTGGGTGTGCTGTACAACAGCGAGGGAGTGGTGCTGAGCGTTTGCGTTTTGCGTGTTTGTGTTGTTGTTTGACGAACGAACTTGCTGTACACGTCATCTGAGGTGCTGCTGATGCCATATGCATTAGCAGTTCCACAAAAGTGGATAAGTGAAAGCAACCTGAGTTCGCGGTACAACACGCGCACTGTCTGCAGCTCTGATAGCCAGGTATGTAAAACACGCACGGCAAGCGCGCAGCTGTCTGCCCTTATCCCCATTATCGCTCACAAGCCTCGCTCTCGACCTTCCGCAGCCTAATGCCTGTCGTGCGCCAAAACCACTGGCATGTACCAAGCATGCCCAAGAGGTGATTACTTGATTGTAACTCAAGCACATTCACTATTTGAACCAGGCTCGACTGAGGCTGTTACTCAACAGAGGCTTGTAACACCATCATCACATGCTGTGCTCGTAAGCTATAGCCGCAGCGCTGATCGCGCCGGGGCACCAGCAGACTATCAATTCCAGCAGACTGCGTCCTCTTGCAACTCACCCCGCTTGCAGAACAAGTATTTGAATACCATGTCTCCGCCCGTTGTTGTGGTCCTTGGCGCCACTGGTATGCAGGGCGGCGGCGTCGTGGCTGCGCTGCAGAAGCAGGGCAAGTTTGCCATCCGTGCTGTCACGCGCAACGCGCAGAAAGCCAAAGCGCTGGCCGACCAGGGCGTGGAGGTGGTGGAAGCAGACATGAACGACAAGGAGTCACTGAAGCGGGTACCTGCACGCTCGCTGCGTCGCTGTTGCCCCTGCTGATGGCACAATCGCAGAGACCACCGCCTGTGTGAAGCGCTACACTGTTTTGCACGCTATGCTGGCTAAAGAAGCAAGCAATTCTTGTGGCACGCAGGCGTTCCAAGGCGCTACGGGCCTCTTCCTGCTCACAGACTTCTATGGCTGCGACTGCAACCCGGAGCTTGAGATTCAGCACGGGAAAGATGCAGTAGACGCTGCTAAGGAGGTCAGTGCCCCAGAGGCCTCCAACGCGTCAACAAGTTGCCTATTGAGTTGCATGCTGCTGTAAGCTGACAGGCTAGCATGCTTTGATCAGGGCCATGTATGTCAGGTTGGTGCTTGAGATGAAGGCCACGAGGACGGTGCGCAGGCAGGCGTCAAGCACATCGTGCTGAGCACGCTGGAGAACCCGGGCAAGGTGCTGCCCAAGGGCACGCTGCCGGAGCTCGAGGCGCACCCGGGGTACGTCGTTGCGCACTTCCAGACCAAGGCCATCGTGCAGGTGCTGGCCTATGCATGGTGCTGCTTTGTGCCGTGCGAAAAGTGGCATGTAGCATGTGAGAGGGCTGCTTTGCCACATCAGCATAGATGCATGCAGCACTTGCCCACTGCTGCTGGCAGCTCTGGCCGCGCGGCAAATTGCGCATAGCTGCACAGCGCAGGCAAATTTGACTCATTTCCGCACCTAGCTCTGTACGCACTGGTTCTCATTGTTTGCTTCGCCGGCGTATTTGACATACGCTGCTGACAGGAATACCTCGAGGCGTCGGGCATTCCGTACACGGGCCTGCGCACATGCGCGTTCTACGACAACTTTGCCAAGCTCTTCATGTACCAGCGGCAGCCCGACGGCAGCCGCACCTGGTCGGACAAGCTCGGCACCGCGCCGCTCCAGATGCATGCCGTGGCCGACATCGGGGAGAGCGCTGCATGTGCGCAGCATCTTCTGCTTGTAGCTTATGTTACAGTTTGCCTATTCGTGCACCTGGCTAGAGCACCATAGTGTGCTGGAAGAGACGCTGGCTCCTGAGGGTTACTTACCAAGTACATACGTCAGTACTGGGGTGCTGGCTGACATGGTTTCTACTGTGTATATCCATGCATGCATGCACAGGCAGTTCTGCTCCTTATCACGGCATCTTTGAGTCTCAGCAGGCTGCAGCAGCTGACTTGGAGGCATGCGCGCTGGCCGCTGTGGTGTTTGCGGACCCAGAAAAATATGCAGGGAAGGTGATTCCGGTCGCGCGCGAGGCCATCAGCTGGACGCAGGTGGCTGATATCCTGGCCGAGGTCACTGGCACAAAAGTCAGGCGCGCATCCATGCCCGCCGCCCGTAAGACGGTGGTCATGTTTGCATCCCTTTTCACCATTCAGACCTCTTGCACTGTGAAACACCTCTTACCACCTGTGGCACCACAAACACTAGTGCTGCATCGTTCATACCCATGCAACGCCCCACAGCACCGGACTTGACGAGTCCTGCCGTCTTTTGATGCACGGGAAACACAAGCAGTTGTACATGATTGCACCCGATGAACTGCTACACCATGGTTGCCGCGCAGCGCGGTGCTGCATCTTGGCGTGTACACTGCGCAGTAGGTCCCTGCAGCAGGTCAAGGCCCCTGGCTTCTTGCAGCAGCGCTCAGCACACAGCGCACGCGCGCAGGTATGTGCAGATCTCCGACGAGGAGTATGCGAGCTTGCCATTCCCAGCTGCAGGCGCGACCTATGCCTTGGCCTTGGTACCAAGGTCCTCGCACAGTGCTCTGACTGCAGAATCCTCAAGGGGTTTTGCTAGTGTCAAGTTTCTGGTGAGCCTGATTTCGCTGGCATGCTGCTGATGCGCATTCGGCCCCTGTGCGTGTTCTGGGGCAGCGTTTGTCTAAACGGTGTTCACCACTCATGGCTGTCATGCGTGCAAGGCATTCTGCTGATGCACACAACAAGGACAGCTCTTAACACAGCCCTTCATCCCGCCTAAAACTCCATGCGCGCCGGAGCGCAGACGACCTGGCGGCCATGTGGCGGTACTACCGCCTGTCCCCCAAGTACAACGAGCTGCGCGACCCGAAAGACACCATCTTCCAGGGCCCCACGTTCCGGGAGTGGGCACTTGAGAACCGCGATGCGCTTACCGCCAAGGTGAACCAGTGAGCGGGGCGCTGGGGTCTGCCAAGAGGTTGCTTGCATGCTAATAACGTCTTCAGCATGCGCTGTTTCTATAAAAGTGTGGGGTGCTGAGCATTGGAGTGTGTTTGTTGTGTCATTTGGGCTTAATACCCTGCATCAGGACGTTGCTGCTCATGCGTTTCGGATCACTTGCTTTCGTGCAGCATCAGTTCTTGGCGCATACGTACAATTGGTGTGCTTGTTGGCCTGTAGTCTGTGTTTCAGCAACACACTTGACAGAAGTAAGCCAGAGTCAGCAATCTGAGCATTTCAAGCAGTACCCAGCCGCAAGGTGCCCTACTTCACAGTCTGCAGAGTGCTGTCACCAGATATATATGCATGGCAGGACACAGCTTTCAGCTAGCGCTACACGGTCACGTCATGCCTTGACTGTCCGCGCATGCCGGAACAACCCTGCCAGACACATGCAGTGGTTCACGCCCCTCGTCTCAGGACCTGACATACCAGACCAGTTCACTGCCTGAAGAAGTATCAGCAGGCTGTATCCTTGATAGGAGTTTCGCCCTCCCCAATGACGAACCCAGCCTCCTGACTTAGGCATCCTCATGGTCCAGAAAACACAGAGTGTTGTATACCAGGTCGCGAGTTAGCTGATGAATTGGAAATGCAGAATATCGCGTCACAGCCCACAGAACATGCGTGGCAAGCATCCTGCATGCCTGACCATACCCATTTGAATCACCCCTGGCAGGTTGTCAACGCAGCAGCCGCACGACTTACAGAATGCAATCACAGCCCCGGAGTGCGCACACTTGATGCTCAACACGCAGGCAATGGTCACTGCGCAGGCGGCGGTGAGGAGCCCAGGCCTGCCTGGCAACAACGCGCTCCGCAGCCGGGAGCAGCACGCAGGCTGGCACCCCGCGCCTGCTCTGCACGCAGTGTAGACAGCTGCCTAGCCTGGCCCACGCAACCCGCCCGTCAGCGCCGCACGTGTGCGCGCACCGCGCCTCTCAGGCCATCGGCTCAGACGAAGCAGGCGCGGTGCAACGCTGGCGCCCTGCCTACGCCTGCACTGCTACAAGAGTACGCTTGATGATAGCCCTGCCTATGCCTCCACCGACTCCAGGGGCGCGTAGCGCGCATCGTACTGGCCGAGCTCGTCGGGGCGCGTGCTCTGCGTGAACAGCGCGTGGAACTCGTCGCGCGACACCTTGCCGTCGCCGTTGCTGTCGGCCTCGCGGAGCATGCGCCGCGCCTGCGCGCGGCCCGCGCGCTTCCGCTGCTCGACGCAGGCGCGGAGCGTGCAACACGGCAGCAAATGCACACATGACTCTGTCAGGCCAGGGTGTTGCGGGTCAAGCGTGGATGGCCGGGTAGACCAGCGCGCGCAGCAGCAGGATGCGTCAGCTGCGCCCAGCCCCCTGCGGTTTCTTAGCAGGTGTGTGAGGGGCGCGCCGCATTCAGCCGCTCGCCCTCCACGGCAGCGGCGGGGCCGTCGACGGCGTCGGGCAGGCGCGCCAGCAGCTCCTCCAGCGAGATGTAGCCGTCGCCGTTGGCGTCCAGCTTGGCAAACGCGACGTCCATCCAGCTCGCCCACATGCGGTCCTCCTGCAGCTGCACGCCCACGCGCGCCGCAGGGTCAGGGGTGCCCGAGGCCGAGAGAGCAGGGGGCGAAGAGGCAGCGGCGCCCTCATCCGCTGCGGCAGCGGCCAGCAGCAAAGCCCCCTCAGAACTTGGCAGCGGCCGCGGGGTCCGTGGCTCTGCAGCACATGCAGGATGGGCGCCTCGCGCAAGCGCTCCTGCAGGCACCGCCACGCACATTGCCCGCCGGACGCACAGCGCAGCACCCGCGCGCGCAGGGCGCGCGCAGGGCCCCCGTGCCTGCCGCCAGTCGACGAGCGCGGAGGCGAGCTCGCCGAACTCGACGTGCCCGTCGCTGTTGACGTCCACGCGGTCCAGCAGCTTGTCCACCTCCCCTCGGCTCACCTGCCGTTTGGCGCACGCCCCGACGTCGGCGCGCCGTGCTGTTGGTCTTACATGCTGAGATGCAGCACGTAGCCATGGGGCCGCGCAAGGTGCCATAGCGGGCAACCTCTGCCGTCGACACCCAGCGCCAGAGCGGGCGGCGAATGAGTGTGCTGCTTGCTCAGCAGCCCCGGAACTGCCTCCCACGCACGCCCGACACCAGCCGGGCGCGGGCGCTGCAGGGGTGCACACACAGGCGGCAGCGCTGGGGGAGGCGGGCTGCGCTGCCCATGCTGCCGCAGCCGGTGCCCGGGGCAGCACCTGGTAACCCTGGGCGGCCAGGCCCGCCGCCAGCTCGTCGCCGTCGATGCCGCCCGACCCGTCCGTGTCCAGCTGGTCGAACAGCGTCCTGCGTGCACATACCCGTTGCTGCCACCACCCCTTGTGCGACGAGCACGCGGGCCTGTGAGCCGGGAGGCAGGCAGAGGCGTAGCTGCAGGAGGCAACAGCTGCGCGGACAGAAGGAGCCTGTCGAATGACGGTGTGGCTGGTGCGCGGGCTTGTGACACGCCGCCAGCAGGCGCGCTGCGGGGGCCCGCCAGTCAGCACAGCCCGCTGCTATCATGTTCACCGCTTGCTGCCTGTCACTGCGACTGCCGCGCCCCCAGAGCGCTCTATCTTGCAGCCCGGGTGCGGCGTCGGCGCTCAAGGGACGCGCGCCCAGCAGCGCAGCGCGCGCGCGCCTCCGACAAGATAGGATTGATCTACATCGAGATACAGACAGCATACCGACACTAAGAGACTGCCCGCACCGCAGCGCGCTCAGCATGTCGGCCGCCTGCGTCTCCGTCTCGGCCAGCACGTCCTCGGCGATCATGCGCAGGACCAGCTGCTTCAGGTGCCCGTACGTCGCATGGCGCTGCAGGCGCTGCACCTGCGCGCCACGGGGCACGCGCGCGTCGGCCGTCAACGGCTGTGCGGGGTGGCAGGCGCGCGCGGCGCTGCCCCGCCGTCGCGGTGTCGCGCCTGTGCTTTTCGCCTTGTCGCCGCGGGTGCCCAACAGACACGTGACGCGCACAGCGCTCGACTCAGCATTGTCACATCAGCTAGCACTCACCTTCAACTCCGGCCCTGTCCAGGCACATGCAGGGTCTCCCGGAGCATGCATTCGCGCCGCGCACAGGCTCCCGGGGATGCGGCATGCGCAGCGGGGCGCGCACCACGGTGCCCTCCAGCGGCCGGTCGGGCGCGGTGCCGCCCGGGCGCACCCAGGCGTGCTCCAGCGCCTGCGTGGCCGTCAGGCGCCGGTCCACGTCCCGGTCCAGCAGGCCCTGCGCGCGCCGCAGCCGTCCTCACCATCACCCCCTCATCGTCGACCCCAAGCGCGGGGCAGAGACCGCCGGGCAGGGCCCCTGCCCTCGCCGGCGCACTCAAGCCGGGCAGCATGCTGCGTGGGCTGCCCCTGCGCAGCGGCGCGCCGGCCGCGCCGCGCCGCCTGCTGGGCAGTCGCAAGGCCTGCACTGCCGATCGCACAGGGCGCCAGGCGCCGCCCGGTGAGCACGCGGCCGCACGCCGAGGGCGCCCCGGGTGCGCCGCGGGGCGCGCGCGCGCCTTCAGCAGGCTGCGCGCGCCGTCGGACATCTCCTGGCGCATGCGCGACGAGTCCAGGTCGATCGGCTTGGTAAGCACGGCCTGCCACACCTGCGCCGCGCATGCGCGCAAGGGCTTGACGCGCGCTCGGCCGCCCTGAGCCGGCAGAGGGCGCGGCCCGCGCGGCGTGCTCGCCCGCGCACGCAGCGGGGTGAGGCGCGCCGTCGCGCCGCACCGCAGCGCTCGGCGCGCACCGCTGCTGTGCGGCGCCCATGCGCCCACAGCAGCCTGGCTGCCACAGCTGGGCCTGGAACAGCCAGAGTCGCCTACAAGCCGCGTTGGCATCTCATTGGTAGCGTGCAGGCGCCTCGGACGCGCGCGGCTCCATGAGGCGCTTGGACGCGCGGGCGCGCGCGCGCCTGCTGAAGCGTCAGGGTGTAGGGTAGGAAACTAGTGTAGGGGCGCGCGCCTGCTGCAGCGTCAGGTTCTGCACGTTGTCCCAGAAGGGGAAGCCGCCGGTGAGCAGCTGGTACGTCAGCATGCCCACGCTCCACAGGTCTGCCTCGGGCCCGTACTCCTGCCACGCGCGCAGGCGCTTTGGTCGTGTGCGGCCGGGCGCGGCACGGCGCAGGCCTGGCACTGACGGCGGGACGCACGGCGGCAGCCGCGGCGCGTCGCGCGCGCTCGGCGCGGGACGGCATGCGCGTGGGTGCGACAGGGCGTGACCAGAGCGTGGCGGTCCGGGGGAGGCGGGGGTGGACCTGCAGCACCACCTCGGGCGCCATGTACACGGGCGTGCCGCTGCGCGACTTGAGCTTGCCGTCCGCCGGCCAGTGCCTGCGGCGCGCGGCGGGCTCAGCGGCGCCCCTCCGCTGCGCCGGGCTCCGACGAGCTGCTCGGGCTGGGGAGCAGAGCCGCGCGCTGCACCGCGGAGCTCACGGTGCAGGGGCAGGAGCGGGGCGGCGGCCCGGGCGCGCACCGGATGGACAGCCCAAAGTCGGTGGCGCGCACGGGGCTGTCCGCGTGCGGCGTGAGGAACAGGAAGTTGTCGGGCTTGACGTCGCGGTAGATGAGCCCGCGCGCGTGGCACTGCGCGATGAAGCGCAGCACGCCGCGGATGATGCCCGCGATGCGCGCCTCGGTGAACATGCCGGCCTTCATGCGGT
>JAABUZ0100006815.1_pt1 | contig 14082 bp, 8 predicted proteins | sample 5562091 | NCBI WGS metagenome assembly JAABUZ01 (sample SAMN12813069, study PRJNA571459) | rock metagenome | isolation source: Antarctica rocks | place: Antarctica: Victoria Land, Linnaeus Terrace sud | collected 2015-12-21 | reverse complement strand
CTCCAACACCTCCATTATCGGCACCTCCTGGGCTGGATCGAGCACGAATTCCACGCCGGCGCTGATGCCGACACCCTCTTCGATCGTCTGGCCGCCTAGCGCGTACCAAATGTGCAAAGATAGAGAATTCTATGGTAGGCATCGCAATCTCTCGTGGTTATTCCCCGGGGGCCAACGACTCGCTTGCAGTGGGATACCAGTTACGCGGCGCAAGGCCTGTGTCCGGCCCCTGAGCGTAAGCGCGTCTACCCCAGCCCGTTATCACGGCCTCGACTCCTACGGCGACCCGCCGCTGAAGGTGAGGTTGTCGAAGTTGGTGTCCCACCCGTTCGTGCTGGCGATGGTGACCGGGCTGCACGGCGCCGCCCACCCAGTGCGCAGCGTGGCGACCTGCCCGGACGCGACCGCGACCGACCGGCTTGGCTGCCCGGCGCAACTCGCGGTGATCGTGGTCGCGGCCGTCCCGCCGTTGCCCGCGTCAAGCTGGCTCAGGGTAGCCCCATTCAGGATGCCGAACGAGGCGCTGGCGAGGGCGGGGCCGGCGAAGCTGACGCTGTTGGTCGCGAACGGCGGGTAGGGTCCGGAGGCGTACCACTGGCCCGTGCCCCAGGCGACGATGCCGGAGGGGTACTGGCCGTTGAGCGGCGCGTTGACCGCCGCAGGGGCGAGGTCGTCGAAGCCGACCACCCGCGTGGTCACCGGGGTCGGAATCGGAGTCATTGTCGGCGTCGCGCTGGATGTGGGTATCATCGGTGGCGTGCCCATCGCGGCCGCCGTGGGCGTCCTAGTTGGCGTGCGGGTCGGCGTCCGCGTGGCCGTGGGCGTGCGGGTCGGCGTCCGCGTGGCCGTGGGCGTGCGGGTCGGCGTCCGCGTGGCCGTGGGCGTGGACGTGGGCGTCATCGCGGGCGTAGGGGTCACGGTCGGGGTAGCTATGCCCGTCGGCGTCGGGGTCAGCGTGGGCGTTACGGTCGTGGGCGTGGCGGTCGTGGTTCCTGTCCGGGTCGGGGTCGCGGTCGGCGTGGGGGTGCTGGTCGCGGTTGGGGCCATGGTTGCCGTCGTTGTGCCAGCGACCGGCGCCGACGGCGTGCTCGTGGCGGTCGGCGACATAGTAGCCGTAGCTGTGGGTAATCCATTCGCCGTCCTCGTTGGCGTCGGGGGTGTGACTGTGTTGGTAGATGTCGTTGTCGCCGTGGGCGTTATAGTCGCGGTGGTCGTCGCGGTCTCCACGGTCGGTAGATTCGGTGGGGTTAACGTGGGAATGATCGTCGCCGTCGCGGTGTTCGTGCCGGTCGCGACCTCTGTCGCCGTTGCCGTGGTCGTCGGCGTGGCGGTGACGGGCAGGGTCGGCGGGGTGAGCGTCGGCGTAGGCATAGCCAGACCCGTCGCGGTCGGTGTGGGCATGCTGGTTGGAGTCGGCGTGGGCGTCATTGCGGGCGTTACAGTCGCCGTCGGCGTGGGCGTCATTGCGGGCGTTACGGTCGCCGTCGGCGTGGCGGTCGTGGTCGTCAGAGTTGGCGGGGTTAGCGTTGGTGTGGTCGTTAGGGCCGGTGTCGCCGTCGCCGTGCCCGCGGGTGTCGGCGTCACGGTCGGCGTCAGTACCAGTGCCGGCGTCGCGCTGGGTGTCGATGTTGGGGTGACTGTTGGCGTTATGGTGGGCGTGCTGGTCGTCGTGCCCGTGCTGGTTGCAGTCGTCGTGCCTGTGCTGGTTGCGGTCATCATCGGGGTTGTCGTCGGGGTGGCCGTGACGGCGACGGTCGGTGTGTACACGACATCGACCCAGTAGTTGGTTGACTGATAGGTGTCGCTTGGGAAACCGCTCACGCCGTAGGCGTAGACCCCATTGCCTCCGTCAACCCCGTCCGCTAGGGCGTGCAACAGCCCACTGTCTATTCCTGCCGCCGCGAAGTAGGGACGGCTGACGGCGTAGCTCCCCGCGTCGGTGTGGTAGGATGCCACATACGTGGTGTTGGCGGCGATCGCCACCGGGGTGGCGAAGCTGACTTGCTGCCAGCCCGTGGCTGCTTCATTCGTGAAGGTCGCGCCGGCGAGGAGCGTGCCGTCGTGGGTCCACAGATGTCCGACGTGTGTGCCGGTGTTCGTTGGCCCTTTGTAGAAGCGCAGCCCGGTGACGTAGCCGACCACATCGGCGCGGAACTTGACGCCGACCTCGAGAGCATTATTGTCGCCGTGCGATGCCTCGGCGGGGATGGCCGCGCCGTTCCAGATACTGCATGGGCAGGACATGGTAAAGGTAGTGCCGGGTCTGGGGCTCTCCAGGTTCCCGCTATCGTCGACCGCGCGGCTCTTAATCGTCACGGTCCCTGGAGCGCCAGGTGTCCAGCTGTAGCTCCAATTCTCGCGCCCCGTGGCCGGATGCCAGGTCGTGCCGCCGTCGATTGACACCTCGACGCCGCCGACAACCCCGCCTCCCGCGTCCACGGCGACCCCGGTGATGGTTATCGGGACGCCGCTCCGTATCGTCGCGCCATTTGCCGGGAATACGACTCTCGAGGTCGGGGCGATTGTATCGGTGGACTCAGTCGCAGGGACCAAACCAGGCTGCATCGTCGTCGGCTGGACACCCATATCGGCGAACAGATTGACCGTGGCCTGCTGCATGGCCGGCTCGGGAGTGGAGGGTCCGAGGTTATAGATGTCGGCCTCGCTGTCGTGGTGCCCGTCCAGGCCCCACGGCCACTGGATCGTGCCGGCCCCGAAGACGAGCGCCCCGCTGGGCGCCCGGTACAAGGTCAGGTGATGCGTGGCGATACCCGGCCCATATGTCCAGCCATAGTCGAGGAGGTGGCTCGGCACGCTGGCGGTCGTCGACGACAAATCGACAAGTCCGGCGGGCCGGAACCCGTTGTCGAGGTCCTCATCCCACTCGGAGCCCAGGACACAGCTGCACCCGGCCGTCAGCGTGATAACTTGGCCGGCCACGAGGGTGGCGATACCGGTGTTGCGCCAAAAGCGCATCCTGCTGTAGTCTGCCGGCACGGTCAGCGCCTCATACTCGGGTCCATTCACCGTGAAGATAGTGCCGGTCAATTGGTTCTCAGGCCGACCGCCATCGCTCGGCGGGCTGAAGCGCGGGTCGCGCCAGGTTCCCGTCCAGGTCAAGGGGTCTTGCGGATCGATGCGCGTGCCGACCTGCGTCTCTTTGTATGTGACCAGAGTGCGATACGGCGTACCCGTCCCATCCGTGCTGTTCTCCCAGCGGACCTTCCAGAAATCTTCGTTGCCACTAAAGAAGGCGAGGTTGACACCCGCGTCCCGCGCCGCCTGGGCGTTGCCGCGCTCGGCCGCCGACCAGTACTCGTCGTGACCGACCGAGAGAAACACCCTATGCTGCCGGATCAGGCTGCCATAGCGGTCGGCGTCCACGCTGGTAAAGTAGCTGACGTTGTAGCCATTGGCTTCCAGCCAACGGACCATCGGGTACTCGGTGTTGAACACGAAGCTTTTCTGACCGAGTCCGTCGTTGTTGTCGCGGTCGTTGAACGGACGGTTGTAGCTGACTTTGTAGGCGTGGCCGTTAGGCAGGCCGAAGGCATGATCCACGTACAAGCTGGCGCCGCCATAGCTGTTGTAGGCCTGCCAGGTGGTGTCGGATGTCTTGAAGATTAGATCAGAGTTGCTGTTGTCGTCGCGCACGACGAAGAAGATGTGACTGGCTCCCCCGGTGTCGGCGCGCACGAGCTTGGCGAAGTAGATCCCCGACGTGGCGTCCGACGGGACGGCCCACGACGCCGACATCGCCCAGTTGCCGCAGTCGACGAGTCCCGTGGCGCTGCCGGTGAGACAGGCCGGTTGAGACTGAGGCAGGGTCGCCGATGGGACTACCGTCGCCACCAGGCGCGCGCCCATGCCGCCGTAGTAGCCCATGCGGTAGATGTCGAGATGGTAGGACGCGGCATCGGTGTCAATTTTGAAAGAGACGGTGTTGCCCCTATTGACGCTGATGTCGGTGGCGAAGCCCTGGATGCTCGGGTCCCCGGACCCGCTGACGTCCCACTGGCTGGAGGGATTGCCCGGCTTCGTGTTCTCGCAGGCGATCGGGTTGGCGATGGGTGCGTCGCACGGCCCGGATGCACGCGTCAGCGTCGGTTCTGCCCTGATCGAGAGGGAGGAGAGACAAAAGAGCAGAATGAGAGCGAGAGTCCCGAGCGCGCGCAGGCCATGGTGTCGCCATCGCTCCGGACGGAATATTGACATAACGCTTGCCCCCCAGATAATAGCGAATAGCCTTGTGGTCGTAGCGCGGATCGGATGAGAGGGTCGGAGAGGATCGCCGTTTGCAGTATATAGCACCGCAGGTTAAAGTGTTGTTAAGATTTGGCCGCGACCGGCCCAGTACCGACTATTTTTCGAACGAATCAAGCAACAATTCAATAAGGGAAGCTTTTTATTGCGAGAGCGCATCAAAGCGTGGGGCACGGGTTAGGACACCTCTACCCGAGGTGAGGACGACGCCCGAACGTAACAGGTAGCCGGTGAACGGGGTGGACGGAGGTAAAAGTGATGACGGCGCGGCTTAAGGTACGTCTAGTGGCAGCCGGTTTATTGTGCGCGGCTTTGGTTATACCGGCGAGAACCGCGGCGACCAACCTACCCAACATCTACCCGCCCTTCAGCCTCTTCGAGTTTCGCGCCGACGAGGCCGGGTTGCGCGCGCACTCCTGCCCCAACGGGTGTGCGTCGGCACAGGTGGCAGCCGGGCAGACGCACGTGTCGTACAAGGGTAAGAGGTACACGGCATACTACTACGGGGTAACGCCGTTCGGTTCGGCAAAGTATAAGGGCTCGGCCGAATACGGGGTCGACATCTTCGATAGCTCATCCGACGCGGCAGGCTATACGGCGTTGGCCAAGGAGGAAAGCGGCGGCGATGAGGGCGGGCCGGCGCTGAACCCCTTAAAGGTCGCGCATCAGGTCGCGCCGGACGAGTTCATCCTCGGCCGAAACACGGCTCAAGGCTGCGTCGCTATCGGCGGCCTGTCGTACCGCAATCTTTCCATGTACGTGACGGCGGCGACGACGCGGCGGTATCTCGATCGTTCTAACCTTTGCACGGCCGAAGCGGCCTTTGTGAGCGTCTTGCTCGCCCTCCTGTACGTTAGGGCAGATGGTTACGCGGCCCATCTGCACGTCGTGGCGAAAGGGCGGACAGCGCACTGAGGCAAAGCGATCAGGCGTGAGTGGACCTCGCCATGAGCGACTGGAATAGGTCTATGCATTGCGCCGCCACTGTGGAGGGCGAGTGGCGCCGTATCGCCGCGTCATGAACGGCTACACGCATCGCGGAGATGCCGGGGCTAGATAGCAGGCGTTGCATACCGCGCGCCAGGTCGCCGCTGTCCTTGTAGTCGGCGACGTATCCCGTCTCCATCGTCCTAATCCAATCGGGCGCGCCACCCGAATTGAACGCCACGACCGGCGTCCCGCAGAGCATCGCTTCGTTGATCATCATGGGTCCCGCGTCTTGTATCGACGGGCAGGCGAACAGATCCGCCGCCTGGTACGCCAGGGCCAGGGTGATATCGTCCTTGAGGTACCCGAGATGCACGCTCTGGAAGGGCAACGACTCCGCGAGACTTTTGGTCCGGTGGCCGGCTAGGAGCAGCAACATGTCCTCGCGGTGCAGGGGGCTATCGTCGTCGCCCAGGTGCGACACCAGCCGTTGCAACGCCTCGACGAGATAGGCCATGCCCTTGCGAGTTTCGTTGACATAGTTGGACCCCGCGAAAATAACCTTCTTGTCCTGGGGGACGTGGAGCAGGTCGCGCGCGGCGCGCTGGTCGAATGGGCGGAAAACGGTCGAGTCGAGCGGCAGCGACATCCTGACGATGCGATGCTCGCGGAACAACGAGCTCTGCCTGATTCGATCCGCCAGCCAACTGGTGCTGGCGACGAACGTAATGGGGATGCCTCGCAACTGGTTGTATTTCCGCAGCCATACGGTCCGCGAACGGTCGTCCTCACGTTTAGAGGGCAGGATGGGACAGCATCCGCACCGTCTCGTGTAGCCGGTACACTCCCACGCATACTGGCATCCACCGGTGTAGGGCTTCTCATCCATCAGGAACCACACGATAGGGCGGCGGTAGTAGTCGTAGATGCGCACGATCCCTCGGATGTCGAGCAACCTCCCTACGTCGTGGAGGCACAGGACATCGACATCCCGCGGGTCCTGCGATAAGATCGCCGCGTCACTGATATCCGGCTTGACGTCATAATCGAACGGGTACGGCCAATTGGACAACGAATCCTCGAACAACGGGATTCGGCGCTTGATCTTCAGGACCCTACCTTGCCACCGGGGTAGCGGCCATACCGCTTGCACGTCGCTGTCGGTGTCGTCGGTCGCTTTGTGGAGGACGACCATCTTGGAGGATACCCCGACGTTGCGTAGCGCCTGGTGCAGGCGGTGTGCGGCCTTGCCGGCACCATCATAGAGGTCGGTGTCGGAGTAGTGCAGAACATTCATTGCCATCTGGGCGTCTACCGAGCCTTCCTATTCGCCCGATTATAACATCGACAGGATATACGGGAAAGCACAGTTGCTGCCTATCTTCGCCGGGCCGTGTGCAAGGCGACGGCGAGGCCCGCCATGATGCCGATCCCCTCCCCGAGGGCGGCTGGCACGATCTCGCACGCCGCCAAGGCTCCGGGCAGCGCTTCCTCGCGCAGAGCGCGCATGGTTAGCGGCTCCAGGAGCGCCCGCTGCCGGCCGTAGATGCTGCCGATCACGATGCGCTCGGGGTTGAGGATGTCGACCAGTATGGCTAGCCCCCGCCCAAGCTGGCGCCCCACGATGCCCCACACGTCCAGGGCCAAGGCATCGCCCTGCCGCGCCGCCTCTCCCACCCCCTGCGCCGTCACGCGCGGCAGGGCGTCCGGCGTTGGGCAATACAGTGGTGGGGTCCCGCCCCCTCGCAGGCTGGCCTCCGCCATCGACCGCGCGAGCCGCGCGATCCCGCCGCCGCTGCAAAATCCTTCGAACGACCCCGCTTTGCCATATCCAACCGGGCCGTCGCGCTCCAGGCGCACGTGGCCGACCTCGCCCGCCAGCCCGTTCGTCCCCTCGTACAGGCGTCCGTCGAGGATCAGCCCGGCGCCCATGCCCGTACCGAAGGTCAGGAAAATCATGCTGCGGCAGCCTTGTCCGGCGCCCCACGTCCACTCGGCGAGGGCGCAGGCGTTGGCGTCGTTCTGCAGCCCGACCGAGACGCCGAAATGGTCACGCAGCGGGGTGACGACATCGCTGTGGTCCCACCCCGGCAGGTTGGGCGGCGAGAGGACGATCCCCGCCGCGCTGTCCAGCGGCCCCCCACAGCTGATACCGACGGCATCGGGAGCGTCCAGACCCCACTCCGCCAGCAGCTGGTCGATTTCCCGGCGCGCCTGGGCGATCGCATCGCGCGGCGACGGGGGGGTGGGGAAACGACGCTGGCCGATCACCCGGATGGTGGCTCCCGCTTCCTCACCCACGCTGACCGCGCATTTGGTCCCCCCGATATCGACGCCCGCGAGGATGCTCATGGTACCAACGCCTCCTCCTCAAACGCGCCCGGCCAGGGTCTCTCCCAAGCGCGCGACGGGCGGCGACGCCCCGGCCCTGCGGGGATGGTCACCGCGCGCCCGCACACGCCGGGGCGGGTGAGACGCCCGCGCTCCCAGTGGGACCTCGCCGGCTTTTCACGAGCCCTGGGGTCTCTCCCCCTCTCCCGCGTCAGGGAGAGGGGGCGGGGGGTGAGGGCCGTGCCCCGACACCTACGACTCAAGGCCGTCAGTCCGCCTCCACCGCCCATCGGGGTCCTCGCGCAACGTGGCTATGCCATATGGATCGAGGGCGTGCTGGTCTCCCATCTCCGTCAGGAGCACGGTGTCGGGCTTGCCCTCCACCTCGAGCAGGCGCAGGATCAGCGCCGTTTCTCCTCCCTCTTCCTCCCTCTCCGCGCCTTTGAGCCATGCCGCCGTGCTCGACGCGCTCTCTAGCGAGAGCAGGCTGGCCTGGTGGGGGCCGGCGCCGCCACGGGACACGTGTGGCGTCACGACGGGCGGCCGCAGCAGATCGTCGGCGAGCCGGTGGGCATCGCGCGGGCCGACCGTGGGTCCGGCCAGCATGCGCAGCGTGAACGTGTGCTCGCCTTGGTCCGTATACTCATACTTCCGGCCCGGATCGAGCTGGTAAGGGTCGTGCTGCGCATATGCTGGCGAGCGCAGCACCGTGAGATAGAGGGACGCGGCATCCGCGGCGTACGAATAGATCGCGTCGGTGGCGATGGCGAGCCCATACCCGTCGCTCGAAACGAGCGTCCATCGCTGCCCCGGCCACTCGCGCCCGTCGGTCGGCCGCTCCATGGAGCCGTAGGGCACCTCGTGGCGGAAGGTGGGCGTGGGGCCATACATGGGCACGGGGTAGCGCAGCCGCAAGAGCGTACGTTGCTCGCGCCAGTCGACGCGGACGCGTATCTCCAGCGGCAGCGCCGGGTCGTCGTGCAAAAGGTAGGTGCAGGTGATTGTCGAGAAGCCCAAGCGGGCGTGGGTGCGCAGGGCGGCGCGGAGCGGCCCCTCCTCCACCACCTCGATGCGCTCGCAGCTGAAGGCGGCGCCCGTCACCCCGAAGCGGTCGCGGTTGTGGGCCCAGGTGTCCCACTCGTCGCCGACCGCGACCGGGTGGTGCGCCACGCCGGGGAAAACGTTGCGCCCGTCGCGCTTATCGACGAGGCGCGCGATCCCGCCCGTCGCGCGGTCGATCTCCAGCCGCCACGCGCCGCTCTCGATGGCGGCTGGCTCGACGCGGAGCGTAGAGGCCGGCGGTGCGGCGACCTCGCCGCGCGTCAGGCGGTACACCCGGTAGCCGAAGGAGGGCACATCCGCGATGAAGAGTACCCGGCGGAGCCGTAGCCCGGGGAACAGACCCTCGGGGTCGAGCGCCTGGTACGCCACATCGTCGCCCCTGTCGTCGACCAGGCGGGCCGGCACGTCGGGGCGTTTCCGGTCGACCCACGGCTCGTACTCGAGGGGCACGCGCTGGCGCGCCCCCGTCAGGTTGAACGCCACGAATGTCGCGTCGGTCGGGTCCGGCCCCGGCGCGATGGTGGCGGCCAGCCGACGCAGCGCCGTATTGAGCACCTCCTCGGCGCCCTGCGCGGCCCCACCCAGGGCCTCCATGGCGTCGCGCGTAGCGCTGGCCACGCTCACGCCGCCCAGGATGTCGTGGAACTGGTTGAAGAGCAGTGTCTCCCAGAGCGCGCGCAGTCGCTCGCGCGGGTAGGATGCGCCGGCGTGCCGGGCCGCCAGCGCGGCGGCGGCCTCCGCCTGCGCCAGCCCCGCCTCGGCGCGGCGATTGAGCCGCTTCAGGGCTGCGACCACGGAGTAGCAGCCGATCGCGTGGTGCTGCAGCTCGTCGCGCACGACGGGACGCTCGACGGCGGCGACCTCGGCGAAGTAGCGTGCCGGGTCGCTGAACACGAGGTCGCGCTCCCCTGCCTGCGCCTCCGCGATGAACGCGAGTTCCTCCCGCGTCGGGCCGCCGCCATGATTGCCCACACCGTAGAAGTACATCAAGGGGTAGCCCACCCGGCTGGCGAGTTCCTCGACAACGGGCAGATTATCGGCCAGCGGGGGCCACTCGTTGTAGAACGGCGGGAGGCGATAGGCCACGACCGACGAGCCGTCCGGCGCGACCCAGTCGAAAAGGGGCGGCAGCGTCTTCTCCCCCTCCCCCGGGCGCATAAAAACGTAGGAGTCGTAGCCGGTGTGGCGCAGCAGCATGGGCAGGGTCCCGGCATGGCCAAACGCGTCGACGCTGTAGCCCACCCGCACGTCCACATCGAAGCGGTCGCGCAGGTACGCCTTGCCATAGAGGGCCTGGCGGATGAAGGCCTCACCAGCGGGCAGGTTGCAGTCCGGCTGAATCCACCACCCGTTCACGATGGCCCAGCGCCCCTCGCGCACAAGACCTTGTATGCGGGCAAAGAGCGCCGGCTCCAGCTCCTCGATCCAGCGGTAGACGCGGGCCTCGCCGCGAGTGAAGATCACCCCCGGGTTCTGCTCTAGCATGTCGACCGCGGCCCAACACGTGCCGATGGCCTCGGCGCAGCCCTCCGGCCAGCGCCAGAGCCAGACGGGGTCGAGGTGGGCGTTACCGATCATGTGCAGGCGTGGCGGCATCGTTGTTCTCCCGTCCTCTACGTTGGAATTAGGTTGAGATCGCGCCAGGTCGTCGCCGTCATAATCATGAGCCCCGCGCCAGCACGCTCTTCGCGGCGTGCAGCGGCGACATGTTGAAGGCGGTGCGGCGCAGCCGCGCGGCGAGCGCCTCCTCGCGCCGCTCCCGCGCCTCGCGCGCTGCCTGCATGACCAGGTGGGTGTACCACCCCTGATAGTGCCGGTAGACTTCCCGCCGCCGCCGCCAGGAGGGGCGCCACGGGTTGCCCGTGGCGAAGGAGCGCCGCAGGACGGCCATCGTCTCGCGGTATGACTGGTGGAGGAGCCGGCCGTCGTGCCACTCACGGTCGCGGTACAGCACGAGCGGCTCCGCCGTGGACGCGCAGCGCACGCCGGATGAGGCGACGCGCAGCCACAGATCGAAGTCGTCCGCGCGGGAGAGGGACGGGTCGAAGAGGCCGACGGTGGACAGGACGTCGCGGCGCATCACGACGACGGACGGGGAGACGGGCACGGTGAGGAACGCGTCGTAGGCGCTCCTGTCGCCGTTCAGGTCGGGTCCGACCCATATGACGCCGGACGGCCGCAGCTCGTGGTCGCAGACGATGGCGGCCGAGGCGATGAAGCGCGCCTCCGGATGCTCGCGCATGACGCGGCAACATTCTTTGAGCTTGTGGGGCAGCCACGCGTCGTCGTCGTCGAGGAAAGCGATCCACTCCCCCGTCGCCCGCGCGATGCCCACCTCGCGGCTGCCCGAGGCCCTGCCCTGCTTGGTGTGCAGGTAGAGGGCGGAGGGGTACGAGGCGACGACGGCGGGCGTGTCGTCGCTCGAGTCGTCGTCGACCACGATGAGCTCGACCTCGGCCCCGCAGGGCTCCTGCGCCAGCACGCTCTCGATAGCCTGCCGCAGCCAGGCGGCGCGGTTGTGTGTCGTGATGATCGTCGTAATCGTCATCGCGCCATGCGCTCCCTACTCCTACTCTCATTCTCGTCCGCCTCGTCCGCCACCTGTCGCAGTAGCCGCAGGAAGGATGCGCCCACGACCTCTGGGCTAAACGTCGCGCGCGCGCGCTTCCGTCCCGCCTTGCCCAGGGCCGCGCGCAGCGGTTGGTCCGCCAGGAGCCGCTCGAGCGCCCGCGTCAGCCCGTCGACATCCATCGGCTCGACGAGGATACCCGTTTCACCGTCGACGACGAGCTCGGCCGGCCCCCCCTCGCGCCAGGCGACGACGGGCAGGCCGTGGGCCATCGCTTCCAGGATAGCGAGCGAGAAGGGCTCGGCCCGCGAGGGGTGCGCGAAGAGGTCGAGCGTGTCGAGGATACGCGGCACGTCGGCGCGCTGCCCCAGCATATGTACCCGCCCCGCGACGCCGTGCTCCCGCGCGACCCGGGCGATGCGCCGCGGCGTGCCGTTGTGCGCTGGATTCTCCTGGCCCGCCAGCACGAGGTGGATGCCGGGTCCGGCCGCCAGGATGGGCAGCATGGCCCGCACAAGATCTTCCTGCCCTTTTTGCGGGTTCAGGCGTCCGGTCATGCCGACGATGAACGCGCCGGGCGGCAAACCAAGTTCGGCGCGGAACTCTTGCCTAATTCGCGCCCTCTCCCCCGCCGGCCGCTCCGGCGGGGCGGCGACGGAGTTGTACAGCGTGCGCACCCGGCTGGCCGGCACACCGTGGCGGAGCGCGTCGTCGCGGATAAAGTCGCTGATTGCCAGCACCAGGCGCGCCCGCGCGAGCGTGTCGAGCGCATCGCGGCCCAGCCACGGACCGACAACATAGTGCAGGTGCACGACCTGAGGGCGCCCGAGGGCTTGCGCCAGCGGCGTCGCGATCCGGACGTCCCATACTTGCTGGGCTGAATACACGACGTCGGGCTGGAAGGCGCGCGCGACCGCGAGCAGCTGCCCCCTGGCCAGGCGTACGGCGAGCCTGTCACGAACCTTTATCATCCTATCGAGCGCGGCGTTGTCGTGCTGACCGAGCTTGCCCGTGCGCAACGCGCGGACGGTGACGTTGGGGATAGCGCGGAAGAGCGAGGCGACAAACTCACTCTCCCCATCGCGCGCGTCCCGGCCGACCCCCTGGACAAGCAGCGTGTCGGGCGCTATACCGTCGCCACTACCACGGGTCAGGTGGTGGGCGCTCTGCAATAAGGCATGTAACACGCGCGCCTCGGGTGTGAGCAGGCTGCCGGTCTGTACCGCCAACAGGCGCAGGGGCTTTTGACCCACGATCGGTGGCCTCGTCATGCCTTCCGCATCGTCTCTGCCGTCGATGTGGCCGTCCCCTCCACGAAGCTCCCCAGCTTGTACTAACACAGATATATAATAGCGCATGCTCGCGAAGTCCGGTGGAATAGTTACAATACGTGAAGAATGAGCAGCATCCCGCCTTCTCTCACCGTCGTCGTCGTTAACTGGAATGGGCGCCGCTGGCTGCCGCGTCTCTTCGACACTTTGTTGCCGCAGCTCACGCCCTACGACGCCGAGGTGATCCTGGTCGACAACGGGTCGAGCGATGACAGCGTCCCCTTTGTCCACGCGCACTATCCGCGGGTCCAGGTGGTCATCGGCGACAATCGGGGCTACGCAGCGGGTGTCAACGTCGGATTGGCCCAGGCGCGGGGCGAATACATCCTCGTCCTCAACACCGATCTGGCATTCCCCCCGAGCGCGGTCGCCGCCATGCTCACGGCGATGCAAAGCCAACCAGGGCTCGGGCTCGCCACGCCCGTCCTGCTCACCGACCAGGGCACGATCAATACGACCTACGGGGTGGAGCCGGACGAACGGGCCATGCTGACGATCATGCTGGGCCTGCAAAAGCGGTTACCCGCGCTGGCGCGCGAACTGGTCGCGCCCGCCCGCGAGGAGGGTCCATCGGTCGAGGCCGTGCCCTGGCCAATGGGGGCCTGCCTCGTCGTGCGCAAGGCCGCGCTGGACCAGGTAGGGCCGATGGACGAGCACTTTTTCATGTATTTCGAGGACGCGGATTGGGGACGGAGATTCCGGCAGGCGGGGTGGCAAGTGGCGCTGCTGCGGCAGGCGCGCGTTATCCATTCCTATCACGGCAGCTCCTCGACGCAGGCGGTCATGCAGCCGGCCCGCTGGTACTATGGCAGCCTCGATTACTACGCGCGAAAGCATTACGGCCGACGGCGGGCCTGGCTCCTGCGCACGATAAATGTTCTTACCTATATCAAAGCGACGGTGACGCTCTGGGTACGCTCGCAGTTGCCCTCCGCGGCGCCCGGGGCGATTGTCATGAACGGGGATACCCACCACAAGTTGATCTATTATCGCTCGCTTCTGCAACTCTTCCGCGCGCAACGGCGATTCAACTCGCACGACGACGCCTCCTCCCGCCGCGTGGCGCGCGCCATGCCAGCACCGTCGCGGGCTCCTGGCCGTGCAACAGGCGCAGGAAAGCGGCGCGGCCACCCAGGGAGCCAGTCAAGCCGTCGTAGTAGCGCAGGTTGAAAATAAGGCTGCAACTCGCGTCCGCCAGACGCGCCGGCCCGGCGCGGCTCGATACGCGGGCCAGCAGGCCGAGCGCGGCGCCTACCGGGCGCGCCAGGGCGGGACGTCCGGCGCAGAGCAGGGTGAGACGGCGCACGGCCTCGCTGCGGTTGTCTCGGAAATCGCGGGCCACGTCCGCGAGCAGCTGCGGCCGGTCGGCCCGCGCCATCGCCACGTCGGCCGCGCCATAGGCCGTCGGCACGCGCAGCCAGGAGGCGAACGAGCGGCGCACGTAGTGCCAGCCCCGCGCGTGGGGCAGGAAGACGAAGTGCAGGCCGCGATCGCGCAGGCGTAGAGCGAGCTCGACGTCCTCCGCCCGCCGGAAAGCGGCATCGAAGCCGCCGGCAGCTTCGATATGGCGCTTGAGGAGCGCGGCGTTGCCGGTATAGA
>JAABUZ0100006814.1_pt1 | contig 14084 bp, 16 predicted proteins | sample 5562091 | NCBI WGS metagenome assembly JAABUZ01 (sample SAMN12813069, study PRJNA571459) | rock metagenome | isolation source: Antarctica rocks | place: Antarctica: Victoria Land, Linnaeus Terrace sud | collected 2015-12-21 | reverse complement strand
CTGGCCGTGGGAACGAAGGGAGTGACTGATGGCCAATACGGTGCCGCCACCGACCTTCCAGATCATCGGGGCGATCTTGGTGTTCATTGGTGCGCTCGCCGCTCTCGGTACATTTGCAGCGGATCATGCCTACAGGCAGCAGTTGATGCAAGGTTCGGAAAAACCGCGTCTCCCGACGAACTGGCTGCTGATCCCGATGGGTGAGCGCATCGTCTCTCTCCGTCACACGCAGGCGGACCCATGCGCCGAGCGGCTTCGCCTGCGTGCTGGCCGATGGTGGCGTGCAACAGGGGTGCTCCTGACCGTGGCGTTCCTCTATTTCGTCTTCGTGCCGCCGATGGTGGGGGAATGAATGGCCGGGATCACCACTGAGGAACGAATCAGAAGAAGGATGCTGGACAACCGCGTACCGGAGCGGATCGCCGCGGACATATTAGGCGGGCGATCCCTCATCGATGAGAGCGCCGGTGGCGTGTTCGTGTATGACGTACAGCATCACGATCTTGTCCCGCGAGACGAGCAGCGAGGTGGGCGTGCCCGATACCTCCAGCACGACGGTGTCTTTATCGTGGCGGGTGATTGTGCCGATGATGTCCGGCCCGGCCATCACCCGCATGCCCACCTTCTGGTCTTTGTGGGCGTCGATCCATCGACGCCCGTGCCCCTTCGACGACTTCCACATGGTGTTGGCCTTTCCGACCCGGCCCCCGAACAAGGGCCGCGCCAATTGCGCCACTACCGGCCAATGCCGTGCCCGTGCGAGAATGCATTGCCTCGACCTTCGCGCTTTTTCCATGCTGTCAAGCATATCACGCTCTGAGGCCGGTGATCTGCGTGTCCGACTTGAACAAGTCGAGCAGGAACGTGACGATCTTCCCGGCAGTTGGACGCGCCACACGCCCTGAGCGGCAACGTGTCGCACAGCGTCCCACAACGCGAACCTGAGGCATCGCAGCGGCGTCCGCGCCGGTCTTCGTGGCGGTCTCGGTTGTTCGGGTTGGAGTAGGCGATGCTACCGAGGGGGTTCAGCCACTGCCGGGCACTTGCTGGGTACCTCGCGATTCGTCCCGAGCGCGAGATCACCTGCACGGTCGCGGAGATCGAGGCGATCCTCGGCATGTCGCTGCCGCCGACGGCATCCACCAGCCATGCTTGGTGGTCGGACGGCGGGCTGGCGCATGTGCGACTGTGGCACATGTGCGGCTGACGTGCGCGCCTCAACCAGCGTCATCGCTGCGTCTACTTCGCCCGCGACACCGCGGAGGGCTGAGATGAATAACCACCAGGCGTCCCGTCTGCGCGCCGGCATGACGATCCGTGCGTGCTACCGCCCCGCCGCCTGCCGGAACCGCTCGATCGCCTGGTCGTACTGCAGCTCGTTCAGCGCCCGCACGTCCCACGCCATCAGGTCCATGTAGGGCATCAGGAAGTCGTTGATCTCCTGCGGCTCCTCGGTCTCGATCAGCAGGAAGCCCGCCCCGCCGCCGACCATATCGTACCAGCCGTGGATCTTCCCCGGCACGTTGGTGCCCGCGTCGTGCTGCGTGAGGATGCGGTCGCGCACTTGTTCGCGCGTGGTACCGGGATACCAGGTATAGCCGCAGTGCCAGAGCATCGCTGTCCCTCCTTCGCGATGGATCGATTGCATGACCGAGGGGCTGCAGAAACCATGCCACGGCGCATGGGAGGCAGTGGGTGTCACCACTCGGAGAGACATCAGGATAGGGTGTACCCTATCCTGTCAGGGGACACCTTTCAACTGGCACATGACCCAAAAGGTCTCATGGCATCGCTTGGACATACAGGGAAGCGATCTCCAAACGCCTAGGGCTCCGGGTATTCGAGGACGGCTATACACGCGCTATGACTATGGAGGAGATAAAACGAAAACTATCTTTAGGGAAATCCCCATTCTCAGAGCGTGTTTGGGAAATGCCCCAAGGCCATCTCGGGGTGCCGAACATGCTATAGTGGCCAGACAGGCCGAATCTTCTCCCGATGGTTGCCGCGCCGGATCGGAGGATCACGATGGAATCAGATCTCGTTCACGATACGAACGCATCCCCCTCGCCGGAGCAGGTCCGCGAACTGTATCGTCTGATGGGTGGCTTCCGGGTGTCGCAGGCGATCTACGTCGTCGCCGAGCTCGGCATCGCAGATTTCCTCGCCGATGGTCCGCAAGGGAGTGATGCATTGGCTGCGGCGACTCACACCGACGAGGCCGCGCTCTATCGCGTCTTGCGCCTGCTCACCGGTGTCGGACTCTTCGCGGAGGTTGCCCCGCGCCACTTCGCCCTGACCGGGCTCGGCGCGGGCCTGCGCGGGGATGTGTCCGGATCGATCCGGCCGATCACGGTCAATATCCTGGACGAACCCCGCTGGCAGGCATGGGGCCAACTGCTGCACAGCGTGCGCACCGGCGAGATCGGCTTCGATCATTACCACGGCATGGGGCTCTTCGACTATCTGGGCGCGCACCCCGCGAAGGCGGCGAGCTTCAACCGCGCGATGACGAGCAATACGGCGTTGTCGGGCACCGCGATCACGCGGGCATACGACTTCTCTGGCGTCCGGCGTCTGGTCGACGTTTCGGGCGGCCATGGGTTGCTGCTCGCGACGATCCTGCAAGCGTACCCTGCGATGCGCGGCGTGCTGTTCGAGCTTCCGGAGGTGGTCGCGGGCGCGCCGGCGGTGCTGGGGGAGATGGGCGTCGCCGATCGCTGCGACGTGGTCGGCGGCAACTTCTTCTCGGACGTCATTCCCAGCGGGGACGCATACATCCTGCGGCAGATTATCCACGACTGGGACGATCCCCGCGCGACGGCGATCCTGGCGAACGTCCGTTGCGCGATGCAGGGAGCGGGCAAGGTGCTCGTGGTCGAACGTACGATCGCGGCCGACTATCGGCAGGCGTTGTTGGTCTTGCATCTCGATGTGCAGATGCTGGTTCTCCTCGGCGGAGGTGAGCGCACCGAAGCGGAATATGGCGCGCTGTTCGCTGCGGCCGGTCTCCAGTTGAGCGCGGTTGTCCCGCTCGGCGATACCGAGCAGTTCAGCATTTATGAGGGCGTACCGGCTTGACAGCGTGGGGTATACTCGCCCCGACACACACGCGATCAAGGTTGCCGGAACGGGCACACGATGGGGGAGCGATGGCAGGGAGAGCACGCCGCACCGTACGTTTTCGTCTCCTACGCGAGCGCCAACCGCGCCCGGGCGCGTCCCTGGTCTAATGTCCGCACGCGCGCCGGGGCGAGCGGGCGCGGCCCCGACGGATCGAGGGTCGACGGGCAGGAAAGGAGTGGGATGAGCAGCGAAAGTCCCCGCGACCTATCGGTGCCGGCCATCGCGTTCGACGGTGTGGCGAAGCGGTTCCTGACTGCGGACGGCGGCACCTACACCGCGATCCATGACGTGAACATGACGGTCCGGCGGGGGGAATTCTGCGCGGTGGTCGGCCCGTCCGGCTGCGGCAAATCCACCACCCTCGCCCTGATCGCCGGTCTCGAGCCCGCGAGCGAGGGGGATGTGCAGCTGATGGGTGCGCCCGTGCGCGGCATCGACGAGCGCGTCGGCTACGTCTTCCAATCGGACGCCGTCTTCCCGTGGAAGACGGTGCTAGACAATGTCGCCGCCGGCCCCCGTTATCGCGGCGCGTCCACTGCGGAGGCGAAGGAGCGCGCGCGGGATTGGATTCAGCGCGTCGGACTGACCGGCTTCGAGGGCCACTACCCGCACCAACTCTCGGGCGGGATGCGCAAGCGGGTCTCCCTCGCCCAGAGCCTGATCACGGAGCCCGAGATCCTGCTGATGGACGAGCCCTTCAGCGCGCTCGATGTGCAAACGCGGACGCTGATGGAGAACGAACTGCTCGCGCTCTGGTCCGCCACCTCCGCCTCGGTCGTCTTCGTGACACACGATCTGGAAGAAGCGATCGCGCTGGCGGATCGCGTCGTCGTGTTCACCGCCGGGCCGGGGACAGTCAAAGGCATCTATGAGGTGGACTTGCCGCGGCCCCGCAATGTCGCCGAGATCCGCTTCGAGCCAGCGTTTACCTTTATCTATCAGAAGATCTGGAACGATCTGCGCGACGAGGTGCTGCTGAGTTATGAGCGATCTAAGCGTTCAGCGTAACCAAGCCCCGATTCAGCCCGCAGCCCAGGCGGTAGTGGTCGCGGACGGTCACCGCGCGACACAGGCGAAACTCGCCCTCCGCCGACGCCGATACCTCGTCCAGACGCTGCGTATCGCGGTCGGCGTCGTCATCCTCGGCAGTTGGGAATTGACAACCCGGATCGGCCTCGTTGATCCCTTCTTCTTCGGCCAACCCTCCGGCGTGGCGAAACGAATCCAGATCTGGGTGACGCGCGGCACCGCCCAGGGACCCCTCTGGCAGCAGGTCGCGGTGACGCTCGAGGAGACGGTGCTGGGATTCCTGATCGGTGTTCTGCTCGGCATCATCTTCGGGGTCCTGCTCGGGCGGGTCCGCCTGCTCGCGGACATCTTCGCGCCCTACATCAAGGCGGCGAACGCGATGCCGCGCGTGGTCCTGGGCTCGATCTTCATCATCTCGCTCGGCCTCGGCATGGCATCGAAAGTGGCGCTCGCGGTGGTGCTCGTCTTCTTCGTCGTCTTCTTTAACGCCTTCCAGGGCGTACGCGAGGTGGACCGCAACCTGATCGCCAATGCACGCATCCTCGGGGCGAGCCAGCGGCTGCTCACGACCGAGGTGATCATCCCGTCGGCGCTCTCGTGGATCATTGCCAGCCTCCACACGAGTTTCGGGTTCGCGCTGGTCGGCGCGGTGGTGGGCGAGTTCCTCGGCTCCACGAAGGGGCTGGGTCTGCTCATTGCAACCGCCCAGAATACCTTCAATGCTAATGGCGTCTACGCGGCGATGGTGATCTTAGCCGTCGTCGCCCTCGTCGCGGAGGCGCTCGTCACCGCCCTGGAAAACCGGCTCATCCGCTGGCGGCCGAATGTGGTCACGGACGTGACCATCTGAACCAAGGAGGGGAACCATGCACCGACTCAGCAGACGTTCGTTCGTTATCGGGGGTGCGAGCGTGGCCGCGGTCGCCGCCCTAAGCAGCTGCGCGCGCGGGAGCAGCAACTCCTCGGATCCGAGCAAGAAGGCGAACTTGAAGATCATGGTCGGTGGGCTGAGCAAGCAGATCTATCTGCCGAATATGCTCACCAAGCAACTCGGCTATTTTGATGAGCAGAACCTCAATGTCGAGTTGATTGATGAGGCGTCCGGCCAGTCGGCCGAGACGGAGGTGCTGACGGGCAACGTGGATGCCGCCTCCGGTTCCTACGATCACGTCATTGATGTCGCCGGGCTGGGCAAGAGCCTGATCAACGTCATCCAGTTCGGGCTCGTGCCGGGCGGGACCGAGATGGTGTCGGCGAAGAAGGCGGCCGAGATCAAATCCCCCGCTGACTGGAAGGGCAAGAACTTCGGCATCACGTCGCTCGGCTCCGGCAGCCATTTGTTGAGCCAGTACCTCGCCGGGAGGAATGGCGTGAAGCCGAGCGAGGTCAACTGGATCCCGGCGGGAGCGGGTTCCACCCTGATCGCCGCTTTCCAGCAGGGCAAGATCGACGTCGGGTGGGCGACCGAGCCGACGATCTCGCAGCTCCTGAAGACGGGCGATGCCAAGATTCAGGTGGACCTGCGGACGCCGGAAGCGGCCCGCGGACCCATGGGCGGCGACTACCCGTTCATCTGCCTCTTCATGAAGAGCGACTACATGGACAAGAACAAGGCGGTCGTGCAGCGCCTCGTGAACGCCTACGTCAAGACGCTGAAGTGGGTCAACACCCATAGCGCGGAGGAGATCACGGACAAGATGCCGCCGGACTACTACGCTGCGGACAAGGCGGCCTACATCTCGGCGCTGAAGGACGGCAAGGCAATGTTCAGCCCGGACGGCAAGATGCCAAAGGGCGGCCCGGAGTTCGTGCTCAACGTGCAGCAGCAGTTCAACGAGAACGTCAAGGACAAGAAGATCGATCTGAGCAAGACCTACACGGCGGAGTTTGCCGACAAGGCGACCGGGTAGCGACGGCAGTGATCCGCTGTGGTGCGACGGACAGCCGCGCCGTGCCGCAGCCGTATCACCTCCACTTGATAGAGTGGCGCGAACGGCCGGTGAGATATGGCAGGGATGGAACATGCCAGATGGATGAGCAACCGCAGTACCCCCGCCCCACCCTGCCCCGCGTGCGGTGGGGAGCGCGTCTGGGGCACGATCGGCGCGGCGACTGCGGCCGACCTGACGGTCACGGTGCGGGCACCCGGCGGGTTCCGCACGCAACTCTCACCGCTCGTCGCGCTGACCTGCATGGTCTGCGGCGAGGCGCGCCTCTACGCGACGGCGCCGCAGAACCTGCACCCCGGCGCGCCGTGACGGAGCGCGGACGGGACGGCGAAGGTGGGCGACCGTGCGGATGTCTGCTACTTCGAGGATCGATCGGCTAAGTCCGTGATACATCCTCCACTCGACGGCGCGCCCCAGTCACAACACAGGCACTGGAAGGCCTCTATCTCGAAAAGGACCGAGCGTGGTGAAAAATGCCACGGGATGTCAGGCTGGGGTCTACCCTAGCTTGATGTCAGGCACGCCGATCCATAAGCGCCAATGTAGGGTTGTTTTCTTTCTTTCTTGACAGCTGTTCCCGAACGTTATGGACTCTATCTTGACAGATGGAGGAATACCTATGAATGGACAGCGCATCGGCTACGTCCGGGTCAGCTCCCTCGACCAGAACCCGGATCGCCAACTCGAACAGATTGCGGTGGATCGCACCTTCACCGATCGCGCGTCGGGCAAGGATGTCGCCCGGCCGCAGCTCGACGCCCTGCTGCGTTTCGTGCGCGATGGGGATACGGTCGTCGTGCATAGCATGGACCGCCTCGCCCGCAACCTCGACGACTTGCGCCAGATCGTCCGCACGCTGACGGGGCGCGGCATCCGCGTCGAGTTCGTCAAGGAAGGGCTGACCTTCACGGGGAGGACGCGCCGATGGCGACGCTGCTCCTCTCCGTGATGGGAGCGTTCGCCGAGTTCGAGCGGGCATTGATCCGGGAGCGGCAGCGGGAGGGGATCGCGTTGGCGAAGCGGCGGGGGGCGTACCGGGGGCGGAAGAAGGCGCTCAATATGGAGCAACGAGCAGAAGTGCGGCAGCGGGTGGCGGCGGGGGAGGGGAAGGCGGCGGTGGCGCGGGCGTACGGGATCAGCCCGGAGACAGTTTATCAGTATCTGCGCGCGGCGGAGTGAACCGTGTCACCGCAGTCGGTGCCGCGCCCAATCACTTTACTGCGGGCATCCCGACCGGCAGGAGAGTGCAGTCGCGACGCAATCGGCAGGGAATGATGACACATGATGTTCGCCTAATTGGACTTGGCCGTATGAGGCACCCGGGGTTCGTGGACCATCATGTGAGCCTTCCGTGTCAAGCAGCTGACTTGCACAGGGCCAAATCTGCTCTGTGGGCGGGCACACTGTCCACTCGTTCAGCATTGCCTTTGCACCACAGACGTTAGACAACATCGACCAGTCGTCGCTTCAGACAGCGCAACGCGGCCCGTGCCGTCTTCCCCTCCGCGCGCTTCTTCGCGTAGTACGCCCGTGCTAACGGCTCACAGCGCAGTTGGCTCAGCGCGATCATATGGAACGCTTTGTTCAGTCGCCGGTTCCCGCCGCGGTTCAGCCGATGCCCATGTTTCCCCCCCGAGGAGACCGCCACCGGCGCAATCCCCGCCAAGGCAGCGAGCGCGGCAGCCGAATGCACACGCGGCACGCAACCGAGTTCCCCGATCAGCCGTGTTGCGATGATCGTGCCGACCCCGCACAGCTGTACCAGCGGTGTCTCGCTCGCTTGGATCCGCTGCTTGAGCGCGGTTTCGACTGTTTCGATTGCCTCCGCCAACGGGAGAATCTGACTGACGAGATGGCGCACGATCAACAGGCGCGTCCGTAAGACCCCTTCGGCATGTGGTATCTCGAGATCGCGACAGGAGCGCACGTCAGCGAGACTGGCCAGTGCGCCACTTTTCTCTTCGTCGCATGGGTCGATTTGGAGCATTTGCGCGTGCAACTGGTTGATCAACCGCGTGCGCTCCGCCACGAGATTGTCGCGATGATCGCTCATGAGGCGCAACTCGGTGCTGACATCATCAAGCGGGATGGTCGGCAGGAACTCGGTCTCTGCGCGCAGCAAACGTGCCAGCGCCAGCGCATCAGCCGCATCGGTCTTATCCTGGCTCCGGCCGCAGCGACGATACTGCGCCGTGCGATGCGGGACGATTTCGTGGACGTCCGACTCTCCTTGGATCAGCAGAAACTAGGCGAACCCCTTGCCCAGTGAGCCACTGTTCTCGATCCCCCAGATGCACACGGCGTCGCGGTCGTGCGCCCACCGGAGTGCCGCAACCCATCCCGACGGTGTATTGGCCACCGTATGCGTGCCGCAGATCTGTCCCTAATCGTCGATGGCGACGAGGACATGCGCTTTCTTATGGGTATCCACACCGATGTACATGCTGCCCTCCTCCGTCCGCTGCCTACTGATTAGCACGCTGGGGCGACAGGTCTGTATGGGGAATCCACATGCTTCCGTTGAGGCTGCCGCCAGGTGCCTGGAGCGAAGGGGGCGACAGCTCACATGCAAGCGTCACCGCGCAGCTTAGTCCTGAGTCAGCCCCCTTCCCCGACACCCTAGAGCAGATGACATAGGTAGTGGCCCGTGGGATGGTATCCGCAGGGGCGGAACCATCCGGCGGCATCCTGCGCTGTCACCGCTCCCACCGCCTCGCCGATCACCGCCGCCAACGCGGGCTGCGTCCGCTTCGCCGCCCGGCGCACCCGCGTCTTCACCGTGCGGTCCGCCCCCGTGATCGGCGAGAAGACCGGCGAGTAGGCAGGTAGGTAGATCAGCCAACATCCCGCTCCCTGGATGATCGCGCGGACGGCTCCTGCTGTGTGGACATTGCGGTTGTCCATCACCACCACCTGCCCCGCCGTCAGCGTCGGCGCAAGGAAATGCCGCAGCCAGGCGACGAACGCCTCCCGGTCCATCGCCCCCTCAAGCACCATCGGCGCGTCCATCCCGGCGAGCGTCAGCGCGGCGATCAGGGTGGTGTTGCGCGTGTGGTTGCGCGGCACATGCCCATACGCACGCGCGTCGCGCGGGGCGCGGGCATAGAGCGGCGTCATCCGGGTGTGCGTCCCCGTCTCGTCCACGAAGACCCGCCGCTCAACCGGCGTGTCCGCCATCGCCGCCCGCCATCTGCCCAGAGGGTGCCCGCCCGCGCCGCCGGATCCTGCTCGCTGGCGATCAGCGACTTTTTTTATGCGTCCACCCGAGCCGCTGTTCCAGGCGGCACCACGCGCTCGGGCTGACACCCCTCCGGTCTACTCGTGCCACCGCGCGCAATGCTCCGCCAGGGTCGCGTCGGGGGCGGTGGCCAACGGGGCGAGCACGGCGGGGTACTGGTCGGGCCGGATGGCGGGGCGTCTGCCGGGGCGGGGACGAGCGCGCCGGTGGTGCGCCACTGATGCAGGGAGCGCTTGACCGTGCGCTCCCCGACGCGGAAGAGGGCGGCGGCCTCGAGTTGGCTCATGCCACGCTCAACCGCCTGGACGATGCGTTCCCGCCGATCGAGGCGGTAGGCTTTCATGCCCCACAGTCTCGCATCGGGCCACCATCTACGCAACCCGCTCTAAGTGGGTTGCTCAGATCGTGTTTAAAGCGGTGAAAGTACGGGGCATCGGCTACGCTTTCTGGCATGAACACGCAGTATCCCTCCGACCTGACTGGCGCGCAGCGGGTGGCCGCATGGTCTCCCGCTTGGTCGTTTGGCGGGGAGATATGGTTAGGACTTACGCAGTTCGCGAGATAAATCCGGTGGTGGTAGGCTGGAAGCCTGCCACCACCTAGAAAATCGCCTCAACCGCGTAGCTCCTATGGCGGAGTGACCTTCACGTACACTATTTTCCTTTTCGTCGGTTGATCCCTACTGTGAAAAAGTATTACCGGACGAAGATCGGGTTGGAGAGCAGCAGGAAGGTGCTCGGTTGCCGGTAGGGTCGCGTTTCCTGCGGCTGATCCGCGTACAACTCCACGCGGTAGTAGCCGGGTGCGGTCGGCGTGTCCGTGAAATCCACCATGCACGATGATCCCGGTGCCAGGGCGACCGATTCGTGGTAGAACCCGTTCTTGAGCAGATAAAGCTGTGCCGGATAGCGAAGATCGGACAGTTCGACGTGGAATTGCAGCGGGGTGCCGCAGGGCGCCGTGTCGCCCATCTCGATCCGGTCGCTGCCGGCCCCTTCCGCCCAGTAGTCGAGGCGCGGCCCGAGGCTGACATAAACGCGGCCCGCCCGCAACCCCGCGATGATCCCGGCCTCGCTCAGTTGGAGCGCATGGACCCAGGTGAAACACTGGCCGAGGCGGTGTCGCTGCTCACGCGGGTGATGCGAGTCAATTCCGGCTACGCCGACGATCCGTTTCCCCTGGCGGAGCTGCTCGTCCCATAACCCGAGGCTCAGCGCATTGTGCGGCCCCTCCAGATGATGATAGACCTCCATCAGATCGGCCAGATTCCAGTCGAACTCGTGGTAGCGCCAGCCGAGATCGCCGGAGAAGGGGTGGTTGACGCAGAACAGCCCGCCCTGCTCGTGCGCGGCGCGGGCGACCGCGTTGATGTCCCACTGAGCATCCAGGGCGGTAGTCTCCGCCGGTCCGACCGGGGTGACGCGACCCTGCATATCGAGGGCGGGACCGTCCGCATAGATGTTGACCCATTGGTGGAGGCCGTGGAGGTTCGCGTGGCCACTATGTCCCGTCAGTTCCAGCCCGTGGAGTAGAGCGAGATCGCTCCCGCCCGCCCCGATGAGATCTCGCCAGCCCGCAGTCGTGAAGTGATCGGTGAGCGCCAGGAAGTCCAGCCCATACGCCCGCGCCGCCTCGATCACCTGCCAGACAGGCACTTTGCCGTCGCTGTTCCAGCTATGTGCGTGTAACTCGCCACGATACCAACCCGCGCCGCGCATGCCGGAGGCCGCATCATGCGATTCTGCCGTCGCGCGCCCCTCGGGGCCATCAGCCAGCACGTCTGTCGCTGCCGCTTCAGCCTCAGCCTCAGCCTCAGCCTCAGCGATTACTTCGATCACATAATCCGCCGTCTCGATGGTGCGCTCGATGTCCACCATCACCCGCCAGCGACCGGGCCGCAATGGGCCAGGAAGTGCACCGGGGCCGGCCTCACGCTCGCCGAATTGCAGTTCGAGCGTGATATCGCCATACCCGGCGGGATTCATGCGCGTGCCGCGATACTCCTGTGGATCGAAGACGGCGAGAAAGAGTTGGCAGAGGCGCTCCTTGTGGAAGCGCAATCGCACCGTCAGATGCGTCGCCCCGGGCGCGAGGTCAAACGTATGCATCCGATACTGCACCCGTGGCGACGGACTCACCTGCCCTGTTAAGCGCAATGGCGGGTCACCGGCATGGAGGACTGCGCGCGTGTCCGCGCCGTTTTCGTCCAGCGCAGCAGTACGGGAATCGTTGTTCATCTGCGTGCGTCCCTTTCTGTTGGTTTCGCCTCTTAGCTTCGCATCACGGTTGATTCCGCGAGAAGTGGCTCCACGCTCGCCAGCGAGGTGCGGATGTGCTCGGTCGTGAAGACTTCCAGCGTCACCAATCCTGCATAGCCAATGCGTTCCAGTGCGGACCAAACAGGGGGAAGGTCTATAATCCCCTGCCCACTGCCCAGGCCGCGATGATCCCGCCCCTCGATCACGTCATGGAGGTGAATATGGCTGATCCGGGACGCATAGCGCTCGATGAACGGCACCGGGTCTACCCCGGCGGCGAGCAGATGGCCAATATCGCAGCAGATGCCCGTATCGCACGCCTCCAGCAGGGAATCAAGGTACGCGAAGGGGAAGCCGAGGTTCTCGACGGCAAGCGCACGGCTCGGGATTCCGGTTCGGTCCAGCAATTCGCGCACACTGTTCGTCGCGTTGATGACCGCGACATCGCGCTGCACCGCCGCTCGCTCCCGGCTCGTGATCGGCCGCTCGATGCTGTGGAACGGCGTGACATGCAGCACCCACGCGCCGACGGCGAGCGGGGCGCAGGCGTCAATCGTCTCCGCAACGGTTCGGATGGAGGCGGCGCGGAGTAGTGGGTTCGGGGAGGCAAGTTGGATCGAGAGGGGGAGATGCACGGCGTAGTGCAATCCCCGTTCCCGCTGCACAGCCGCGAGGTCCGTGATGACACCATCACGTAATGGCAGGGAGATGCCGTAATCGAAAGTGACTTCGACGGCGCGAAACGTCTCGCTCTGAAGTTGCGCCGCCTCCGCGAGGTCGAGATCCGGGTACGCGATGGTGCATGCGGCGATGCGGTCACGGTTGATTGGCACGATGGGCTCCCTTGTTACCGTCGGCCGGAAAGCGCCCTTCCTCTTTTCCAAGAGGAAGGGCTGGCTTTCCCGTCCGTGGTGATTAGCAAACCTATGGGTTGAATTGCTTGAGCGCCTTGTCCGCTTCGCTTTTGATCTTCTTCTGCGTGTCTTCCGGCGAGAGTTTGCCGGCCAGCATGTCGTTGATTGCCGCGTCGAGCGAGTCGTTAATCGCGTTCTGCGCCGGGTTCGGATCCTGAATCTTGGCGTAGGGGAAGACTTCCTTGAACGCCTGCGCTTTCTGCGGGTGGTCGGTGTAGTCCTTCTTGAGCAATTCGGTGTTCTGCGACGAGATGGTAGCGGGGAAGTATCCGGTCTTCTGCCCATAGATCGCTTGCGCGTCCGTGCCCGCGAAATAGCGCATGAAGAGCCATCCCGCCAACTGCTTCTTCGGGTTGGACTTGAAGAGCACCTGATTACCGCCATACATCTGCGTCACTTTGATATCCGCCTTGCCTTGCGGTGGCAGCGTAATCCCCCAGTTGAACTTGGTGCCGATCAGATCAATCTTGCTGGCGGTGCGGGCCGTCGTACTGATCTCCATGGCGGCGCGCTGGTTCGTGAACTCCTGCTCCGTGTCCTGCACGATCGCGGCGGTGCCGTCGTCTTTCATCTGCTTGAGCAGTTGGAGTCCCAGCAGGGCTTCCGGTTTGTCGAAGTTGCTCGTCTTGCCGTCGTCGGTAACGAAGTTCACGCCGTACGAGCGGAGGAAGTTGAGCCAGGTGCCGCCCATCATCGTGCTGTACGGGAAGCTGATGACACCGGTCTTCTCCTTGATCATCTTCGCCTGGGCTGGGAAATCTGCGAGGATGGCTGCGGGCTTCTCAACACCAGCTTTCTTCAGCAGGTCCACATTGTAGTAGATGCCCTGCGAACTCGTGCCATGTGGCCAGGAGAGTGTCTTACCGCCGTACTGCCTGATGCGTTGCCGCGCTAGTACGTTCGGCATCAGGTCCTTGAGCGCGTCATCAGAGATACCATACTTGCTGCTCGCGAGGTAGTCGTCAATCGGCACAATGGTCCCGGCGGTCTGGTACTCCTGCGTCTCCGGTTCGTATGCCATCGCGACATCCGGCACACCACCACCCTGAATCGCGGCGCGTATCTTCTTGTTGAGGTCGCCATAGGCGCCCTGAAATGTCTCGACGACCGTGATTTTGCCTGTGTTGAGTTTGTTGAAATCCGCGACGATCTGCTTGATGGCGTCGCCGTAAATCGTCGCCTGGATGTGCCAGAATTGCACTTCCTGCGGGCTATCCAGCGCGACGCTATCAATGCTGCTACCCTTGCCCCCGCCGGGGGTGGCGGAAATGCCGGCCGTGTTCCCGGTCGTCGCACTGGCGGGCGCGGTGGTGGCCGCTGCTGCTGCGGGAGCGGTCGTCGCGGCGGCAGCGCCGGTCGTGGCGGGCACAGTGGGAGCAGGCTTCGCAGCCGTTGTCGCGACGGGGGCTTGCGTCGCACTCCCGCCGCCACAGGCGGTGAGGAGCGCGCCCGCCGCGCCACTGGCGGCAAGCCCGGCGATCCCCTGGAGGAGCGCGCGGCGCGAGATGGGGTCTCGTACGTGTGTCATGATCGCCTTCCCTTCCTGTTACGATGCACCATCCGGCATCAG
>JAABUZ0100006813.1_pt1 | contig 14085 bp, 11 predicted proteins | sample 5562091 | NCBI WGS metagenome assembly JAABUZ01 (sample SAMN12813069, study PRJNA571459) | rock metagenome | isolation source: Antarctica rocks | place: Antarctica: Victoria Land, Linnaeus Terrace sud | collected 2015-12-21 | reverse complement strand
GCCGCCGCCAGCCCGTTTGCTAACGTGACTATTATTGCATTGTCGGGGCGCGGGTGTCAAGCGGGGCGGGTGTCAAGCGGGGCGGGTGTCCAGTCGTGGGGCGGGTCATCCGTTATGCTTTATCCGTTACGGGCTAACTCCCGGCGCGTGTCTTCGGCGTCTTTCTTCTTCAGCGCGGCCTCCTTGTCCTTCCAGGCTTCGTACTCGGCGGGCGTCAGGTGCGTCCCATCGGGCAGCGTCACCCCGTTGTAGGCGATAATGGTCCCGTCTGGGTCACGGACGGTCATGTACTTGGCGGCGTCCGTCGTTTCCTGTGGCATCTCAGTTTCCTTTCACTCCCTACCCTCCGTCGCGTCCCGCGCTGTGACGATTATACCCCACCGGGCGTAGGGCCGCGCGTCAGCCCGTTCCCATCCCCTGGCCGCCCGCCGCCTTTTTCGCGGCGAGTTTCTTGGCGGCGAGTTTCTGAGCGAGCGCGGCGTCGTCATTCACGCCGGGCACCACGACCTCCGCCTTGATGCGCTTCGCGCCCGGTTGCCAATTCCAGCCGTCCGGGTCGCCTTCGAGTTTGTCTTGGCCCGGCTCGTGGACGGAGAGGACGCGGTATTCGTGATTGCGGGGCAAAGTCACCTCTTGCTCATCCTCGTTACTTTTCGTATACACGCCCGGCAGGACCGCCTTCGCCTCGGCGGGGACGTGGAGCTGGAGGTGGTGGTTCCCGTGCCAGGTGCCGGAGTCTGTACTGGTCGAACCGTAACCGGGGTCGATGAGCACCTTGCCTGGCTGCGCCGCCGCAATGTGCTTGGTTTCGTCGTCATAGGAAGAGGCGCTGACTTTGCGGCTGAGTATCATGTCTTTGCCGAGCGTCGTTTCGGGCCGGGCGAATAGCTTGTCCAAGTTCTTGACGTGGGCCTGCACTGCCGCACTCGCCCCGGCGATGTTGCCGCCTCGCACGGCGGCGTTGATGTCAGAATAGCCTCCGCCCTTGAAGGCGGTGATGCCCGCCCTCTCGGGGGCGGGGAGCGGCGTCTTGTGGACGCCCTGCGCGTGCGCCTTCAGCTCGTGGTAATCCTGCGGCTGATAGTCGCGCGGCAGCATCCCGGTTTTCTGCGCGACGAGTTCATCCTTCTTCGCCCCCAGGGACGCCGTGCGCGCCGTCAGCATGGCCGCCGTGGAGGCGCGCGCACCCGCGCTCATCTCAGGCGCGTGCTTGTCCACATACGCCTGCCAGCCGCCGTGTTTGGCTTCGAGGTCCTGGACGGCCTGAATCTGTTTCTCGACGCCGGGCAGCTCGCCCGCCGACCCGACGCCCGCCGCGTGGAACAGTTTGGCGTAGTCGGGCGCGACGGCGGGGTCGGAGAGCGTGTCCCACTCCGACGTCCGGTGGAGGGCGTCGGCGTTTTTCTTCTGGCCCTGAGCGCGGTAGAGCAGCGCGCCGCCCTGGTCGATGCGGTGGATGCTCTTGCCGTCCGCTCCGACCTTCATGTTGTTCAGCCCGGTTCCGGCGGCGTCGCGGTTCTGGGTCAGGATGTCGGCGACGTGCCCGCGCAGCGCCTCCTGGGCCAGCGCCGGGGTCAGCCCGTGTTGGCCGAGTTCCGTGCCGTCCACCCAGGGCGTCGCGTGGTAGTCCTTGCCGCCCTTGGAGAACAGCTTGGAGCGGGGCGCGCTGAGTCCCAGGTCGGAGTAGATGCGGTTCGCCAGCGCCTCGGTCGCGTTCTGGTCTTTGCCGCCTTTGTTTTCCTTGACGTACCACCTGCCGCCGTCTTTGGCCTGGTACAGCCCGCCGGGGTTGCTGCCCGCTCCGCTGCCGGGCGGCATCCCGAGCTGCTGGTGCATGATGTCGTCGCCGGTCAGGGCGGCGTGGTGGGCCTCTTGCGCGGCGTCCTCCCGCTCCTGGGGCGACAGGACGTTGTGCGGGCCGAGCGCGGCGGCGTGGGCCTGCGCCTCGGCGTCCCCGCCCTCCGCAGCCGCCTTCATGCCCGCGAGCGTGCCCATCGGGTGCTGACCGTAGGCGAGCGCTTTGTCCATGGAGTAGCCCGTGACCGCTTGGTGGGGGCCGGACTGATTGACGGCGTGGGCGGCGGCCATCACCTGCGCGAGGTCGCCCTGCGTCTTGACCGTGCCCGCCTTGGCAGCCGCCGCGAGTGCGTCCGAACCCTTGTTCGACAGCCCGTAGTCGGCCTTGGCCTTCCCGAGTTCGGCGGGCTTCAGGGGCGCGGCGGCGAGGCTCGCCTTGACCGCCTGGCCGCCCTTGTGGACGGTGACGTAGGCGGGCTTGCCGTCCGAGGTCATCGGTCCGCCGGGGGCCGTGCCAGCGGCGGGGGGCGTGCCAGCGCCGGGAGGCGTCACTTCGGCGGCGGGAGGCGCAACAGGTTGGGGCGCAGCGGGCTGAGGCGGAGAGGGCGCGGAACCCGGCCCGTGCGTGAGCAGGGCGGCCTGGACGTGGGCCGGGTTGACCTTGCCCGTCCCTGCCGCCTGCTGGTTCTGAACGGCCTGGGTGACGACGGCCTCGGCCTGGGCCTTCGTCATGCCCTGGCCGAGCGCGTCCGCCATTTTCTTCTTGGCGTCCGGGTGGAGGCCCTTGCCCTTCACCGCCGCGTCCACGTCCGCCTGAGTGGCAGGTGGGTTCGCCTGAGTGGCGGGCGGCGGCTTGGCCGCCCCGTAGTCGGCGTCGTCCTTGAAGGGGTCGGGCTGCTGAGGCGCGGCGGTCTGAGGCAGGGCGGTCTGAGGCAGGGCGGTCTGAGGCGCGGGCTTGGGCTGCGGGGTGGCGGCCAGTTCTTTGGACAATTCTTTCTGGTGCTGCGCCTCGGCCCAGTCTATCGCCTGCTGGTGGGCCGGGAACGTTTTCGTCTGGGCGTCGCCCTTGCCGTCCGCCCCGTAAACGCTCGCCTTGAAATGTCCGTTCGCGCCCTTGTAAGCAATTGCGGCATAGTCATCGGGGTCGGATGGGGCGACCTTCTCGTATCCCTGTCCAGGCAGGCCGGAAGGGGAAGGTTTCCAGCCCGGCGGCAGGACGTGCCCGTACTCGTTGGCCCTGCCCCCGCCGCCCGCTGCATCCTCGTCGGCTGCGTCCTCGTCCAGGTTGCTCCCACCGACGGGTTCCGCCTGTGCGGGTGCGGGGCTGGAACCTCCGCTCAGGTACGCCTCCGCCGCCGCGTGAGCCTCTTTGGGCGTGGCGAATTGCTGGTGCGGCATATCACCCTCGTCCCCAAAACCGCTCGCGTCGTCAAAGCCGCTGGCCGAATAGGTGGCGTTGTCTGCACCGGACGGGTTGTGAGACGACACGAAGGCCGTCTTGCCCCCGCGCGACTTCTGGTGCAGGTTGCCGCCCATGTCGGTGTAGCCGAGGGGCGGGCCGGAGCCGTTCCACGTTCCAGCGACGGGCGGGACGGGAGGGGACGCCGCGTCCTGTGCCTGGGTGTCCTGTGCGCCGTAGCGGGGCGGCGTCAGGCCCAGCGCCCCGTGCGCGGCCCCGAACGCCTCCCCCTTGGTGCCGAACTCATCCGGGTGGATGTTCACGTCGCGCCCGTCCGTCGTCACCACCTGGTAGCCGCCGCCCGTTGCGGGCTTGACGTAGGCCGTGTGGCTGTTGGTGCTGAACTTGTAGCCCTTGTCGCCTTTGGTGCTGACCGGCTTCCACCCGGCGGGGAGGGCGGCACCGGCGGGAACAGGCGAGGCGGCCTGGTCCGTGGCCGGCGCGGGCACCTGGGGCGCGTCTACCCCTAATTCCTGCGAGGCGTGGGCGTAGGCGTCTGCGAGCGAGCCGTGGACCGTCTGATTCCAGTAGCCGTCGCCCTCTTTCGTAGCCGCGTGGAAGGTTCCGTCGGACGCCTGGTAAACGTGAGCCGTCTTGCCGTCGGTATTCTTGGCGGCGTAGTGCGGGAAGCTGTTATAAAGCGAGTCCTCCCAGCCCGGCGCGACCGACTTCCCATCCCAGGGCGGGGCGGTGGTCTTGGCGTCGCCCCCCCCTGCCTGTGCCTCCCCCCCTGCCTGTGCCTCGGCTTCAGCCTTAGCCTTTTGGGGCAGCGCGTGGTCGCCCAGGTGCGAGGCCATCCCCGGCTCGCCCGCCTGGAACGCGGCGAGGTCGTGGCCGTAGGGCAGGGCGGCGTTCAGGTGCTTCATCAGGAGCTTGTTGTGGCCGTCCGCGTTCTTGGCCGCCGACGCCATTGCCGCCGTCGCCGCGAGCTGGCCCTGCGTGACGCCGCCGCCCGCGACCAGGGCGGCCATCTTCTTCTTGACGTCGGGGTGGGCGTTCTGGCCCGCCAGCAGGGCGGCGGTGTGCTCGGGCGTGGCCGGTTGGTCCGCCTGCCCCCCGGACAGGGGGAACTTCTGGCCGTTCAGCGTGACATGAGCATCCGGCATGACATGAGCATCCGGCATGACATGAGCATCCGGCATGACATGAGCATCCGGCGTGACGTGGCCGGGGGCGGACGGGGCCGTTGCGGCTTCGTGGGCCGCCAGCGCCCTCTGCCCCGAAGCCGTGAGGAAGTGTTCGCTGGAATTGCCCGCCACCGGCACGATGTGGCCGGACGAGAGGCCGGACTGGATTGCGGCGTCCGGGAACTGTCCGGCCACCTTCGCCCCCAGCGCGTCCTGATTGTCTTGGAGGTGTTTCAGGACGGCGGCGTGGTCATTGTTCAGCACCCCCGGTTTCGCCGTCCCCGCCGCCACCGGCCCCTCCGCCCCATTCCCCACGGGCGGGGCCTTCTGAGCTGCTGCCTGGCCTTGGGGCGTCAGGGAATACTGACTCGTGAAGGGGTAACTCGGTTGCGGCGTTTCGGCGAGGTGCCCCTCGTTCATCAGGTGCAGCGCCGCGCCCGAGATGTTCGCGCCGGGGTGGACGGCGGACTTGGCGGACGCGGCGAGCGCGTCGTAGCCCTGCGGCCCGCCCGCGTGGAGCGCGGACAGGATGTGGGCCTTCAGCGCGTCGTGCCGGGCCAGCGCCTGCCCCCCGAGCGGCGTCACGGAATAGGCGGCGGGCTGACCCGGACCGGGCGGCGTAGACTGTTTCGCAAGCCCCGTGTAGGCGAGGTGCGCCGTGTGGGCGGCGGCAAGCTCCGGGGACCCGCCGTGCGCCGCCGTCAGCGCGTCCATGTTCGCGGGCGGCTTCCCGGCCATCGCCCCCAGCAGGCTTGCCGATACGGGCGTGAGGTGGGGAACGACCGCTCCGGCGTCGTCGCCCGCGTCGTCCAGCGCGACCACGCCTTGTGGCAATTCGGGCTGATTCGGTGAAGCCGAGTTCGGGCCAGGGACGAACTCGGAGAGGACCAAATCGGAGAGGAGCGCCTTCGAGTCCTGCTCGAACTGCGGGTCGCGCACGGCAGAGGCCGGTGCTTGGCCCTCAAGCGCTTGACCCTCGGGTGCCGCCTGTGCGCCCGCCTGTGGCCCGCCAGCGCCTTGGGCGGCGGCCTGTCCGCCCTGCGCCCCGCCCTGGTCAGCGCCCGGAGCCAGGCCCAGCGCCTGCGCGCCCTGCTGGTCCTGCTGGTCGGGGTCCGCGCCGGGGGGGAGGGGACGCCCGAAGGCGTCCAGCCCGTCCGTCCGCCTAACCATCTCGTACTTCAGGCCGAGGTCGTCCGCCCACCCCTGCCAGTCCGGGACCAGGATGCGGTCCTGGTTCGGCCCGACGAGGCACTGCCCGCTCGTCATGGCCTGCACGGCGGCCATTGCGAACGCCTGCATGGCCTCGATGTTCGGGGCCGCATACGTGATGGTCGCGTCGGGGCACGTCCGGTCGTTGAACCGGACAAACTGTTTCACCGGCCCCTCGTTGACGTGGTACAGGAACTCGTCCAGGCGGCTCTTGACGGCGAGCGAGAACAGGTCCGTGTGCTCCTTGGCGAGTGCGTAGGAGCCGACGTCGCCCGACTGCATCAGCTTATCGGGGAAGAACAGCCCGAGCATCATCTGCCGGTGGCACAGGTCAATCACCTGCGTCATCCAATCGACGTGCGCGTCCAGCGGCAGCTCCTCGACCGAGTACAGGTCGTTGCCGTTCGGGTCGAGCTGGCGGGGGAAGACGGCGGTGGCGAACGAACGGAGCTGGCCGAGCTGGCTCATCAGGAAGTCGCCCGCGTCCTGCTGGACCGCCGCGCCCGTGGCGTCCACGCCCTGCGAGACGCGCAGCCCGGCGGGGTAGCGCCCGATGAGGGGCGGCACGGCCCCGCGCTCGACGGCGACCATCGTGGTCTCCCACAGGAACCGCGCCCACACCCAGAAGGGGTACAGGCTCTTGGTGAGCGGCTGGCCGTAGGGATTTCGGAACATCCCGCCCAGCGGGTAGTGGAACAGGCGCGACGGGGGCAGGAACGACTGGCCCCACGCCCACTGAACGGCCCCGGCGAACTGCCCCTGAGCCGACTGCCGCAGCGTCAGCGTGTCGTTCGGCAGGGGCACGAAGTCGCGGATGGCCGTGACGTAGGGGATGACCCGCTGAGGCGCGTCTGCGGGTGAGAGGCCCTGGGCGGCCAGGGCGGCGGCGGGGTCGTTGGTCGTGGGGGCCAGGTCCACGGGGACGTTGTAGCGCGTCTCCCAGACGACTTCGGCGTCGGCCCAGCCGAACGTCTGGGCGGGCATGACCGTCTCGCGCATGAGCTGGGGCAGGCGGGGGAGCAGGACGGACTCAATGAGGGCCTTCATGGACGAGTCGGGGCACGAGACGGACAGGTCGGCGGTCTGCATGACCAGCGCGTAGCCCAGCAGGCAGGAGCGGATGACCGGGTAGAGCGCCATCTCGTCGTACTCGGCGAGCGAGACGCGGTCGGGGTTGAAGACGCGCGACGCGCCGCCGCCGCTGCCGCCGCCGAAGAACGAGCCGGTCTGGGACAGGAGGCCGGTGCGCCCGACCTGGCCGAACTGGGGGAACTGCGTGAACCGGCCCGCGTCCGAGGTGGACAGGATGCTCAGGGCGTCGGCGGCAAGGACAGGGCGGGCATCCTTCGGGGCGCGGGCGTTCGTGGGGGGGCGGCCCCCGGCCATCACGGCGGCGGCGGGCACCGCGGCGGCGGTGCCCGCCCGCGCGGGCGGCGGGGTGCCGGGAGCCGGTCGTGTGGTGCGCTTCGCCATAGGGTTTCGGTATAGGGTCTCGGTATAGGGTCGGGCGGGGTTGCCAGGCGCTTCGTTGCCAAGCGATTACAGGTCATCATTCGTCGGCGTCGGTCATCATCGTCCGGGACAGGTCAAAAGCGGGCGCGGCGCGCGGCGCGGCGGAGGACACGTGCGGGGGGTCGTCGTCCGAGGCGGCGGCGTAGTTTCGCTGCGGGCGGTACTTGCCCGCGTCGGTGCCGAACATGGAGAGAACATCCGCGTCCGTCTCGGTCAGCGGGAAGGACGGCACGGTCGGACTTGGCACGGTCCGACTCAGAGGTGAGGGGGTGTTCGGGGAAGGTGGGGCGGAGGCGGGCGTCGCCGTTTCCACCGGCTGTGCCGTTTCCACCGGCTGCTGCGTCTGCGGCAGGTGCATCCGGCCCTCCGCCACCACGCGCCCGGCCTCATCCTCCACCACCGTCAGCAAGTACAGCCTAATTCGCATTCGTCTTCGCCCTCATCCGACGCGCACGTCTCCGCCCTCATCCGCCCGGCTTGGGTGGGACCGTAGCATCGGACTTGGCACGGGCGGCGACGGTCTCAGGCGTGTCCCCCTGGGGCTGGGGCGGGGCTTGGGGCTTCGACGCGCCCGCGCCCAGGGTGCCGAGGTTGACCGGGACGCGGGCGGTCCCCGTGCGGTCCTGCGCGACCAGCTTTTCGCCGCCGTTTTCGAGGGTGTTCACGCCCCCAGAGTTGGGGAAGCCCGCGATGGCGGCGTAGTCCAGGGCGTAGGTGCGGGTCACGACAACCTGGTTGTCCTCCTGGGCGTCGTCCAGGACAGCGGCGGCGGCCCCGGCTTCGAGTCCGTCGGCGTGGCCGCCCTGGGGAGCCTTGAGGCCGGAGAGGTACTCCTTGTACTTGTCAGGGCGCGGGAACCCGTACAGGGACTCGAAAACCTTGTCGGCGGAGACGCCCGGCCCGAACTGGCAGTCGCCCCAGGCGAGTCCGTCCTCCGCGTCCATGAAGATGTAGCCGCCGGGGGTCTCCAGGGCCGTCGCGGGGTCCGCCTGCCGTCCGGTGAAAGGGTTGTTGTTGCTCGCCATCGGTGCCTCCTGAGCCGCCCGTGCGTCCTGGGCCGCCGCGAAAGAGGCGTCGGCCCAAGCGCGAAAGTCGTTGGCCCAGTGTGGAACGTCGGGGGCGCGTGACGCAAGAGCCATAGGGCAAGCCTGTCAATAGCCTGTCAATAGCCTGTCAATAGCGACCGGCGGTAGGCGCTCTCGACCATCTCCCGCGCCGTCCATCCCCGGTAGGGCGGGCAGTACGTGCGCGGGTGGAAGGGACCAAGAACGCGGAAGGACGCCCGCGCGGGGTCGGCGAGGGCCGGGGTACTGGCCGGGAGGCGGTGCCACCCGCGCCGCTTGCGGCGGGCCAGAGCCGCCGCCCGCCTCTTTATCTTGTCTTTGCGCCCCGCCAAGCGATGCCCCTCCCCTCCTCAAACGGTTTTCCGTCCCTTACCGCAAATCCAGCCAGGCCAGGGCGATGCCCAGGTCACACCCCGCGTCGTGCTCCCAGCCGCCGTGGCCGTCCCACCCGGCCCCGGACTCGTTGCCGGACTCGTTAAGCCTCACCCGGCACCCGGCGATGCACTGCATCCCGGCCTCCGCCGCATAAATCCCGCCTCCCTGGACGGAGCGCAGGGCGGCCTCCATCTGGTCGCGCCACGCGCCCTCGTCCGGGGCATCCGGCTCCGGGGCCTCGTCCGGGGCGGCTTCCGGCAGAAATCCCCGCACGGCCTGGGTCACTGACTGGGCGGCCTGAGAGACGGCTTTTACGGCCGGCTGGCCGCCACCGGATGCCTCCACGGCCTGCTCCCACGCCTCCACCTGCGCGGCGGGCGGGAGGGCGGTCAGGGGGCGCACCTGCCACTCGTTCTGGGGTAGAACGGGAACGGCCGTTCCCGTTTGGGCGGCGCTCTCGGCCAGGTTGGCCGCGACGGACGCCCCGGCGGCGACCTGATTCGCCCGCCGCCGGCTGATGTTCCATCGCTTCGCGCAGTAATCGTCAAACGTGGCGAACTCCGCCCGGTAGAGGCGGTCCCGCTTGATGAGGTGGAACGCCTCCCCGACCTCAAGGGTTGTCTGAAGCCCGCGACGGATGACCCTTTCGTAGTGGGCCAAGGCGCTGGCCTCTTCGGGAAGCAGCGTCGTCTCAATGTCTGTAGTCATGGGCGTTTCCTGGTGACGGTTCCTGGTGACGTTTCCTAAACGGGTGTGAAAATCGGGTGTGAAAACGGAGTATCAAAAGAGAAGGACGCGGCGGGGGCTGGCCCGGCCCGTCTTCTGGAGGCGGTACTGCTCAATCCGGGCCAACACATAGGGCGGCACGTCGGACGGCGATTCCAGCACGTCGAGCAGCAGAGCCAGGTGCCGCTTATTCACCAGCGACTGCCAGTCCGAATCGGGCGAGAGCGCCTCCGGGCGCGACGGCCCCCAGTGGCAGAAGCCGCCGAAGCCGGGGAGACGGAACTGCCACTCCTGCCGCCCCGCGACGTCCGGGTCCTCGTTGTGCTTCAGGGGCCGGTGCAGCCGCTTTTCGAGTTCCCCCTGGGCGGCGAGTTCGAGGCACATCTCCGCGACGTAGCAGCCTGCCTCGTGGTCGAGGTCCCCCGGCTCTGCTTGGGCGAATTGGCATTCGGCCAGCCCCGGCGCGAGACGCCACTGAATCGAGGGCGGCGAGGCCCAGCCGTCCCAGACGGGCCGGGCGAGGCCGACGAAGCCGTGGGAGGCCGCGCGTCTGAGGACGGTCAGTATCGCGGCCTTGACTGCATACCGCAGCACGGTCTCGCGGTGTTTCGCGCCCACGTATTCCCCCAGCGTCATATCCAGGAGGAGGGGCGGAAGAACGGGCGATAACGGGCGGTCACGGGTCATGTCCCTGTTATATCATAACCGTCCGAGTTTGTCAAACGGTTGCGCGCTTGGCATCATCATCTGCCCATCCCGTCCGCCTTCTCCCTCGCCTCCCGCATGATGCGCTGCATGGTCGTCTCGCCCGGCGGCGGGGGGTCGGGCGCGGACGGCCTCGGCGCGGGCAGCGGCGGGGCCTGTATGGGCGGCAGGGCCTGTATGGGCGGCAGGGCCTGTACGGGGGCCGGGGCGGGTGGGACGGTGAACTGTGGGCCTGCCGGCGCGCGGCCACCCAAGACGCTCGTCTGGCCCAGCAGCCGCGCGCGCGGCAGGAGGGCCGGTGCCCGCCGGGCGTCACCGCCCTGCACCCGCATACCCCGGCCCTCCGCCGCCCGCTCGGGGTGGCCGGCGCGCTCGCCCGCCGGGAGGAAGGCGGCTGCCTCGCGGTTGACGATTCCCGACTCGCGGGGCGCGGCGGCGGAAACGGGAGTCACGCGGGCGAGGACGAGCTGGTAGAACGGGAGCAGCCCGCACAGGAGCGAGTCCGGGAAGTGGTCGTCCTTCTTGACTATCTGCCCGGTCTGCGACTTGCGCCAGCCTTTGAGCTGCTTTATCAGCAGGCGGCCCTTGTCGCGGGGTATCCAGAGCGCCCCGTGTTCGAGGTGGCCGTTGATGCACCCCACCCCCATCGCCTTCTGCTTGGCGAACTCCACGGGCGTCAGGTTGAAGCCCTGTAAGACCAGGTTGTAGTTGCAGTAGTTGGCGTTCGAGTCCGCCCAGATTTCGGTCATGCCGTACTCGTCCCGCCAGGCCGCCATCTGCGCGTACACGACCGAATCGCTCTGCTTACCCAAATCCTCCACTTCGAGGATGACGCGCCGCCCGACGGGGCTGTTCATGTCGCGCCGGTCCTGAAGGAGCATGACCGCGCACGTCCCGGCGAGGCCCCAGTCAATCATGCCGATGACGCCGCCGCCGCCCCGGTTTTGCGGCAGGAACGTACACATCTCGTCGTCCACGACCGCCCGGCTCAGGGCCGCCCGGTCCTTGATGACCAGGCCGGACACGCTGGGCGAGCCGCCCGTCAGCTCGACCTCGAACTCCTCGTCCGAGGGGGATTCGTCGTACTGGGTGAGCAGGCCGCCCGGCCCCTCGAACGGTATCCAGCCGTTCTCGGCAAACGCCGCCGCGCCGCCGCACAGGGGGGGACGGATTTCCTTCAACGCGCCCGCCGGGTCCAGCCGCTCGCGCCGGTCGCGGAACGCGCGCGGGCGGGGGCAGGCGTCGCAGTCCGGCGCGGCCATCGGCAGGTGCCGGACGAGCGCGTGCTCGTCGCCGGGCGCGCGCAGGGTTCCGGCGTTTATCCCGTCCCACTGGGCGGGCGTCGTCACGGCGAAGGGGCAGCGGTAACAGATGTCGAAGATGGAGGTGCGGTAGAGTTCCAGGCCCTTGGTCTCGGGGTCCTCCACGTCCTCGGCGAAGGTGCCCACGGCGTTGTGGTTTGTGCTGGTGCGGATGATGACGGAGGGGACGGCGGTGTTCACCATGTAGCGAGACGCGGTGCTGATGTCGGCGGCGACCTCGGCCTCCTCATCGATGATGAGCGCCCCGCCCCGGCGCTCGCTGCCCGCGTGGGGGCCGCGCACCTGCTTCTGGGAGGCGGCCAGGACCGCGACGAACGCCTTGGAGTCCTTCGCCATCGGGGGCGCGGTGAAGGCGAGGGGCTGGCCGTCCTCGCCGAGCAGCGTGGGCGAGTGCAGCCGGGGGGACAGGGCGCGCTCAGTCCGGCGCATGGTGTCGCGGGTCAGCGAGAGCGGCGTTGCCCGGCCCCCCAAGGCGGGCAGCCCGCGCCCCAGGTCCGCGTAGGCGTCCCGGTACTGCTGCATGAAGCCTTGCAGGTAGGAGTAGACGTTGGCCGCCTGTTCCTCGCTCCCGCCCACGTTCACCACGTCGTAGTCCTTGAAGAACCAGAGGATGAACTCGATGAGGGCGTCGGTCATGCTCTTGCCGCCGCCCCTGGGTCCGACCCAGATGGCGCGGGTGCAGGAGCCGTCGTACACGCGGTCGATGAGGCGGGCGACCTTGCGGGGGAAGCGCAGGCCGAACCAGAAGTCGAGCAGTCCGCAGCCCGTCCAGAGCGTCCAGTCACCGACGGGGAAGGCGTTCAGGGCGTCCTGGGCCTGGTCGCACACGTCGTAGAGGTCGGCGAGCTTGGGGTCGATGCCGGTATCCGTTGAGTCGATGTCCGTTGAGCCGGTGTCCGTCATGCCGATTTCCGCGCGCCAGCATCCGCCAGCAACCGCCGCACTACCGTGAGCCGCACGAACTCCGCGCCGTCCGCATCCCCGCCCTGGGGGTCGGGGTGCAGCCGCTTGGCGGCGGCGCGGAAGGCCGCCGCCAGCACGTCCGGGTTGTCATAGTCTCCCCCGACGCCGCTCGCCACCCATTTGTCTGGCGGAGGGAGACGCCCGGCGACAGACTGGCGCTCGACAGACTGGTGCTCGCTCGCTTCTTGTTCAGGTGTCATGGCCGTCCCCCGTTCGCCCCGCGCCTACGTCCTGTCCCAGTAGCCGCCCGGTCTCGCGCACGGCAACGCCGATACGCCTACCTATCTCAATGGCCCTCTCGCGCGCCTCCTCGGGCGTCCAGTGCTCGCGGATGTTGATGTCCTGCTCGATAGGGCTGCCGTCCTTGCCCGTCAGCTCCACGCGGCGGGGGGCGTCCAGGCCCATCAGGTCCGAGCGCCTCTTTTCAATGGCGAGCATTCGGTCTACGGCGGGCAGGTCGCCCTTCTTCACGAGGGGCATCACGGCGAACAGGGCCAGGTTCAGCCGGTCGAGCTGCTGCTGGCGCATCAGGGCCAACTCCTCCGCCGTCTCGCGCCGGAACGCCTCGTGCGCGGCCTTGACGTCGCGGGCGGCGGTGGTGGAGGAGACGCCCAAGGCGGACGCGATGCCGTCGTAGGGGGCACCCGCGAGCCGCATCTTGTACGCCTGCGCCTGCCGGAAGAGAACCGCCTCGGGCGACAGCTCCGTCGTCAAGAACGCCCCCGCCTGGTCGCGGCGGCGGGGAGCCGGGAGGCCCGCTCCGTCCCGCGTGGGTTTAGCCTGCCCGTCGCCCGAATCCGTCATGGCAGGGATTCCCCCGTGAGCGTATCCAGAAAGCTGACTGCGGGCGTGTCGGGCATGGGGCAGAGTCCCCCGGCGGTCAAAGCGATGGCTCCCTGAAGATACTTGTCATACAGCAGGGCGGCATCCTCCATGCACGGCGAAGCCTGTAGATTGTTCAGGTCTTTACAGGCATTGGAAAGGGCCAGAGTGACCATTCGCATTGCGTCGGCTTCTTGGTCGGTCATTGCGCCGTCTCCCCGGTGCGAAAGCTCTCGACCCCGGCCATGCAGTCAGCGATGGTGTCGCCGGGCAGGGTGTGGCGCCAGACCATCCACTGGTACAGACCGCAGTGGAGCTTGGCAGGGTGCGCGAAACTGCCCTTGACGAAGTAGCGGTGGCGCAGGGCCAGGTCCGAGCCGAGATTGAGGAGTTGTGGCGCGGCTATCACCGTGGGTCTCATCGTGAACCTCCCGCCTCGGTCGCTTTTTGTGCCTCGGTCGCGCGCCCCGGCCCAGGCACCAGCAGCAGGGCCACCTCGCCCGTCACGGCCTCCCATCGGGCGAGAACCACGTCGCAATACGCCTCGCTCAGTTCCAGCCCGTAGACGCGCCTGCCCGTGCGCTCGGCGGCGACGAGGCTCATGCCGCTGCCGAGGAAAGGGTCGAGGATGAGGTCATCCGGTGCGCCGTACCTCTCGAACGCCCACTCGGCCAGGGCCACCGGCTTCTGGGTCGGGTGGACGCGCGCCTCGCCCCGCTCCGAGGCGCGCAGCATCCCGTTCCACATATGCCTGAAAATGCGGACGGCGCTCTTCTGGTTGGTCCAGGCGAGTTCGGCGTCGGCGAAGTTGCCGGTGTTCTCCTTGTCCCAAACCAGCCAGCAGGGCGACGGCGGCAGAGCGTGGGCGTAGTAGTTGCCGCCCCACCAGACGTGGACCGCGCCGGGGAACATATCGGCGGCGAGGTCGTAGGCGTCCGTGGCCGTGGCCGTCGTGTCGTCCCCGATGACCGGCGCGTACCGGCCCACCTCGACGCGGTTCGAGG
>JAABUZ0100006812.1_pt1 | contig 14088 bp, 15 predicted proteins | sample 5562091 | NCBI WGS metagenome assembly JAABUZ01 (sample SAMN12813069, study PRJNA571459) | rock metagenome | isolation source: Antarctica rocks | place: Antarctica: Victoria Land, Linnaeus Terrace sud | collected 2015-12-21 | reverse complement strand
TCGGCCAGGAGCCGCGCCACCGCCGCCGCTTCGCCGAGCTGAACGCGGAGAACCGCGACGCGAACATGACCACGGTCAACCTGAACGCCGCGTACTTCCCGGCGGTCGAGCTGCTTTCCGGGCTGACTACCGTGTTGATCCTGCTCGTCGGCGGGTTCGAGTTGCTGCACGGGCGGATCGGCGTGGGCGTCGTGGTCGGCTTCATCGCCGCGCTGAACAACTTCTTCGACCCGATCCAGCAGCTCTCCCAGCTCTACACGACCTACCAGTCGGGCATGGCGGCGCTCGACAAGATCTTCGAGCTGCTCGACGAGGCGCCCGACCTGCGCGACGCCCCCGACGCCCGCGACCTCGGGCCGGTGCGCGGCGAGGTGAGCTTCGAGGGAGTCTCCTTCCGCTACGGCGAGGGCGAGGACGCGGCCTGGGCGCTACGGGACGTCGACCTCATCGTCCCGCCGGGCCAGACCGTCGCGCTCGTCGGCGCCACCGGCGCGGGCAAGTCGACCTTCGCCAAGCTCGTCGCCCGGTTCTACGACCCGTCCGAGGGCCGTGTGCGCGTCGACGGGCACGACCTGCGCGAGGTGAGGGCCTCCTCGCTGCGGTCGCAGATGGGGATCGTGCCCCAGGAGGCCTTCCTGTTCAGCGGGACGGTGCGGGAGAACATCGCCTTCGGGCGGCCGGACGCGAGCGAGGAGGAGATCGCCGACGCGGCCCGGGCGGTGGGTGCCGAGGACTTCGTCGCCGGCCTGGAGCGGGGGTTCGACACGGAGGTCGGCGAGCGCGGCGCGCAGCTCTCCGCCGGGCAGCGCCAGCTCATCGCGTTCGCCCGCGCGCTCATCGCCGACCCGCGCATCCTCGTCCTCGACGAGGCGACGTCGAACGTCGACATCCAGACGGAGGCCCGGATCGAGCAGGGCCTCCGTCGCCTGCTCGCCGGCCGGACGGCGTTCGTGATCGCGCACCGCCTCTCGACGATCCGCCACGCCGGGCGAATCCTCGTGCTCGACGGCGGGCGGATCGTCGAGCAGGGCACGCACGACGAGCTCATCGCCGCCGAGGGCGCCTACTGGCAGCTGTACCGCGACTGGGCGGAGCAGGCGGCGGCGTAGAAGAGCTGCGGGGCAGGGATTCGAACCCCGATAACGTGCTCCAGAGGCACGCGTCTTGCCATTAGACGACCCCGCAAAGCGGCCAAGGATAACGGCTTCCGTCCGATACGGAGGCGAACGTCTGTTCGTAGACGACGCCAGGGAGGAAGACCCTACCCCGCCGGAAAGCCCGCGGGTAGCTCGTATTGAGCGTCCCCTAGCACCAAGACCATCGGCTCGCCCCGGCGCGCAGCGAGGAACAGCGGCGTCTCGGGATCGGAGGTCTCGAATCCCACGGTGAGCACGCTCCGCCCGGGGAACAGCGCGGCGGTGTCGCGGACGGCGCGACCGACGTGGTCGAGGGCTCCCAGCGGACCGCTCAGCGTTCCCGCCTGCACGTCGAGGTCCATCGCGCCGAATGCCCGCAGCTCGGGAAGCTCGAGCGAGGCCGCCAAGATCGCCTCGCTCCCGTCCAGAGCCCGGGACTGCTCGCCCTCGGTCGTCTCCACCACGCCGCCCGCGCTCACGTCGATCATCAGGGGAGCGGCACCGTTCTCCCGGTCGAGCAGCAACACCGCACGCAGCGCCCCCGTCCCCTCGACGAACGCCCGCAGCGTCGCGGCAATGGTGCACACCTCGGAAGGGGATGAGGCGTCGGGGAGCGTCACGAAGGCATCAACCAAAGCACATCCATGGGCACCGGGCGCGAGCGTTCGAGTTCGGCGCGTCGCCGTCCCGGCCACGGGGAAGACCTGCATGGTGCGCGGCTTCGTCACCGACTCCTCTGCCTCGGCCGGCGTGCGTCTGGCCGCCGACCTGCCCGAGCCCGAGCCGGCGGACGGCGAGCTCGTCGTCGAGGTTCGAGCGTTTGCGATCAACCGCGGCGAGCTCTCCCTCCTCGAGCAGCGCCCCGACGGCTGGCGTCCCGGGCAGGATGTGGCCGGCGTGGTCAATCGAACAGCCGCCGACGGGAGCGGCCCGCGGAAGGGCGCCCGCGTCGTCGGGATCGTCGACGGTGCGAGCTGGGCGGAACGGGTCGCCGTTCCCGTCCACCGGGTGGCCTCGCTCCCCGACGGCGTCGACTTCTCATCGGCCGCGTCGCTGCCCATCGCCGGCCTCACTGCGCTCCGGCCCTGCGCATCGGCGGGCCGCTCCTCGGCCGCCGGGTCCTCGTCACCGGAGCCACGGGAGGGGTCGGGCAGTTCGCCGTGCAGCTCGCGGCCGCGGGCGGCGCGCGGGTGACCGCCCAGGTGAGCGCTTCCGCGCGGGAGCAGGAGGCGTACGATCTTGGCGCCGACGAGGTCGCGACCTCTCTCGACGACGAGGCACTCGGACCGTTCGACCTCGTCCTCGACGGCGTCGGCGGACCGGTGCTGCACGCCGCGGTGCACCGCCTCGCGCCCGGTGGCACCGCCGCCCTCTACGGCGTAGGCGGCGGCCCCGCCGAGCTCGCCCTTCCGGACTTCGTTTCCGCTCCGCTGGCCAAGGTTCTCGGATTCTTCGTCCACGCCGGCCCGGAGGAGGAGCTCGGCGCCGACCTCGCCACGCTCGCGGGCCTCGTCGCCGACGGGCGCCTCGACCCTCACCTCGGGCTGGTGCGCGACTGGCAGGAGACGGCGGGCGTCCTCGACGCCCTTCGCGAACGCCGCGTGCGGGGCAAGGCCGTCCTCACCCGGGGCTGACCCGCGATGTTCGACGACTTCGAGACCACGACGCTCGAGACCGCCGGCGGCGCGATCCACGCGCGGGTGGGCGGAGACGGGCCCCCACTGCTCTGCTCCACGGCTACCCGCAAAGCCACATGATGTGGCACGCGGCGGCACGCGAGCTGGCGCAGTGCTTCACGGTGGTGGCTTCCGACCTCACCGGCTACGGCAGCAGCGCCAAGCCGCCCTCTACGGAGGACCACGGCCCCGTACTCCAAGCGGGCGATGGCCCGCAACCAGGTCGAGGCGATGGGGCGGCTCGGCTTCGACGCGTTCTTCGTCGCCGGCCACGATCGCGGCGGACGCTGCGCCTGCCGCATGGCGCTCGACCATCCGGAGCGGGTCCGCCGGCTCGCGGTCCTCGATGTCGTGCCCACGGGCGAGGCGCTGGCGCGGGTCGATCTCGCCTTTGGCCTCGGGTACTGGCACTGGTTCTTCCTCGCCCAGCCCGCCCCGCTGCCCGAGAAGCTCATCGCCGGCGATCCCGACGCCTTCTTCTCCTTCGGCGGCGCGCTCGGGCTCGGCTCGGACGAGGAGCACTACCCGCCCGAGGTGATGGCCGCGTATCGGCGCGCCCTGCACGATCCGGCGACCGTCCACGCCATGTGCGAGGACTACCGGGCCGGCGCGAGCATCGACCGCAAGCACGACGAGGCCGACCGCGGGCGGCATCGGATCGCCTGCCCGCTCCTCGCGCTGTGGGGAGCGCGCGGCAAGCTCGACGAGTGGTATGACGTTCTGGCGATCTGGGGCGAGTGGGCCGCCGATGTCCGGGGTCGCTCGGTCGACGCCTCGCACTTCCTGGTCGAGGACCGTCCTGAGGAGGTGGCCGAGGAGCTGCGGAGGTTCTTCCTCGATCTGGCCTGAGCCGCCCAGCGAGCTCACCGGGCACAATGAACGCACCCGAACCATCACGCCACAGGAGCAGCCGAATGCCACGCGCCGTCTACAACGGAACGACCATCGCCCAGAGCGAGCAGACGGTCGAGGTCGAGGGGAACCAATACTTCCCGCCGGAGTCGCTGAATCAGGACGTCCTGCGCTCGAGCGACACCCACACCACCTGCCCGTGGAAGGGCGAGGCGAGCTACTACTCGCTCGAGACCGACGGCGAGACGGTGGACGACGTCGCCTGGTTCTACCCGGACCCCAAGCCGGCGGCCGCGAACATCAGGGACCACGTGGCCTTCGGACGCGGCGTGTCCGTCGAGGCCTGAGCCGGCGGCGGGGTGCCGCCTAGCCGGACCGACCCCCGTTGACGCTGAAGACCGAGGTGATGTCCGACTCGAGGCCCGGGTCGAGGATGAGCAGCACCTCGTCGCCGGTCTCGATGACGGTGTCCGATTTGGGCACAAAGCCCGACCCGTCGCGGAGGACGGAGATGATGAGGCTGCCCTCGGGCATGCTCACGTCGCTCACCCGAGCGCCGGCGGCCGGCGCGCCCTCGGTGACCTCGAGCTCGATGATCTCCAGGCGCTCACCCTCGAGGGCCAGGAGGTGCACGAGCCCGTACTGGGGCACCTCATGCTCGATCAGGCGGAGGATGAGGTCGGTGGCCGAGACGGCCGGCCGGATGCCGAGAAGCTTGAAGGTCTGCAGGTTGCGCGGGTTGTTGACGCGAGCGACGATCCGCTCGCAGAGGTACTTCTCCTTGGCCATCTGGCAGATGAGCATGTTGTCCTCGTCGTCGCCCGTCACCGCGATGACGAGGTCGGCGCGCGAGATGCCCGCGCGCTCGAGCACCCACAGCTCGGTGGCGTCGCCGTACTGCACGGCGTGCTCGAGCTCCTGCTCGACGAAGAGGTAGCGCCGCCGGTAGCCCTCGATCAGCGTCACCTCATGCCCCTTGGCCATGAGCTCGCGGGCGAGGTTCCACCCGACCTTCCCGGCGCCGGCGATGATCGCGTACACGTACTGGCTCCTCCCGGCGCGCGCGGTCCCCTAGGACCCGAGCGCCGCCTCCTCGAGCATGACGATGGCGTGCTGGGTGGGGCAGATGGTCTGGAGCCCCTGCTCCGCGTACCACTGCGCCCGGCCCGGATCGAGCACTCGGGCCACGACACGAGCGACTTCGAACTGCCGCTGGGCGATCTGCGAGATCACCAGGTTCGTGTTGTCGCCGTTGGTCGAGGCGATGAACACGTCGGCGCGAGCGATGCCCGCCGCCTGCAGAGCCTCGACCTCGAGCGCGGTGCCGACCGTGAAGAGCCCGCCGCGATCCTCCCAGCTCTCGGGCGCGCCCTGGTCGAGGCGCTCGTGCGAGAGTGGATCCTGGTCGAGCACGGAGACCTCGTGACCCGCCCCCAGCGCCGTCTTGGCCACCGCCGAGCCGACACGCCCGGCGCCAACGATCAGGACGAACACGAGGCGGGACTCTAGCGCCTCGCCGCCTCCCCGCTCGAGCCGCGCGAAGCGCCATCGTCGGTGCTCGAGTCGGTGCTCCTCGCGGGCGCTCTCTCCACCGCCGGGGCGGTCAGGATCACGCGGCACGGCGCCTTGCGAATAACGTACTTCGTCACCTCGCCGACGAAGTTGTCGAGCGGTCCGCCGGCACCGCCCAGGCGCGCGCCGCCTCGGATGCGCGAGGGCTCCTCGGCGCCGAGCACGATGGCCTCCACCCCGCGCCGGCGGGCCTCGTCGACGACCGCCTGGCCGGCCTGCCGGGCCCGCACGGTGGCGGTGGCGACCTCCACGCCCTCGTACTCCTCCCCCACCGCCTTGGCGCGCGCGAGCGCCTGACGGGCGCGCTGGAGCTGCGCCTCGGGCAGCGGAGCGTCGAGCGGCAAGGCTACCGGCACCTCGAACACCCACAGCGCCTCGATGACGGCGCCCTGCTCCTCGAGGTCGTCATGCTCGTCCCCGGCCAGTCGCCCCGCGGTCTGCACGATGTCGTCGTCGATCGCCCGCCCGAAGACCGGGACGAGGATCGAGCCGAACTCCGACGCGGTCGGCTCGGTGCGCAGGGCGGTCTCGGGCACGGTCACGCGCGCCAGGATCGGCTTGCCGTCGGAGCGGCGGTAGCCGACGTAGAGCAGGAGGCCCCCGAGCAGCCACCCGGTGCCGAGGTACCGGGCTCCGGCATGCAGCACGAGCAGGCTGAGCCATGCGGCGCCGGAGAGGAAGGCGCCGACCACGGCCGTGAGCGGAAGGCTCCTCCCCCGGAAGGAGATCGCCAGGGGCGCGGTGTAGGGACGGCGCCGGTCGGGCTCCCGGACACGCAGCGCGATGATCGACGCGTGGGCGATGGTGAACGCGAGCAGCGCGCCGAAGGCGTAGATCCCCACCAGGAGCTCGACGTCGGCGGGAAGGACGAGGGCGGCGCTGAGCAGGGCCGCGAGCACGATGAGGACGAACGGCGTTCCCCGTTCGGGGTGCAGGCGCCCGAGCAGGCTCGGAACCTGCCGGTTGGTCGCCAGGGAGTAGCCGACGCGAGAGAGCCCGAGCATCGCGGAGTTGGCCGCGGCGACCAGACCGACGACGGCCACGGCGGCGACCACGTAGGTCAGGGCCTGCGCGAGCCAGTGCGGGTGAAAGGCCTTGACCACTCCGAGGAGCGGAGCCTTCACGTAGCGATCCCCCAGTTCCGTGTGGCCACCGCGCACGGGCAGGGCGTTGACGGCCACGAACGCGATGCCGACGTAGACGGCGACGATGACCGCGCTCCCGCGTCCGAGCAGCCGGCGCAGCGTGCGGACGCTCGTGACGACGTCGCCCGAGAGGCTCGCCGCCGCCTCGAGGCCGGTGAAGGCGACGGTGCCGATGGTGAGCGCGAAGAGGAGGTTCGACCAGGAGGGAGTCGTTCCGAGGTGGATCGAGTGCAGGAGCGCTCCGGGGTGGAGCACGAGGACGAGCCCGAGCACGATCACCATGGCCTGGAGCCCGAGGTCCCCGTAGGCGATGACCACCCGGCGCTGCAGCCGGCTGACGCTCAGTCCGCGTACGTTGGCCCAGGCGACGAAGGCGACGATGCCGAGGGCGATGAGGATCTCGAGCACGCCGTCGTCCAGCGGACTCCAGAAGGCCGCCAGGTAGTTGGCTGCCGCCAGGGCGGTGACGGCGACGAGGATCGCGTAGTCGAGGAGGATCACCCAGCCGGCGACGAAGGAGACGAGCTCGTTGAAGGCGTAGCGGGCGAAGACCGTCGAGCCGCCTCGCTCCTGGTGCAGCGAGGCGCCCTCCACGTAGGTCATGGCCGCGAGGGCGAAGAGGACGCCGACGGCGAGGAAGACGACGGGCGTGAGCCCCAGCGCGCGGTGCGCCACCACCCCGAGGGCGAAGTAGACCGAGGAGATCGAGGCCGTGTAGACGACCGCGAACAGCGCGCGCGCCGAGACCCGGCGTTCGTTCACGTTCCGCGGGCCTGAAGCACGAGCCGGCCGGCGCCCGCCGCCACGAAGAGGACGCCGAGGATGAGCCCGAGGGCGAGCGCGCCGCCGCCCTCGGCGAGCGTGCGCACGACCAGCGCGACGCCGATCAGGATCATGAAGATGGAGAGGACGCTCGTGGTGGTGCGCCGGAGGCGAGGCGGGGGCGTCATCGGCAGAGGAGCGAAGGTACTAGGCCTCGACCGGCTCGCGCGGGTGGGGCTCGTCGCGGTGGCCGCCCACCTGGTCGGGATCGGACTCGATTATGACGCGGCACGGCCGCTCGCTCAGCACCGTCTCGAGCGTCTTGCCGAACTGCGAGCCGCCGCCCCGGCGGGGCATCGGCATGACGATCGCGCGGGCCTGCAGCTCGCGCGCCTCGTCGATGATCCGCCGTCCGCCCTGGCCGGCCCGGACCTTCTCCCAGTGGCCCGAGACGCGCCGGCCGCCCTGCAGCCGCGCCTGCTCGATGATGCTCTGGGCGGCCGACTCGGCTGCGGGCAGCGAGGCGCCGATCGGGTTGGAGCTCGGCACGACGATGGTCACGAGCACGTGGATCCCGCGCCGCCGCCGGGCGGCAAGGCGCTGGGCGGTGGCGAGCACCGCGGAGGAGTAGTTCGACTCGTCGAAGGCTACGAGCACCGACTCGTACTCCGCCTCACGATCGACCACCGACTGCGGGATGGCCACCTTCTTCGTGGTGACGAGATCGAGGCCCTGGCGGCGGCGGTAGACGAGGTAGACGGCCACGCCCATCACCAACCAGCCGACGCCCGCAGCCGCGACGTCGAGGTAGAGCGCGGTGACCGTCACGAACGCGAGGAACGTCCCGAGGGCGCCGAGCACCGCGAACAGCGGGAGCTCCCGCCCCGCCACGCGCAGGATCCCCGGGCCGCGGTAGGGACGCTCCCGGTCGGGCTCGCGCATGCGCAACCGGATGACCGAAAGGTGGGCGATCGTGAACGAGAGCATCGCCCCGAACGCGTAGAGGTTGCCGAGGAAGGTCGCCTTCCCCGGGATCAGCGTCACGCAGGCGATCGCCCCGAAGACGAGGATCCCGATCCACGGCGTGCGGTAGCGGGGATGGAGCTGGCGGATGCGGTCGGGGAGCTGGCGGTGGAGCCCCATCGAGTAGACGAGACGCGAGACCCCGATGATGCCGGCGTTCGTGGCGATGAGCAGGATGGTCGCCGCGAGCAAGCCGACGTAGATCTCCCCCGCATGCTGGAGCGGGCCGAGGTGAAGCTGCTTGACCACGCCGAGGATGGGGTCCCCGGCGAAGCCCCCCTTCTCCTCCGGCAGCCCGAGCAGCGTCTGGCACCGGCCGGCTGCGTCGCACTTCACGGGCAGCGCCGAGAGCGCGACCGCGGGCAGCGCCGCGTAGATCGCGAATACGGCGATCACCACCCGCTTGATGGCCATGGGGATCGTCTTGGTCTCGTCCTGCGCCTCCTCGGCCATGTTGGAGATCGTCTCGATCCCCGTGTAGGCGATCATGGCCACGGGGATCGCCACGAGGAACTCCTTCCAATGCGGAGCCGTCCCGAGGTGGACGTTGTGGATCAGCGTGTGCGGCGAGAAGACGAGGAACGCGCCCGCCACCACGAGCAGGAGCTGGGTGCCGAAGTCGGTGACGGCGAGCGCGATGTTCAGGCGCGCGGCCTCCTTGACGCCGACGACGTTGATCGCGCTGAGCAGCGCGACGATGAGGATCCCGCAGATGACGTCGCCCGGCGAGTGGCGCAGCGCCCCCCAGAACAGCCCTCCGATGTAGTGGGGGACGAAGAACGCCGAGATGGCGATCGTGATGACGTAGTTGAGCATCTGCCCCCACGCCGCGAAGAACGACCAGAACTCGTTGAACGCGTGGCGGGCGAAGGAGGAGGAGCCGCCGGCTTCGGGATACATCGCCGTCGCCTCCGCGTAGGTGGCGGCGGTCAGGTAGAAGATCACCCCGCTGATCACGAAGACGATCGGCGTGAGCCCGAGCGCGAAGGAGGCGACCAGACCGAGCGCGTAGTAGATCGAGGAGCCGACGTTGCCGTAGGCCGTGGAGAAGAGGGCGTTGACTCCGAGCACGCGCTCGAGCCCGGGCAGGCGGCGTTCGGCCATGGCTGGCGAGGATTGTACGTCGGGTCGAGCGGTCCTCCACCGCCTGAACGTGGGCGGTAGGGTCCGGTCGATGAACGGACGAATCGTGGTCTTCGGCGCGACGGGCTACACCGGTCGACTGGTGGCCGAGGCCCTCGTCGCCCAGGGCGCGCGGCCCGTGCTCGCGGGACGAAGCGCCGAGAGGCTCGACGGGCTGGCTCGGGACCTGGGCGGCGGCCTGGAGACCGCCACCGCGGACGTGAGCCGCCCCGCGTCGGTGCGCGCGCTGGTGGAGCGCGGCGACGTGCTCGTCTCCACCGTCGGGCCCTTCGCCCGCTGGGGCGCGGCCGCGGTCGAGGCCGCGATCGCCGTCGGCGCGCACTACGTCGACTCGACCGGTGAGCCGCCCTTCATCCGGCGCGTCTTCGAGCACTGGAGCGGCGCGGCGCAGGCCGCCGCCTGCGGCCTCTTGACCTCCTTCGGCTACGACTGGGTGCCGGGCAACCTCGCGGGCGCGCTCGCGCTCGAAGCCGCCGGCGGTGCCGCCTCCGCGGTCCACGTCGGCTACTTCATGACCGGCCGCGTCGATCCGCGCGAGGCGATGAGCGGCGGCACGGCGGCGTCGCTGGCAGGTGTGGCGCTCGCTCCCTCCTTCGCCTGGCGCGACGGTCACCTGGTGACCGAGCGCGGGGCCGCGCGGGTGCGCTCCTTTTTCTCCACCGACGAGAGCGGCACCGCGCTCACCGGCGTCTCCGTCGGGGCCTCGGAGCACTTCGCCCTGCCGCGGCTGCAGCCCGGTCTGCGCGAGGTCGACGCCTACCTCGGCTGGTTCGGGCCGCTCTCGCGAGGAATGCAGGCGGTCTCAGCGGTGGGCGAGCTCGCCGGGCGGGTACCGGGCCTGACCGAGGGCATCGCGTCGCTCACCAAGCGCTTCATGCCGGGCTCCTCGGGAGGGCCGGACGCCGCGACGCGGGCCCGTACCGGCTCCCGCGTGATCGCCGAGGCGCTCGACGCGCAGGGCTCGGTGCTCGCGCGCTCCGAGCTCAGCGGCCCCAACGGCTACACGTTCACCGGCGACGTGATCGCCTGGGCGGCACGGCGAATCTCCGAGCACGGCCTCGAGGGCACCGGCGCGCTCGGCCCCGTCGACGGCTTCGGTCTGCGCACCCTCGAGGCGGGTTGCGCCGAGGTCGGGCTGCACGCCGTGCGTTGAGCGCCGCCCGGTCTGACGCGCCTCAGTCGGCGCGCCTCGCCAGCCAGCGATCGACGACGTAGCCTCCGAACGGGAGGACGGCGCCCAGGAGCACACCGAGCGTGGCCCGGGTGCTCCAGCGAGCGTGCGGTCGGACGTTCAGGGCGACGATGACGTAGCCGACGAACAGCAGCCCGTGGATCGGGCCCAGGATCTGCACGCCCGCCGGCGCATGATCGTGGTACTTGACGTAGGTCGCGGCGAGGAGCGCCAGGAAGCTCGTCGCCTCGGCCAGCGCCACGTAGCGCATGGTCCTCAGGGAGTCCAACCGTCGCTCCTTCTCACGCTCAGATCAGCGGCCGCGCACGACAAGGCGACCGCAGGCACCAGCTCACAGTAGCTGTCCGATCGGGTCGGAGCCTCTTCTCGCTCGCTCGACGGCGGCGCCGCCGCCTCAGCGGTGATGGCGGTGCTTGTGGCGGTGGCCACGCCCACGGCCGTGCCCGTCCCCCGCCCCCTGGCCGGCCTCGCCGCCCGACCCCGGTGCGGGGGGAGCCTGCTGCTGCGGAGCGTTGCCGCTGTCGGGCCCCGGCCCCGGGTCCGGCCCGATGGCCGGGAAGCCGATGCTCGGGTTGATTCCGGTGAGAGTGCCGGTGCCCGGCGCCGGCGCGGGGCCGCGCGAGTTGGGACCATCCTGCCCGGCGCCACGACCGACGCGGATGGGATGGCCGGTGCGTTCGCGCACCGGCGTGACGCGGGACCGCGCGCGACGGGGAGAGGCGGCGGGCGGCGGGGAGATGCTGCGAACGTGGCGCACTCCCCCGCTCCGAGCCACGGCCCGGTGCACGCTCGCTCCGGCAAGGCTCGCCGACCGCGGGAGGATGCCCGCCTGCGTGAGTGGCGTCGGCGCGGCGGCGCCCGGGGCAGCCGGAGCGGTTCGACCCGGTGATCGTGTGGGGCGGGGGGGCGGTGGCGCGTCCGCTCGCGTGCAGCGCCGGGCGAGCCGACTCCGCCCGGTGTCCCGTCGCGAGCGCCGCGGACTCCACGGCAGCGGTTCGGAGCGCCCGGTGGGAGTGCGCCGGCGGGTGGACGATCGAGCCGAGCACGACGCCGCCCACGACCGCCGTCGTGGCCGCGGTCCCCATGACGTTGACCATGGAAGCCGCGTTGGCGGAGCCCAGGCCGCCGCCGAACCACGAGACGAGTCTCTGCGGCGCGCTGGCCAGCAGCGTCCAGACGGCAAGTGGACGCATTCCCGAGTAGCAGCTACAGAAGGCTTTCACCGCGTCGGGGTCGAGTTGGGTGCCGGCCTCGCTGTGGAGGATGTCGAGCGCCCTCTTGTGGGCGTGAGCCGAGCGGTAGGCGCGGGTCGAGGTGATCGCGTCGAACGTGTCGGCCACCGCGATGATGCGCGCGCCGATGGGAATCGCGTCGCCGCCCAGCCGCTGCGGGTAGCCCGTCCCGTCGAGCCGCTCGTGGTGGTGGCGCACCATCGCGGTCAGCTCGTCGTCGCGGAGCATGGAGACCATGGCGGCGCCCTCCCCGGGATGGCGCTTGATGACGTCGAACTCCTCGTCGGTCAGCTTGCCCTCCTTGTGCAGGACGGCGATCGGCGTCTTCACCTTGCCGACGTCGTGCATTGCCGCTGCCGTGCGGACCTTGGCGATCTCTTCGGGGGCCAGGCCCATACGCTTCGCGATGCTCGACGCGTGGCGCGCCACGCGTCGCGAGTGACCATGCGTGTACGGATCCCGGGCCTCGAGGGCCGACGCGAGCCGGGCCAGCAGGTCGGCTCGCTGCTCGTCGGTGAGTCGCCCACCCTCGACGCTTCCGGGGATCCCGTCGTGGATGCCAAGGAGGTCGGTCGCCGCCGCCAGGCGCCGTTCGATGCGCCATCGCTGCACCCATCCCCACAGCATGAGCTCGCCGAAGAGGATGTCCTCGGAGTGGGTGCGGGTCTTCCAGAGCGCGGCACCGAGGTAGGAGGCACCGAAGGACAGCGCCGCGCCCAGGCCCACGGCCGCCCAGACGGAGCTGACCGCGCCCGTTTGGCGCAGCCTCCAGACGAGGATCAGGGGGCAGACCGCCACCACGAAGGTGGCGAGGACCACCAGCGGCAGGTAGACGATCATCTGGCGGTTGCTCTGCTTGCCCACGACACTCCCCGTAAAGACGGTCCGAACTCTCCGTATCGTCGCGACGCGGGCACGCCTTGAATCGCACGCACGCCTGGGCGACAACCCGGTCTTCTCCCTTCTCGACGGCCGCGACCTGACGTTCACGCTCGCCGAAGCAGAATCGCTCGTCGTGGCACGGGCAGCGTTGCGCTTGCGCCGTCGCGCGACGTCAGGCCGTCGGCGACACGCCGACCAGTCCGCGCGCGGCTCCGGCGAGGCGGGGGTCCGTGGTGAGGAGCGCGGCACCGAGCATCTCGGCGAGCGCGACGTAGCAGGCGTCGTACCCCGAGCAGCGGTCGCGTAGCTCCCAGACTCGAAGGCATATCGCGGCGTGGCGATGGCGGACGACGGCTAGCTCGCCAAGTTCCTCGACGGCCCGTCCGCCCTTCTCCACCGCGAGCCACCCCCGGAGCGTCCACCTACGGATCACCGCGACCACCTCAGGATCGATCAGCTCGGGCGCGTGGACCTCGCCGGCCGAGCTCAGCACCTGCGCGACGCCGGCGCCCCGCTCCGTGGCGAGGAGGAGGTCGACAGCCGCGGAGGCGTCGAGGACGATCACCGCAAGTCAGTTGCCGAGCCGCTCGTGCGCCAGCGCGTCGGAGGACGACTCGGGCACCTCGGTCACGGGGCGGCTCACCAGCCGGTCGAGCATCTCGGCTATGGTCGGCCGCCGAGCGATCTCCACGATCTCGGCGCGGACCAGCTCCGACAGCGAGCGGCGCTCCTCGGCAGCCCGGACCGTGAGGCGTTGGTGGACGTCGTCGGGGACGTCCCGAACCTGGATGGTCCTGCCCATGCGCGAAAGGATACACCCAGAGTGGGTGCGCTAGCCGAGGAGCCCGACTGGGAGCGCCTAGTCGACCGCCCGCCTCACGAAGCCGCGCAGCCCGAGCGCCGCGAAGACGAGCAGGGACGCGCCGAGTCCGACGACGATCCAACCGGTGGCCAGGTGGGGCAAGGTCGTCAGGCTGGCGCGCATCCCCTCGCTCAGGTAGGTGAGGGGGTTGAAGAGCGTGACCACCTGGAACCAGCGCAGGTGCGCCAGCGCGCTCCACGGGTAGAAGGTGGCGCCGGTGAAGATGAGTGGGGTGAGGACCAGCGCGAACGCCACGCTGATCCGGTTGGGCGGTACCGCCGTGCCGAGTACGAGCCCCATCGCTCCGCCCGCGAGCGCGCCGAGGACGAGCGCGCCCGCGAAGCCGAGCCAGTTCGCGTGGACGAGGTGGATGCCGCCCGGAAGGATGAGCGCGGCGAGCGGCAGGATGAGGAGCGCCGCGACGGCGGCGCGCAGCGCGGCGATGACCATCTTCTGCACCCCCACGGCCGCCACCGGCAACGGCGCGAGCAGGCGGTCCTCGATCTCCTTGGTGAAGGAGAACTCGATGACCAGGGGCAGCGCGGTGTTCTGCAGGGCGGTGAGCAGCAGGGTGAGCGCGATGATCCCGGGCATGAGCTGGGTGCCGTAGG
>JAABUZ0100006811.1_pt1 | contig 14089 bp, 9 predicted proteins | sample 5562091 | NCBI WGS metagenome assembly JAABUZ01 (sample SAMN12813069, study PRJNA571459) | rock metagenome | isolation source: Antarctica rocks | place: Antarctica: Victoria Land, Linnaeus Terrace sud | collected 2015-12-21 | reverse complement strand
GGCGGGCGTTGTGGGCGCCCAGCGCCTCTCCGCGCCCCGCGGTCAGGAACGCCTGGCCGTCGGAACTGGAGACATCAGCAGCGCCGAATAGGGCAGCAAGCGGATGGTGTTGCTGCGCGTTGACCAGGATGGCCAGACCCGGCCGGTAGGTGTCCTCGCGCAGGTGCCAGCCTGCCATCCAGGCGAGCTGGCGATAGCTCGCGACCGAACAGGCGTCCGCCATGCGGGTCAGACCGAGGTTGGTGGCATCGGCCAGAATGGCGGTCAGCACGACGCGCGGGTCTTCGGCCGGCATTCCCGTGTGCAGGTGCGTGAACGCGTTGGCGAACCCGGTCCAGCCATGCACCTCGGCCAGCACGCTGGTGACGCGGGCGTTCGGCAGCATGCCGTAAAGCCGTCCAGCCGCGTCTTCGGCCGCCTCCGGCGTGATGGCTTTGAGCGGCGTGATCTTCATCTCGCCGTCTTTGATCCTGACATCCTCCAACGTGTCGGCGGCGGCTTTGGCGTTGACCTCCCCCATGCGCCGATCCAGCAGGGCGCGGCGTTCGGCCAAGTATTCCTCTGCGGTCGCAGGCACGGCGACCGGCAACGGGCCGGCCTCGCGCATGGCCGAGAACAGGGCCGGTGGAATGAGCTGGTCCTCGATCGCGCGCCACTGCCGGCTGCCTTCGACCCAGATATCACCGGCCCGCAAGTGGTGGGATAGCGCGAGCAACGTGGCGGCTTCCCACGTGCGGCGGTGCTCGACGCCGTCTGCGGGTCCGCTGCTCAGCACGGCGTCACGCCAGGCCGGGCGGAGAAAACTGGTCGGCGGGCTCTTCGGCCATGTGCTGCGGCCGCTGCTGTACACGCCATGCAGCAGCTCGACCGCGCGCAACGTCGCGGCCGTAGCGGGCAGGGCTCGGAACCGAAACGTGTCGAGGGCCATCGGGCCGAGCCGGTGCATGACCGGCCAGGCGCGTCCCGCCAAAGCTTTCAGGTCAACCTTGTCAGGGCGCGCCAAACGTTCAGCGTCGGCGACGCTCGCCGCCAGCCTCTCCCACCCCACAGCGGACGCGACCGCCCCGTCGAGGTCGGCGCCACACTTTTTCGCCTCGATCAACGCGGCACCGAGCTTGGCGAGCAGGCGGACCTTATCGTTGACGGCACGGGCGTCGCGCAGCAGGGCGTTTTCCTCGCGCGCCTCGGCGCGGCGGAACATGCGGCCAACCGCACGATTGAACAGGCCAACCCCGTCGTCAGTCAGGCGGGTCGTGGTGTCCAGCACGGTGGCGACCAGGGTTGATCTGCGGCGAGGCAACGAGAGCGCACGCAGGTGCTGGGCCGTGTAGCGGCCGCCCTCGCGGGCGAGTTTCCGCAGCCGTTCTGGGTGAACGCCCTCGGCGCAGGCGGGATCAAGTCCAACGGCACGCAGGCGGGTCAGCTGCTCGACCACACGTTTGAGCGCCTTGTGGCCTGGCGCACCGGGCGGCTGACGCGCCCAGGCCAGCACGCTCAGCGGCGTGCCATCCTTGAGCGTGAGCAGCGCATCGAGAGCTTCAGTTTGCGTTTGGGTCAGGCCGCTGGTGAGCTGTCCCGCGACGTGGCGCTCGGCCACAACCAAGACGGCAGCGACCAGGCGCTCGACCACGCTTGGACCGGGTGCGACGATCCGGCGCCGGCGCAGTTCGTCCATCAGTGCCGCGGCGATGGTGAGGGCATTTGTGGTGGCCAGTGCCACCGGCAACAGCCAGGCCAGCATCTCGCGGCCATGCCCGGGTGCATACATGCGGAAGCTGAATGCCTCGCGCAGAGCATCAAGCTGGTCATAGCGGGTCTGGAACCGGGTGGCGTAGGCCATGAGCGCATCAGGATCGGCGCCGAGCTGTTCGGCGACAAAGCGGAGCGCCTCGACTGGAATCAGTTCGTTGGGCCTCAGCAGACGGCCGGGGTAGCGCAACGCACAGAGCTGCAGGGCAAACCCGAGCCGGTTGCGGTCGCGCCGGCGCTGGTCGATGACGGCGAGGTCGGCGTCGCAGAGTGTCCAGTGGCGGACCAGGTCGGGTTCGGCAATTGGCAAGGCAAGAAGGCTCGTGAGTTGCGCTTCAGTGAGCGCGCGGCGTCTCGGCATGGCAAGCTGTCCCAATTGAGGTTAAGGCTGATTGCTACGGCCCAGGGATGAACAGGATCAAGGGCTTGCGAGCCGCCGAGCGGGGGGGAGTCCAATTGGGACAGCAGCCATTGCGTGCCGCCCTCTACTGCCGGGTCTCGACCGCGGACCAATCCTGCGCGCGCCAAGAACGCGACCTTGCAGCGTTCGCCGAGCGTGCCGGCTACCAGGTGGTCGGCACCTACAAGGAAACCGCCTCGGGCGTCAGATTGGACCGGGCCGAGCGGCGCAAGATCATGGCGCTGGTCCAAGCCCGGCAGATCAACGCGGTGCTGGTGACGGAACTGTCGCGCTGGGGGCGCAGCACGACGGACTTGCTGGACACACTCAAGGAACTGGAAGCCCAGCACGTGTCGCTGGTCGCGCTGAACGGCATGGCGTTCGACCTGTCCACCCCGCATGGGCGCATGATGGCCACCTTGCTGGCGGGCATCGCCGAGTTCGAGCGCGAGCTGGCTGTGGAGCGTATCCGCTCTGGCATCGCAGCCGCCAAGGCACGGGGCAAGAAGCTGGGCCGCCAGCCCGGACAGCGGCCCAAGTCGGACCGCCTCGCTCCCAAGGTGCTGGCCCTCGTCGCCCAGGGCCGCAGCTACCGCTTGATCGGACGTGAGGTGGGGCTGAGCAAGAATACCGTGGCTGGGATCGTCAAACGGGCACGAGCCCCTCTCGCCCGATCCTAAGCCGCCGTTCGTTCATGCCTCGTTCGGCTTAACGTGAATCCAGCACCCGCCTTATGGCGTGACCCCGGACGGAGTCGCGGTCCACCTCACATCTGTAATGCCACGCTGCACGTCCGAGATCCGAATGTTCTCCGGTACGATGTTCTTGCCAATGGACACGGCCGATGCGCGCTGAAGGTTGTCCACGGAGCTGGCGCAGCCTGTCAGGACAATCATCACGGCCAAGGTCTTTCGCATTCCTCTTCTCCCGAGCTGCTTCCTCATCCGCGTTAATGTCCTGCCGCACCCATGATGCTCGCCTGGTCGAGCCTGATCCAAGCGGCGCAAATCCGGCCGAGGCCATCCGGCGCCCGCTGTATCGTGTCGCCTCGGCAAACTGCGGCGATCTCGCCCGGTCGCACCTGAAATGTCAGGGTACTCTCGCGTACCCCAAGCCAGTAGCCCCCGCCTCCGGCTGCCACCATTAGGGCTGCGATCCCGGCGCTAGCGAGCAGGATGGTGCGTGCCATGACGCCGCGCGCGAACCGCCACGCCTCGGCCTTCACGGCCGCACTGGCGAGCGTGCCGACTCGCTCGGCCAAGAGCTGCTCGGCTTCCGGGGACAGTGGGCGGGCGGCATCGGCCATCGCTCCGGCCATTTCGGCCGTCCATTCGATCAGGCCACGGCTTGCGACCAGGACGGGCTCGATCGGGTCACCGGGTTTGATGTCTGCCGTACGCACCGCGTCGTCGTGCCGGGCGAGCTGCTCAGCCGACACCCGCCGGATACGGTCAGCCGCCGTTTCGGGTGCCGGCGTCGGGGGCTCGTCGGCTCTTTTCGCCCTGGCTACGGAAGCCACGGTGCCACCTTGTCCAGCTCGGCATAGAGACGCCGCCGGAAGGTGGCGACCATCTGCCGATGCGCCAACCCGAGCGGGGAGCTCCGGGCCATTGCCTGCTCGAAGCTCAGCCCGGCATCGTCGACCAGGTTCATGCATCCCAACGTAGGCACGACGATCTCGCGGGCGCCGCGGGCGATCGCCATCCGGTAGATCGCGGTTTCCCGCACGCGCCGGAACACCACCTCCGCCGGGCGCGTGTCGCCGACGGGTCCCGCGTTCAGGGCGAGGATCGTGGCAGCGGGTGTGAATAGCCCGTCCGCCTCCATGCGCTCGAGCACGGCGAGATCGCTTGCGGTCGGCAGAATCAGGTGGATGGCAACCGGGTCGATCGCCGCGCGCGCATCGGCCAGCATGGCCACGATCTCGCGCTCGCGAGCGTAGTCCGGGAACACCAGATCGCCCCCACCCATATCGAGCACGCGCGAGCGGCCGTCGCCCTCCATCTCGGACACCTCGGCGTCGAGCCACGCTTTGACGGTCGCGTCGTCGGCATAGGCCGGAAGTGAAGAACGGTACCGATTTGACAGGTAAGCGGTAATCGTAATGTCTTTGGGCGCATTTCCTGTTCTTTTACACGGAGTTGAGTACCCTTGAGGTTGACCAGAGGATTTCGTTGCGATCTGTCTATAGTCTACGTAGTCTCGGCGGAAGTTCTTGATACGTTCTGTCTTTAATCATTCTTTGTACCCTAATCTGTCAAATCAGTGCCGTTCTTCACTTCCGGCCTCTAGGCGGCGCGCCTGTCGCGGCAATGGCTCTACCTTCGGCAGATAACGCAGGCCGAGCTCCGACCAGATCGCATCGACCATCCCCTGTGCCGCCCCAAAGGGAATTGCGCTGCGATCGGCTGCTGTGACGGCGGCGTCTTCCCAGGCGTAGACGCGGGCTTGTTGGCGGTCGCGGGACTGGGTGTGCCGGCTACTCACGTCAGCAATTGCCTGTCCCGGTCTGCCAGCGGCCGGTTCAGATTGACCTTGTCGCCGGCCTGCAAGCCGTCCTGATAGGCCGAGCGCACGACCTTCCTCGCTGAGCGTCGTGTCGACACCAGCCGTGTCTGCGTTGCCGCAAAGGCCTCCTCGACAATGTTGTGCTTGATCAGCATTAACGCGGTGCCGGACACACGCTGCGTCGCGATGGCGGCTTTCCGCGCCGCGTGGCTGGTCGTCAGCCGGGTCGCGATCCGCGCCACCATACCATGCTGAAAGCTCTCGCCGGCCCGGCGTAGCCCGACATCGCGCAGACGCGGGTTGCGCGCCTTGAACCCGGCCAGCTCCGTTCGCAACGCCATCACGACCAGCTCGAACAAATAGCGGCCGAGCATCGCGTCGGTCTCCAAGCCGAAGAACACATACGTGACACCAACCTCGCTGCGGGTGAGCCACACCTTGCAATCGCAGAACCGGGCAATCGCGACGACGCAGCCATCGACCGGCCGGCGCCGTTGCCCGCCCGCATGCACCTCCAACTGGATGCAGGGGGTCTCGCGGAGGTCGACCTGCTCCATCGTCAGCGCGTAGCGTTCGAGCAGACGGCCGACCATTTCAGCGGCCGACAAGGCTTCTGCCTCGGTGCAGCCGTTCGAGGTGGTCTTGTCCGCAAGAGCGCGGATGCGGGTTTTCACCCGGGCGAGTTCATCCGACTGTTGCATGCTGCGCGCATCGTCCGGAGATTAGAATGGCCAGCGGGAGTTGGCCCCTTCGGCTCGGGCGGCCAGCAGCAGCTTGGCCATGGCCTGGTTGGGACCTTCCGTTGCCGCCACCTGCTCGATGCCGGGCCAGTCGAATGTCGCGGCACCGGTATCGGCGTTCCAGCTGGCTGCCGAGGGTTGCGTGGCAGGAGCTGCGGCCGAAATGTCCGTGCTCGCCGGCCGCTGCACGTCGATTTGGTTCTGGCCACCGCGGCGCTTTCGGCGCGGCGACGCCGACGGTGTGGCGGTGTTGTCTGCAACCGTGTTTGATCCCTCGTCGCCCGGGCCGGATTTGATATCTCTGGCGGGAGAGCTGACTTCGTGAGCAGGCTGACTTTCCGCTATCAGCGGCTCCGGCGCGGGCTGGACCTTGGGCTTGCGACCGCGACGAGCCTTGGCCAGCTCATTCGGTTCAGGATCGGTAACGCTTGCCGCCACGTCCTCTCCGCCTGGAAAGAACGCATCGGCGACGGACATCTCGCCGGGAGGCATTTCAGGCAACCTGGCTTGTTTCCCACGACGCGACGTCTTGACGGCTGTCTGCTCGGAGACCTTGGCCGGTGCTGTTTTGCCGGCGGCTATTCTCCTCTTGCTCAACGATGTCGTGCGACGGGCCATACTTTGATTACTCCACAGTCCCGGTGCAGATACGCTACGGCGAGGTTCGCGGAAAATGGTGACCCTGGTCGTTGTGCGATTTGCGCGTTGCCAGGCTCTTCGCGTCGGGATAGACCGTTGTAGAACATTCTGAGAACGTCCGCGTCCGCCATGTACGACCAGCTCGTCATCACGGAGAAGACTAGCCAGGCCAGGGACGTCCGTGCGGCGGTGGGCAGCGGCTACGGCACGGTGCTGCCGGCCGAGGGACACCTGTTCGATCTCCAAGAGCCCGAGGATGTCGTGCCGGCCTGGAAACGCTGGACGGCCGTGCTGCTGCGGCCTGATGCACTCTATGGCACGCGTCCGGCTTCAGGTGGCAACAAGGCGGCCAAGCTAAAAGCCATCAAGGACGCCTTACGGAGCGCGCGGCGGGTCTGGCTCGCCACCGATTGCGACCGGGAAGGTCAACTAATCGGGCAGGAGATCTTGGAGCACCTTCGGTTCCGCGGCGAGATCATGCGGGTGATGTTCACGGCGCAGGACCCGCAGACGATCCGCGATGCCTTCGCCCGAGCCAAGCCGAACCGTGACTTCGCCCCGCTCTACGCGGCGGCGGTGGCGCGTCGACAGGCAGACCAGATCTATAATCTGTCGCTCACCCGCACGGCGACGGTGACGTTGGCGACCGGGCGAGGCTCCGTCATTGGCATCGGCCGGGTGAAGACGCCCACGCTCGGCATCGTCTGTCGGCGGGAGTTGGAGATCCGTGCCTTCGTGCCGGAGGCCTACCACGAAGTCGTGGCGACCGCGTCGGTTGCAGCCGGCCAGTTCCAGATGCGGCATGCACCCAAGGAACGCATCAAGACGCGGGAGGCCGCTGATGCGATCGCTGCGGCGGCCGCGGGATATGAAGGCCCGCTCGGTTTCACGGTGGAGGAGAAACGTCAGGCACCGCCGCGCCTGCACGATCTGCCGTCGCTGCAGAAGCTGTGCGGCTCGCGGTTCGGCTGGTCTGCGGCCAGGACGCTCGAGGTCGCGCAGGAGCTTTACGACGGTGCCGGCAAGAAGGTCATCACCTATCCGCGGTCCGAAACACGCCATCTGCCCGAGAGCCTGATTGACGATGCGCCGCGCATTGTCGCCGCCCTGCAGGCCGGGCAAAGCTTCGCGGCAATCCCAGTGCCGCAGCCCCCGGTGATTCGTCGCGGCACCGGTGGAGTGTTCAGCGACCGCGCTCTGGCCGGTGCGAGCCACCACGCCGTTATCCCCAACGTCAATACGGCCGAAAGCCTGCAACAAATCTGGCCCCGTTTGTCGACCGACGAGCGGCGTTTGTTCGACATCGTCGCTCGTTCCTACCTCGCCGCCGTCATGCCGGATTTCCGTTACCGCCAGACCAGCGTGACGTTGGATGTCGATGGCTGCGAATTCCGGGCGACCGGCCGTCAGCCGATCGAACTGGGGTGGCGTGCCGCGTTTCCGGACTGGCAGCCTCAGGAGGAGCGCGGGGCAGACGCACAGTTGCTTCCCGCAATGCGGGGCGGCGAGGCCACGCGGCTGAGTGACCTGCAAGTCGAGAGCAAGGAAACCCGGCCGCCGCCACGTTACAACGAGGGCACGCTGATCGATGCGATGCTGAATGCGTGGCGGTTCGTGGCGGATGAGAGTCTTCGCGAGCGGCTGAAGGAAGCCAAGGGCATCGGCACGCCGGCGACGAGGGGCGAGGTCATCGGCGGTTTGAAAGCGCAGGACTTCCTCGCCCTGGACGGCAAGCACATCGTCCCCACGGAGCGCGGCTTGGTGCTGCACGGCGTGTTGCAGCGCGCTGCCCCGGCATTGGTCGACCCTGGCGTCACCGCGCAGATGGAGCATTTGCTCGACGATGTGCTGCTCGGACGCAAGGACATGATGTCCGCCATCGATGCGGTCTGTGAACAAGCCAGCCGGATCATCGAGCGGCTCACTGAACGAGGTACGTCGGACATGATCCCTGCCGCCTTGATCGCGAAGGCGGCGCCAGGACGGTCTCGGCCAGCATCGCCGGCCCGACGGTTTGGCTCGAGCGAGACGAAAGCACCGGCATCGCGACGCCGGATCGAGGTAGTCTCTGGTCCCGAGCCCGTGTCTGCTCCGACGCCGCGGACCGTTGCGAAGCGGCAGCGCTCGACGCGATCCATCTTGGCTGATGCCAGAGACACCAATCCAGACCTGATCCAAGCCAGACCGAAGACCACGGCTCCAAAGCCGCGTGCCGGCAAGACGAGCTCGAGCGTCCGACCATCCAAGCGGCCGGCGACAAACGGCGATGCCGGCGTGTCGGGTGCTGAAACGCCATTGCGGATCCCATTCGGCAACAAGGACGAGGCGCTGACGCTGGGTGCGCGTTATCGGGCCGGCGGGTGGTATGCTCCGGCCAATGTTCCGCTTGCCCCATTCAAGGAGCGGAGCTGGCTGTAGCGACAGCCTGCCCAGGACCAGCGTCGAAAGCTGAGCCTGGCGGTCGACGATGGTTCGCCGAATCCGATGCGAGCCACTCCCGCAGTTTGGACCACCGCCGGCGTCCGCCGCCGTTCTTGACGGCGATGGCGAGCGCGCGGACTTGTCCGACCAGCACCACGAGCCGCTTGCCGCGCGTCACCCCGGTATAGAGCAGGTTGCGCGCCAGCATGGTGTAGTGCTGCGTCGTCAGCGGGATCACCACCGCCGGATATTCCGACCCCTGGCTCTTGTGGATGGTCGTGGCGTAGGCCAGCACCAACTCGTCCAGCTCGCCGAAGCCATAGGTCACGGCGCGGCCGTCGAAACTGACGACGAGCTCGGCTTCGTTCATGTCCAAGCCGGTGATCACGCCGAGATCGCCGTTGAACACGTTGCGCTCGTAGTCGTTGGTCACCTGCATGACCTTGTCGCCGGGGCAGAACGTCCAGCCGAACCGCTCCACGCGCGCCTCGCCGGGCGGGTTCAGCGCCGCCTGCAGCGCGATGTTGAGCGAGCGTGCTCCGAGGCCGCCGCGGTTCATCGGGCAGAGCACCTGTATATCGCGCACCGGATCCAGCCCGAACCGACTGGGGATACGCTCGCCGACCACGGCCAGCAGTTTGCGCACGCCCTCCTCCGGATCGGCCGCGTCGACGAAGAAGAAGTCCGACGCCTCCTTGGCCTGCAGCACCGGCATCTTTCCCGCGTTGATCCGATGGGCGTTGACGATGATCTGGCTCTCCGCGGCTTGGCGGAAGACCTCGGTCAGCCGCACCACCGGCACGGCACCGGACTTGATGATGTCGGCGAGCACCTGCCCCGGCCCGACCGACGGTAGCTGGTCGGCATCGCCGACCAGAAGCAACGCTGCCTCGTCCGGCAGCGCCTTGAGCAGGGCGCGCATGAGCGGCACGTCCACCATAGACGTCTCGTCGACCACGAGCAGGTCGCAGTCGAGCCGGTTCTCCTCACCGCGCTTGAACCCGCCGGTCTTGGGGTCGGCCTCCAGCAGGCGGTGAATGGTTCTGGCTTCCAGTCCGGTGCTCTCGGACAGGCGCTTGGCTGCCCGTCCGGTCGGCGCGCAAAGGGCCAACATGACCTGCTTGGCGCCAAGCACCTTCAGAATCGAGTTGACCAAGGTGGTCTTGCCCACGCCGGGGCCGCCGGTGATAACCAGCACCTTCGATTGCAAGGTCAGCCGCAGTGCGTCCTTCTGACTTTCGGCCAGGGCCAGCCCCGTTCTGCTCTCGACCCACGCGATAGCTTTTTCGGCCTCGATCGACGGCCAAGGCAGTGCTCCCCGGGAAAGCGAGCGCAACCGTTCGGCGATGACCTGCTCGGCCCGATACAGACCGGCCAGGAACAGGCAGCGGCGGCCCTCCAGGGTATCCGCAACCACTTCGCCCGCGTCGAGCTCCAGGACCGTGGCGGCCTCGATCAGCTCGACCGATACCTCGAGGAGCTTGCTCGCCGAACTGGTCAGCTCGTCCATCGGCAGGCCGCAATGGCCTTCTCCGCTCGCCTCAGCCAGCGCGTAGGAGATACCCGCTCGCACGCGGATCATGGCCGTGGGCTCGATGCCGAGCTTCCGGGCGACGACGTCGGCGGTGCGAAAGCCGATGCCACGAATATCGCGGGCAAGCCGATAGGGGTTTTCTGTGATGACCTGCACGGCGTCGACACCGTAGGTCTTGTAGATCCGTACCGCGCGGGAGGTGCCGACGCCGTTGGCATGCAGAAACAGCATGATCTCACGGATCACCTTCTGCTCGGCCCAACCGGCGATGATGCGCGCGGCCCGCTTGGGTCCGATGCCGGTCACCTCGCGCAGCCGGGCCGGCTCCTGCTCGATCAGCTCGAACACCGCCGCTCCGAACGCCTGCACGAGCTTGGTGGCGTAGACCGGGCCGATGCCGCGGATCATGCCGGAGCCGAGATACTTCTCGATGCCCTCCAGCGTGGTCGGCGGGCTCGCCTTCAGGAAAGCGGCCTTGAACTGCAGGCCATGGGTGCGGTCGTTGATCCAGGTGCCGTTCATCTGCACCCACTCGCCCGACGCGATCGTGGCGGCGTGCCCGACAATCGTGACCAACTCGCGCTGCCCGCGCGCCTTGACGCGCAACACGCAGAAGCCGGTCTCGGCGTTGTGGAACGTCACGCGTTCGACGAGCCCGGCTAGAGCCTCCACCGGCGGGCCACGGTCGGCACTCGCCGATGAGAATGGTGCAGAACCTGCCATGGCGGGCTAACGAGCCGGGGCCATCTGGTCCAAACCCAGCCAGTCCGGCGCCGACCGGGTCGGCAACATCTCCGCGGCAATGGAGAAGACGCCGGCCGACTGCCATTCCGCTCGGTTGCCGACCACATAAAGCACCCGCTTGGCCCGGGTGGCGGCCACGTTGAGCAGGTTCGGCGTGGCACCGGCCCAGCTTCGTGAACCCGCTTTGGCGCCGCGTCCGGCGCCGAGCATCAGGATGACCGCTTCGGCCTCTTTGCCTTGGAACGTGTGCACGGTCCCGACGCGGTGCTTGATCCACTCCCGCCGATCGGTCTGGGATAGGCCCGTTAGCAGGCCCGGCGTCGCCAGGAGCATTGCGCTGAGCCGGGCGGCCGGCATTCTGAACGGGCAGATGACATAGACATCGGGCACATGCGGCAACGCCCCGCATAGCTTGGCCAGTGCAGCGGCGATCAGCCGGCCTTCGGTCTCGACCCATTTGTCCGAGGATGGCGCGTCCACGTCGATCCAGGCTGAAGGGCCCAGCAAGTCGCGAATAGGCGAGGGACCGTCCGCCGTCGCGAACACCATGCGTCCGTCGTAGGCGATCCGATTGGCCAGCGCGAACATCGGCTGCTCGCAGCGGCGATGCACAAGCAGGGGAATGCCGGTGACCCGCTCGGCCTGGCCGGTGCCGCCATCGGCTACTCGGAAACGCCCCTGAATGGCGCTGACGCGGTCGGCCAAGGTCTGAACGGAGTGTGCCGGTGCTGCCCAACTCGCGGCGTCGACGCCGTTGCTGGCAAAGATCAATCGTGTAGTGCGCGGCGGCGTGGTCACGACCGGCTCGATCTGAAACGGGTCGCCGATGACAACGGCACGCCGCGCGCGCCAGATGGCGCCGACGGCGTCCTGCGGGGTCGCCTGTCCGGCTTCGTCGACCAGAAGCCACCCGATCTCACCCGCACCCAGGCCCGGGAACATGCGCCCGATCGAGGCGAACGTCGTCGAGATGACGGGCACCAGGAGAAAGAAGATGCCCCAATCGGTCGAGGTTGGCTTCGGGGCGTTCGGGCCGCCCTGTGCAGCCCTGGCGATCGTGTTCAGCGATGGCTTGATGCTACGCGCGGCCGCCACGATGAAGGCGTTGTGCAGCTGAACCGCTGCGACGAACAACCGATCCCGCGCGGCCCGGAAGGCACCGGAATTCCATGGCGCGGTACGGTGCAGCTCCTCGTCCGGCAGGCTCCAGAACTTCGGATCGGGCAGGATACCGTCGCTTTCAGATCCGCCTTGTTCCAGCTCCTGGCCGAGCTGGCCTGCTCGAGCGCGTAGGTCGTCCCGTGCCGACAAGGCATCATGCTGCTCGGCGGCCCGGCGTTGCTCCTCAGCTTGCGCTTTGGCCAAGCGGCCCGCCGCTGCCGCGAGGGCAGCCTGGGCGGAGTCCAGCTTGACGACCTGCCCCCGCACGCTGGCCTCATGCGTCTGCCAGGCGCGGGTGCGGAACAGCTTCGACCAAGCGAACGGTGCCACCGAGGATAGCGCCGTCAACTTGCCCATCTCGGTCGCTTGATGTCGGCTGTGAACCTCGTGATCCGCTTGCGCGGCGGCGGCGGCCCGAGCGGCCGACGACAGATCGCGATCGGCAACCAGTAGCCGTTCCTCGGCCGCGGGCAGCTGAGCATTCAAATCGCGCATTTCAGCGCCAGCTTCGTCGACGTCGGTGAGTTGGTTCCGCAGATTCCGGCATTCGGCAAGGGCTTGGCGGAAGCCGTCCCGCGCCGTGCGCCAGTTGGCCAGCGCCTCTGGCGCGCGAGGGGGAGGGGCACGCATTGCCAGCTTGCCCGTGGGCTTGCTTCGGTTTTGCGCGTTGTCAGGCCAGGCGACCAGGTTCAGCCAGTCGTTAAGCCCCCAATCGGCATCCCACCAGAACCGCTTGAAGAACTCACGGCGGTTGTCAGCCTTGCCGAGACGGGCTGCCATCAACCCCCAGGCGTGCTCCCCTTCAGAGGCGGCCGGCGAAACGCCGAGCACGGCGTCTGCCGTATCAGCGAAATGCGCCAGCCCCGGGTCATGCCAAAGCGAGCTGTCCAGTGCCTTGGCGCGGACGGGAAGCTCGAGGCTGACATTCTCCACCGCGGCGTTGTTGCTGCTCGCTACCACGATCGCGAAGTTCATCAGATCGAGCCCGTTCAGGTCACTCGGCGGTATCTCCAGCGCCGACAGCCGCTCGGCCCGCGACACCATCACATGCGCCACGACATCGCGGAGCAGCGTGGTCTTGCCGGTGCCCGGTGGGCCGTTCACTGCGGCCAGGCCGGTGCGGTCCAGATCGCGCACGATGGCGTTGACGGCCGCTTGCTGCAGCAGCGTCAGAGGATGCAGCCCTGGGCCGGGCCAGCGACCGAGGGGAAACAGCGCTGGCTCTAGCAGCAATGATAGCTGCACCCGGTCGGCCAGTGCGTCCCACGACCGAGCCGGCGGGCGTAATCCGAGATACGATGCCGCAGCGTCAGGCAGCTGGTCGGCGTCGCGGAGAACGCGTCCGAGATCAGGCAGCAGGAAGCTGGACAGGATATCGGCGCCGGGCGGGTTCTGCCTTACCATTCGGATCGCACACGGCGTGACGAACCAGAGTTCGGGCGGCAGCGCCAACTCCTTTGCCAGTTGGAGCGACACCGCCCGAAGATCGCGCCACGTCAGCGACCGGGGAATGCCGGTGGCGCCCATCGGCGTCAGGAGATGGCCGAAGCGCTCCTTGAGGTCCTGCTCCTGGTCGTCCCATGCGGCCAGATCCGATGCCGCGCCGCCGGAAACGATATGTCCGAGCCCCCAGGCGAAGCTGGCGATGGCCAGGGTGTCAGGAACCAGGACACCCCACTGATCCAGCACCGCGCAGGCGCCGATCACGTGGCCACGGTTGCGGCGAACGGTTTCGTCGTCGTCAGCGTCGTCAGCAAATGCGGAGTCCAGCCGATCGAAAGCATCCCTGGCCGGGAGCGCCCCAAGCACCACGAAGAACCAAGGCCTAGGCGGCCGTGGATTGTCCCCGGTGCCGATCTCCAACAAGGACAGCTCGCAGGCATCCGGTTCGGTCGGCTCCGCGCGCAATGGCCAGGGCGGCGGGTCGTCGTCGCCAGGATCGGCCCACAATCCCGGATCGTCGGCGGTCGTACTCTGCCGATTGCGCTGCTGTCCCTGCTTCTCGGCGGCAAGACCGCTCCAGCCATTCCGCGTGACCTGCGGGGTCAACACCTCGGTTGCCAGCCAAGACCGGAGCACCCGGCGAACCGTTTCGGGGGTTGCTTGCATGGTTCACTCTCGACGGGTCACCGTCCCGAGACAACCCGGCGTGTGGCGTCGCTCCTGTCAAGGCAAGGCAGCCGAGCGAACAGC
>JAABUZ0100006810.1_pt1 | contig 14089 bp, 14 predicted proteins | sample 5562091 | NCBI WGS metagenome assembly JAABUZ01 (sample SAMN12813069, study PRJNA571459) | rock metagenome | isolation source: Antarctica rocks | place: Antarctica: Victoria Land, Linnaeus Terrace sud | collected 2015-12-21 | reverse complement strand
AGAGAATGCCGACTTGCCAATAAGCGGGCGCGTCAGTGTTGTTCGCAAGATATGCATGTTTCGTTGTTAGGAAGCTCATTATCTACGCCTTTCTTATAGCCTTTAATGGTTAGGTTGCGTCTCAGGAGCGTTCTGTCCACGGCGTCCTTGAGCTATTTCTACATGATAGCCATCGGGGTCCGAGGTGGACATTGCGCGCTCCCACGGCTCATCATGAGGCGGTTCGCTGAAAGTCAGTCCGCCGGACTTCAGTTCCTCATAGAGCGAGTCCAGGTTCTCAGTGCTGAGTTCGACGTGGATGCGGCCACGGATCTGCTGCGTTTCGTCGGAGAGCTTTGCTCTGAGTAGACCCAGAGAGCCCTCACCCAGACGAAGCAGGGCGAACACAGGGCTGGACTGCTCAATCTGAAAGCCAAGTTGCTGGTAGAAGGCCACTGAGCGGGCTACGTCACTGACTGGAAGGCTCAGACCCTCAAAACGGATTGTTTCTGGCATAATAGATATCCTCTTTCTTTGTAGCGTATATGTTCTATGAGTTCAGGATACATCTTTTTAGAAAGAGGAATCTATCAAGTTCTTGCGATTTGGTGGTATTGATAGACATATTTTACTTTTTGCGATAGCTATTGCGCGCATATTGTCCCGGAGTGATGCCAAGCAAGCGTTTGAAGTGCCAGCCGAAGTGGCTCTGGCTGGAGAAGCCGATCTGGATGGCGACCTGAATAGGAGAGATGCCCTGGGCGAGGAGGAGTTTGGCACGAGAGACGCGAAGCTGGGTCTGATAGAGGTGTGGAGGAAGGCCGACTTCGGTGCGGAAGATGTGATTGAGGTGGAAGGGGCTGAGGTTGGTAAGCTGGGCAAGTTGGGCGAGCGAGATGTTTTCACAATAATGTTCGTGCAGGTAGGCTTTGATACATTGAATGGCAGCGTGCTCGTGATAGTCTGGTAGAGAGGGAAGATGGGCGTCGCTGTAGTTAAGGATGTGCAGGAGAGTGTCTTGCAGTAGAGTATCCTGTTCGAGCTGAGAGAGCTGGTTGTGCTGTAAAGTTTGATGGAGGGAGAGGAGGTGGGTGGAGAGGACGGGGTTGGCCACGAGTGGCTGAGGAAAGAAAAGCGTGGAGGTTGAGGGGTGATCGGTGAGTTGTGCTGCTATAGCAGTCAGGAAATTCGTGTCGATGCGAAGGCCGAAATAACCACCTTCATTGGCATTAGGGGAGGAAGCGATGTGAGGCTCACTTGGCTGGGTGAGGACGATGGTGCCTGGAGGGACGACGTGTTTTTGGTGGCGGTAGGAGAAATCCCAGGAGCCATCGAGCTTAAAGGCTATTTCGAGTTCTTCGTGGAAGTGGCGTGGGCTAATATAGGGGATTGGTGGGCCAGTGATGATTTCGAGAGAGCTGAAGTGAGGTAAACGCTGAACTTTCATATGTCTGGGTAGGGCTGGTGAGGTCATAGAGCGGCTTTCAGAATAATATGTTAAATAAAAAGGGACGGCAGAATCTTCTATATATAATAAATTATATGATTACTGATGAAGGATTGCGAGGCTGGGCGTTCTAGCCTCTCGTTTCTGGCTGAACAAAATCTAAGTGATGACACACTTGTAGATAGCTCTCTTCACTAGAAGAAAAAGCGCCCGTCCTGTACCAGCCATACAGGATGAGCGCTTTTTTAGGACCCTTTCCACGCTGCCACCTCTCCTCAGCACTTATAGTATACAGGATTGCTAATGAGAAATGCATGAAACACTCTGTTTCTCTCTGAACGTTTATTCATCAACATCCATCAATGAAAAGATATGTTGATGACAGTTTTTTCATGAGGCAATGGTGAAGAATGATGTGAAGGCCCTGGAGCGATTGATACATGATGATCTGGTGTTTATCGATGTCGAGGGAAATGTACAGGGAAAACGCGATGACATCGAAAGTCATGCTTCTGGTGCTGTGATTCAGACAGCAGTGGAGTTTGTTGAGGAACCGGTGATGCAGTTGCATGGAGAAACTGCGGTTGTCGCGGTAAAGGCACATATCAAAGTGCAACTACAGGGGAATCCAGTTGAAGCTCTCTGCCGCTATCTGCGTGTATGGCTATTTCAGGATGAGCGCTGGCAAATCATCTCAGGAGCTGTACGCATCATCTCTTGATGGGAGGCAACATGTGTTTACAGAGGTCGCCTCTGCTTCTCGGTGGATAGAAAAGGGGGATTGCCCAATTGAGCAATCCCTCTTTGAGTTTGAGGCTGTAAGTTAGGCAGCCTGAGTTAGTGGTTGGGCAGCGACGGCGATGTGGCCGTCTTCGACTGTTAACAGAGCGGTCTGGCCGCTAGCGATCTCGTCGGCCAGTAGGGCATCGGCGAGGGCGTCATCTACGTAGGACTGGATGGCGCGGCGCAATGGGCGGGCACCATACTCTTCGTCATAACCTTCCTTCAGTAGGAAGTCACGAGCCTCGTCGCTGACCTGAAGTTCGATACCCTGTTCGCTCAAGCGAGAGCGGACCTGGTCGAGCAGCAGATCGACGATGCGATAGAGCTCATTCTTACCCAGCGAATGGAAGACCACGACCTGGTCGATACGGTTGATGAACTCTGGGCGGAAGAGGCGTTTCAAGCCTTCCATTGCCTTCGAGCGCATCGCCTCGTGCTGCTCATCTTGAGCCTCCTCGCCTTTCTTGTGCGAGAAGCCAATCGCAGCGGCACGTTTCAGATCGGAGCTACCAGCGTTGCTGGTCATGATGACCACCGTGTTCTTGAAGTCCACTGTGCGACCCTGGCCATCGGTCAAGCGACCGTCATCCAGAATTTGCAGCAGGGAATTGAAGACTTCAGGATGGGCCTTCTCCACCTCGTCCAGCAAGATCACGCTATATGGGCGGCGGCGGACCTGCTCGGTCAACTGACCACCTTCGTCATAGCCGACGTATCCCGGAGGGCTACCGAACAAGCGAGAGACGGTATGCGGCTCCATGTACTCCGACATATCCAGGCGGATCATATGATCCTCACCACCGAAGAGCTCGGCGGACAGAGCTTTTGCCAGCTCAGTCTTACCAACACCGGTCGGGCCGAGGAACAGAAACGAACCAATTGGGCGCTTCGGATCTTTCAATCCAGCACGCGAGCGACGAATGGCACGTGCCACCGCACTGATCGCCTCATCCTGACCGACAACGTGCTTGCGCAGGTCATCTTCCAGCGTACGCAAATTCTTGCGCTCGCTCTCCAACATCTGGGTCACAGGAACGCCAGTCCACATCTCCACAATCTGGGCGATATGCTCAGGAGTCACAACCAGAGATGCACCCTCGCTGTTCTGAGAGCGGGCCTGCTCCATTTTCTGCAACGTCACCAGTTCTTGCTGACGCAACATCGCAGCGCGCTCGTAGTTCTCAGCACTGGCAGCCGCCTCTTTCTGATCCTGAATATCAGACAGCTCTTTCTCCAGATCGGAGATCAGGATTGGGCTGACGATACCCTTCTCACTCGCCTCTAAGCGAAGAGACGAACCCGCCTCATCCATCACGTCGATGGCTTTGTCAGGCAAGAAGCGGTCATTGATATAGCGATCGGAAAGCTTGACAGCCGCCTCGATAGCCTCGTCAGTGACGCTCACACCGTGATGGGCCTCATAGTTCGGGCGCACAATCGACAGCATCTGAATCGCATCCTCAACCGAAGGCTCATCGACCATCACCGGTTGGAAACGGCGCTCCAGGGCAGCATCCTTCTCGATATGCTTGCGATACTCATCAAGAGTCGTCGCACCGATACAGCGCAGTTCGCCGCGAGCCAGGGCTGGCTTAATCATATCAGCCGCACCGACCGAACCCTCAGCACTACCCGCACCGACAACCGTATGCAGCTCATCGATGAACAGGATAATCTCAGGAGCCTCGCGCAGCTCTTGCAGAATAGATTTGATACGCTGCTCAAACTGACCACGGAACATCGCACCAGCGACCATGCCACCGATGTTTAGAGAGATGATGCGCTTGCCGCGCAAGGTAGACGGGACATCGCCCTCGTGAATACGGCGGGCCAGGCCCTCAACGATAGCCGTCTTACCGACACCAGGCTCACCAATCAGAACAGGATTATTCTTCTGGCGGCGACCCAGGATAGTGATCATACGGCGGATTTCGCTGACGCGACCGGCGGCGGGATCGAGTTTACCCTCGGCGGCCTCGTTGGTAAGATCGCGACCAAATTGATCGAGGGTCGGAGTCTTACTATTCTTAGCTGTCCGCTCAGCCGTCGCAGTATTTACACCCCCTGCACGAGCGGCAGAGGAAGAATCATTATTATTATTGGCAGAGAAACCAAAGGGAGCACCAGCGCCAGGGAGGCCCTGCCCATTGAAGCTACCTGCTTGATTCATCTCGCCCATAATCTCCTCCACACACGTCTGGCAGAGGTAGTGGGACTCGCGGCGACCTTCAACCATCTGATCGACACGGACACTTGCAGGGTTCTTCTGACATCGTTCGCATTTCATAAAATGAATGCTCCTTGCTATGTATATTTAGAATGCGCTGCACCCGCGTTCGGATGCTGCACTGAATCGTAGTGTTGTTATCCTTATGCGTTCAGAAACGCAACTCTCGTTGCTAAAAATATGCTCGGCATATTTTTCATCTGAACGAAAGGAAGTGTTAGAATGAATCGAAACAACTTCCGGGAAATACCTACATCTATGATAGCGTTTCGCCAATTAGCGCTCTCGGCTTGAGATTGCCAACTCACTAATAATAACAGTAGCACCGCGAAGGTTATTCCTGAAATTCTCTCCCTTTAGCGCTCTCGGCTTGAGATTGCTAACTCACCTATTAAAACGGTGAACCTCCACAAATTATTCCGGAGTGGAGACAGGATTAGCAGTCGTGGTCTGAGATTGCTATTGTACCTATAACAACGGTAGGCTAATAAGAATTATTCCAGGAAAAAGATGAATTTGGCAGTCGTTGTTTAAGATTGCTAATATGTCTACGACAAAGGCGGAGAAAAGTTGGAAATTGTTTGAGGTCCTCTTAAGATGCGCAAGTGAGATTGATTGTACGTGCGTTGCGGCGCTTCTATGCGCTCTTAGAGTGTCGGACGCCTATCGTCTTCACGTTCTGAGCAGAAAGGAGTGTGCAGCTTCGCTGCCTGAAACCATCCCTAAGAAGAAGGGCACGCCGAAGGCATGCATATGGGCTGGAAAGAGAAGAAAGCGAAGGCGATGGGCGTCCAACCCTCTCTTAGAACTGCAAGCAAGTACTACTAAAGAGCGTCTGAGCCCTTAAGTGCAAGCAGTGCGGTCGCATTAGTCGAGAGTAAATTTTGTCTTCCCTGAAAGCTTAAAGAGAGCCGCTCAATAGGCTCTATGGCGGCACAGAGGTCGCGTAAAGAGCTTCTGATATAAGGAAAGTCGCTGCCGAAGAGCAAATGTTCCTCACCAAAGAGGTCGCGGGCCATTGCCATCAGGCTGGTCTGAGGTGTGGCGCAATCTACATAGAGAGCATGTGAACGTAGATAATTGCTCGGACTTGCCGACAGTGCGCGATGAGGGTCGGGATTCATCGCCCAGATCTCATCTAAACGACCGCTCAAGGCTGGGAGCGTTCCACCACAGTGAGGCACAATCCAACTAATATTTGGGAAACGTTCGAGCAGACCAGAGTTGAGTAACTGGTAGAGCGCTACTGTATCCTCGAATGGCGCTCCTAGAGCCCAAACCATTGCAGAATCTTCTAAAAAACCTGGTACAGGCTCAGGATCGGGATGAAGAAAGATTACAGATTTGTGTTCGTCGATGTACTGATAAGGGTAAAAGCGCTCGTCTGTGAGCGCAAAATTCGCAAAGTGGGTGCAGAGTCCCAGCCCAAGGGCTCCAAGATTATCTAACGCTCGTTCTGCTTCCTTGATGGATTCGGGGACAAAGGGTAGAGGAAGATTAGCAAAGAACTGAATACGTCCAGGGTAGCGTTGGGCAATCTCAGCACAGCCATTGTTAAAAATACGGACGAGATCGGAGCGGATCTGTGGGCCGGGATGCCAAATATTTGGTGCGGAAAAACTGAGGACCTACAGCGATTTCCGCCTGGTTCATCAGTGCGATACGCTCATCAAAAGCTCCTGTAAAATGGGGGATGCGATGAATAAAAGGATGCGCGGTTGTAAAACGCGCCGCGTCTCCGACCTGACCGGGAAGATCGACAAGCTTGCGAACTGCATCTAGATAAGCGGGAGGGTAGTAATGGGCATGTACATCGACAATAGCCGTCATAGTTCGTTGTTTCCCTTTGTGAATGTCCTAACAATGATCAAGCAGACTTTATTATATAAGATGGTATGAAAAAAGTGAAGGGAGATGATAGAATTAGATAGGACATTTCTCAAAGGATGAGCTGGTCCATTGATTCCAGGTCCAGTTCATCCTTTACTTGGTACTGGAGGTAATTATCTTGTTGAGGTAGGAATGTTGCTATCGCGATGATTGAGTATTATTTGCCGATCTCAAAATACTGCTCTATTAATTCAAAGTGCTCAGCGTCGTGAGCGCAGACGGAGGTGACCAGGTCACACAACACGAGGGTATCTTCGGACCAGGGAGAGCGCACCTCTTCGGTCAGCTTCTCGTCGCTGAGTTCGTCGGTGGTGATGTGGATCAGATGCGTGTGAGTCGCCTCCCAGTAGTTGCGCACGTCAGGCAGGGACATCTCTTTGTCCTGTTGCCGGGCCTCTTCGAAAGCCTCGTCACTCCAGGGTTGAACGGGAGGTAGGGGCTGATCATGAGTGAAGGCGACGACGACTTTCTGTGTTGCCGCTTTGACATGGCTGGTGTGTGACAAAATGTCTTTCACTGACCAGCCCTCCGGCGTAATCGATACTTGTTGATCCTCGTCACTGATCTGACCGATGAGCTTTTGGAAGAGCGCGTGATCGTCCTGAAGCTGGTCCATGAGGTCTTGCTGAGTAGGGCGTTGTGTTGCCAAGCTTAGTACTCCTTGTCTTGATGCAATGCACTTTTGATGTATGCGCTAAGAGCCTGTGCTTCTAATAGGTTAACATAAAGTGCATTGAGTATACAATGGTGTAGTGCTACACCCTTGTATGGAAGGTCAGGCTACTGGGATGGAACGTAGATATAGCTGGTGATGATAGTTGACATTTCAATCTGATCAGAAGCATGCAGTGCTGAAGCGTAGGTTCGGCTGCTCGAAGCAGTGGGCTCTCAGAGGCGCGATCGCGCCTCTTTGTCAATCATTATTGTCATCTCATTCTCTCCCTCAAGAGGGACTTTTAATTGCGTAGCCGTCGCTGTCGTCCATAGACAGAGAGCAGCAATAGAAGGGTGATGCCGTAGACGATCTGGCGGGCGGACTCTGGGAGTTGGAGGGTGGTGAGCAGGCTGGTTAAGAGAGTCAGAACGAGCGCGCCGGCCATTGTGCCTGCGTAGCCGCCCTCGCCGCCAGCCAGCAGTGTTCCGCCGATGACCACCGCCGCGACTGATGGAAGGGTGTAGGCAGCGCCCAGGTTAAGGAAGACGCGCTGAACGTAGCCGAGCAGAACAAAGCCGCCGAGCGCCGCCAGAAGTCCACTTAATGTATACGTAGTCACCAGCACAGCATTTACACGTACACCTGAAAGCCTGGCCGTCGTACGATTCACACCGATGGCGAAGAGTTGCTTACCGTAGCTTGTGCGTTCGAGGATAAGCCACACGCCCACTCCCAGCAGTATCCAGACGAGCACCACACCGGGGATACCAAAGATCAAGGGATTGGAGACGAGGCCGACCACCAGCGGGGCGGCACTACCCTCAAGCCTGCCTTGCGTGAAGACCAGGATCATGCCTTCCACCACACCCGTCATGCCTAGCGTCATCACCAGGGGAGGGATGCGCAGGAGGGTGATACCCAGGCCGTTGATCGCGCCGATAGCAGCTCCTATAGCAAGCGTAGCGGCCAGAGCTGGAAGAATCAGCGCATCCTGGCCGTTTGCCAGGCGATAGATGAGGATTGCGCCCAATGTGACTACTGCGCCGACCGAGAGGTCGATGCCTTCTCCACCGCTGATAATCACCAGGGTCTGGCCAGCGGCGATGATGCCCAGGAAGGCGGCGAGACGGAGGATATTGATGGCCAGAGAATAGCTCGCGAAGCCCGGCCGCAGAATGCCTCCGAGCACAAAAATCGCCACAGCCAGCAAAAGAGCGATGACAGTCGGATTAAGCTTTGGACGAGCAATACTTCTCATCAGGTCCTCCTTTGCGCTAACAAGGCGATGCCAGGGCCAGCCAGAGCAATCATCACAATAAAGCCATCGATCAGCGTTTGCCACCAGGTTGGGACGTTGGCGAAGGCGATGATGCTGAGGATGAGGCTGAGAATAACGACGCCGATGAGAGACCCTGTGATGCCTCCCTGCCCGCCGCTCAAGCGAGTTCCCCCCAGCACGACAGCGACGATTGAAGAGAGGGTCAGCGATCCACCTACAAGGGGATCTCCGGTTCCTGTACTTAAGATGAGCGCGAAGGCCGAGAGGGCGGCGAAGAGTCCTGATAGGATGTAGGTGCTCAGGCGAACGGCAGAGACGGGCACGCCAGTCACATATGCGGACATCGCCTGTCCTCCCACGCTGTAGAGATAGCGGATATAGCGTGTGGCACGCACCGCATTCCAGAGCAGCAAGAGGACGATGACGATCCAGATAACGGTGGGCAGGCCAAGTGGATCAGCGGTGTAAGCATCGGTGAGCGAGGAGGGAACGCTGCCGCCCGGACTTGCCAGGACCCAGAGGGCGAGGCCGGAGAAGATAAAACTGGAGGCGAAGGTTGTGACGATAGGCTGGAAACGAAGATAGGCGACGCAGATGCCGTTGAGCGCGCCAGCTAGCAGGCCACAGAGCAGGCCCAGGGCTACTGCAAGAAGAATCTGCGAAGGACTCGGATTGGTGCCCAGCATGCGTACGATGACAACGTTGACGAATGAGACGATAGAGCCGACCGATAAGTCGACGCCTCCGCCGATAATGACGATGGACTGGCCGGCGGCTAGAAACATGAGTGGTAAATATGTTTGTAAGTTTCCTTCGAAGATCACGGGGCGGAAGAAATTTGGCTGTAAGATGTAGTTGATGATGAGCGCGATTGCTAAAAGGGCCAGGGCGAGGAGATAGGATTGCTTGAAGATGATGCGCTGTGCCGATGGTGTTTGTGTTAACGATAATTTCATTTATGTTCCTTCACAATTTTCTCAGCAGGGATGCCCTGTAGATTTCAAGGCGAGCTAAGCGGTAATTGGAGAGTACGGACGCGATAGAGGTGGGAGCGGAATGAGCGATGCAAAACATCTAACCTGATCCGTACATTTTCTTACAATAAGTAGCATAGCTCCTTTTCTCTTTTTTATGTAGTACCCATGCTGGCGGCAACAAGGTTAGAACGGGTCAGGCGAGCTCCAGTTAGTTCGGCTTGTAGTTGGCCATCGTGGAGGACGAGGACGCGATCACAGAGACCGAGGAGTTCCTCGTCATCGCTACTGTAAAAAAGGATGGCGGCACCGGTGTCTTTCAATTCAGAGAGAATTTTGTAGAAATCTTCTTTGGCATTGACATCGACGCCTTTGGTAGGGTCATCGAGTAGCAGGACTTGTGGATTGCGTAAGAGCCATTTGCCCAGCACGACCTTCTGCGCATTGCCACCGCTCAGGCTACTAACGGGATTGTTGAGCGATGACATAACGATGTTGAGCCGCTGCGCCATCGTCGTGGCATCCTGACGAGCCTTTTGTAGTTGAAGAGGGACGCCGTAGCGCTGCCAGGAGGGAAGTTGCAGGTTTTCTAAAATAGAGCGGATGGGGAGCAGACCCTCAGTGCCTCGATCACCTGGCACGTAGGCTATGCCTGCGCGCATTGCCTGTCTAGGATGGGTAAAATGTACCTGACGATTACTTAGCATGATATTACCAGTGAATGGTAGGGCACCAAATAAAGCGAGAAGGACGTCATTCTGTCCTTGTCCACGTAGCCCGCCGAGGCCGAGCAGTTCTCCATCGTGCAGTTCAAAACTCACTCCCTGTACGACGCTCGTATGCAGACTTTCCACTCGAATTCTTGTTGGAGTTGTCTTATGATTTTCCTCGTCATGCTTGATATATCTGGACACGACGGTGCTTTCCACCATCATACTGACGAGCTCGCGCTCATTTGTCTCCTTCAGGAGACCTGACATTACCGTCTTGCCGCTGCGTAGAACCGTCACGCGATCTGCCACGCGAAATATCTCATCCATGCGATGAGAGACGAAGACCAATGCTCTATTCTCTGCTTTCCACTGGCTCATCAATTCGAATAAGCGCTGGACCTGGCGACTATCGAGGCTTGCCGTTGCTTCATCGAGGATCATGATCCTGGGCTCAAGGCTGAGTGCCTTTAGAATCTCGACGATCTGCCTCTCATCTGGAGAGAGGGTCGATATCAGTGCGCTCGGCTGCATGGAAGATCGTGTTGTATCGGCGAAAAGATCGAGCAGCTTTTGTGTGCGAGCGTGAATTTCTCGTCTGCGCACAAATGCCATGCGATTGAGCGGCTCGTGTGCTAGCCAGACATTCTCGGCTACCGTCATATTGGGAAGCAGGCTCAGTTCCTGGTGAACCTCGACGATACCGCTTTTCTGTGCTGCCTGCGGCGAGGAGAAATGTACCTCTTGACCATCCAGCAGGAGTTGACCAGCATCGTGGGCAACGACTCCCGCGATGATCTTGCCAAGCGTACTCTTTCCACTTCCATTTGCGCCCATCAGCGCCAGCACCTCGCCGGACCGCACCTCCAGACTAGCGTCTGAAAGTGCGGTGACACCTGCATAGTGCTTTACGAGATGATGGGCAGCAAGCAATATATCTGTCATCTCATTACCACCTATGCAACTTAAGAGAAGAAGTTTTTCGCTTCGGAATCCGAAATGCTGCCATCGATGGTATAAGAGGCGGGTTTGTCCTTCACCAGATTGTACTGATCGTTGTAATTCGCCGGGCTCACCGTACCTGGAATGGGGACGAAGACCGTGTTATGGCTATCGCCCTTCAAAGAATCGTCTTTTAGCTTCTTGCCTTGCAGCAATTGTACAGCGATGCGTAGTCCACTCGCACCGGCTCCTGGAGGATTTACCACACCAAAGGCACCGAAGTTGGGATGCTTCTGCTTCACCTGCTGCCAGAGTTGCAGATAGCCCGCACGCGCCTCACCGACCATAATCGGCCACTTGGCAGGATTGGCCGCGACAACCGCTTGCAGAGCACCCTGTGCCATACCGTCCTGAGACCAGACGCCATCGATATTTGGCTGCGAGGCGAGTAGGTCGGCCATCTTCTGCTGTCCGGTTGCTTCGTCCCAGTTTGCGTTGACCACGTTGAGGACTTTGATGTTTGGATACTTGCTCAACACGCCTTTTACGCCGTTGTAGCGTGCCTCGTTCGCTGGATTGCCGGCAATGCCGTTAATAATTACGATATTGCCCTTACCATGAAGCTGATCTGCGAGCCATTGCATGCTCATGCGCGCCCACTCTGTTTGATCGATGACCACGTTAACTGCATCTTGAGAAGGAATGGCCTGGTCAACGCTGACTACGGTGATGCCAGCTTTTTTCGCCTCGCCGATCACCGAGTTGAGGCCAGTAATTGAATTAGGGTCAACGATGATTGCATTCACGCCACGACTGATCAGGTTGCGCATCTGCTGAATCTGGCCTGGGACATCAACGTCCGCGCTCTGGACGATCAGGTCTTTGGTGAGACCAGCCTTCATATACTCAGCATTTGTTGTCTGCATATCCTGGATCATCTGTGTGCGCCATTCGCTGCCCACAAAGCCGTTAGAGACTCCAATGGTAAATGGACCCTTCGACTGCGAACTGTTGCCGCCGCCGCCGCCGCTTCCACTACTGCTTGGCTGAGAGCTTCCGCCTCCGCACGCTGTTAGTAGTAGGACGCTAGCGACTAAGAGTAGCGTCATGAGCATGTACTTGAAATATTGTTCACGATTCGTCACCGGCTTCTCCTTTGAACGTGTACCGCTGCGTTTGTTTGTTGTGAATGCTTTGCGCAAAACCAACAAATTAAAAAAAGCACTACGTTGACACTTTAGATAAATAGTACACCAGATACGAGAGAAAGGCTACGTTTCACATATCTCTACGCTTGTGATGGCGGAGAAGGCTGTATCTGGCTGGGTGAATGGCGCTGCTTGACTTCTGTACGATGCTCCTTGCCATCTTTGGCGAACTGGCTAATGGCCTTTAATCCCCCTTCGAACCAGGTATCGAGCTGGCGGCGCGCAATATTCACATGCACCACTTCGTCGGCCCAATCGAAATCCTGGAACGTCGTTACTAAAGGCTGGCGGGCGGTATCGCGAGCGAATTCCCATTCCTGCCGCTTGCCGGGAGGATACTTCATATTCTTGCCCTCGACTTCCAGGCCGAGGACCGCGTACTGCTCCAGAGGAGGGGCTTCGGTCACATATACGCCCTCATAGTCGCGCATGGGTAGAGCGTCGCGGCGGGCGTAGAGAGCTTCAATGCCGGCCTCACCGAAGAGCGAGTGGCGCATTTCATCCCAGCAATGGCGGGCGATGTCCAGATAGAAGCTCCAGGGCCGGTCGGGCGTCTCGCACAGCACGATAGCCAGCCCTTCTGAAACATTGATTTCGCTGATGCGGAGGGCCAGCAGGTAGTCCAGGTAGCTGTTAGTGTCATCGGCAACGGGAGCAACGAAGTCCCACACGCGAGGTATGCTGGTGTCACGGGCAAGTGTGCGCGGAACATGATAGGGCTGTAGCGAGGCTTCGCGAGGACGGGTGGCGGCGCGGGGCGATGAGCCATCGATATTTCCGGCGGCGGCGAGATAGGCAGTAAGTTTGCCCTCCCACTCAGTAGCTGTACGTTGCTCTTCCTCGTTAGGCTCAAGATCTGCTAATGCCCGACCGAGCAGGTGCAGATGTTGGTCCTCGTCCGCCAGATGTTGGCGCACAATACGTACACTTTCGTAGTCGGCCAATTCGTTTGTTGCTGCTTCATAAGCGCGATAGGCAGCCGAGAGGATGGGCTTAAGCAAGTGGGTTACTACAAAGAGAAAAGGATAGGTATCAGGTAAGTGTTCAGCTTCGTCAAAGAGGATTTCAAGGGCCGCATCGGGTGCGCCTTCCAACCTGCTCTTATTTGTACGCATCTCAACAACACGGTTACGCCAGGCATTGGCGTGTAATGCGGCCTCATACTGTAGACGCGCCAGCAGAGCCTTTATATCACGCTGCGGAATGCTCACAACGCGCGAGGCTAGCAGGCGCATCAAACGTTGTTCTACATAAGCAAAGCGCCGTAGCCGCTCACTAGCCTGGGCTACAGAGAGGCCCGACGAGGAAATCTGCTGCAGGCCCGCGTAACGGTAGGTCGTGTTGTCCATCAAGTTTGCTCCCATTGCTTTGTATCGAGTTACATCTTCTATGAAAACCGGTGTCCTGTTCATAGCTCACTTCGTCCCAGTCTCCGAAGAAGTAGTCTGTCAAGTTACTTATTATGATTGGAAAAGCGCAGTATCTCCTTAAGTAGAGGAATGCGCGGATATGCGCCAGGGCCGGTCACGGCGAAAGAGGCCACCTGACAAGCGAGGGAGGCTGCATCATAGACGCTTTGCCCCGACACAATGCCTGCGATAAAGCCGGCCAGAAAGCTATCGCCAGCGCCAGTACAATCGGTCGCCTCAACCGGTACGGCAGCAATCTTCTGCAAAATATTCTCAGCGTAGAAGCTACAACCTTCAGATCCCAACGTTAACAGCACCGTTCCACGCGTATGCGACTTCAACTCAGCTACAATCTTTTCTATAGAGCTTTGCCTGGTAAGCTGGCAACCCTCGTCGTAACTGAGCACAAAATAATCCGTTTCGGCCAATGCTGGTAGTAGATATGCCAGTCCCTGACCCTGCGTGTCCCAGCAGATATTCAATATGGTTATAGCACCATAGCTCCTTGCCCTGGCAAAGAGAGCGGCAACCGCTTTACCGGTGAACTGTGGCAACACAAAGAGGCTGCTCACCGATACCACACGTT
>JAABUZ0100006808.1_pt1 | contig 14091 bp, 7 predicted proteins | sample 5562091 | NCBI WGS metagenome assembly JAABUZ01 (sample SAMN12813069, study PRJNA571459) | rock metagenome | isolation source: Antarctica rocks | place: Antarctica: Victoria Land, Linnaeus Terrace sud | collected 2015-12-21 | reverse complement strand
GGTCATGCTAGCACGATGAGGGGAACCGTGATAGTACGATGCTAGCACGCGGGCGGCGGCGATCAGGGCCGTGGCGATGTCGGCGGGAAGAGGTCGAGGCCGGCGCGGGCGGCGGCACGAGCCAGGTTGAGGCGGAAATAGGGGTCGGCGAGGGCGACGGGGAGGCCGGGGAGGACGCGCTGGTAGACCTGGGCCTGGCCGGCGCGGATGAGGCGGCGCAGCTGGTGGGCGCCCTGGCGCGCCTGCTCGCTCGGGCTCCCCTCGCAGACGGCCACGAGCGCGGGGAGGTCGTGGCCGGCGACGACGCGGGCTAGACGGTCGGGCGTCAGGGGTCCGGTTGACGATGTGGGCTCGGTGGCGAGCAGGTGCCCGACAACGACGACGAGGAGCGCCACAGCGGCCCGCTCATTCCAGCCCGGCACATTCACAGGCGGCCGGCACGTCGGCTCCATCAGGCGCCGTCCCCGTCATCGTCGTGGTGCCCGGTGGCCGGGCGGGCGGAGTGCCAAAGCGGGAGAATGATGTAGTCCGCCTCCCCGTCGAGGGTGACACCGGGCACATGGTCCAGGGAGGCGAGCGACGTCGGTCTCCGCGTTGGCGGGCGTGTCGGCGGGCGTGTCGGCGGGCATGGGCAGGTCGCACAATGCGGCGCCGCGCGCGGGAGCGCCGAAGAGCGCGGCGCCGATGTCGGCGGCGGAGAGAGGGCCGTGGGCGCTCACGATATGGCCGGCGGCGTCCACCCGCACGGCGAACACCTCGCCGGTGCCGACGTGCTGCCAATACTCGACCGTCGTCCGTGCCATGCTCCCCGCCCCGCTCTCGCTTCTTGCCCGCGCCGTGGCCTCGGGTGGCGCCGCGCCGCCCCTCCTCCTCCTCGCAGTATCGCCGGCGCTCGCGCTCCCGGCGGCCTGGCGGTCTCTCGTGCGCCGGCGACGCGTCCCTCGCCGTCGCCGGCGCTCACTCTTGAGTCCGGACGCCTCCCCGTACCCTGTGCCCCGTCGCTGCGCGCGGGGCCGGCTTCACGCCCGGTCTGCGCGGGCGTCTGGCGCGGCGATGGTACCAGAGCGGGGCTGGTACTGGCGCGCCGGTGGTACTGGTGCGGCGATGGTACTAGCGCGCTGATGGTACTAGAGCTACGGGTCGTACCGCGCCCAAGATAAAGAGTAGCTCCATGGTCGCGCTAACCCCCCATTTTCCCGTGTGAATCGTCGCTCTATCGTAGCTCTGTAAATTCCATCGGAGGATTCAGCATTTTTCTAGCGGGGAAGGCAGCAGGTGTCAGGCCCTCCACACAAAGGGGAACGAGTCGCCTGCACGCGTAAAAGAGCGGGCACGCCGACCAGGCGATGTGTTGCTCCGCCGCTATAATCCATGCTGACTTCTTCGCTAGAATTTACATAGCTCCATGCCTGTGGAGCTAGAGCGACGGATGGTACCATGATCCGAGGCCGGATGGTACCACGATCCGCGGCCCGTTGGAGCCCCCGTCGTACCAAAATAGCGCCACGATCTGAGGCCCCTCGATGGGCTCGTCGCACCACGCCGGGCGGCGCTGTGGCGCGTCCAGGAGGGCTAGGGGCGGCCGTCCAGACGAGGCCACACGACGCGCAGGACGGCGCGGGCGCGCAGGACGGCGCGGGCGCGCAGGACGGCGCGGGCGCGCAGGACGGCGGCGAGGGCCGCAGGACGGCGCGGGCGCGCAGGACGGCGGCGAGGGCCGCAGCCACGATGTTGAGGGCCGTCAAGGAGGCATGGGCCAGCGGAGTGAGGAGGCCGGCGAGGGGGCCGGTGAGGGCCGCGAGCACGAGGGCGTAGAGGCAGAGCGTCCAGACACAGGCGCGGGCTTGGGTGTCAGTCATGAGCGTCCTCCCTGCCTCGGGCCGGGCGTTGGTAGGCGGCGTGTCGTTGGAACCAGTCATCCCCCATCGTAGCCCGCAACATGGCCCACTCTTCTTCGAGGCAGACATCGCAGCGGAGCTTGCCGGGCGGGGCTGTCCGCGCGCATGTCGCGCAGGTCCCCGTCTGTGCTGGCACTGTTGGCCCTGTTGTCGTCGTACGCGCGGCGGTTGTCGCGTCGGTGGTCACGCCGTCGTCCTACATGTTGTTACCCCCATTGCCGCGTCGCACACGGTCCGTATGCTAAACATTATGTTATGTTCCCGTGCGGTGCGTGCCTACCTCGTGCAGTAGCATAGGTCGGTACCTTGCGGTACAGCTACCATGACACTGGGCCGTATTAGGGGGCAATTCCCCACGACTCTCCACCGGCCTTATCGACACAGCCGGCCGTGTCTGATCAGCCGGCCATAGCGCTGTCTTTGGTAATCTGCACCTCCACCCGTCCTTCCCGTAAAGGCAGTTCCCCGCTGGCCCCGATCCCGGCTAGCGTGGTCTCGGCTTCTCCCAATCTGACCTTGATCATGGCCGGGTACGGCGCCTCTCGCAACGCGGCGCTCAACCTGGGGCCAACCGAGGTCACCTCGACCGCAACCTCGACCTGGAAGCCCTCCAGGTCGACTGTTAGGGCCGTCGGTTCACGCGTACTGCCATCCTCCGCGGATGAAACCAACGGATCATGGTTGCGCAACGGGTGGGTGGAGCGAATCGTGCTGGCAGAGAGCATCACGGTGCCCTGGAATGCAGGGGGGAAACCGACCAGCGTCCCCTGAACATCCTTGACGAATGCTGTGACCATACCCTTCAGTGCGATGCATCGATCGAATCGCAGCAGCCCGCGCCATGAGGTCTGCGGCTGCGCACTAGCGCTTAGTTCCGCGGCCCAATCCCGCGCCTCAAGATAGGCACCGAGGCACGACAGGCAATTCTGAACATGGTCCCATTGGTCGGGATAGCGACGCGCGGGGTCATCCGCGCTAATCAGGTCCGCCAAGTAGAAAAGTTGAATGTCTTCGCAAGTGTCAGGCAGTTCCTCCACATCGCCATTCATGTCCGGCACCCCTCCTAATGTAGCGATCTTGCCACGGGTTGAATAGGGAGCAGAGAGTTGCCCCTCATCCATCGGCGGCCCATCCTCACCGTGATGGTGCTCCGCCATGCGATGGAGCGTGGCGACCACGCTACGTATGCCATCGCACAGAAAATGCTTCGCTCGCTCTTCGTCGAACAGCGTATCGGGGTCGTGTTCGCGCATGCCCGGTAGCTCCTGCCACTGTGCGTACAGATGCGCCATGCGCTCAGTAAGCAGCGACTGCCACATGCGATGCCGGGCCTGGTGGATATTGTTGCGGTCGTCAGGTGCATTAACACAGATGCGGTTGACCATCGGGTCTGCGCTAGATGGACGTGCGATCCGCACCTCTCCGGTGTCGCGGTCGATCATGCACATGCATGTCATAGCGTGGCGCTCCTCATCGCTCCAGCGCCACGAGAACGGTTGCCGAGGCAGCAGCGGATCGGGCTCTGCGCTCAACCTATCCCACCAGTACGCGAGCCCCTCCAACTCGAAGCCATAGATGCGTTTCTTAAGTGGTCCTGTCCCCGGGCGTGCCGCGACCGCCTGGTAAGTCGCTTCGATTTCCGTCGCCACGCTCTCAAGAAGCGCGATCATATTACGAAAAAGGCGGGGCGGCGCGCTTTCCACGGTCTGAGCGTCGGTGCGGTGGCTTTGGCGCTTGCGTTCCTCGCGTGTCTCTGTTACGTCATCCCAGGGCTTTTCCGTGTGGCCGTTGAGGAGGCTCTGGATGTAGTGGCGCTTGTCACCGACCTCCCTGACCGCCAGGAGTCTGGTGATGAGCCGATCGCGCACGGTCTCCTTTTCGTTTACCCAGTTCCGCGCCTGCTGGCGCACGGCGTCTCGCACGTCACTGCGCGCTTTTTCTAGAGCGTCCTTGAGCGTCTGTTCGACGTCCTGTTCATCTCCGAGTGCGTCTGTTACCTCGTCGCGCGACACACATTTGTTAGGCATTTGTTTCCATAGATGCCAGAGCCAGACGGGCAGGTACGCGACCGCAAGGGAGTCCTGCGCTAGCAAGGTATCATTTGCTAGCAGGTAGCGGGAAGCACTCCATAAGTCTTTCCACAAAAGGGCGCGTTGTCGCGTAATATCGTACGTATCGTTAGCCCGGCCCTGCAACGCGGCGGTCAGTGGCAGCCCTTTAGGTTCCGCACGGGTTAGCACGGCTCCGATCCACTTATCGAAAGGAACGCCATAAGTGTATTCGACGGCGGTGTATCGCCCGGAAGTCATCAACCGTCCATTCTCGCTTGGCGCGGCCATCCGGAGGCCATCGGTCAGGCTTTTCGCCAATTCCGTCATCAGGCGCTGCACGAGATCGTCTGTATTGATCCACCCTGTAAACCGCTGGACCCGGGCCTCAATCGCCTTTTGTTTGTCCGCCATCCAACCTGTGTCCGTGTTGCGCCGAATGCTCTCGACAACGGGACTATCCTGCTGGAAGAAAGCAGCCACCCGATCGCCTACAGCGTTGATCGGCTTTCCCTCGACGATACCCTTTAGATCGTTCACGCAGGAGGGTAAGGACAACGTGTGCGCGAGCCAGAAACGGATTGCCCCGTCCCTAACCCCGCTCAGATACGCTAGGAGCATCGCGCGGTCGGCGGATGACCAATCGCTGTCGAGCGTCGTGTCGCGCAGATCACGGTCATGCCATACACCCCGCTGTAATAAAGCATTGTTGGTGATGTACGCCACTCCGTACTCCGTCAGATCCGCCGTCGATCGTCGTTGCAGCGCCGCGATAAACCCTCTATATCGCTGCCTGACGGCTGGCAAGTCGACCTGTCCGTAGTCGAGGCTGCCATCTCCGTTGGGCAAGATATGGGCGAGCAGGGCGCCATCCTCCACCAGGCTGCACACGAACGCGCCCTCTAGCGCATACCGATGCACCCCCGGACCGAGCGCGTCGTAGTTCCAGTAAACCTTCGGCAACACCGGCGCCCCCTCCGGTGCGAGCGGTGCGGCTTCGGTCGCTAGGCGCATGGTCTCTTCAATGGCCACCGTGGCGACGCGTTCGATGATCAGCCGCAGCGCCAGAAGCTCGATCTGCTGCTTGCTATGGCGTACCCGTGCGTCGTCCCGCCCCGCGCGTCGCCTCCACAGCGCATTGATCCATCGCTCGATCGCCCTGTTCCCGAACGCTTGCCGGGCCTCCTCCATTGGAGCCATGCGCACTTCCCTCTGCTCCCGCTCGACGTGCTCAAGGGCGCTCATCGTGGTGCCTCCTCTTGCTATATGATGGGTTGGATGCGATCGAAGGCGGCGCCGTGGACGACGAAGGCGCCCCAGCGCACGGCGTGGTCCAGCGGTGCCGCTGTATGGTCGTAGGGTATCTCGTTTGGGGGCAACTCCGCCAGATAGCGCCACACCGCCGTCCGCATCTCCAGCTGCTCCAGCGCCTCCGCCGAGATCCCCGGCGTCGCGCTCAGTTGCGCCTGTACACGCTCCGCCCGCGCGGCCAGCCAGGTCAACCCGCCGTCCCGTCGTGCCCGCAGCACTGCCCGCAGGCAACGGTCCGCGCTCTGTCTCGTGCTCAGGAATACTTCCCAGAAGGCGTGATCGAGGACGGCAGCCTCGGCATCATCGATGGCCCATAACGTGGTCAGGAGGCTGCGGCAGCCGGCGTAGAGCAGTGCCCGCGTCAGCCCCACCAGGTTGTCCCCCGCAAGGACCGCGGTCCCGTGTGCCTGGCAGGCAGTCAAACTGAGGTGCTCCGCTCGTAGGCGAACCCGCAGGATCAGCTCGAGAGGGTGGAGCGGACCGTCGTGCAACTGTATCTGCCCCCAAGGATCTTGACTACCGTCGATCCAGGCATGAGTCGCCCAGACTTGCCAGCGCGCCTGAGGACCCCAGACAGTTAGCGCATCGAGCGATGCCGAGATCCCATGTAGCGATGCCAATCCCGGCGCCAGGGCCTGCACCGCATCGGCCTCTAGCGCACTGAACGGCAAGTCCTCTTCACACGGCGCGAGCGCAAGCAGATGGGCTTCGGGCGCGATGGGATGGCGCAGGCAATAGTAGGGGGTATCGGCGGTGACCGCGTAAGAGACTGCGAAGCGGTCGAGGAGTTGGCCACTGCCATCGGGCAAGGACAGCAGGTGCAGGGGCCAGCGGTGCAAGGGGCCGGCGGGTACCAGCACGAGGTGCGGCACGGCGTCATCTGCGACGGGATCTAGCCAGCCGGGGTAGGCGTGGTCAAGCAGGGGAGCCAGTTTCGGCCAAATGATCCTGCCGAACTCATGTAGGGCGTGGCCCAGGCTAGTGGAGTTGGGCAAGGGACCTGCCGGTAGCATAGCCTGGGTCAGTCTCAAGAGGGTTGCTTCAGGGATCTCTATGCCCGCCATGAGCAGTTGATCGGGAGTTACCACGAAGAGCACCACACCCTCTTCTTCGACGGCGCATATATCGATGAGCACGGTATCGGGCGGCAGAATGCGCTGGACCACGGCGAGGGGTTGCGGCGCCACGGTGGCAAGAGATGCCAATTCGGGATGCTCGCGACGCAATCGCTTCAATAGGGCCTGATAGGCGTCTTGCAATTGCCGTATTTCCTCATGCTGTGCCGCACGCGCAGCTGGAGACAAGGCGCGTAGACCATCGATAGCGTTGCCGTCCTGATGGCCATAATGGCGCGCGAGGCGGCGCCGCAATTTCGCAAGCTCCGTGAGCAGGGCGGCCGACGTGTCGTCGCCCGGTCCGGCAAGGGCCCACTCGCGGGCGGCGAGCAGCGCGACAAACCAGCGGCCCTTCTTCATCTCGGCGAATTCGAAGGCGTCCGCGCGATAGCGGGCGGCGACGATGGGATCGTGTGCCCGTTGAGCCAACGCCAGCGCCAAAACCATGGCGAGGGTAAAGGGTTGATCTGCGGCGGATGCGCGCAGGTAGGCGATACTCTGCTCCTCGGGCAGGGCGCCGACGAGATCGGCGGCGAGCTCGACGGCGGAGCGTGCGGCCTCGAATGCATCGTTGAGGCGATCGGTCTGCATCAAAGCCTCCGCCAAACGGCTGTAGGCCTGCCATTGCTGGTGCTTGCTACCGTACTCCCTAGTAGCGGTAAGGGCAGCACGATGCGCGGCGATGGCCGATTCCACATCCACGTCGCGCCCCGTCCGCTCGTGGTACCGCAACCACGCGTCACCCAAGTCGCGCTGATAGCGTGCGTAATCAGGTCCACCTGATGGCACTGCGGCGGCAGCAACCTTGCACGCTTGCAGCGCCTGCTCCAGGTCTCTCTCATGCTCTGTCCGCTCGTACCGCTTCAGCCACGCGCGGCCCAGGTGTCCATGATGGTACGCATAGTCCCTGCTGTCAGGGCGTGTAGCATCGACAGCCGCCCGGAAGGCTCTTAGCGCCCGATTCCAGTCCTCGTCGCGTCCTGCCAACCCGTATTGCCGCAACCACGCGTGACCCACGTATCCCTGACAGCGGGCTGATGTCGAGCCGCCGGGGGGAACGGCGTCGACGGCAGCCTGAAAGGCTTCCATCGCCCGCTCCAAATCCTCCTCAAGCCCCGTCTCGTCACACCGCACCAACCAGGCGAAACCGAGGAATGTCTGGTTCCAGGCATAGTCCTCTAAGCTGCTGGGGGGCGTGGTGTCGACAGCGGCCCGATAAGCCTTCAGCGCTCGCGCCCAGTCTTCGTCGCGCACCGTTCTCTTGTAGCGCTCTAGCCACGCGTGGCCCAAACACTCCTGGTATTCGGCATAGTCGCGGCTGTCGCGGGGGCTGGCGTCGGAAGCAGCCAGGAAGGACGCGATCGCCCGCTCCAAGTCCTCCTCGTGACTACTCCACTTGTAGTACCGTAACCAGGCGTGGCCGAGGTACCGTTGACACCTTGCGTAGTCTCGGTTGTCGGGCGACGTAGCCTCGACGGCGGCTTGATAGGCTTTCAACGCCTGCTCAAGATCCTGGGGCCGCCCCGTCCGATCATGCAACTCCAGCAACGCGCCACCCAGCAGTCGTTGAAAGCGTGCGCAATCTTCGCTGCCAGCAGGGGCGACGTCGACAGCGGCTCGGAAAGCATTCATCGCTCGTTCCAGGCCATCGAGACGGCCCGTCTGCTCGAAGTGCCGCAACCACGCGCTACCCAGACGCATGTGGCGCCAGCCGTAGTCCCCATTAGAGGGGGAGGTGGCATCGACAGCGACCTGGAAAGCTTTCATCGCTCGCTCCAGGTCGTCGGACAGGCCACTCCAGGCGTGCCGCCGCAGCCACATCTCGCCCAGTTCCTGCTGCCGATCGCGATAATCCCGGTCGTCGATCGGCGTAGTCGCAGTGGCATCCCCGAAAACCTCCAATGCTCGCTCCAAATCCTCAGCCCGCTTGCTCCAGACGTACCGCCGTAGCCACGCGCGGCCTAGGTCGGCCAAATGGCGGGCAGCTTCCCCGTCGCGGGGGGGGGCGGCGTCAGCGGCGGCCTGAAAAGCCTCCAGTGCCTGCTCCCAGTCTTCGCCACGCCCCGTCCGATCGGCGCGGCACAGCCACGCCTCGCCCATGTTGTGCTGACACCATACATATTCCCCGCTGTTTGGGGGACTGGTGTCAACGGCAACCCGTAAAGCCCGCATGACCTGTATCCAGTCCGCCTCGCGCCCCGTCCGGCTGAAACGACTCAGCCACGCCTTGCCCAAAACGTTGTGCCAGTGGCTATAGTCTCGGTCATCGGACGGCGTGGCAGCGGCGGTCCGGAGGGCTTGCACGGTCCGCGACCAGTCCTCCTCGCGCCCCGTCCGGCTGAAACGGCCCAGCCAAAGCCTGCCCAAGTAGCCTTGAGACCAGCGGTGATCCCGGCTTTCGAGGAGGGCGGCGGCGACGGCGGCCTGATGCGCCTCTAGCGCGCGCTCCCAGTCCGCCTCGCGCCCTGTCCGATTGAAACGGCCCAGCCACGCGTGCCCCAAGTCATGCTGGCGTCGCCCGTAGTCGCGGCTATCGGGTGGGGAGGCGGCGGCGACGGCGGCCTGATGCGCCTCTAGCGCGCGCTCCCAGTCCGCCTCGCGCCCCGTCCGCTCGAAGCGCCGCAGCCACGCGTCGCCCAAGCGTTTTTGATACGGATTCCACGCTCGGCTGTCTGGCGAGGTGGCATTAAGGGCGGCCTGATGCGCCTCTAGCGCGCGCTCCCAGTCCGCCTCGCGCCCCGTCCGCTCGAAGCGCCGCAGCCACGCGTCGCCCAAAACGTTGTGCCAATGGGCATAGTCCCGACCATCGGACGGCGAAGCGGCGGCCTGGAGGTCTTGCAACGTCTGCGTCCAGTCCGCCTCGTGCCCCGTTCGCTCGAAGCGTCGCAACCAAGATGTGCCCAAGGAGCCTTGATGCCAACGGTAGTCTCGGCTGCCTGGCGAAGTGACGTCAAGGGCGGCCTGATGCGCCTCTAGCGCGCGCCCCCAGTCCTCCTCGCGCCCCGTCCGCTCGAAGCGCCGCAACCATGTAGCGATCAGAGCATGTTGGCGTCGCCCGTAATCGCAGCTATCGGGGGAGGCGGCGGCGACGGCGGCTTGATGGGCCTCTAGCGCGCGCCCCCAGTCCGCCTCGCGCCCCGTCCGCTCGAAGCGCCGCAGCCACGCCTCCCCCAGCCTGCCTTGGATCTGACCCCATGCCCGGCTGCCGAGCGCGGTGACATCAAGGGCGGCACGATAGGCCTGCAGCGCGCGCTCCCAGTCCTTGGCGTCACCACTCCATACGTAGTGCTGCAGCCATGCCTCAGCCAAATGGGCCTGAAACTGGCCGTGGTCTTTGGCAGTCGGTACAGAACTTGGGCTGGTCTGATAGGACTGATAGACTTGCTCCCAGTCTTCCTTCCGCCCCGACCACTCGAAACACTGCAGCCAGGCATAACCCAGGGCGTGCTGGTGGTCAGCTCTATCCCGACTGTCGGCGGCTGCGGCCGCGGTCTGGTGAGCGGCCAGGGCTTGCTCTAAATCGCTTTTACGCTCCGTTTGCTTGTAGCGCCGCATGTGCGCGTTTCCCAACCTACCCTGATCGCGAGCATAGTAGGCACTGCTCGGCGTTGTTATCGTGGCGGAAACGCGGTAGGCATTGATCGCGCGCTCCCAATCTCTTTCGCCCCCGCTCCGCTCGTAGCGTTTCAACCAGACATCGCCCAGGTCACCCTGGTAGCGGGCATGATCCGTGTCGCCGGGGGCGATTGCATTGGAGGCCGTCTGGTGAGCTTCCAGTGCCCGCCTGCAATCGTCTTCAACGCCCATCCAGTCGTAGCGCTCGAGGTATGCACGACCGAGGACGTTCCGCTGGTGGGCATAGCGCGGGCTATGGGGTAAGAGATGCAAGGAGGCCGCCTCGAGGAACCGCACGGCTATATCGAGCAAGGGGCGCTCACCGGTGTGCCGCGCTGCCTTGAGCCACCGTGCGCCGCGATCGCTCAACCACTCCCCGTCCTTCGGGCGCATCGAAGACAGTATGCCCGCGAGGAGCTCTAAAGCAATGGGACGCCATATCCACCACTGGCTCGCGGCGGTGATGCGCAGGATCTTGTCCCGCGTCGCTTCTTCCACTACCGCCATTGCCGGCATGAGGGGCTCAGGCAGGCTGTGGGCTTGCGCTTCCGGAACTAGGGCTGCAACGCTGCCCAAAGCCTCTAGCAGCATTTCACGGGCCTGCTGGTCCCCCGCTCCCAACTCGGAGGGCGGCGGTAGGGAGGCGACTACGAGAGCGTATGCCACGACCTGCGTCGGCGCGCCATGCGCGATGAGGTGCTGCACCAGTGTCTCGCCCGTGAGCCCGATGTTGGCCTGTATCCAGGCCACTGCGTCGGGCACCGGCAGCTGAGCCATGCGCTCGACCAACTCGTCGGTCCACATCAAACTCGTCTACCTCCATCGCTGAAAAATCTCTTGCGTCCCCTGGCAAGCCCCTCTGACGCCTTCTAGCCCCGTGCCTTTTACTTATATTCCAAAGTTTAACAGGGACGCTGACGTAGCCACGTCCGAGGGTGCCCCGCGCCACCTTATTACTGCAGCAAAGCCCCCTCTGTCCCACGCTGTCAGGCGCGCAACAGAGAGGGCCCTGAGCGTTTGAGTGGCTCTAGCGCGTCACCAGCGGGCCTGGTTTACGACCGTCCCGTTCGGCGCGATCGAGATGCGGAAGCCATGTGACTCGCTCGAGTTGTAGCTCTTGTCGAGCGAGACCGCGATGGGGCCGAGCGTCACGGTCACGTTGAGTTTGTCGGACTGGGTAACGGAATAGTTCGCCCCGCACGAGAGGTGGTAGCCCGTCCACCAACAGTCGGCCCAGCCGACGTGGATGTCAGCGCCGTTCTCGTGCATGTCCAGGGTGAACGAGGTCACGCGCAGCCTGTACCCGGTCCAGTTATAGAAAACGTGGATGCGCAGCCAGCCCGCGTCACAGCCTGCGTACAAGGGCACCCACTGCCTATCGGGCAGGCAGGTGCTGCCGATAGCATCACTCTGTCTTTGTCTGAACTGCACAGTGGCGGCGTGAGCGGCGCGGGGTGTGTCTCCTACCCCAACCGCCGTGCCGATGATGACCGCTGCCGTTGCCAGATATCGCCGCGTTGCATGTGCCATGATATCCTCCCTGTTCTGACTAACGCACCGCTTTGCTTTTGGCGAGATGCCTGCTCGCGGTGCAGCGTACGAATGCGCGACTGAGATTCGAAGATCCACTCACATCGCTGATCGTGGTCGGTGGGCCTACACGTTGTTGAAGTGGCGCGTTGGAGTGCCACCCGAGATCCCCGGCTCTGCGTGGGTGTTCCACGCGGGCGTGCGCCCGTAGGCTCGTGGTTAGTCAGGTGGCGCACGGGGGATGGCGTAGCGTCCCATGTTACATCCCTTTCCCTTCAACAACCCCGTTCCCTCGCTGATATGTGCAACAACGAAAGGCCGGCATTAGCAGCTCTTATCTATCCTTGTGCTGACCCGCAACGAGACCTGACACTACGTTACCGGTCGGGATATTCGTGCTGGATCGTGCTGGATCGTGCTGGCTGGACCGGCAAAGCCAACCTGCAGGATGCGACGCTAATCCATGGACGAGCGCGGGCGGCACAGGGAGGCCCCTGCCTATGCCGTCCAGGATGACATCCCGTAGCCAGGATGGCAGGGGGGTAGATCGAGGTGTGCGCGAAGGTGAGGATGTATGCATCTGGCGAGGCGCTGCCCGTCGGCCGGGCGGTGGCCGACGGGCAGCGCAGACCTCGACGCGTGACGCGCGTTGCAGCCGTTCGATCGGGCGGGAGTGCACGGCCTCGTCGTCGAGCGGACGCGCCGCCCCACTTCGATCGGGTTGTCCCGATGGGGTGTCAGAGGATGGGCGGGGTAGCCACATACCTGAGTAGGTGGTCATCACCTAACCCACTCGCGCCTTTGCCCTTAAGGAGGATGTTGATGCACGATACCGCGTAACCTCGTTCGCCCGCGATCGCGCGCCGCGACCGCCAGTGGTCGCCGGACACGTACACACCTACTCATGATAGAAGGAGCGCACACCATGGCTCGTCGTCATCACCTCTATGCAGCCCTCGGCCTTGCCGCCGTGCTCGGCCTCGGCCAGGCCACCCCTATCCACGCCCAGGATGCCCCTGGCGCTGCATCAGCACTAGGCGCGGGCGCGGCCCCACCCATCAGCGCCGGTCCCATCGAGAACTCGGCCACCCTCGACATGTCGCCGCAGAACACGGTCCTGATTGACCAGGGGCCGACCGCGCCCACCAACGCAACGTCTCCGCTGCCTCTGGGCTGGGTCCTGCCCACCTATGCCGACGGGGGCTGGGACCCTGCGGTCGAGTTGACCTGCGATCCTGCCACGGCCGATCCCGACCTCGGCCGCGCCTGGCCCCTGCCCAGCGCCTACTCGGGTGACCAGCCTGCCACCGAATTTTACGCTGGGCGTTTCAGCTTCGACCTGAGCGACACGGCCAAGAATTTCGTGGGCTCGTTGCTCACGGTCGGCAACGCGGGGGCCCTCACGGGTTTGTGGGTGAACGGCCTGCCTTTGACGGGGGGCAAGGGCCTCTTCACGGTACCTCAGGAAGGCATCGCGCAGATTCCCGTCGGACAGTACCTCGTGCCCGGTGCCAACGTCCTGGCCTTCCAGCTCGCACCGGCCAACCCGACCGGGCCCAATCCCTGCGCCGGGATCTTCCTGCGTCTCAAGGCTGTGGTCAACATGCCGGTCCCGGCGGCGTCGCCCACCCCCGGTGGCAACGGCGGCGCCCCGCCGAGCGGCGGGAGCGGCGGGGTCGATACACCGCCGCCGGGTGGCGGCGGTGGGGTAGGCGCGACCTACGGCAGCGTCGGCTACCATGCGTCGACGAAAGGGCGCGCCTCGGCGAAGAAAGGACACGGCAGTGCGGGCCGTCCCAGCGCGTCGGCGCATAGCCGCAAGACCGCCCCGAGCCGCTCGCCGCGGCCAGCCACTCCCGCTGCCGCGGCGCCGCCCTACCAGCTGATGCTCGTGAGCACCATCATACCGCGCCAGCACGGCCGGGGCTGGCCGGGGCCGGGGCGGCCGTCTTATCCGCTGCATCCGCACCGTTAATCCGGCGGCCATCGAGTCGCCAGGTCGTGCCACCTGGGGAGTTGCGCCGCATCGCGCTCCCCAGGTACGCCCCCACTCATCGCTCTCCTAAGCACCTGACCATAAGTTTGGCACAAATCTCGCAGCACTGTGTCGCGGGAGGTGCGAGGTATGATTCGCGTGGAGATCACGGACGACCAACGGCAGGAATTGGAGCAGGTCAGCCGCCAGGCGGTGGGACGGGTGGCGCTGCGGGCGCAGATGGTGCTGCTTGCGGGGCGGGGCTATAGCGTACCGCGGATCGCGGAGGTCCACGACTGCGGGCAAGACGGCGTGCGCCTGTGGCTGCATCGCTATAGCGAGGAAGGGGTACGCGGCTTGGAGGACACGCCCCGTCCCGGTCGCCCGCAGACGCATGCGCTGGCGGGGCATATCGTGGATACGCAGGCCAGCCAGTCGCCGGCGTGTTCCGGCCATGTGCAGTCCTGCTGGACGGTGGGCCTGCTCGCCGCCTACCTGGCGACGCGCTTCCGCCTGACGCTCTCCCCCTCCAGCATCCGGCGCTATCTGCACGCCATGGGGTGGCGCTGGGCGCGGCCGCGCTTGGCCCCCGCCCACAA
>JAABUZ0100006806.1_pt1 | contig 14100 bp, 16 predicted proteins | sample 5562091 | NCBI WGS metagenome assembly JAABUZ01 (sample SAMN12813069, study PRJNA571459) | rock metagenome | isolation source: Antarctica rocks | place: Antarctica: Victoria Land, Linnaeus Terrace sud | collected 2015-12-21 | reverse complement strand
AAACTGCGTTCACAAACACGCTGATATTTACTCTTTGCGCTGCCGTACTGCAAAACGGCATTGCATTAGGTTTAGCTCTAGCTCTTGATCATGTCACCAGTTGGCTGAAAGGAGTAGGAGCAACTTTCCGTATTCTTTTCTTAATACCAATGCTGCTCAGTCCCCTTGCTATTGGCTATCTCGGCCAGTACATTTTTAGTCCCACTTTTGGTCTTCTGGATAATGCATTGACAGTAGTTCATTTGACAAGCTTAACGCGCGACTGGCTTGGTGATCCTCACTCTGCACTTGGTAGTGTCATCGCAACGAACCTTTGGCAATATGTTGGCTACAACATGATTATTTTTCTCGCTGGCTTACAGACTGTTCCTCGTGACCTGTATGAATCTGCTGGACTCGATGGAGCGAACAGCTTCCAGCAATTCTGGTATGTAACGTGGCCTATGATTGCACAAGCAACTACTATATCACTCATTCTGACCCTCATCGGCGGTTTCAAAGTGTTCGATTTGATTTTCGCTATGACCAATGGCGGCCCCGGCTATGCCACTGAATCCGTTGTGATGCGTTTTTATCGCGAAGGGTTTCAATTTAACCATTTCGGCTATGCAGCGGCAATCAGTATTCTGCTCTGTTTGTTCATCTTTGTGCTCTCACTTCTTGTGCTCTCGCTCTTACGTCGTCGTGAGATAGAGCTGTGAGCTACGAAGGCGTAACGAAAGGATAGACTCTTTATGTATGCAAAAGTGCTCAAGCAAACTACTGCGCTTGTTCCGTTGCTTTTATGGTCGGTACTTATAGTGGCTCCCCTTTTCTTTGCGCTAGGTATCGCTCTCAAGACACAATTTAATCTGGTAATTGATCCTCTAGGATGGCCTCATCCGATAGCTTGGAACAATATTTTGACGGCATGGCAAAATGCGAATCTTGGTGTTGCGTTACTGAATAGTGCAATTATCACGATTGGCAGCGTTGTAGGGCTGGTATGTATTGGTTCGTCTGCTGCCTATCTACTAGCACGTCGTACCCAGCGTTGGGCAAATGGCTTGTACCGCTATTTTATTCTTGGGTTAATTGTTCCACTCCAGCTAGGACTTGTTCCCTTGTATCGTGCATGGGAATGGATGGGCTTGATTAACACCTATCTTGGCGTTATACTCATTCAAATTGGCGCATCGCTACCCCTTGCTATCTTCCTTTTCACAGGGTTTATCAAATCGGTGCCGCGTGAACTTGAGGAAGCAGCTGTTCTTGATGGTGCCAATCAATTTCAGATATTTTGGCGTATCGTATTTCCATTGTTGCGTCCAGTGACAGCTACTGTTGTCATTCTAACCAGTCTCATCATCTGGAATGACTTCCTCATTTCGCTCCTCTTCTTGCAAGATCAGAATCTGCAAACGGTTCCTCTTGCAATCTATTCCTTCGTTGGCACCTATTCGCAAAGTTGGAACCTGATCTTTTCTTCAATTCTTGTCGCGAGCTTACCTATCGTTGCTATGTTCCTTTTGCTCCAACGCTTCTTTATCAAAGGTATTACTGGTGGAGCACTAAAAGGGTAAGCGTTCTTGTATTTGATCCAATACGACCATTAACTATCATGAAGGGACTTCACCTATGCTGCAACGAAAACACGATGTGAAAGCAAGAATCGGTATCTTTGGTATTGGACTCGCCGCGTACTGGTCACAATTCGAGACACTACAGCCACGTTTACAGAAATATCTGGCCCATATTGAAGAGCAACTTGCGCAGTGGGGCGAAGTGATATCAGGAGGGTTAGTCGATTCGGTTGAGAAGGCACGCAATGCTGGCAACACCTTTGCCCAGCAGCAGGTGGACCTCATTTTCGTGTACGCGGCGACCTACGCCACTTCTTCACAAGTGCTTCCTGCTCTTCAGCAGACGAACGTGCCTACTATCGTACTCAATCTGCAACCATCATTAGCATTAGCATACGAAACGATTACAACTGAAGAATGGCTTGCCAATTGCTCTGCCTGCTGTGTCCCTGAGATTGGGGGAGCACTGACACGTGCAAGAGTTCCTTACAAGGTCATCTCTGGCACGCTTTTTGATGATACAAACGCATGGGCAGAGATATCGGCCTGGTGTCAGGCAGCGAAGGCCGCGCGGAATGTACGAACAGCACGCCTTGGTTTCCTTGGTCATACCTATCCTGGCATGCTTGATCTGTACTCTGACTTCACAGCCATACATGGACAACTTGGAAGCCACATTGAGGTTCTGGAGATAGATGACCTGGTGACACGTGTGCGTGCCGTAACTGAGCGAGAGATGCACGACAAGATTCATGAGATAGAAAGCATCTTTGATTTTGCGGAGGCGTCTACTGATCCCATAGCTGCTCCAATAGAACCAGAAGACCTGGAATGGAGTGCTCGCGTTGCAGTGGGACTTGACACACTGGCACAGGACTTTGATCTCAGTGGTCTTGCCTATTACTATCGCGGCCTCGAAGGAAACGAGAATGAGCGCGTCACGGCAGGAATGATTGTTGGCAATTCACTCCTCACCGTGCGTGGCTTTCCTTGCAGTGGTGAGGGAGACTTGAAAAATGCCCTTGCCATGCTCATTATGGACCAACTAGGCGCGGGTGGTAGCTATACCGAGATTTATGCGATGGACTTGAAAGCGCAATGTATGGTGCTAGGTCATGATGGACCAGCACATATCGCTATTGCCAATCAACGGCCTGTCCTCCGCAAGCTCAAGCTCTATCATGGCAAACGTGGATTTGGTATTTCCGTCGAGTGTAAAGTCAAACTTGGTACCATCTCTGTGCTGGGTGTAACGCAGTGCGCTGATGATACGCTCAAATGTATGATAGCCGAAGGTGAAAGTGTCGCAGGGCCAACATTCCGCATTGGGAATACGAACAGCCGTATTCGCTTTTCACTCGACCCAGCAAGCTTTGTGACGCGCTGGAGTGAAGAAGGTCCGACACATCATATGGCACTGGGAGTTGGAGCAATTGGCGGCTTACTGGAGAAGGTGAGCTATCTTTTGCGTATTCAGGCAGTGCGGATAGGATAAACGTTTGTTAGTAGAAGGGGGAGATGAATGAATAGAATACATCCATACGAGGTTGCAGCCTATTACTTTCCACAGTACCACGCTGACCCACGTAATGACGCATGGCACGGCAAGGGGTGGACAGAATGGGAACTCGTGAAAGCGGCACGGCCTCGCTTTCCGGGGCATCGTCAACCAATTGTACCCGCGTGGGGCTATTTTGATGAGTCAAAGCCTGAATGGACCACACGCGAAATAGACTTGGCAGCGGATCATGGTATCACCAGCTTTCTCTATGATTGGTACTGGTACGGTGAGCAACCATTTTTACAGGGTGCTCTTGAGCAAGGCTTCTTGCAAGCAACAAACACGAAGCGTCTCAAATTCGCGCTGATGTGGGCGAACCATGATTGGCTGTATCTTTTTCCCGCACCAGCGAACTCGCAACGTGTCCTCCTTGCTTCTGGACAGATATCATTGTCGATGTTTGAGCGTATGACCGACTACATCATTGAACACTATTTCTTGCATCCCAGCTACTTACTCATCAACGATGAACCGTATTTTTCAATCTATGAGCTTGGGACGCTTCTCGCCGGATTCGGCAGTCTTCGTGCGGCACAACACGCCTTTGAGAAATTCCGTGCAAAAGTCTGCGCCGCTGGGTTTCCAGGGGTACATCTTAATGCGGTTGTCTGGGGCTTTAACGTGCTTCCAAGTGAAATGACACTTACCGACCCTGCGTATGTCGTTGCACAACTTGGCTTTGCGAGCACCACGACATACGCATGGGTACATCACTATGACTTGAATAATGCTCCTTTTCCGCAAGGAAATTATGTACATGCTGCCCAGCGTACCTACGAAGCATGGGAAGAATATGCACATCGTTTCGCTGTCCCATATCATCCAAACGTGTCAATGGGCTGGGATCCTAGTCCGCGTACTCTACAGGGAGAAGACTATCAGAAGTATGGCTATCCTTGGACAGCGGTGCTAGAGGGCAATACTCCTGAAGCTTTTAGAGATGCATTGGCTCATGCGAAAGCGTTTCTTGACCATCAGGATATCACCCCAAAGATGGTGACGCTCAATGCCTGGAACGAGTGGACCGAAGGAAGCTATTTGCTTCCTGATATTGTACACGGTACAGCATACGTAGAAGCTATCCGAAGCGTCTTTGGCACTCGTTCTACCTGAAGGTTGTACGGTATATAGGGTTGTGTTGCAAAGAAAAAGCTGATCTGCTAGAGTGAGGAGAAAAGAGCGAAAGAGGTCCCTTCCATGAGCAATCAAAGCCAGCATCCGTTCAAATGGCGTCATTTCCAGGCCGACATCATTCTCTTGTGCGTGCGCTGGTACCTGCGCTACGCATTGAGCTATCGAGATCTGGAAGAAATCATGCTGGAACGAGGGTTGCACGTGGATCATACCACCATCTACTGTTGGGTTCATCACTATGCTCCGGAACTGGACAAACGCTGCCGACCATGTCTCAAGGCTACCAACGACTCCTGGCGGGTCGATGAGACGTACATCAAGGTGAAAAAGCAATGGGTGTATCTCTATCGAGCCGTAGATTCACAGGGCAACACGCTCGATTTCTTCTTCAGTCCAACACGAGATGCACACGCGGCCAAGTACCTCTTGCTCAAAACTCTCACTGCCTCTCATACCGTAGAGCCACGCGTGATTAATGTGGACAAAAATGCGGCCTATCCCAAAGCTTTCAACGAACTCAAGGCAGAAGGACTCATTTCCGAGCGTTGTGAATTGCGACAAGTGAAGTATCTCAACAACATTGTGGAGCAAGATCACCGCTTTATCAAACGCTTGACAAAGCCAGGGATGGGCTTTTTCTCCTTCGAGACGGCGTGGCAAACCCTGCAAGGATACGAGATCATGAACACGCTCAGAAAAGGACAAGTACGAGGTGTGGACAAAGGAGACGTGAGAGGGCAAGTCACGCTGGCCGCCAAGCTGTTTGGAGTCGCTGTATAAACTCAACAATCAAAACCCCTCCCTCCTCATTTTGCTTTCCTGCAATTTCTTGCAACACAACCGTTGAGACTGCGAACAGCGGCCAGGATGTGGGTTGAGTCAGTTCTTTGGCGCTGACGCTCGGTGAGCCAGCCACGAGCTTTGAGGTGCGTGAGTAGTACTTCGAAGAGGCGATGCTCAGCCTCTCCTGCTAGGAGACGGCTCCGAAATTCGCAGAGCAGCGAGTAGTGAAAGCCCGCATCAGTCGCCTCCAGCCCCAACAGATACTTCCAGTCCAGGCGGCTACGCACGATCTCGGCGGCTTGACGGTCTGACAATCCTTCCAGAAACTGCATGATTGTCACCAGCGCCAAGCGCCACGGAGCTTCGGCGGGTTGGCCACGAGAGGGGAAAAGATCGGCAAACAGATCATCCTGATACAACGTACCCAGTTCGTCTCTCAGACGCAGGTACAGATTTCCCTTTGGGAAGGCTGCACGAGCTATCCGGGCTGTTTCTTCTGGGACTGGACCTATTGCTTCTGGCTTCAAGGACATCGTGATCTCCTCATTATGTAGGCATTCTTTCAGATGTTTGCTTTTATGATAGCAGTCTTTGTCCAGCCTCCCTTCTCTTTGGCAATTCGCCAACAGCATCTATCCTGGGCCTACCTCCACTAGTCTTAGAAGGGAAAGAGGGATATCTTCTTTTCTTAGAAGATAGGTCGATAGAGAAAGATGAATAGTTCTCTATGGAGGAGAAGCTATGACATCATCACTCGTCAAGCAAGCTGCACGAGCACAAGCTGCTGTACGCAGACGAGGGCTTTTTGCAAGCTTATCGGCTTCTGAATGGGCTGCCACTATTGAGGATTTCGACGGAAAGTGTGCCTACTGTGACCGACCCTACTGGACTTTAGACCACTTTATTCCGATGGTCGCTGGCGGCCCAAGCTGGGTTGGAAATTGTGTCCCAAGTTGTCAGACCTGTAATAACTCAAAAGGGAGGCTTACTCCTCGATACGTGTTTTTTGTTCCAAAGAAGCGGATCGAACAGATTCGCTACTACTTGGAGCGGCGGCAACATGGCTTTCGTAGCTGGCCTCCACCTGTTGAACTTGCCATACACGAGGAACTGGAAGCACTAAGTACAACCCCACAGAAAAAAGGTTTGGGATCAAGCCGTGATGGCTAGTGAAGTGGAGCCCTCGCACTTGGCCATCACGCGAGCAGCAGACTTGGTAGACCAGTTGAAAGGATGTGCATGAGCATTCCATTCAGTGACGAAGACCATCAGGCACTCTGCTAGATGATGCAGATCAGAGAAATCGCTGATTTGGAGTCGCTTACGCTGCAAGATGCTGAACCATTGCTCAATCTGGTTCATCCAAGAGCAATGCGTTGGCAGAAAGGAGCAGACAAAGCGGGGATGAAGCGCCAGCCAGTGTTGAGTCTGCTTGCCATGATGGACACTCGAATTGTCGAGCACAAGAAAGACGCGTCTGACCGAGGCTGGAAGTTGTTCATCGAGTTGGGTGAGCAAAGCGATGAACTCACCTTGCCGTTTGCGAACCGCCGTGAGAGCTGTGACTTTGCCTGTGCGGGTATCAAAAGCAGCAAACAGGTGCAGGGCTCCGGCACGTTTGTACTCATGCTCTACACGGGTCGACAGTTTTGGGAGGGAAGGAAGCGTCGGAGCAAGGCGAGGGCGAGGTTGCAAATTGGTCTTTTCATCGACGCACAAGACTCTCTCCCAATCTGCAAGCCGACGGGTGTAGAGGTCCACCAAAAGCTGGACCTGTTGAGCAAAGTGCTGGTCGCGAGGCACCCTTGGCGAGATCCACAGGTGGGAGCGCCAGGGCCTGAGCTTGTGGGATTGCAAGATTCTGCGGACGGTCTCAAGGGAAATGGAAGACACGATGCCGTCAGCTTCGAGCTGACGAGCCAGTTCGGAGCAGCTCCACTGCGAGAGGGAACGCCCGAACTGATCCGGTCGTTCACAGGCCAGCTTGACCACATAGAGAGCTACTTGAGGAGAAAACGCTGGGGGACGACCAGAACGAGTCCGTTCATACAAACCTGCCGCACCTTGGTCACAAAAGCGTCTGGCCCATTTGCGCAGGTGACGCTCGCTCAATCCAACTTGCCTGGCTGTAGGAGCAAAGCGCTGCCCTCGTTCGAGGAGCAAGAGGGCACGGGCACGTCTGACCAAACCTGATGGCTTGGTAGGGCGACGCACCCAACTCTGGAGAAGCGCATGCGTTTGGTCGCTCATCGTAATCTGGATCGTCGAGAGGGGACCGGCCATATTTACCTCCTGTAAAGACTTGAAGGATCCTTCTCTTCGGAACAACAATTCTCAGCGAGGTTTCCATCCCGAACCTTTTTTCTGTGGGGTTGTACTTAGTGTTCGAAAAGAAGGAGATAGTATGGATACGAAACAAGTACAATTGAATTCAAAGATACTGAAGAGTGAGAAAGAGATCGTCCTCTATGAGAATGGTGAGCAGATGATCTTACAACTCCGTCATGACGTTTCCTCAGAAGAGGATATGCTCACGCCGTCAGTTCGGGTTGGAGTTTCGCTGACACCAGCAGAGCTAGTAACGCTTGCCTTTGAGTTCTTGCGTGTTGCAGCTCCTCATGTAGATCAAATGCAAGAAGTACAGAGGAAGGAAAGTGAGCGCCTCATGACTCAGCCAGACTGGTTACCCTCGTAAGTCTCATCGTGAGAGATTATAAACGTTTCTTTTCCTCTTCGTCCATATAGAGTGATACACCTCTATTTGGCAAGTGCAGCGTTTTCTAGTAGAATATCATTAGTTCTATCGTGAGACGGAGGGAAAGAAACGTGATATTTGAAAAACGACCAGATGCGCGTTATTTTTTGACAATGGATTACCAACGGCCAGAGACGAGAGGTGACTTACATGATCCCTACGTGGTCTTGAATCGCTGGCGCACGCTCTTTGTCGCGCTTAAGAAGTTCGATGCATGTGATGAGCAGTGTGGAACATGCGAAGATTGCCAGTCGAAAGAGGATAGCCGTCGGGAAGAAGGGGAGAGACTGAAAGCAGAGCTAGAGAGGCTCTATCAAGAGATTGATCAGCTCTTTGCAGGTATCAACGCCTTTGCAGAGCAAGCAGGTGCCTATTTCGATCAGTATGGACAACTCTGTGAGCTTTGTGAGGCCATGTTTTGTGCAGGTGCCCATGCTGCTCAGGCAATGCAAGATAGTATTTTTGAAAATCCGGAGACGCCGGACACAATGTGGCTTCGCCAGAGTCATTGTCTTAAGGAGTTGGTTTCTGCTGCTTCGCTGCGAAAGGAAAGTACTCAGCCAAAGGAAGAGGCTTCATCTGTTTCTTAATGAGAGAGGACCTATGAGGAAAAAAGGCCGAAAGAAGAGAGCAAAGACACAAACGCTGGCTTCGCACGAAATTCAGCAGGGTCAAGAGACGGAACCTGCTCCTTGTGAAGGCTTTGTTGACTATCCAGAGGTTGATGAGCCCCTTCACCATGTTCGTCGATTGAGTGGCGGAAACGTCCCTCATACACATGATGACTGATAAGAGACGGTAGTCTACGTGCTTCATTCTCTCTTTATGAACATACTGTCATACTCATAAAGAGAGCTTTCTACTTTCATTACACCCTCTGGATGAATAAACTTTCATGTTATCTATTTATTTCTATAGTACAATGGAGCCGTTCACATGGACAGGGGAACCGCCTGTGTTCGACATCACTATTGCCAGCCGACATGGGGATTAGGAGCGGTGAGAATACTCCCATCCCCTCATTTCTCTACAGCACAGACCTGTTTTACAGGTTTCCTTCCCGGTTCACCCCATGTTTACAGGTTTCCTTCCCGGTCGATTTCCGCTCCGTGACAGGTCTGGAACCAGTGCTCCTAGCTATACTACTTATGCGTACCGGAGAGAACACAATAGGGCAGAAGTAAAAAAGAGGCAAATTAGTGCCTTTTTGCTTCTAAACAGGCGAACCAGCCCGCTGGCCGCATTTGACCGCGTTGCGCCCGTGTCTGATTGCTATGCTTGTCCATGAATGATCGACCAGGGCAATGCACCTGGCGAGACAGAAAGGAGCACAATGACAGCATTACAAGACCGACGTATTCCAATGCCCGTGTGGGAAAGTTTGTTGAAGAGTTGTGGGCTTCGACGTGCGGAGTTGGAGCGCCTGCATGTCGACGATATCACGCAAGATGAAGATGGGCAGATCTGGCTGCATATCGCCGAGAGTGAAGAGTCCCCCGAAAGAGAGGTCCCAGTGTTCAATGGCTTCAACTGGGCCATCATTAGTATCCTAGCTGGGCAGTTTCCGTCCGTTGAGGAACCAGATGCAGCACAGAGAAGATCACGCTCTCATTGGAAACTGATCACTTTTCAGGCGGCCATAAAAAAGAGATCGCCCAATGAGCTGCTGATATCATCGGTCCCGCCCGATCTAGATTTCGAGCAAGGCCGGTGGGAGTATGCCTGGTGGATGTACTTTGGCACCATTGAGTCGTTGGGAGTCGTTCACTATCCACGGACCTTCAACGAGGTGGGCGAACAGGTCCGCCTGACGCTCGGATTGCCGAAGATCGATGAGACAATCCGGGGCTTTATGCGGCAGGCCAAACGAGACTTCATGCGAGAGTTTAAAGCGTGGGTGTAGTCCACGCCTGTCACAACGGGCCGAACCAAGTGAAGATGTGATCCCAGTGCTGGGATCACATGCTCATCGATGGGCAAAGGTCTCTGAGTACTCTGTTCTCTCAGAGTCGAGCGCATCTCTTGCCCTTGACCAACGGAGAGCCTCGGTTACATGACGCGCAAACTGAGCAGTGTGATCGTATTGTAATATACTTTGGCTGTACACAAAAAGGAGAACAACCAAGTGAACGAGAGCGGTTTTCCTGAAGTTATCCACCGTACACTGCTGGTTATGCACTCCTTTCTAGAAAGATGTGGACGAGATCGTGGATAAACCACTAGCCCCCGAGCTGCAACCTGGGTATGCTTGAGAGAGATCACCTGTGCTCATGCCTTCCCATATTTCACCCAGGTTGTTGTCGTTATTCATTGCACGAAGGGGAAAAGCTATGTCTACGCAGGTTCAGACGAATCGGATTGTCCCACACAGCATTTTGCGCTATCGACCAATCGCCTCAGAAAGAGAACCGTTTGAGATCCCACCCTGGCATCGTCAGCTGCAGCTCATGAGAGCGAAATCTGCAGCGTTTGTGGCGTCGTCTCCAGCACTAGCAACACTGGTCGGATGCGGAATGGTGATCGCGCTCCTGCTGATTCTGGTCGGCCAACTCGTGGTGAGTTGGGCACAGATCGCGCTCGATGATGTACACTATGGGCGGCCGCGTACGTTCCAAATCGATGCCTATATCGGACACGAACAGGTGAGCCAATTGCCTTCGCATTTTCTTGCCTTGAACAATCGAGGCCACATCGAGGTCATCGAGTTGCCTGGGAATGATCCAGCGCGAGCGAGAATTCTTCTTGGTCCTCAGCTTACAGGGATCAATGCGGATCTCGTGCCGGTCACCGTACGCTTTGTCGATGCTCACCATACCCATTATCCTGATATGATTCTCCAGGTGCAAGGCATGTCCATCCTCTTTCATAATACACATGAGGACTTTGAGCTTCAGCATAAAAAAGTGTGAAAAGATGTCTCCTTACTCCTGAGTTTCGTTGAGAAGTCGAATCGCCTCCTGGAGGGCCTGTTGTCGAGAAAGTGAGCTGGCTATTTCAGTCACCTGACGTGCGGCTTCTCCCTGTGTCCAGACACCAAACTGGTACTGGCTCCATGCTCTGTCGGAGCTAGTAACCATCTGTTGAAGTTTCGTGAGGTTCTGCTGCAGGCTCGCGACCTGACGTTGAAGGCCAAACGTCGTCGCCTCGTACTCACTCATCAACTTCTTACGAATGGTGGTCATCTTTCATTCCCCTCTTTCCAGGCTCTGAAGGATATGAACGAAACACCGTTAATCCTCTAGAGGTAGTATACACGAGAAAAAAAGAGGGTGAACGAGAGCATCTGTAGGTTTTGGGGGTGGACGGAGAACGCGTGTTCTGGTATACTGCAACTCACGGCATAATATACAAAATCTGGACCTCCATTTGTTCAGCCCCCTTCCTAAGCTGCCGTAGACGTGGTAGTGGCTTACTTGAGAATGATAGCCCTTTCGATATTATAGCGGTGGAGGAAGAGTTCCAAGCAAGCAATATGCATCACATTTGATTTGGAGAATGAGAGTGTTTCTCGGACAAAACGGCCAAGGCGTTGGCGAAGTGTATTATTCCAGCGCTCAATATGAGCTGTTTCGCCTGTTTCCTTGCCTCCCGCTGAGTGTTGCTCTTCAGGAATTACAATCTGATAAACTCGCCAAAGATCTGTAAAGCAATGCCCTCGTTGATACCCTTCTGGAATGGCGTTCCACAATTTTTGACAGGTCTCTTTGCTCCGATCTCCTACTGCATAAGCAACGATTTGTCGTGTCTTTCGACAAAGTGCAACTCAGACCCATGTTTGGTTCGCTTTTTTGAAGACAAAAGATGTTATCTCATCGAGCTCCATGTCTGTCTCTTGTGGGTTATTTCCATCAGGTTTCAAGAGTGTTTCACTCAAAGGAGGCAAGATTGCTCCCTTTTTTTAATCCACTTCGTCACCGTATTACATTCTACCACAAACGTTCTTTTTAATCCACGCAAACTGCTCCGCTCTTGATAGGCATTAAGAATCTTTTCTCAGTCCTCTTCCGAATATGCATGCGGTGTGGGGTTTTCTCTTGTTTGTCTCTTACACTTTTTGCAGAGATATTTCTGCTTCCCGTTTGGTGCACGACCGTTCAGCACCAAATCTTCACTTTCGCAGAATGGGCACTTCACGATAATTGTAACTATGGTTCCTCCAATACATGCCTACTTTCTCTGCTGTATTTTATCACATCATTCTCAAGTAAGCCACTACCCCAGCCAGAGAGGTTGTGTTGCAAGAAATAAACTGATCTGCTACACTTAAGGGAAAGAAAAAAAGAGGACCCCTCATGACCGAGCAGAATCTCTTCAAGTGGCGTCATTTCCAGGCCGATATCATTTTGTTATGTGTGCGTTGGTATCTGCGCTATTCATTGAGCTATCGCAACCTCGAAGAAATGATGCTGGAACGTGGACTACACGTCGATCACACCACGATCTACCGCTGGGTTCAGCGTTACTCACCCGAAATAGAGAAGCGTTGCCGACCATACCTCAAAGCTACCAATGACTCATGGCGAGTGGACGAGACGTACATCAAGGTGAAAAAACAATGGGTGTATCTCTATAGAGCGGTTGATTCGGAAGGAAACACGCTCGATTTCTTCTTCAGCTCGACACGAGATGCGCATGCTGCCAAGCAATTCTTTCTCAAAACGCTTGCTGCCCCTCATACGACAGAGCCACGGGTGATCAACGTGGACAAAAATGCTGCCTATCCCAAAGCCTTCAACGAACTCAAGGCCGAAGGACTCATTCCCGAGCGTTGTGAATTACGGCAAGTGAAGTATCTCAACAACATTGTGGAGCAAGATCACCGCTTCATCAAGAGATTGACGAAGCCAAGGATAGGCTTTTTCTCGTTTGAAACAGCGTGGCGAACGCTTCAGGGGTTCGAGGTTTTGAATATGATTCGCAAAGGACAAGTCGGAGGGGTGAGAAAAGGAGATATCAATGAGCAAGTTACCTTCATCGCAAACCTATTTGGAATGACTGCCTAAGTTGAACAAAAAGGACCGTTCCTGTCCGTCGCATTCCTCTCTGATTTTTTGCAACACAACCTTTACTACCACTACCGCTGTGCCAGCATCATCAGATAGTGTTGTAAGGGATTCAAACGAGCAAACGTGGCGTGCACATCATCCCGTGTTGGCTGCTCATCAAAAGTCTTTGGCTTAACCACATCGAGTCGAAGTGGGTCCACGGCAAGCGAACCATTGTCGAACCTGCTCGGCTCTTGGCCGCTCAGGAACTCAGACAGCGATTCGGTGACTACTTCGGCTGTGAGCCGGCTGACCTTCTTACACAAATGGGCTCTTGATTCTACATTAGGTATTGAGGATGGAAGCAATGAGTGCACGAACGTCCTGGTCCCAGGAGAGATCAGGAACACAGTGTGCACAGTGACGTCGGAGTCCCTTTTGTCGATAGAGTGGACAACCACACTGGTGCTCCGTATCAATCTCCAGGCCATCCTTGCCATCTCGCCCGATGATCACCACCCCGGATTGCCATAACTGTTCTCGAACCCGACGGGCAGCGTTTCTACGAGCCTTCCGTTCTTCATCACTCCTCAGTGGCTGGTCTATCATTCTCGTCTCTCCAGAGGGCGTACAAGCATTGTTCTCTTGACTCCCGAGAAGGCGACGAGCATTATCAGAATCATGCGAATGACTACCAGAAAGAGGAGCACAATCGCCCTTCTCTGCGTCGCACGTGACATGAGAAACAGATGTAGATGAATGTGTGCCTCCTGTGCTTTCTCTTATCTTTTTCGCTTCCTGCCTCAATGCGTCTTCAATCTCTGTCCAGGAGGTAGGGTTGTGCATCCAGCGCTCTATCTCTGGAGCGATGACCATATGAGGCTGGATGTACTTTTTGTACGCGTTGTTGAACCAGGCACCACGAACTTTCGGCACACCACGATAATCGGGAAAATGTTCATGGTAGACGACATCGATGGCGCTTGCTCTCACCGCCGTACGATTCACTTTGAGCTTCTTGACAAAAGAGGCAACGTTGTCCGTCGATTTATCCAGAAACCACGCCAGTGCTGTCGCCTCTTTTTGGATTGCTTCAGTCTCGTCTCCAGGGCCAGGGGATGTGGTCTCCCTTTTCGGTTCAACCATCTTTTCCCCAGTTGGCCTATCGATAAACATATCGTTTTTTCTTAGAGAACGCGATGTGCAAGTAATCTTGCCAAAGAAAAAGTTCATGAGGTATTCTCAGAAAAACCTAAACACCATTCTGAGGAGAACTCCCATGAACTTGGACGATTTTATTATCACATGTTTTTGTCTGAT
>JAABUZ0100006804.1_pt1 | contig 14111 bp, 8 predicted proteins | sample 5562091 | NCBI WGS metagenome assembly JAABUZ01 (sample SAMN12813069, study PRJNA571459) | rock metagenome | isolation source: Antarctica rocks | place: Antarctica: Victoria Land, Linnaeus Terrace sud | collected 2015-12-21 | reverse complement strand
AAATGGAGTCAAAGTGTCCCGAGACGTTTCCGACATACTATACCATCTTCTTCCTTCGATAGAAGAAGACAATTCAACATCGTCTTCCTCGATTACTTTTGCATTGAAATTACAGAATCGTAAGAATTCTTGCATGGCCAAAGCCAAAAAAGATTGCGACAAAGTGTCGTTGGCAGAGCGGAAAGACCTGACAAGTTGGCCTTCTAGAAATGTGATGGTAAAATTGATGCATTCTGTGGGACTTGTAAAGTTGTTGAGAACCAAAACGTCCTTCGTCTTTTGAAGAGTCTCCACTCTGTATGGATCAATCGCACCAATTAGTCCTAAACATTCCCCTGCAAGATCACGAACCATTTTGTCAGTCTCGCGAAATTTTTGAAATATTAGGAGAACGACGGATAATATATTTCCGAGAAGTGGATCTGGTTCATCAATGTCAAACAACTGAAAGACTTCGTCCTGGTTTGACAAAAGAAACGACTTTAGGTCCAAAAGCGCATGAACACAAACAAATATGCTTTGGTGCTGCAGTCTGATAAACAGCAATCTTAATTGTTCCCTTGGAGACAGATGTCCACAATACCGTTCAATAGTTTTACGAATATCTCGAAGATCTGGGTACGCTTGGAAAGACGGTAATTTAGTCGCTTGTCGTTCTACGGCTTCGGGATATTTTTGTAAAACGTATGACAGCAAGTCTCTCGCATCACGTCTCAAATCATTGTCGATATCTTTCCAAAGAAGTAGGACCATGGCAAAAATAGGTTCCAGGAGCTGTTCGGCAGCATTCTCACCAATGCATGATAGCAGCTTCCCCCACGTTTTCAAACTGGCCGATGTCAAAAAATGGTTCTGCACCGCCGACATTAAGCAGGCACAAATTTGAGGAAGTGCAACTCGGGTCGAACCTTTCGCAATGATAATAAATTGCTCAAGACCAACTACGCAGCGCAGTTTCTCCGTCCATGGATGTCTCACTGGAATGTCGTTTAGAGTATCCGCCAAATTGTTCACAACTCCTAATATATTCTGCTTGATAAATTTCATAAGAAAGTAATTGGGGTCAGATGAAGAAGTACTACTCCTTGAACGGACCCGTGCAACTGTACGCAACGCTTCGAGGACCTGATAATAAGCAGATACCATACCATACATACGATTTTTTGACTTTCTTCATTTTCGCCATGATACATTTTCAAAAGTTCACTGAAGAGTTCGATTGACTGTCCCCTTACCAAGATCTCAAAATCATGTTTGTTAAATTTGACCGATACCAGACGCAAAGTCTCCATAGTCGTGACCGGTGCATCAATGCCATCAGCAACAAAGAATGCAGCAAGGATTGACGCCATATTCTCAACAACAAGAACGTTCATGGATATACCGCGAACATTTGCGATCATCTCTAGAGCTTTGAATTGACGCGAAACAAGTAACTGCGGGACTACAAACATTTTCGTGCGGTCTAGGAAAACTTCCAATTTTATACCTAAAATGTCGCAAAACATTCGCACAGTGTGGGGTTTGAATGAAGCTGTATTCATCAGTACCACGCCAAGTGTTCGCCAATAAGGTGCAAAGAAACTTAGCGGTGATTCGCTGTGTGCCAAGGCCACCAGTCCCATCTCGTTGGCTGTTATTGACCGTACGATGGGATTTGAGTGACCAACAAACGCAATAAGATTAGTGAGTGCATTCGAAAGTAATTCTCTGCGGACCGATTGCGCTATAACCGACCACGCGGTGATCACTGGCGGTAACAGTGTCACGTGGATTTTATTGAGGCTTCGTAAAGCTTCAACAACACGTATTTTTAATGATGTTGACAAAGCAAAACATGCAAAAATGCGGGCGCCTAACAATCGTGTATTGTCTTGATGGCTCCGGAATAAACTCAGTGCAGCATCGAAGCAGCTACTCTCGCCTAATTGCGTAATTTCTGACATCCTACAATGCTTGAGGTTTCGATAGATGCATACGAGTATTGCCACTTCCAACTTTGCCGATGCTTTGCTTTCCAATACAGTAAACAGTGCTTTTGTTGTTCTGTACAAGTCAGAGTTCGCGGTCCTTCTTGCGTCAACCATCGTGCAACCGTTCAACGTATCGCATACTGTGCACTCAGAGGCCCGAGAGTGTAATGTTCCAGCGCTTCCGCACGGCCACCGAATCAAGACACCCATAAAATGAAGTCTCCATAGTTCCTCCTTTTGCATAAAAGTTTCGAGTAGAAAGGTCGAGATTGTCTCGTCTGCGTTGGCTCCACCAGGTGGCTTTACATCCATAATCGTATTAATGTGATCCAGGATAGAGGTGTATTGTGTTGGTGATTCAATTACATCAACTTGATGTTGAAACCTCTGGCGTATTTGGGCTTGATTGCCGTTGGCGAAGACTTCTTGTTCATCGTCAGTAGTGACCTCATCCAAGACCAGAATCTCGCGTACCCGATCTACCGTGTTACCTAACTTTCGACCGCAATTCGCATTTCTGCAAACTAACGACAAAGCTTCAAGAAGATCCGTTTGCCGTAGATAACTATATTCCCTTAAAGTGTCTATTATCGTATTGAAGCAGGTCATAATGCACATTCCACAGTCCTCAGAGTGATTATGGAAGTAAAGCAATGCCTTTACAAAGACCCTAAGAAAACGCGTATTTCGACGAAAAGTATCAAGTCGAAGAAGATGAGAGCATGTAAGTAATTGACACTCAGCAACTTCACCTCGTAGCTCAAGTGGCACGACTTCTTGCCATATTGTAGTACAAAGTAGTTCTAGTTTTGAAATTACCCAAAACAGATCATGCGCATCTCGCAATCTCACCAGTGATACCTCAGGATCATCTGCGACACAACTTGAGATTACACACAAAGTGCCAATATAGAGCATAAGAGCTTGTGATGGGTTTTCATAAGAGATCTGGCCAACTCTTGGTTCCTTTGTAAAATTGATGGATAAGTTCGAAGCTGTCTCTAATAGCATCAACGATCCCGTTTGATCGGAAGCAATAGTGATCACATTCAGGCTGATATGACCCTCAAGACTTGTTACTACCTTTTCAAATAGAGTCAGACATTGCGAGTAGACCTTTCCGGCAAGAGGTAGGCTTGAAACCGAATTTACTATTCCGACCGCACTTTCGGAAATTTCCTGGAGAATTGAAATAGCATATGATGCTTTTAATAAATTTAAGATCCGTGAAAGAACATGAAAGCACATAGTCGTGCCGTTGGTGACGTGAGGCCGTAGCATGACTTTGGGTGTAAGTTGGGTAACTTTGCGAATAATGAACAGGCAATGCTTGACTTGCGTGGCATTTTGAGCGTGGTCAAAATCTATGCGTCTTTCCAAACCCACAGTCGTGACGATTGTCACCAATTTGAGGTTGCTTTCAATGTCATCACCCAACGCGTCTGTCAGATCAACATCATTTGAGCCATTTGTAGTTATCAAGAGCTCGTCCATGAGCTCCGAAAAGCTATGGCCAGATTCATGGTAACCTTGTGCATTGGTTGTACCATTACTAGCCATTCGTTATGTGAGATTTCATGCCAGCGATCCTGGCAATCCAGTCGTGCTGTGTGTGCTACGTGTGTGTTGGTTTCTCTAGCGAGCGTTGTCACGGACTCGTGTAAAGCCACGATGAGCAACAACGCCAGCCGCAATGGGCCAGAATTTGCCACAAAGAAAATCAAAACGCCCTACGAGATTATTGATACAGACCCTCACTTCAAGCGAGTTGTAAGGTATGCGAGGCCCAGCGACTACGGCGTCTTTGTGGCGGGCACGGCGGCATTTCCAGCAGGGATTTACTTGCTCGAGCGTTACTTCCCGACTAACCTCCCGAAAGGTGGCATGGCTGCAGCAATGCGCCTGTCTACATTTCTTGGTGCGGTTGGTGGATTTCTTTTTGCATATCAAAGCTCTTCAGGTAGGTGCTTCTGAATTCAATCTACTTACTCAAGCTCGGTTCTGGGGATGGACTGAAAATGCAAGAGAAATAGTGAAAGATCGTGCTGAGATGAAAGCCAAGCTTCGCAAAGGAGAGCCATTGTACGGTGAGACCCCATTACCACCCCACATTCAGGAAACAGCAGCCAGGAACTCGCGATACTCTGCATTGAAATTTTGTAAGACTAGTTCGAGAGACTTGACTAATGGAAGCTACCATGCCATGGTTTAATTTTGTCAATCATTCGAGCCATGGAGTTGACGTATCTAAGTACGAGAGAGATTAGGAAGAGTTGTAAATATTTAAACAACCTATGACAAATGCTTCTTCACAAGTTCTAAAATGTTGATTCCAGCTTTGCTTTGGACTTTAACACTATCATCCAAGGTAACGAGTATGGAATCTTCATTCAGCAAGACCTCAACTTTCGATGTTGGGTTCTTTGCAGCCGATTCGCTTCCTCTGTCCTGAATAATGTTTCTGACAATTGCTTTAGCTAGCAAGTCCTCCATCAAGTGACTCAGATAGAGATTGACGACATCTGTATCAGAAAAAGTAGCTTCGCGAAGCTCTTTGTTGGACAAATCCATTGAAAGCAGAGGCGTCACTGTGATACAAGTTGCCAAAAAAAAGGAAGACTCGACGCTGGTGCTGATATTGACCACCAGTTGGCCATGGGAAGGGAGTGAGAATAATATCTTTGAATTTATATCTTTTAAAAATGCGTCTGTAATTTCCGATTGAGTTTTGGCCTTCACAAGTGATTCTCGTAAACCAACGATATTCTCAGGAGAGAACGAAACTTCTACTCCAACGGATCGCAGTAACTTGGATCGATTGCTGACGAAATCATAAATGCTTTGGAAATCGTGCTTATGCTGTGAGTATGCCAAAAATGGCCTTGCAAGCAGCAGTGGTGGATCATTAGTTTGACTATTTCAGCAGGCATACATTCTCAACACTTACGATTTTGGCAGAGTTGGATGCCTATATAGCCTTCTTTGCATTAGGCGAACGTGATTAGATGAGAGTAAGAGTTGCAGCATCACCATTATGAAAGCCGCCAATTTGGAGTCCTCTAAATCCTTCTCACATGCGATACTCTCATGGATTGTGGTATCATCCAGCAAGTCTACGGCAAATTCGAACCCTGAGAGCCTTACCTTCAATGCACCGTGCTCCAGGATTGTCGTAGCGGCCACGCGTAGCTCTAAAATCTCTCTAGTCAATTCGGCAAGCAACTCTTCTTCAAAAATATCATCTCTTTCCATAGTTATATCGTCCAGTGATTTATGTTTTATTGCGTACCCGGTACAAAGTCCATCTCGGAAACACCGAATTCGTAAAGACAATGGACGTTTTGGGGTGATCTGTTGCTGTACTTCACCATTTTCACTACGTAGGAGTAAAGCAACGTCTGAGCGTTTGTGACTTGAGCCAGCTAGAATTAATATTATGCGACTCAATCTTACAATCAACAAATCCATATTTTACTCCCAGAGGACTACCACTTGCATCTATTCTGCAGATATTCCAACCACATTCCTTGATGTGCAAGACCCTTTGCCACCATTTCGCCTCTCTTGGTAATTCTGTACTGATACGATCAGCCCCTCTTTTCAAGACAATGGCTGCTTCCCCTAACGCTTGCTCTTTCCATACTTGCTTATAGTGCTCGGGCTCGTCTGCTTGTGCAAACTCAACATGTGTTGCCGAAAGACTCTCTAAAGGAATCTGCTTTTTAAGGAAATCGGACAAAGTTGACGTAGCCTGCTTAGAACCCAAAGAACTGAGAAGTAACGATATAAAGTCCAAAGCAAGGCCTGCCTCATTCTGAGCAGTACTGTAAAGTCAGAATTACTAAAATAGCCTTCTAATTACGAAATCAAGTTTTGCAGACTTTTATTTTCCTCATTACTTGATCTTTCAACTTCCGCTGCTGATGATGGACCATTTTCCTTACCACTGGAATCGCCAATATCTCTCTCTAAAGATCTCTCGTTCAAATCTTTAAATGAACCATACTTATCTACAATCCGTGGAATCAAAGTCTTCAACTGATCACGCTCATGATTTGTCATTCGTCAATGCTTCTCGCATCATCCCATGTACTCGTATATTTGAACCAACAAGACACGCTCAGGTCATGTGACTCTCAAATCGCGTGGAATTTTCAATGATACGCGCGACCAAGTAAACATGGCAGATGATTTCAACTTTGAACTCCCACCAGAAGTCGACATCACATTACCTGACTTCAGTGCCCAAGGACCATCCCAGCCCACTCATTTGCGTCAAGATGGAGCTAATGGGAGAGGCAGGACTGCAGCTCTTGCAGGAATTGACGAGGAAATCATTATGAAGAAAAGACGGCCGACTGTCAAGTTGGACGCCGAGAAACTCATGTCTGATAAGGGACTCCCTCTGCTGTGTAGGGAAGCCCCCAATGGAATCAAATTCAAAGGGAAAGGACATGAAATGCGAGATCTGAGGAAATTAGTCGAATACTATACATTATGGGCACATGGGCTGTATCCTCGAGCCAATTTCCAGGACTTTTTGACGATAACAGAGAAAATGGGGCATACGAAGAGAATGCAGATGGCGCGAAATGAGATTCTTGATCGAACCAATAAGCGAGATGAAGACAGCGAGCTCATCGACGAGCCCACTCAGCCTCCGAGACACCAGTCGAACAACGAAGCCGAACCACTCTTCTTTGACGACGATGAGGGTGATGTGGCGGATAATATTAGTGCAACAAAGAAAGAGCAGGTACATCGAGTATCATTAGGAAAGGAGAATGACAAAGATGTTCCCAAAGAGCTGCAGGGTCTATCGGATGATGATATGGATAACGGCCTTTTTCCCGACTTTGAGTAGCAAGAACAACAAATTGCAGTATCTTCTTGAGATCAAGGAACTCGAGCAGGGAGTGTAAATACTATGTAGCAATAAAAATGTGCATCGGATTGACGTCGTAATGTAAGAAAGTGAAGTTGATAACAACACTCCACTAAACCAAGTGGCTTCTGACACTTATATGGTAAATGGGCTCATTGACGCCCTCGTCGCCGTCCATGATAGCATTAAGTTCAAAGAACATGGGTTCGACTATAATTTGAATGCTGTTGCACCAAATCATCCAACAAAGTCTAATGAACAATCTAGGGAAGATACGCTAAAAGACATCGAAGAATCCTATTTAATTCCCAAACACAAATTCTCAAAAACTTGGCTGAGACGCTTACAGCAAAGATGGTATGATCCTCACGACTTTCAAGGTTTGTACGGTCTTGCTCCGACTACTTCTCGCACTGCGCTCCGGTTTATACGTGAAGGGCTTGACGGTCGAATTGTAGACTACAAGGAAGTATCAGTTCCGGCCAACAACAGCACATCCAAGAACTCTACAAGTTTTAATAGGAAACCTGCCACGCGTGCTGATTTAGTACGTGGTCGTGCTGGCTTTCTTCCATTTGCTGCTGGAGGTGTAGACCCAAAATTACAGGAGGATGCAGGTTTGGAGGAGGATGGCGGATTCCAAGTGGGCTCTGATCGACTTCTAAAGGTCGCCCCTGGTTTCATACGTGGTCTGGCGCATGATGAAGCTGGAGAAGACGAGGAAGACGAGTCTCTTCGGGAGGATACCTTTCAATTCGAAGATGTGCGACCGCTACGGCAAGTGGAGCATACCAGTGTTGTTTCTGTGCAAGATAATGGTGCATTAGATAATGCTGAAGTCATTGACGAATTGCTACCAGAGGAATTCCCAATGCTGGCACAGAAACTCCCACTTGCACCATCCAGTATCAAATCCAAGGAAAAGAATTGGGCACATGTAGTCGACATGAATCAAGAACTAACAAATTATAGCGAGCTTGTGCCCAATCCTGCAAGAACATACCCGTTCGAATTGGACAATTTTCAGAAGGAAGCCATATATCATTTGGAAAACGGTGATTCTGTTTTTGTTGCCGCCCATACTTCGGCTGGGAAGACCGCAGTTGCTGAATATGCGATTGCTCTAGCTGCAAAACATATGACTAAAGCTATCTACACGTCACCGATCAAAGCTCTGAGTAATCAGAAATTCCGTGATTTTCGACAAACCTTTGAAGACGTGGGTATACTTACAGGTGATGTGCAAATCAACGCTGAAGCTAGTTGTTTAATTATGACCACGGAGATCTTGAGGTCAATGCTTTACCGCGGTGCAGATCTCATCCGGGATGTAGAATATGTCATCTTTGATGAGGTGCATTACGTAAACGATTTGGAGCGTGGAGTGGTTTGGGAGGAAGTCATAATAATGCTACCAGAGCACGTCTCCCTTATTCTTTTGTCTGCTACAGTTCCAAATACTAAGGAATTTGCAAATTGGGTTGGACGTACGAAAAAGCAGGAGATCTACGTTATTTCGACTCCAAAGAGGCCAGTTCCGTTGGAACATTTCCTATGGACGAAGAAAAAGCTGTTCAAAGTTGTAGATTCAAACAAAAGTTTTGTCGGGAAAGGTTATAAAATGGCTTCAGAAGCTCTCTCTGTTAAGCAAGATTTGCCTCAAGCTGGCAGGGGTAGAGGTCAAGAAATTCGTGGTAGAGCTGAACGTGGCGACCGGGGTCCAGGCCGTGGCTTAAGAGGCGGTGGGCGAGGCGGGGGGTTTCGACCGAAAAAAAGTTCACCAGATGAAAATACGTGGGTTCCATTGATTCAATATCTTCACAAATTCCAGTTGCTGCCGGTTGTCATCTTTGTCTTTTCGAAAAAAAAATGTGAGATGTACGCAGACATGCTGCCAAATATCGACTTCTGTAGTGCAAGAGAGAAAAGCGAAATACACGTTACGATAGAGAAGTCAATTGCACGACTGAAAGCCGAAGATCGGCAACTACCACAAATCCAGAGAATCCGACTGTTGCTGGCAAAGGGACTCGCTGTGCATCATGGCGGTCTGCTACCCATTGTCAAAGAGATGGTGGAAATTCTTTTTGCCAGAGGATTAGTAAAGGTACTCTTCGCCACGGAAACCTTTGCAATGGGTCTCAATCTTCCAACACGTACGGTATGCTTCTCTGGTACCAGAAAACACGATGGCCAATCTTTTAGGGATTTATTAACATCTGAGTACACTCAGATGGCTGGGAGAGCTGGGCGGAGGGGCCTCGATAAAACGGGGACGGTCATTATCATTGCAAATGATGAGGTCCCCCCCGTGAATGGACTTTATAGGATGGTCTTGGGCAGTCCGGATAAGCTACAAAGCCAATTTCGCCTGTCCTATAACATGATCCTCAATCTGGCAAGAGTAGAAGCTTTACGTATAGAAGAAATGATCCGGCGAAGTTTTTCTGAAAATGCAAGCCAGATAATGCTCCCTGAGCACGAGCAAAATGTTTTAAAAAGTGAAGCTGATCTGGAGAAGTTGAAAAAAATTTCCTGTCCAGTTTGCATTGAAGACCTAAAAAACTGTCACGACATATGTGAGAGCATTAAAGGGCTCAACGAAATGATCGTTTCAATGGCAATAAATAACGTGCAAGGAAAACGTATACTCGGTGTTGGCCGGGTTATCATGATTCAAGAAAGAGATAAACCTAGGACAATTGGTATTGTACTAAGCGAGATAAGGGCTTCCTTATCTGACCGCCAACCTAACTTACAAGTCTTAATGGTCACGAATAGCAATGTCAATAAAAGAAGCTTGGGAGATTTGTTCCTCCCGATACCAGCTTTTCTCCAAAGGGACATTGTTACTTTGCCAAAAATCCATCGAGAATCCACAACGAGGATTGCTGCTATCCCGTTGCAGTCCGTGGAATTAGTGACATCTTTTGTCGTTGCAACGGATGTCCTTGCAATACGGAAACGTAACAGGGAAGCTATTACGGCAGTACGGTTGCAAATATCTGAGATATTAGGCGTCTACCCTCGTAATGAAAGCGTAGAAGTTGATTGGTCGAAGATTAAAAATCTGGAATTTCGCCAACTTTGCGAATCGAAACAGTCAGAAGAGGCATCCATAATGACAATGAAATCCATTCAATGTCGAGACTTTGGCAAACATGTGAGAACTCGCTTGTCTTTTGCTAACTTTAAGTATGCTCAGTATCACGAGGAATTTCTTTTACGCCTGCAAATATCTGCGTTAAAGCAGATGCTCTCTGATCAGAATTTAGAGCTATTGCCTGATTACGAAGGGAGGGTCTCAGTTTTGAAGGAATTCAATTTCCTTGATGAAAGCTCCACAGTCCAATTGAAAGGCAGGGTAGCATGTGAAATAAATTCAGCACACGAGCTGGTGCTCACAGAGCTGATATTGGAGAACTTTCTTGCAGACTACGAGCCAGAAGAGATTGTGGCTTTGCTCTCCTGCTTTGTTTTCCACGAGAAAACGGACGTCGAGCCAACGATGTCGCCCAAATTACAACGTGGTAAGGCCGAAATCATCAAGTTGGCAAAGATGGTTAGTAAAGTACAGGAGAAATACCAAGTATTGGTTGCTACGGATGATCTCGAGTTTGAGACTCGGCCACGTTTCGGTTTAGTTGAGGTTGTGTATGAGTGGGCGAGGGGTATGTCGTTCAACAGTATCACCGACCTGACCGACGTCCTTGAGGGTACGATTGTGCGTGTCATAACAAGACTTGATGAGACGTGTCGAGAAGTGAAGAGCGCGGCGCGAATTGTCGGAGATGCCGCATTGTATGAGAAGATGCAGGAAGCACAGGATGTTATCAAGCGCGACCTCGTCTTCGCGACTTCCTTGTACTATTAAGCAAAGTCCACGTGTGTAAATTATTCGCTTCGTATCAAATGCCAGTTCCATTTCAAACCACCTCGGATCTCGTGAGGGCTCTCGTCGACCTTTTTTCCCTTCCAATACTTGATCCCCTTTGCCTTTCCATGAATAAGGTTGGGTTTCAAGGTAGCTTCTGTCACTTCAAAGTAGCAAGTGAGAGGTAATCCTTTTTCCATCCATCTCACTGGCGCAACTCTCCGACCACGCCCATTGTGCGCGAGAAGATTCAAGACTTGAAACAGATTCAGATGGGTCCTTTTCGAATAGCTAGTTCCAGCTACTGGCGGACTGTTCCTCCGGATGACATTTGAGGCTGCTTTTGTAGTGTGTTCGAGCAGGGTAGACATGTGCAATTTTCAGTCAGATTCGATCTTTATTGACCGTCCAAACAAAGTGTTCCCAACCGTAAAGCCCAATTGGACGGGTACTGGTGAACGAGGATAGGTCCAGACTCAAATGGACGGCAAGAAAGCTTTGAGAGACTGCTTCGCGTCGACCCTGAACAGCAATGTCAATGCCAGGCTGCAGTCAGAAATGCAGCTCAAACAGGCGGATAAAGCCCCGGGATTCATTGCTACTACTCTGGAAATCGTACAGAAGGATGAAGACCTCATTGTAAGGCAATCGGCCGCAGTCTATTTGAAAAACAAAGTGGCCAGATCCTGGGACAATCCTTCTGCTACAGACCAAATTGACGATAACGAGAAATCTCATTTTCGTGAGCGAATTTTGCCGGCAATTATCTCCAGTGAGCCCCCGATACGAAGCCAACTTATGTCTGTGTTGGCCAAAATCCTGTCTCATGACTTCCCTACCCGATGGCCCGCGTTCTTAGATATCACCATACAACTTCTACAATCTGACGATATAAATTACCTTTATGCTGGAGTATGTTGCTTGCTGGAGATCACTCGAGTATATAGGTACAAAATTGAAGAGAAGCGGAGTGGGCTGGAGACAGTAATATCATCAGCTTTGCCCTTGGTCCTGGAGCTCGGTTCAAGACTTTGCGGTGATTCCAGTGCTCAAGCTGCAGAAATGCTACATTTAATTTTCAAGTCATACAAATGCCTGATAACGGTTTGCGTTTTTAGCCTTATTCCGTCTAATTTTTTTAGCTCGAATTGTCTCCCATATTGCAAAAATCAGACTCACTAGTCCCGTGGGGAACGTTATTTTTGAGGGTTGTTGGCAAAGAACTTCCTCAAGAGGCACTCTCCGGGTCACCTGAAGACAGGGAGAATCATCAATGGTGGCGAGCGAAGAAATGGGCCTATCATAACCTATATCGCCTTTTCAATAGATATGGAAGCCCAAGCAGTCTCGTTGGACAAAACCAAACTAAGTACAAACAGTTCGCTACAATGTTTACCGCAAATTTTGCACCAGAAATTCTGAAAGCATATTTCCACCAAGTAGAGCTATGGGCATCAGGGAAAACATGGCTTAGCAGATGGGCTAAGTACTTCATTATCGTCTACTTTGACGATTGCATCAAACCGAAGAGTCTTTGGACCTTACTGAAAGGCAACATTCCAAATATAATATCCCACGTCATTTTCCCAATACTGTGTTTTCAACCATCGGACGCAGAGTTATGGAATGACGATCCTGTTGAATACATTCATCGCAAAGTTGATTTCTATGATGATGGAATTTCTCCAGATATCGCTGCCTGTGGCTTCCTGCTGACGCTTGCAAGTAAACGCAAGAAGGCTTCGCTAGATAGCATCAGTGGATTCTTGAGTAGTGCATTGGATTCCTACAATTCACAGCCTCTTGAAAAGCAAAGACCAGAGGAGAAAGAGGGCATGCTCCGCATGCTAGGAGCTATAGCAAACGTACTCCTGGCCAAGAACAGCCCGCTAGCGATTTACATGGAGAATACGTTTGTCCAACACGTTCTCCCTGAATTCAATAGCCCATATGGGTTTCTTCGCGCACGAGCTTGTCAATTGTGCAATACATTCTCGGACCTGGAATTCAAAGATGCCAACAACCTTGCAATTCTGTACGGCTCTATCAGGAAGTGTATGACTGACGATGCTTTGCCAGTAAGAGTGGAGGCTGCTCTTGCTTTACAGCCACTTATTCACCATGACAGTGTCAAAAAAGCGTTGACGTCGGAAATCGCGCAAGTGATGCAACAACTTTTATCACTCATCAATGAAGTCGATGTCGATACATTATCCAGTGTTATGGAGGAGTTTGTGGAAGTGTTTGCACAAGAGTTGACGCCATTTGCTGTTCAGCTTACAGAGTCTTTACGAGACACATTTATGCGAATAACCCAGGAGATGCTGGACAAGGCGCCTGCAGCTGATGTAGATATTAATGAGGTTGGCGACAAACTGGAGTATGTCGACGATGTCAGTCTGGCTGCGCTCGGGGTGTTGAATACGATAAGCACTCTCATATTGACCCTTGAGAATACACCAGAAGTAATATTTAAACTCGAGGACATCTTGTTTCCAATCATTTCACGAGCTCTAGAAAGTGAAATGATTGATCTTTACGGCGAGGTCTTTGAGATCATCGACTCATGTTCGTTTTCGTCTAAAACGATATCGCCGACAATGTGGAAAGTTTTTGAAATGCTTTACAAGTGCTTTAAAAATGGGGGAATGGACTTCATAGATGAAATGCTGCCGCCTTTGGACAATTACGTGTCTTTTGGAGGCGATGTTTTCCATCAAACCCCGCAGTATCTCGCTGCAATTATCGATATCATCGACACGGTATTTTCCGCCGAACCAACGAACAGACTTAGTACGAATGATCGTATTTGTGCCTGCAAGTTGGCGGAAAGTGTCTTGCTAAATCACAAGGGCTATGCAGATCAGTATATCTTGAAGTTTCTCGACATCGCTATGACGAGGTTGACGAAATCAAACGAGATAAATGCCAAATCCTACCGAATCTATCTCATTGAAATGGTAATCAATTGTATCTATTACAATTCCCAAGCTACACTTCAATGTTTGGAGAGTAGACAATGGACGGGACCATTTCTGAATATTTGGTTCGATAACATGGACAAACTTTCCCGTGTCCACGACAAAAAGTTGTCAATTGTAGCCATTACGAGCCTATTGACGTTTCCAGAAAATGAGATTCCGGAGAGTGTAAAAGGGGGTTGGCCACAGCTCATGCACGGACTAGTTTCACTTTATCATACCCTACCTCAAGCTGAGAAGCGGCGGGAAGAAATGGATAACGAATTTGATGATAATGACGGCCTGCAGGATAACGACTTGGACTATCACGGAGAATGGACTGATGACCAATTAGGCGATGAGGATGCAGATGTGGTAGACGATGATAATGACTATTTGAATTTCTATCCAGCAGAAGA